>Ga0209824_10000426_pt1 | contig 26503 bp, 22 predicted proteins | sample VDWuncwatermetaG_FD_184124 | JGI IMG/M metagenome (GOLD analysis project Ga0209824, IMG submission 184124) | Wastewater microbial communities from Netherlands to study Microbial Dark Matter (Phase II) - VDW unchlorinated drinking water (SPAdes)... ...
AATCGAACGCTACCGGGAAGAAGCGACCAGACTACAGGCGGAGGCTGAACGTTACCAGGAAGAGATCAAGAAACTTCAGGCAGAAGCCGAACACTACCGGGATGAGGCCAGGAGACTCCAAACGGAAGCCGCATCTCACCAAGAAGAAACCGGCAGGCTCCAAGCAGAAATCGAACGCTACCGGGAAGAAGCGACCAGACTACAGGCGGAGGCTGAACGTTACCAGGAAGAGATCAAGAAACTTCAGGCAGAAGCCGAACACTACCGGGATGAGGCCAGGAGACTCCAAACGGAAACCGCACCTCACCAAGAAGAGACCGGCAGGCTCCAAGCAGAAGCCAAACGTCTCCAGGAAGAGGTGAGGCATCTGCAAAGTGCCTTGCAGGAGAGTCGCGATGACAGGCCCAAAGAGCAAGCGGTGGACGAGGTTCTGGCGGACATTGCGGAGGACCTGAAATCTCCCTTAGCGGCCATCATAGGCTACCTGGAGATCGCCTCAACGATTAGTCCCGACCGCGCAGAACCCAACCAGATTCTTTCCATACAACGCATCGGGGCTTTGACCAGGCGGCTCTTTGATCTGGTTATGAACCACACCGGAGCTCTAGACATCGAAGCGGGAAAATTCGAACTTCAGAAGAGTCCATTTGAGATCCATCAGATCCTTGAAATGGCAGTTCAGGATAAAAAGGGCGAAGCCGGCGCTAAAAAGATAGAGATCGTTCTTGAGGCCGCCAACGATCTGCCGCCGATTTCGATCGACGCGGTGCAGATCGAGCGTGCCGTCGGGATTCTGATCGGCAACGCCATCAATCTCTCGCCCCTCGGCAGCACCATCACTGTGAGCTCGCGACTGCAAGGCAACGAGGTCACTATCGCTGTGAGAGACAGCGGTGGCGGGATCTTTAAAGAGGAAATCCCTTTACTCTTCGACAGAAGGAAAAAACTCCGCAGACGCGGCGCGGACATCAATACGGTTGGGCTTTTCGTCGCCCGCCACATCGTCAGCATGCACGGTGGCCGGATCGACGTTCAAAGCGACCCGCTTGAGGGCACGACGTTAACAATCTCTCTCCCCGTCTAAGCCGGCAACATCCCTACCCATTTCATTTCTTGACACACCACCCAACGGTGGTTAAATTTTGCTCACTGTGTGTCAGAGGGAATCATGCGTTTCGATAAGCTGACGATAAAATCACAAGAGGCCCTGCAGCATGCCCAGGCGCTGGCGGAAAAACGCAACCACCAGGCCATTGATGTCGAGCACCTTCTCATGGCCCTACTGGGCCAGAAAGAGGGTGTGGTCCTGTCCCTGCTGCAGAAGTTGGGTATCCCCGTTGACTCCCTTTTCGATAGACTCCAAAAGGTCTTGGACCGCATGCCCCAGGTGACGGGAGCAACCGCGGGGCAGACATTTATCACGCCGCGCCTGAGAAAGCTCATCGAAGGCGCAGAGGGAGCAGCCGAAGGGCTCAAAGATGAGTATGTCTCCACAGAGCACCTCCTGTTATCTATGGTGGACGACGACGGAGAGGCCGGCAGGCTCTTAAGAGAATCGGGCGCCACCAAGGACCAAATCCTCAAGGCCCTGGTGGACATTCGAGGCGCACAACGGATTACAGACCCCAATCCCGAGGAGAAATATCAGGCCTTGGAAAAATACAGCCGGGATCTTACCGAGCTCGGTCGCAAAGGGAAGCTCGACCCGGTGATCGGGCGGGATGACGAAATCCGCAGGGTGATACAGGTCCTCTCGCGGCGCACGAAAAACAATCCCGTGCTGATCGGAGAGCCCGGTGTCGGAAAGACGGCCATCGTTGAGGGGCTGGCGCTCAGGATCGTCAACGGTGATGTGCCGGAAAGCCTGAAGGACAAAAGGCTCGTCGCTCTCGACATGGGGGCGTTAGTGGCAGGGGCCAAGTACCGCGGCGAGTTTGAGGAGAGATTGAAGGCTGTCCTGAAGGAAGTAACCGAGGCCAGCGGGCAGATTATCCTTTTCATCGACGAGCTTCACACCCTGGTGGGTGCTGGCGCGGCGGAAGGGGCCATGGATGCCTCCAACATGTTGAAGCCCGCCCTGGCGCGAGGTGAACTCCGGTGCGTTGGGGCAACCACACTTGACGAATACCGCAAGCGAGTGGAAAAAGACCCGGCCCTCGAGCGAAGGTTTCAACCCATCCTTGTCGGCGAACCCTCGGTGGAGGATACGATCGCCATCCTGAGGGGACTCAAAGAAAAATATGAAGTGCATCATGGCGTGCGGATCACCGACGGCGCGATCGTTGCGGCCGCGACCCTGTCACACCGCTATATCAGCGATCGCTTTTTACCGGACAAAGCGATTGATCTCATTGACGAAGCAGCCTCCCGCCTCAGGATCGAGATCGACAGCATGCCTACGGAGATCGACGAGATCGAGCGGAAGATCATGCAGCTCGAGATCGAACGCCAGGCCTTAAAGCGCGAGAACGACAAAGCCGCTAAGGAAAGACTCGGACGTCTGGAGCGGGAGATCGCGGAGCTGCGCGCCACATCTGACGAGCTTAAGGCCCACTGGAAAAAAGAAAAAGAAGCCATCCAGAAGCTTCGTTCTCTGAAAGAAAAGATCGAGGCCACCAAGGTCGAAGAGCAGCAGGCGCAGCGCAGCGGCGATCTAAACCGCGCCGCCGAGCTGCGCTACGGCGTTCTCACCCAGCTCAATAAAGAGCTGGCGGCGGAAAACCAGAAGCTCGCGGAGCTGCAACAGAATCGCAAGATGCTCAAGGAGGAGGTCGATGCCGAGGATGTGGCCGAAGTGGTCGCAAAGTGGACGGGAATCCCCGTAGCAAAGATGATGGAGGGGGAGGTCCAAAAACTGCTCAAGATGGAAGAGCGCCTCAAAGTCAGAGTCGTCGGCCAGGACCAGGCGATCCAGGCCGTGTCGAACGCGGTGCGCCGGGCCCGAGCAGGCCTGCAGGATCCAAATCGTCCCATCGGCTCATTTATCTTTTTAGGCCCCACAGGGGTAGGAAAGACGGAGCTCTGCCGTGCCTTGGCGCAGTTCCTCTTCGATGATGAGCAGGCCATGGTGCGATTGGATATGTCTGAGTTCATGGAGAAACACTCGGTCTCGCGGCTCATCGGGGCGCCGCCAGGATATGTGGGCTATGAGGAAGGAGGCTACCTCACAGAGGCGGTGCGGCGAAGGCCCTATTCCGTGGTCCTATTCGACGAGATCGAAAAAGCCCATCCCGACGTGTTCAACGCCCTGCTACAGATTTTGGAAGACGGTCGCATGACCGACGGTCAGGGAAGAACGGTCGATTTCAAGAATACCGTGATCATCATGACCTCCAACCTGGGAAGTCACTTTATCCAAGACTTAGGCGACAAAGACCGCAAAGAGATGGAGCGGCGCGTGACCGCGGCCCTGCGCGAGGCCTTCAAGCCAGAGTTCCTTAACCGCATTGATGAAACCGTAATCTTCAACAGCCTGGGCCGCGACCAGATCAAAGAGATCGTGGAGATTCAGCTCCGGCGCCTGGAGCGCGTGCTCGCCGATAGAAAGATGAGTCTCGAGGTGACGGAGAAGGCAAAAGACTTTCTGTCCGATAAAGGCTACGATCCCGTCTATGGGGCGCGCCCACTCAAGCGAACCATCCAGAAATTGATTCAGGATCCTCTGGCGCTGAAGATTCTCGAGGGAGAGTTTCGCGAAGGAGAGAGGATAAGGGTGGATTCCGACGGAAGCCAGCTCACCTTCAGCCATGGCGGTCCTGTCCCCAGGGAAGAGGTCTGGACGGAAAGAGTCCTGCATTGACCCGCCTGAAAAAAACGCAGCGGGGCGTCCCTATCGCTCTCAAGCAAGTCCGCAAAGAGATTCCTCCTCCGACCCGAGCCTTCAAAGAGGGAAAAAAATACAACCGCAAAAAGGCCAAAGAGGAGCTGAAGCGGAGTTTAGAAGAGAAAGTGCTGAACTCCAATCGCACTTCGAAGGCAAAGCAAAACCGCGGATTCTAAACCGAAGACTCGTTTCACGAGAGATCTAACCAGCTTTGCGTTCAGGCGCCATGACGGCAACCACCACCTCGAGCCGGGAGCAGCAGAATCCACAGTTGGTTCTCGCCAACGTCTGCGTCGGCCTTTTTATGGCCGCCCTGAACCAGAGGACCCTTGTGGTCTCCCTGCCGACGCTGACCCGGGTCTTTCACACGAGCCTCACGACGATCCAATGGACTCTGCTGGCCTACGATCTAACCCTCATCGGACTGGTCCTGACCTTGGGCCGGTTAGGAGATCTCTTCGGCCGAAAACGGATCTACACTGGCGGCTATCTGCTGTTCGTCTGCGGCTCGGCGCTATGCGGCCTGGCGCAGTCTCCCGCTGAGCTCATCGCCTTCCGGGTGCTTCAAGGGATTGGCGGCTCCATGCTCGTTGCCAATGGCCGGGCCATCCTCACGGTGGTCTTTCCCGCTGAGCAGCGTGGGAAGACATTGGGATTCGCTTCTATGGCATTCCATGTAGGATTCCTCACAGGCCCTACACTGGGAGGGTTTCTGATCGACACCGTAGGATGGCGCTGGAACTTTTTCATCAATATCCCGTTCGGGCTCTTAGGGGCCTACCTGGCGTGGAGAATCCTAACGGAGGCCGAGAGAAAAAGCGAAACGGTTAGAATTGACATCCAAGGGGCTTTTCTGCTTCTTGTGACCAACGCTTCTTTTCTCTACGCCATGAACCAGCTGCCCCATCTCGGGCTCCATCATCCGAGAGTCTTCTCTTTGATTCTCCTCTCTGCGATCACCTTCCTCTTGTTTATATGGACCGAGCTTAGAGTGGAGACGCCGATCTTAAGCCTGTCGCTTTTTCGCAGTCGATTGTTCAGCGCTGCAAACTTAAGCCTCTTCTTCATCACTTCCACGCAATCGGCGATTAGTTTCCTCATGCCTTTTTACCTACAGACCATTATGGGCTTCACTCCAACCCAGATGGGCTGGATCATCATCGCCAATTCGGTTGTCATCGTGATGATGGCGCCGCTAGCCGGTCAGCTCTCTGACCGTCTCGGCTCACGCCTACTGTGCACCATCGGTGCAGGTTTTATGGTCACCGGCCAGTATTTCATTGCCTCCCTCACTCCTGACTCCACGGCAGTTAGAATCATGCTTCCCCTGGCTCTTTCCGGACTCGGCTGGGCCGTCTTTAACTCGCCCAATCAGAGTGCGATCCTGGGGTCCGTGCCACGGGATAAGGTAGGAGCCGCCTCCGGAATGACGGTGACGACGGCCCGCGTCGGAGGGGCCATGGGGACTGCCCTTTCAGCGACCCTCTTCACTTACGGACTCACCGCCGCAGGTCTAAGCCACCTCCAGGCTGAGTCGCCCCAGGCGTGGAGCTCTTCTCCCGAAATCTTTGTCCGAACCTTCTCGCATACCATCCACATCATCAATTTTTTTGCCCTGCTGTCGGTCCTCTTCTCGGCGGTAAGAGGAGGAAAGCGGGAAGGGTCGTAGCCCACCAGCCCAAGTCCCAATTATTCAACGACATATTCCATCTCCCAGCCGAGACCTCTTACCGATCCAGTCACGCCGGCTACTTTATCTTTCAGCTTCATTGGTTTTCTCCCCTGGCAACGCCAAGGCCTGTCTAGATCATCAACTTCCCACACCTGCTATTTGTCTTGTCCTGTTTATGTTGACATATCAACATTTGTTGATATATACTCTTTTTCGTGGTCGGCCTCACCAACAAGCAGCAGCAAGTTCTCTCCTATATCCAGAAAACAGTTGCGAAAGCAGGGTCCCCTCCCACTATCCGTGAAATTGCCTCTCATTTAAAGGTCACTGTTAGATCAGCCCATCAGCACGTAGTAGCCCTTGAGCGAAAGGGAGCTATTAGGAGACAACCGGGCCATCGCGGTATTAAGTTCCGGGTCCAGGGCTTGCCCATCCTTGGAAAGATTGCTGCGGGAGCTCCTATCTTAGCAGAGGAGAACATTGAGGGCCGGCTGGAGTTTAGTGACATTGTAGCTGGTTATGACGAGCAACTTTTCCTCTTGAGGGTGAGGGGGGATAGTATGATAGAGAAGGGGATCAATCCCGGCGATCTTGTTCTTATCCGTCAGCAGCCTGTTGTGGAAAGCGGAGAAATCGCCGCTGTTTTGCTTGGAGATGAAGCAACCTTGAAAATATTCCGCATCAAGGAGAGGAAAACGTATTTGGAACCCGCAAATAAAAAATATAAGCCAATCTACTTGGAAAAATCCAAGGAGATTAAAATTCTCGGTAAAGCACTTATGTCCCTTAGATTTCTAGAGAAAGGGAGGGCTCCATGAAATACGGCCAGAGGGCATCCAACTTTATTCGGAGGTTTGCTGGTCCGGGAGAGGACTCTAATATTGTCTGTTTCAAATTCTGGCAACTAGTCCCCGCTGGTGGTTGTCCTTTCCGATGCGCCTACTGCTTTCTCCAAACAGTACCGTGGTTCCGCTTCAATCCTGACGAGCTTTACGGACTTGTCTACACTAACGTTGACGACATGGTAGAGGAGTTAGAGAAGTGGCTTCAAGATGCTGTACCGAAGATGCTCATTGTAGGTGAATTACAAGATGGCCTTGTTTTCGACACAGCCTTCAAAAAAGTCGCTGGTAAACCGCTTACCCATTGGATCATTCCTCTTTTTGCAGCCCAAAAACGCCACAGACTTATCTTTCTTACCAAGTCGGTAGAGATCCGACACGCTCTAAAACTAGAGCCGACCGACCGCGTCGTCTTTTCCTGGTCCGTCAACGCCGAGGAAGTTGCTCGCCGATGGGAACACGGCGCTCCCCTTCCTTCCAAACGATTCGCTGCTGCAGAAACGATGAAGAGCGCAGGCTGGCCAATCCGGTTCCGTCTTGATCCTATGATCCCATACGAGGACTGGCAGAACGGCTACGCGGAAGCGATCGATAGGATAAATTCCTTAGAACCGGAGATGATAACGCTTGGGTCCCTCCGGGCAACTTCAGGAAAGTCGCTCCGATCCGCAGCTAAGGCCAATGGAAGGAATGACGCTATATTTGACTATCTCACGGAGGAAAAAGATCCTTCAGGCTTCAAGTACCGCCTCCCTTTCAAAACTCAGGTCGAGTTGTTTCGCTTTGCAGTGAAACAACTCAAAGGGAACATTACACCTGCTTTGTGCAAGGAGGATGTCAGTTTATGGAAGGAAGTCGGGCTTAAATTTAACGGGTGCCATTGTCTGCTAGGGGAGAAAGATCCTGTAGTCAAAGAAAGCACTTTGCTTGGAGCGCTCCCTAGTGTGCCCAGGCCTCCTGTGGATATCCAACGTGTCGGCAGCATACCTGATCGCAATGTAGCAACTGTACTAAAAACCGTATTGATCTGAACCTTGTTGCAGGCATATAATCGGTCAACTCATCTTGGGGGAGATTATGACCACACAGGACCGGAAGAAGCTAATCGTGGAAATCGAAAAAGAAAGAAGCTCCAAGGTCGTTGTTTTCTTTTGCGGTGATCGTCCTCTCGCTCCGACCGCAATTGCAGATGATGCCATAAGACCGATGTATGATCATCTTAGGACTCTCGACCCCAAGCCGGAGAAACTGGACTTATATCTTTATAGCCTTGGCGGTTTGATGGAGACTCCGTGGAAAATCGTAACGATGCTACGTGAGTTCTGTAAGGAGCTATCCGTAGTCGTGCCTTACAAAGCATACAGTGCGGCTACTATGATTGCTCTGGGGGCTGACAAAATCTCGATGACTGATAAATCCGAGCTTGGTCCAATTGACCCTCAGCTCAATGTAGCTGTAGGACCAGATCGGCCTCAATCTGTCCTTCCACAAATTGGCGTAGAGGACGTTGCATCCTATGTGACTTTCCTGAGACAGAGAGCCGGCCTTACTGACCAAACTGCTCTCGCCGGTTCCATCGCAGCTCTTGTAAGTAATTTAACCCCACCTTTGCTGGGACGCATCGAGAGGGTATACAGCCATATAAGATTGGTAGCGAGGAAACTGCTTTCTCTGGCTCGTCCTCCCATTGATGACAGGCGTGTGACGGCAATTATTGAGCAACTAACAGAAAAAACATATGTTCACGGCCACGGAATAGGAAGACAAGAAGCAAAAGAGATTGGCCTAAACGTAGAGATGTTAGATGGGAAGCTGGCGAACTTTGTTTGGGGCCTTTATACGCAATACGAAAGCTTTCTAAAATTGCCTGGGAGTCAGGACCCCAGAGTCTACTTTACGGACTCGGGACCAGACATCTATGAGGAAAAAGACCAGCTGTTTGCCTGTATAGAATCATCGCAGCTATTGCACGCATTCAAGGGCGACTTCCGTCTCAACCGGATAAGGAAAATCCCATCGAATCCCACGATTAATTTAAATCTCAACCTCCAGCTACCCCAAAATTTACAAGCACAGCAACTTCCGCAACAGGCCCAGCAACTGTTGAACCAGCTGTTACAGCAAGCCGGACAGCAAATCCAGCAGATGGTAATGCAGCAAATAGCTCAACAGTCGCCCGTTGAAAGGATTGAGGGTGGAATTGTGGGAGGTAAATGGGAAGTTATTCCCTAAATAAAGGCGACTACTGGGAAAACGACTATCGGATCGCTCGGCGCGGTGGCATCGGGAAAACAGTATTGGGGCTTTGTTGCCTCAAGTAATTGAGGGGTGATCTCCTCTCGCCCCAATATATCGTGGGTTTCCAGGTGACCAAAATCAAAAATTTTCACTGATACATTGATATTTGCCGCGGGTTTTTGGGCCATCTTATCTACTCCTAGCGCTTCCGAAAGGAGTCTTTTGCCATATTGGACCGTCCCTGTCAAGAGTATATAGGATAAAAAGCTCAGTTCAAGGGTCCATAGTAAGGGCTTATTCTTTCTGACACTTGCGAGGGCAGCCAGCCAATGGTCCGCTGGTATCTCCATGTGGATATGGACGCCTTTTTTGCCTCCGTAGAGCAGGTGCTGAATCCTGCCCTGAAGGGCAAGCCGGTCATAGTCGGCGGGAGAAGCGGCAGAGGTGTGGTGACCTCGGCCTCTTACGAGGCGAGAAAATATGGCGTCCATTCTGCGATGCCGGGATTCCAGGCGAAAAAACTCTGTCCCCACGGCATCTTTCTTCCCAACCGACGCAAGATTTATAGCGAATTTTCGGACAAAGTCTTTGCCATTCTTGAGCAATACTCGCCGGAGGTTCACGCCATTTCCATTGATGAGGGAGTAGTCGACCTAACCGGAACGGAAAGACTTCTAGGTCCGCCTTCGAAAACAGCCCGCGAGATTCTCGCGCGCATAGAAAAGGATCTCGGTCTTTCCGCGTCGGGCGGACTGTCTAGGAGTCGAGTAACGGCGAAGATCGCCGCTACCCTGGCCAAGCCGCACGGATTCATCCACGTACCCCCAGGCAGCGAACAGACTTTTCTCTCTCCCCTCCCTGTGGAAGGAATCCCTGGAGTTGGACCGAAAACCCACAAAGAGTTGCTGCAGAAAGGAATAAAGACGATCGCGGACCTCTTCAAGCGTCCTGAGCTCAGGCGTCGATATCTTGATCTCGATGAAGTGCCGCACGAGAAGCGAAGTCACGACCACTCCATCGGCAACGAGACCACTTTGGACAAGCCGCTGAAAGATAGAGAAAAGATGGAGGAGGTTTTGTGGGAGTTGGTTGAGGAGGTAGGGGGCAGGCTGCGTCAGGAAGGATTCTATGCCCGCTGCATCACTGTAAAGATCCGCTACACCAACTTTAAAACCATCACCCGCTCGCATACCCTTGCCACGCCTACCTGTTTCGACCGCGAGATCTTTACGGTGGTACGCGAGCTGCTGAGGAAAAATCTTGCTCCGGGCGGGACGGTCCGCCTTTTGGGCGTAAGCGCAAGCACTCTTTTAAGCTCAGGCTGGCAAGAATCGATGTTCGACATCGAGAAGCGTCTCTCATGGGAAAAACTCTACCGCGGCATCGACCGTCTGCGGCGCAAATACGGCGAAGAATCGATTGGTGTCGCCACACCCCACATAAGAAGGCAATAGGCGAGAGGCAACAGGCGGGAGGTAGGGGAGTTTTTGACTATCGCCTCGCGCCCCACGCCTTTCGCCTTCTGCCGACTATGATTTGACTTTCACGTGAGAACCCCCTTACAGTTGCAACGGGTCACTTTAATCATGACTAACCCCAACCATCCCTTTCTCGCTGCTTGCCGCAGAGAAAAAACTCCCTACACCCCCGTGTGGCTGATGCGCCAGGCGGGCCGCTACATGGAGGAGTACCGCGACCTCAGAGCAAAGTTCAGCTTTCTCGACCTGTGCAAGCGGCCCGACCTGGCCGCCGAGATCACGGTAACTCCAGTCGAGCGTCTGGGAGTTGACGCCGCGATCCTCTTCGCCGACATCCTCCTGCTCCTTGAGCCCATGGGCGTAGGATTGGAGTATTCAAAAGACGACGGCCCCTTGATCCATAGCCAGCTCCGGACTAGGACTGATGTGGAACAGCTTCTGGAATTCGACCCCGAAGAAGCCCTTCCCTTTGTCCTGGAGGCCGTGCGCAAGAGTTGCGCCGCCCTAAACGGTAAGGTCCCTCTCATCGGATTCTCGGGAGCACCCTTTACTCTGGCCTCTTACCTCATCGAGGGCGGCGGCTCCCGCAACTATCTCCGAACGAAGAAGGTTATCTATTCCGATCCCGGTGCCTGGCGTGCCTTGATGGAGCGCCTTTCCGCCGCGGTTAGCAATTATCTTAACGCACAGATCGCAGCCGGCGTTGAGGCGGTACAGCTCTTCGATAGTTGGGCCGGTTGCTTGTCCCCCGATGACTACCAAAAATATGTCCTCCCCTACACCCGAGCGACCATCGCCGCGGTGACACCCAATATTCCGGTCATCCACTTTAGCACCGGGACTGCCGGGCTGCTCAAGTGGATACGCGCCGCGGGAGGCGACATTATCGGCGTCGACTGGAGGGTCAATCTCGATGAGGCCTGGGAGTCCGTTGGATACGATGTCGGCATCCAGGGGAACCTGGACCCAGCGGTGCTCCTTGCGTCGCCTAAGGAGATCCGCTTGCGGGTCGCAGAGATCCTTAGGCGCGCTGACGGCAGACCGGGCCACATCTTTAACCTCGGCCACGGTGTCCTCCCCGAGACGCCGGTAGAAAACGTTATTACGATGGTAAAGGCCGTGCACGAGCTGAGCGCGCGGTAAGAGCTCCCATGCGGCACGCCTACGATGCCATCTTGCTCATCGCCTTCGGCGGACCTACCTCACCGCATGAAATTCGACCGTTCCTCGGCCGCGTGCTCCGGGGACATCCCGTGCCGCCTGAGAGGATTGAGGAGGTGGTCCGTCACTACGAGGCGGTGGGTGGACGTTCGCCGCTAAACGAAATTACATTCCGGCAGGCCCGCTCCCTGGAAAAAATCCTCAAGGAGCGAGGTTCTCCTCTGCCGGTCTATGTGGGGATGCGTCACTCGCGTCCTTTCCTCCGAGAGACGCTCGACCACATGACGGCTGACGGAGTAAAGAGAGCTCTCGGCTTTATCCTCTCTCCCCACCGGACTGAGGCGAGCTGGGAACGCTACCAGAGAAACGTGGCAGAGGCGCGAGACGAACTCGGAGGCCATACGCCGGAGATCGATTACTGTCCGGTCTGGCATGGCCATCCGCTCTTCATTCAGGCCCTGGCGGAGCAGATCCAACCCGCCTTGGCGAAGATCGCCGCCGAGGGGCGCCAAAAACCGCCACTTGTCTTTACTGCACACAGCATCCCAAGAGCGATGGCCGAGCACTCTCCCTATGTCGAACAGATTCAAGCGACTGCGCGCTTGGTGGCCGAGCGCCTGGGCCATCGGCTTTGGTCAGTAGCCTACCAAAGCCGCAGCGGCAGGCCGGCCGAGCCTTGGCTGGAACCCGACATCAGCGAGGCTATTCGGGCACTGGCAGCAAAAGGTGAAACCCAGGTGATAGTCGCCCCCATCGGCTTTGTCTGCGATCACGTCGAGATACTCTATGACCTCGACATCGAGGCGAGAAAAATTGCCGAAGAGCTCGGCATGCGCTTCTTCAGGGCGAGCTCTCTCAACGACCATCCAACCTTCATACGCATGACGGCTGAAGTCATCGAGGCCAGCCTATCGAAAAAACCACCAGCATCCGCATGAACCCCAGGCTCTTTGTGGTAGGCGGAGGTATCTCTGGCCTAGCAGCAGCCCACCAGCTGATCGAGTTAAGCCGCGAGAGAAGTCTTGCCCTAGATGTTCACCTGCTGGAAGCAAGCGACCGGCTGGGTGGCTGCATCAAAACAGAGCGGGTCGGCGGTTTTCTGATAGAGGCGGGACCGGATTCCTTCATCTCGGAAAAACCTTGGGCGCTTCGGCTATGCGAACGGCTCGGCATCAGCTCGCGCTTGATCTCAACCAACCCGGCCAACCAGAACATTTACGTCGTCCACCAAGGCTCTTTGCAACCCCTGCCGGAAGGATTTTTCCTCCTTGCCCCTACACGTCTCTGGCCTTTCATCCAAACGCCGATTTTCTCATGGCGCGGGAAATTTCGTATAGTCTGTGAACTCTTCCTTCCCCGCGAAGGAATAGATGATGACGAGAGTCTGGCATCGTTTGTTCGCCGGCGTTTTGGCCCGGAGGTCCTGGAACGCGTGGCCCAGCCTCTGATAGGTGGGATTTACGCGGCTGACCCTGAGCAGCTCAGCCTCAGAGCAACTATGCCCCGTTTCCTTGAGATGGAGCGCTCCCGGCGAAGTGTCATTTGGGCTATGTGGTTAGAACAGCGGCGCCACTCCCAAAACCAAAAAACGGGAAGCGGGGCGCGCTGGAGTCTTTTCGTGACGCTGGCGGGTGGCATGCAGGATCTTGTGGACACTATCGCCAGCCACCTTCCAAAGGGAGCCATGCATCCAAATACAAGGGTCACTGAGCTGCACTGGGATGGAACGAAGAGAAACTGGACCGTTGCCACAGACAAAGGCGAGAAGTTCGAGGCCCGTGGAGTTATCCTCGCCCTGCCCGCTTATGGCTCTGCAGAGCTTCTCGCTTCCCTGGCCCCTGAGCTTGCCACGGAGCTACGGGCCATTCCTTATTCCTCAGCAGCTACAGTGAATTTGGCTTATCGCTTGGCCGATATTCCACATGCGCTTAACGGCTTCGGATTTGTTGTGCCTGCCATCGAGTCGCGCAAGATCATCGCCTGCACCTTCAGCAGCACAAAATATTCCGGCAGAGCACCGGCTGGATATGTATTGCTCAGGGCCTTCGTTGGCGGTGCCTTGCAGCCCTCTCTATTCGCGCAAGACGATCACACTATGGAGCGGAGTGTGCGCAAAGAACTCGCCGACTTCTTAGGTGTGCGAGCGGAGCCGCTTTTTTGCCGCATCCATCGCCATTCACGCTCCATGCCGCAGTACCATGTCGGCCATCGTGAGCGTATACGACGGATCGAAGCCCACCTCAGTCCACTGCGCACCCTTGCCCTTGCGGGCAGTGCCTATCATGGGGTTGGGATCGCCGATTGTATTCACAGCGGAGAAGTGGCTGCGGAGAGGGTTTTACAGCAGCTTCAAGAGAGCTAGCGGATCTCCTGCGGACTTAGATGGGGCTCGTAGAGCATCTGGATGACGACCCCGTCGGGATCGGCACAGTAGAAGGAGGCGCTCCCGTCGCGGTGAATTTTAAAGGGATGAACGATCTTTACCCCTCGGGCACGGAATTGTTGTTCCAGCTCCTGCACCCTCTCCACGCTCTCGACAACAAAGCCCAAATGGTCTAGCTGCTGTTCTGTCGACGACGCGCTCCCCCTCTCGGGAACTTCATGCAGCGCAAGGTTGTCGCAGCCAGAAGAGAGATAGACATTCTGCGGGTCAGGCTCCCACACTACTTCCATCCCGAGGATCTCCTGATAAAAGCGTTTAGAGCGCTTGATATCTCTGACCTTCAGGGCAATGTGACGCATCCCCCTAAGACCTTTAATAACGCTCATAGAGAACTTTATATCACAGAGCCAGGTATTGATGTTAGCCAACGTTCAGGCATCAGGCATGAGGCAATAGGCAACAGTAAAGAAAGATGCTGGATGGACCTGATGAGTCTAATGCCTGTTGCCTTCTGCCTATTGCCTGGCTCCTCTTGCAGCATGAGGGCAAAAGAGCGATATTTCTAGGTATGAAAGAGGCCCTTTGGTGGAAAACGGAAGAGGATGGCCGCATCCTCTGCACCCTCTGTCCGCGCTACTGTCGGATGGGGGAAGGACAAGCCGGATTCTGCTACATCCGCAAGAATATAGGCGGCAGGCTTTATTCCCTGGGGTACGGCAAATCGACCGGTTTTGCCATTGATCCCATCGAGAAAAAACCACTCAACCACTTCCTCCCCGGCACTGGAATCTTAAGCTTCGGCACCGCTGGCTGCAACTTGGGCTGCCGCTTCTGCCAGAACTGGAGCATCAGCAAGGCCAAATTGGACGACGCCCAGAGTCTAAGTGCCGCTCCTGAAGAGGTTGTAAGGCTGGCGTTGACCCACAACGTCTCGAGCATCGCCTTTACCTATAATGACCCGGTAATCTGGGGCGAGTTTGTTATCGATATTTCCCGCGTTGCCCGTGAGTACGGCCTGAAAAGCGTCATGGTAACCGCTGGCTATATCACGCCCGAGGCTCGTCCCGAGGTTTATCGCTATATCGATGCTGCTAACGTGGACCTCAAAGGGTTCACCGAACGATTCTACCATAAACTCACCTTTTCCCATCTTGATCCCGTCCTGGATACACTCAAGTGGCTTAAGAACGAGACCGACATCTGGTTCGAAATCACTAATCTCATGATTCCCGGAGAAAACGATGACCCGGAAGAGACCAAGGAGCTCTGCGACTGGGTGCTGGGAAATCTAGGAGACAGCGTGCCTTTGCACTTCACGGCCTTTCATCCTGATTTCAAGATGACGGACAAGCCCAGAACCCCTGCTGCTACACTCAGGCGCGCGCGCCAGATCGCCCTCTCGGAAGGAATAAAATATTGCTATGTGGGAAATGTCTTTGACGATGAGGGGCAAACGACTTACTGTCCTAGCTGTGGTCGCGCCGTGATTCGCCGCTCCTGGCATGATCTTTTGAAGTACCGTCTGATGGGAGATCACTGTCCCTGTGGGCAGAAGATCCCCGGCTATTTCCCCAGCCGTAAAAGAGCCGCTCCGTTCCTGGGACGGCGTTCCATCCTGCAGATGCAATAAAACGGCTCTCTCCGGACGTTCCCCAGAGCCACATTTGTATTTTGTCTCTGAATCCGCTTAAAATGAAGCGCGTTCTATGGCGAAGCCGCGAAAATCACTGCGGAGAATTATTCCTCACCTGACGATCCTGGAGGACATCAGTACCCTCATCAGCCACTCCCAGGATCTTCAAGAGACCCTTAAGAGCATCGTTGCTATCGTGGCTGAGCGTATGGATACGGAGGTCTGTTCTCTCTACCTTTATGACCGCCAGAAGAATCGCCTTACCCTGTGCGCTACTATGGGATTGGATCAAGAATCGGTCGGCAAGGTCTCGATGGGAATCAACGAAGGTCTAACCGGCCTGGTCATTGAAAAGATGAGCCCGGTTATGGTCGTCGATGCCTTGGCCCATCCCCGCTACAAATATTTCCCCGAGACGGGTGAGGAACGCTTCCATTCCTTCCTGGGTGTTCCCTTGATTGAGAAGCGCAATCCCCTTGGGGTACTCGTGGTCCAGACCTCGCGCCGCCGGGAGTTTTCGCGGGATGAGATCCGTCTCCTTAAGACCATCTCGGCCCAGGTGTCGAGCATCATCATTCAGGCCCGCCTCCTCGACACCCTCAAGGACAAGGAGCGGGAACGGAAAGAATACCATAAGCGACTGGTGGATGCCCTAAGGAGACTCCGGTCCTATGAGGGAAAACGCCGAGAGCGAGTGGAGCGCGGGGCCGGGCACAAACGGAGAGATCGCTTAACCGGTCTCTCGGTAGCTCCTGGCTTTGGCCGCGGAACAGCCTACGTCCTCAAGCAACGTTTGGACTTGAGCTCCGTCAAGAAAGAACGGGCCAAAAACCCCAAGAAGGAAATCGAGAGATTCCGGGCCGCAGTCGAGCGGGGAATCGAGCAAATCCATAATCTCAAGCGGCGCATGAGCAGCCTTATTTCCAAGGAGGAAGGAGCCCTCTTCGACGTCCACCGCATGATCCTTGAGGACCCAGCAATCATTGAACAAATAGAGGGAAAAATCCGCAAAGAAGGCTATGTGGCGGAGTACGCCGTCAGCAGTGTCTTTGAGCAACACCTCAATTCCTTTACACAGATTGAGGATGAATACCTCAGAGAGAAGGCCGCAGATGTCAAGGACGTAGCCCAGAGGCTCTTAGAAAACCTCTCCGGGATCCAAGAGGCAAAATTGGACCTTCCTAAAGAAGCCATTCTCGTGGCAGAGGATATTTCCCCCGCGGATCTCAGCCTGCTGGAGGGAGATCGCTTTCGCGGGATTGTTCTCGCAACCGGTGGGGTAACTTCTCACGCCTCCATTTTGGCCAAGTCGTTTGAGATCCCTAGCGTTGTCGCAGTGGACGGACTCATGGAAACTGTTCAGCAGGGAGATTCCCTCATCGTTGATGGGAACTCCGGGGTCATCTACATGAATCCGAGCCAGGAAGTCATCCGTGAATACGATCGGTTGGAGCGCGAATATCTCGCTTTTAACCGGCAACTGGACGAGATCCGTGATCTGCCAGCGGAGACCCAAGATGGTCACCGGGTCGCCCTCTACGCCAACATCGGTCTTTTGAGCGACATTGCCTTCGCCCACCTTCATGGAGCCCAGGCTATCGGGCTCTACCGTACTGAGATTCCTTTCCTAACGCACCGGGATTTTCCAGGTGAAGAGGAGCAGTACATGCTTTACCGCCGTGTGGTCGAAGGAATGGGAGGAAAACCAGTAACCATCCGCACGTTGGACATTGGCGCGGACAAGTACCCATCCTATGTCCGTAGAGCAACCGTAGAGCCCAATCCTTTTTTAGGCTGGCGCTCTCTCCGCATTTCCCTTGAGGTAGTAGAAACTTTCAAGACCCAGTTGCGGGCTATCTTGAGGACAGGAGCCTTGGGCCGGGTTAGATTGCTGATTCCTATGGTATCCAGTCTGGAAGAGATATTGAAGGTCAAGGAGATCCTCGCGGAGGTTAAAGAAGAATTGGAACACGAGGAGATTCCTTTCGACCACCAAATGGAATTAGGAATCATGGTCGAGGTTCCTTCTGCAGTACAACTGGCCTCGCGGATCATCCGTGAAGTCGATTTTCTGAGTATCGGCACCAATGACCTCATTCAGTATCTTTTGGCCGTGGATCGGAGCAACCGTAAGGTAGCTGGGCTCTACGAGCCTCTCCATCCAGCGGTGCTCTCAGCACTGATGCATGTCATTGAAGCAGCTAAGAAGGAAGGTAAACGGGTGGGGATGTGTGGGGAAATGGCTGGCGATCCTCTTTGCACCCTGCTCCTCTTGGGTATGGGGCTGGAGGAGTTCAGCATGGGTTCCCTTTTTATCCCTGTGGTTAAGAAGATTATTCGCTCTGTGACCTACCGGGCCGCTAGAACGTCAACGCAAATTGTCCTTCAAATGGACACGGTCGGAGAAATCAAGAAATACCTGTTCGAGCAGATGCGAGACCTCGGCATGGTGGAGCTCATGGAGCTCTATCATTAGGCGGTAGGGGTTGATTTTTTAAGCCTTATAAGGTATTCTTCTAACGATCGTTCGAACTAATCTCTTTTAGAAGAAAGGAATTCACATGGCAAAGATCGCTACTTTTGACGACTGGATTGGCTACTTTCACGAATGGCAAAAGGACATCGGCTACGATGCCGCCCTTTTGGGTGATTACAAGTTCGAGACCAAGCTCGGGGAGCTTCATCACCCGGAGATTGAGTTCGGGGATTTCAAAGGCCAGCGCAAATGGGAAAGGGTGGAACAGATTCCTAATCAATCTATCCGCGATGCCTTGCTAAACCTGATCGTCTATCAGGGCGATACGGAATTCGCTTCGGTCGAACAGCAAAAAAACCTTTTGGACACTGCCCCAACTGACTATGATCGCCAGTCCCTCATTCGAGTCAACAGCGAGGAAATGCGTCACGGCTGGCAAATGTGCTACCTTCTGGTGACCTATTTTGGCGATTCCGGCAAGTTGGAGGCGCAAAAACTTTTAGAGCGCCGAGCATCGGCGGGCAACAGGCTTCTAGGCTCTTTCAACAAGCCGGTAAAAAACTGGCTTGACTTCTTCACCTACACCCAATTCGTCGATCGGGATGGAAAGTTTCAGCTTACCATGTTAAGTCACTCCTCATTCGCCCCTCTGGCGCAAAGCGTGACCGCCATGCTCAAGGAAGAGTTCTTCCACATGTTTACCGGGAATACAGGCTTAACGCGCATCGTTCGAGCAGGCAAAATTCCCGTTCCCATCATCCAGAAATACTTTAACAAATGGCTTTCCACGGCCTACGATCTTTTCGGCACGGATCATTCCTCCTCGGCTCATTGGACCTATGTATGGGGATTGAAGGGGCGCTACGACGAGCATGAGGCGAAGGAACTTGCAGAGAAGGACCGCCTCAATGATCTGGCACGGTCTCATTTCTTTGCCGAATGCCAGAGACTTGTAGATGGGCTCAACCAGCATATTCCGGGGAACCAGTCTCGACTCTTTGTGCCGGATTTAAAATTCCATAGGTCCATCGGAGAGTTCGCCGGAAAAACTTACAGCGTGAGAGGCGAACCCCTCTCTACCGAAGAGTACCAGAAGCACCTTGCAGAAATTCTTCCGACTCCTGAAGATGAGCATCTCTCAGACGAGATCTTCAAGGAAAAAGATTGGGTCCTGCAGATGAATTAGCCCAGCATGGTTGTGGCCGCCCCTTGCTGCCCGAACTAGAAGGAGAGATGGAGTGAAACAGATCTGCCTTGTCTGCCAAAATGTTGACTGCAAGAGCCGCGGCTCCGAACAGCTGATGAAAGAGTTGGAGAAACAGGTTACGAAGAAGGGTTTGACCGATGTGGAAGTTCGTTCCTACATATGCTTCGGTGCCTGCCAGGATGGACCCAACATCGTACTCTATCCGGAAAAGAGCTGGTATGCTAGCGTGAAAATGGAAGACTTGAACGATATCCTAAACCATCTTGCCGGCGGGCCTGACGTTAAACGTCTCGATAAAATCGATGCCTCCTTGAAGGAGCTAATCTACCAGCTCCTAGATACCGGAGTCTTTTAGGAGACAGAATGCAGGGTATCCTTTTCCCACGTGGTGTGGTGGAGAGAAAAGAAGGTTTAAAGGAGTATCGGTCCCGCGGAGGTTATGCTGCTCTGGAAAAAACCCTTAAGGATTTGTCCCCGGAAGCGGTTATCCAAGAAATCAGCGAGGCTGGGCTTCGCGGAAGAGGCGGTGCGGGTTTTCCTACCGGGAAAAAGTGGTCCTTCACCCGCGAATGCGTCGAGCAGCCCCATTATGTGGTCCTCAATGGAGGAGAAGACGAGCCGGGGAGCAAGAAGGATCGTCTCCTCATGGAAAATCTCCCCCATCTCGTGCTCGAAGGGGTCATTCTGGCATCCTACGCGGTCGGCGCATCCATTGCCTACCTCTACATTAATAAAGAATACAAAGCCGCGAACGATAGCATGGCCCAAGCCTTAGCAGAGGCCAAAGAGTCCAGCTATTGGGGGAAAAAAATTCTTGGCGGTGACTTCAGCCTCGATATCCTTTTGGTGTCTGCCCCTTCCAATTATGTCGCCGGAGAGGATTCGGCTGCCGTCGAAGTTATCGAGGGAGAGGAGCCTCTCCCGCGCCAGAAGCCTCCTTTTCCAGCGACTGCGGGACTATTCGGAAAACCCACCGCGGTTAACAACGTCGAGACTCTGGCCAATCTCGCCCCCATCATCGCCAAGGGGGCAAAGTGGTATCGCTCCTTCGGCACCCCTGAGAGTCCGGGAACCATGATCTTCTCTTTGAATGACGAGGTGAATCAGCCGGGGATCTATGAGCTTCCCTTCGGCACGCCGTTACGTTTATTGATCGAAGAGTGTGGAGGCGGATTAAAGGAAGACAAAGCCATGAAAGCCATCCTCCCGGGAGGACCATCATCGGCATTTTTGCTGCCCGATCAGATTGATGTCTCGCTTGACCATAACTCCCTGCGTGCCGCTGGCTCCTCGATCGGCTGTGGCGTGGTCCGAACCGTTCCAGAAGGCAACTGCATAGTCGAGGAGGTGCTTCGAATCGCGGACTTTTTCGCGGCCGAGTCCTGCGGTCAATGTCCGGCCTGCCGTATGGAAACGAATACCCTTGCTGCCATGTTAAAAAAAGTGCAGCAAGGACAAGGTGGACAGCCTCTCTTAGAGCAGTTCAGCAAGGTGATCGGTTTTAATAAGGGCAAAGGCTTCTGCAACCTCATTAATATGCCCGGGCCGCCTATCGAGAGCGCTCTCAGGCTTTTCCGTTCAGACTTCGAGTCCCATCTTGCTAACGGTCGCTGCCCTCAGAACTAACTCAGAGTCAGGTACTTTGTCGGCACGTTAAAAACTCTATCGCCTTTCTTGACCAGACAAGTCTCATCCTTCCACTCTTTGAGGACTTTAACCTCCTCACCAGACGCAAAGGAGACTTCCACGATCTCCGCATTTTTGTTTCCCTGATATTTCGCCGTAAAGGCTTCCTTGACCTTTGCCATAATTCCCTCCGCGTGAGTATATAAAACTGGCTCTACCATAACAAATTTTCTTGCCCATTTCATGCACCAACGCTCCCGAATCCGCGCGCCTGAACGCTTTTCCGCGCACGAGAGACCTCCAGATTGACGGGTAAAGGAATGAACTGCTACTATCCGGTCACCGCAAAAAAGGCTGTAGACTTCACTGGTTATTGCTAGAGCGAAAAGATAAGGGGGAGGGGTAGAACGGAATGCTCCATTTACGGAAAATCAAATCGGCATTCTTTTTTTTGGTACTGGGCCTCGCCGAGCTCTCTCCGTCCCCTCTAGTCGCGAGCAGCCACGAGGCAGTTGTTGAGGCCGCCAAGAGCGAGAGGGCTTTAGTCTTCTACACCTCGATGACGGTGGGCCAGGCGCAGATCATGCTCAATGCCTTTAAGTCCAAATACCCCTTCATCGAGCCCCAGATGTTCCGCGCTGTCGGTGAGAGGCTATTAACCAAAATCATGACCGAGGTGCAGGCAGGACGCTACGAGTTTGACGTCGTGCAATCGGCGGAGACCCAGGCTTACTTTCTCAAGAAGAAAAATCTACTTATGAAATATGTCTCTCCGGAGACGAAATTTCTGCCCAAGCCTTTTGTCGACCCGCAGGGGTACTGGGCGGCCGTCTACATCATGCCTAACGTCATCGCGTACAACAGTCAGCTCGCAAAAAGATCCGAGGTCCCAAGGACCAATGACGACCTGCTCAATCCGAAGTGGAAAGGTAAAATCGGTATGGATCCTACCAAGCCCGAGTGGTTTGCCTGGATGCTGAAGCAAATGGGAGAGGAGAAAGGGCTAGCGTATATGAAAAGACTGGCAGCCCAGGATCTGCGACTCCACCCGGGCCTCTCCTTGCTCACTAATCTGCTGGCCTCGGGCGAATTTCCGCTCGTGCTCAACAACTATCTTCACAGCGTTGAAGAGATCAAGAGAAAAAGAGGACCCGTGGACTGGATAGCTCAAGACCCGGTATTCACAAAATTTCAGCCCATCGAGATCGGCGACAAGGCGCCACACCCGAATGCAGCCAAACTCTTCGTCGACTTCGTGCTATCTCTTGAGGGACAAAAGATCATCGCTTCTTTTGCTCGTCTGCCCACCCGCCTGGGTGTGCACACGGAGATTGCCGGTCTAGAGAAGCTCCGTTATGTGGTTGATGAGTTCAGCTCGGCAGACGACTTCAACAAAAACTACGAACTCTTCCAGAGAATTTTCATAAAAGGGTAATATCTTAGGAGCTGCTCAGCGGGAGGCGGTATGAGACCAGCGCCATTTGAGTTGCCGAACAAGGCGGTAATAGCGGTTAGCTTTTTTGTCGCCTTCGAGTCCTTCATCAAGCATTCCCAGTATCGCAGCAGTGGCGAGAAGCCAGATTATGCCTCTCTTGCCTACGGGGAGTACGGCGGCAAGGCGGGGATCTGGAGAATTATGGACGTTCTAAACAAGCACGGGGTCAATGGCACGATAGACACCAATGGCCTTGCGGCGCAAAAATTCCCCGACGTGGTGAAAGAGCTCCATCGGGCTGGCCACGAAATCGTCGGACACGGCTGGGCCAACGACATCCCTCTCGATTCCCTAGATCGAGAGAAAGAAAAACAAACCATCAAAGAGACTCTGAACACCATCAGCTCCATTACCGGCCAGCGACCTATCGGCTGGGTCAGCCCGTGCCACAGGATCACCGACCACACGTTCCATTTTTTAGTCGAGGAGCGGATTATTTGGACCGGCGATATGCCGGGTGATGATGTTCCTTATCACCGGGACATCAACGGAGAGCCTTTGGTCATCATGCCGCGGTTAGATTACGCCAACGATCTCGGACTGGTATTCCGTCCGAAAAATCCGCCCAGTGTTTATTTTGAAAGTTACCGGACCGCCTTTGACCAACTCTACGCGGAAGGAGCCGCTGGAAGTCCAAAGGTCATGGATGCCCTAGTCCATGCCCACGTAGGCGGCAGGCCTAATATTATAGGAGTCTTTGAGCAGTGTATTCGTTATGCTAAGGGGTTTACAGATGTGTGGTTTTGCACCAAAGGTAAAATAGCTAAGTGGTACCTGGAGCGTTACGTGAAAAGGGCTTAGAGAAGGAGGCAGCGGCATGACTACGGGACCCGGCAGCATCGAAAGGCTATTGGACCATCTCAACTCGCGCGGGCTTCTCTTGAAGCTTAGCTGGGAGGAGTGGCTCGCAATCACGCCCCCGTACAGCGAGGTCGGTTTTTCCGTCGAGGAGACAACGGCCCGCTTCCACAGAAACGGCTATGATTGGGACATGCACGGCTCGCTTTACACCCCGGAGAAGGAAGTCAGTGGTGAAAGGGCGTTTGTCTTTTTCCACGGGGGGGCCGGCAGTGAAAAGATCATGGATCGGACGCCCGATGGGCGCTCCGGTCTGGCCCGTGTTCTCGCGGGTCAGGGATTTAAGGTCCTGACGCTCACCTATCCCGGTCACTACCCGCCGGGAGGAGTCTGGAAGGTTCCAGTTGCAGAGCGGCTCCCTATCTATCTGCTAAACCGAGAGCTTCTGAAGGAGGAGATTCTGGACCGCAATCTGAAGTGCACATTCAACACTATCCTTCAGGGAGCGGGACTGCTGACGGACAAACATCTCGCCGGCCGGGAAATTTTAGCTTTCGGCCACTCCACAGGTGGTCCCATGGCGGCCCATCTGACCCGCTTCTCCAAGAAAACCAAAGTCATTGGGCTCGTCGGTTTCGGCAGCGGCGGCCCTGACGGCTGGCGTAAGGAATGGAGAGAGAAGACCGGCGCGGAGAAATACCATGAGATCCCGGTGGAAAAAATCTCTCGGCGCTCGCCGGACTCCTTCCGTGAATCCGGATACGAAGATCCGCCGGACCTCACACCGTGGGGAGGAGGGGAAGAGTATATCCGCTTGGTCAGCCCCTTGCGCTCGCAGATGAAAACCAGCCTTTGCGACAACCAGCACAATGCTGCGGTTGGAATTCTAGAGGAGTACCCGAAGAAAACGGGCTTGCCGCGCGAAGAATACTTCGACCACCTCCAAGAGCCGGAGCCGAATTGGCTGAAGACGATCCGAGTGCTCTTGCTGGTCGGCGACAACGATAAAGGCCACTGGGTGAAAGGAGAGCGCCTGGAAGAGAAACGGGAGATGTTCATGGGAGCGAAGTACGCCGCCGCCACGCGCGGCGCGCACGTGATCCTGATCCCGCGCTACGGCCATGTCGGCTACGCGGAGCTCTACAACGAGAAGATCGCCCATACCTGGCTCTGGGCCTTCAAGGCGGGCTATTTCGACAGTTAGAATCCCGCACCTTTTACTTTTGACTTTGTCCTTTTCGAAAGCAGCAAAATAGTATAGCCCTTCATGGAAGTTGCTGATCGTAAAGGGAGGATGCCTTTTATGCTCTACAGAGTTACTCAATCAAAACCGTCGCTCATTTCCGCGGCGGTCGGCTTTCTACTAACGGCCGGGTTGCTATCGCTGCCAGCCCCGGGATATGGAGCGGCGGCCAGCAAGCCTAAGACCGTCGCTGAGATCGCCCTCTACCAGGGTCCTGACAGGGAGCAGCTCTTAATCGAAGGGGCCAAGAAAGAAGGAGGGGTAACGTTTTACACATCGAACACCTGGATGGCGGGCGCGGTGGCTCAGGCGTTCGAAAAAAAATACCCTTTCGTTAAGGTTTTGGTCTGGCGCAGCGACTCGAAGGACCTGCTTAAGCGGGTCATGGAGGAATATGCCGCAGGCCGCTTCATCGCCGATGTTTTAGAGACGAGTCCTGAATATATAGCCCTTCTCCATAGAGATGGGCTGCTCCAAGAACACTACTCGCCCGAGATGGCTTTCTATGATGACGACGTGAAGACGAAAGGGAAGAACGGCGTCCTCTACTGGGCGAATCGAGAGATCTATATCAGCCTGGGATTCAACACCAAGCTCATCCCGCCAGCCGACGCGCCCAAGAGCCTGAAAGATCTTCTCGATCCCAAATGGAAGGGAAAGATGTCTATTGCCGGCACAACCACGGGGGTCCAGTGGATAGGAAATTCCCTGGAGGTGATGGGGCGCGAATATCTCGAAAAGATGGGTCAACAGGAGGTGAGCGTCCAGAACGTGTCGGGGGCGGCCCTGGCAGGCCTCGTGGCCACCGGAGAGGTGCCGCTTTCTCCCACCATCTTCGACTCCAATATCTCCACGGCCAAGCAGAAGGGATCTCCCGTGGAGTGGCGTCCTCTGGAGCCGGTGATTGCGAGTGTCGGACAGTCGGGATTACCCAAGCAGGTCCCCCATCCCCACGCCGCGCTGCTCTTCCTTGACTACATCCACTCAAAAGAGGGACAGCAAGTTGCGATGAAAGGCGGACTCAGCTCGCCGCGGAATGATATCGGCTCTTTGGAACGTAAATTCAAGAAGAGCTATCTGGAGGCCAAATACTCCCTCGAAGAATACGAAAAGAAATTCACAGAGTGGGAAACTTTGATGCGGAAGCTCTTTATCAGGAGGCGGTAGGAAACCCGCTACTTCCCCCCCGGATAGCATTTCCGAACCCACGCTGCCACATCCCCCCGCCGGGCGAACCATACCCCCTTGTGTTTCTTGGCGTAAGCGATGATCCGCTCAAAGGTGTCGATCATGGGAATGCGCGAGATCAGATAAGCATGCGTGATCACGTTCATCATATTGGGATTCTTGCGCCCAATCTTGTAGCGGTAATCAAATTCATCCTTGAACTTCGCGAAAAACTCCTGGCGTGTCCCGCCCTCCTGCATCCGATGATCATTGATTGTGTGCTGGTGCGGAAATTCTATGATGACCTTATCGCCCACTTTTATCGGATAGGGCATATCATCGTCGTGAAAGTCGCAGTGATAGAGAAGGCCGGCCTCGGTGATTAGCTCCAGGGTGTTGTCGGTTGACCGTACTCCGGGCGACGACCAGCCGGTCGGTCTCTCGCCGATCACTTTTTCAATCGCCTCGACCGTCTTGCGGATATTTTCCCGCTCCTGGTCGCGCGTGAGCATGTAAAGATACTCACCCTGATCCCAGCCATGAGCCACGAGTTCATGTCCGCGTCTGTGGCACTCCTTGACCAGCTCCGGATAGTACTCGCAGGTGAGACCATTGACCGGAACGCTCACCTTGATCTTGTATTTATCGCAGACATCGAGGAGTCTCTTTAACCCAACTTTGGGCCCGAATTCCCGAAACGTCTCGGTCGAGTAGTCTCTCTTGCAGAGCGCGTCTTTCGGCAGGGGTGACTGCAGGGCCGAGCCCCGCGATGGCTTGGTTCGGTCCCAAGCTTCGAAAGCGATTCCAAGCACGAATGCGATCCGTGCATTGTTAGGCCAGGTAAAAGGTCGATCGGCCATATGATATTCCTCCTTCAGCAAGATGTCCTAGTCTCTCGGCCCCCTTTAAGTCAAGGAGAAGGGAGTCCTGTTATCTCAATTTTGTATATCGTGTTAATTGGGTGTTATTATTCATTTTGTGAGATCAAATATAAAGAGCTTTGGGTTTTTGGTTTATATAAAAAAACAACAAATGAAGAAATAGGAGGTGAGAAAATTGGCGTACTTTAGCAGATTTTTGCCTTATGTACTGTTCCTTTCTTTTTCAAGTCTTGGCCACTTGGTTTATGCTCAGCGGAACCTGTCAATGAAATGAGACACTTCCCGGCTACAGATTACTGTGCAAGATCCTCACTCACCTGATTTTGATCCATAGGTAGATCCCTTCCCGACTGCTGTTCGTTCAATATAGGGCAATTATG
>Ga0209824_10000427_pt1 | contig 26441 bp, 27 predicted proteins | sample VDWuncwatermetaG_FD_184124 | JGI IMG/M metagenome (GOLD analysis project Ga0209824, IMG submission 184124) | Wastewater microbial communities from Netherlands to study Microbial Dark Matter (Phase II) - VDW unchlorinated drinking water (SPAdes)... ...
AGGATATTTGCCAGGAGACGATAATGGCGCGCCTCCTCATAAATGGAGCGCATCGCGCCTTCGAATTCATGCCGATCCACAGACTCCTCAATCGATGCTAGCATGGCCGGCGCATCCTCAAGCTGCCGGCAGGCGGTCCCGAGTTCACGGGCGGCTTGCAGGGTAAGCCATCGTATATCATCTTCTTTGGTTCGCTTGCGAGAAAAATAAACCCGCACCACCTCCGCCTCTCCCGCCCACCAGCGCGCGGGAGCCTCCTGAAGGCTCCTGATTCGTTCGCTCAAAGTAACATCCATCGTTATTCGACCCCTTTCCTCTCCCTACAATAAACCGGCCGCACCGTCAAACCGGGATTGTCTGCTCTTCTCCTTGACACCAAAAGGGTGAAACTCTATGGTGAGGCCGTTCTATTAGCAGTTCTGCAAGCTGATCACCGAAACTGATAAAAAACGCAACGAGGAGATCAACATGATTGAGGGTTTGACAGGCAAAGTAGCGATCGTGACCGGAGGGGGACACGGCATCGGCAAGGCTTACTGCCTGGGCTTTGGCCGGGCCGGCGCCTGTGTGGTCTCAGCAGACATCGATGGAGCCGCCGCCGAGCAAGTGGCCGCTCAGGTGGCAAAAGAGACGGAAGCCAAGCCCTTGGCTATCCGGGTGGATGTCTCCGATGGAGAGTCCACCAAACGTATGGCGGCGAGCGTGCTGGACCGCTTCGGCCGGATCGACATCCTGGTCAACAACGCGGCCATCTTTGCCACTATCCCGATGAACCGCGGTGGGATCGAATCGATTGATCCGCAGGAGTGGGACCGCATGATAGCGGTCAACCTCAAGGGACTTTTTTTCTGCGCCCGCGCCGTACTGCCTACCATGCGCGCCCAGAAGTCCGGAAAGATTATCAATATTTCTTCGGGCACGTCGCTCACCGGCAGTCCCGGACGGATACACTACGTGACCTCCAAGGCCGGAGTGATCGGCTTCACGCGCACCTTGGCGCGAGAGGTCGGAGACGACAACATCCAAGTGAACGTTATCGCTCCCGGCTCTACCCTCTCCGAGGAAAACCCCAGCGAGGAAATCGTCCGCTTCAGGCAGGCCCGGGTCGGAGACCGAGCCATCAAACGTGTTCAGATGCCGCAAGATTTGGTTGGCGCCATGCTTTTTCTTGCTTCACCTCTGAGCGATTTCATCACCGGCCAGACCCTCTCCGTAGACGGTGGCGCCGCGATGCTCTGAAGCAGCTATCCTCATGATTCCCTACCGACACCAGACCATTTGCGTCGGGGACATCCAAACCCATTACCTGGAGGCCGGCGCGGGTCCCCACCTCGTCTTGCTCCACGGAGGGGAATACGGCGCTTCGGCTGAAACTACCTGGAAGTTCAATATCGCGCCGTTCGCCAAAAACTTCCACGTCATAGCACCGGACATGCTGGGATTTGGACTAACAGACAAGATTTACAGCTTCTCGAATCCCGCTGGCTTCAGAATTAAACACTTGCGAAGACTTCTGGAGGCTATCGAGATCACAAAGGCCTTCTTTGTTGGAAATTCGGCCGGCGGAGGAACCCTGCTCAGAGCCGCGGTGACCGAGCCCCCGCCCTTCCAGATAAAAAAGATCGTCACTATCTGCGGCAATGCCGGAATCTTCAAGACGGAATCTCAAGCTTTAATTGAGGACTATATCCCCACGGTGGAAAACATGGAAATTCTGATGAGCTTCCTTTTCCACGACAAAAAGTGGCTGGCTAGCAACTTCGTCAAGGAGCGATATGAGAGCTCCCTCATCCCGGGTGCATGGGAAGCCTTATCCGCAGCCAGGCTGAGAAGGCCCGGCCACCAGAGCCGCTCCAACACAGAAGAGTTCATCAAAAAACTCTCCACGCAGCGTATTCCTCTTCTGATCATCTCTTGCGACCACGATCCTTTAAATCAGAAAGACTGGGATATAAAACTCCAAAGCATGATCCATGGGTCACAGATCCATCGCTTCAGACATTCTGCCCATGAGCCACAGATTGAAGAGGCGGAGGAGTTCAATCGAGTCGTAACCGAGTTTCTGCTTGGATGAACGCTCAACGGGGAGAAAAGAAAATGAATGGGATCAAAGTATACAGTAGAGAGATCGAAAAGAGCGGCTTCGTCCCCGCTCTCTACCAGAGATAAAAAGAACATGGACCTTTTCCAACCGCCCACGATGGATGCGACTAGACGACGCGCACCCAACGCCAGGCGGGTGCGTTTCCTCGTAGGGATTGCCTTGATGGCCGTCAGCTTCCTGGTCTATCCGGCATATTCCGTCATCATTCTGTTTTTGCCGTTGTCGGGAGAAATCAAAGTCGGTGTGATTGTTGCCGCCTCGCTTCTGAGCTGGGGTGTTTTCAGCGCCGGGATCTTCCTTGCCGGACGGGAAGGGTACGATCGGCTCAAAGGGCTGTGGAAGCGTTGAGCGCCAGCCGTCAAGAGAAAAATTGCGAGTTATAAGCCTCGATCTGCAAAAGTAAAGATTTGACCCTGCATCCTGCATCCGCACCTCAAGCCGTTCGACGAAAAGGCCCGGCTTGGGAAGCCAGTCCGAGCTGTGATGCAGAATCAAAGATGTGACCGAATCGAGCACCCAGCCGTGATTCGTGGGCATGAAGCGTGGTTCGTGTCCGTGACTCGTGATCGTGAGCCTTAGGGCTCGTGATTCGTGATCGTGGCCCGTGATCGGAAGAAAGATAATCGTACCTATTCAATCCTGACCGGGAAGATTCCGTTTCGCTCTCATGAGTCCAAGTTCATTGGCCTCGTTTACACTTGAAGACGTCGCAGCAATCTCGTTGCGTCGGAGTCTAGCTTCAGGATATCTTTGAGCGCTTGATCGCTAGCAGATCAGGAGGCCCCAAATGCACACGAACTTAATCAGTATACCAACTCCGACCCACCCCCTTGATGGTGCCTACTACACGCCGGACGGGCCGAGCAAAGGAGCTGCTCTGTACTTTCACGGCAACCAGATGAACTTTTATGTAGGGGCAGCCCGCTTTCTAGCAACCTATATCACGTCCCTGGGCTATGCCTTCCTCTCTTTTAATCGCCGTGGACATGACACGGTCAGTACGTATGACAGCCGAGTACCTGTGGGAGGCGCCTACCAAACTGTGGCAGAGGGGATAGAGGACAATGAGCTGGCTGCACGCTTTTTGGCCGAGCAAGGCTTCGGCAGACCCATCGTCATAGGTCACAGCAACGGTGGTGTTCTGGCGAGCCATTTTGCCGCGCATCATCCGGAAACCCTGGCGTTAGTTCTGCTCTCTGCCCATGCCGGCGGCAACCGGCTGACGAATCCTGTCTGGGCAAGTCATTTTTCAGTTAACGAGAATCTCGACGAGTTAATGAAAGAGGCCCGGGAGTTGCTGGATGCCGGCCGACCGCGCCAACTCATGCTTCTGCCCACCTGGTGGTACGTCATCTCGGCCCGGACTTTCATGGACCGGCTTACCAATGTGCCGGACCTCCTGGACAATTCCAGGCAGGTGCGGTGTCCGGTATTGTTCATTCGGGGAGACAAGGAGCTGGCAAACATTTATCCGGCCGAAGCCTTCAAACAGAACTGTCCCGGTCCGTGTGATGTCGTTATCGTGCCAGACTGCGACCACTTCTACGTAGGAACTGAAGACCGAGTCGCCACTATCGTAACCGACTGGTTATCCCGAATGCTGGATTAGCTCGTAAAGAAAAAACGACCGTAAGGTCTGGCCGCAGCCGTTTGATTGAGAGTCGCAAGTGTCACCGGGTCGAAACCTTTAACGATAGGAGGGTTCCATGCAGCTCCCACCCATTGCAACAACCACCGTCGGCAGTTTTCCGCGGCCAGGTTGGCTCGCCGACCGCGAGCGGAGTCAGGTTACGTTTCGTTTGGGCGGAGCGCTGCTGCGCGAGGCACTGGATGATGCCACGCTGCTGATCCTGCAGCAGCAGGAGGAGATCGGACTGGATCTGCTCACCGATGGAGAGCAGCGCCGGCCTCACTTTATCAACCATGTCCTGGCCACCTGGGACGGCATCGACGTCGCTAACCCTGGTATCAAGGCCGTCTACCGGCGACGAGCCCAGCAGCGCCTGGTGCCTCGGGTTGTGGGAAAGATGAAGCGGCGTTCCCCGGCTGTTATAGAAGATCTTCGCTTCGCCAAAGCCCACACCCTTCGGCCCGTCAAGATGGCCGTGCCTGGGCCCGTAACCGTTGTGGACAGCACGCTCGATGAGGCCTATGGCGACGAGGAAGCTCTCGCCATGGATGTCGCCTCGGCCATCAATGCGGAACTTCTGGATCTGCAGGCGGCCGGATGCGACGTGCTGCAGATCGACGAACCTGCCATGACACGCTATCACGAGAAGGTCGCCGCCTATGGCGCCAAGGCCCTCGACCGCTGTCTCGAGGGAGTCCATGCCCCAACTATCGTGCACCTCTGCTACGGCTACCCGGGCGGCGGTGGCCGCCAGCACGAGTACGAATACCCCGAACTGCTGGAGCAGCTGATGAAAACGCGGATTGGCGGATTCGCGGTGGAGTTTGCCAGAAGCAACTACGAGCCGGCCCTTCTGAGCCTGTGCCGGGGCCGGCTCGTGATGTTCGGATGTGTGGATCCGGGGGACTCGCCTCTGCCATCTATAGGGGCTGTCGTGGAGCGCGTGCGCGCCGCGCTTAAGTATGTGGAGCCGGAAAACCTCCTGCTGGCGCCGGATTGCGGGTTGATGACCATTAGCCGCGAACTCGCTCGCGCGAAAGCCCGGTTGCTGGTCGAAGCCGCCCAAGAGCTACGACGAACCCTTTAGGTCTTCTCCCGGTTAGGTATTCCGAAGTGGTCGCGACCTTTCGTCCTCTCCCTCAGTCGAAAGGCAATAAGTCAATACTCAGGCCCAACCCCCCAACCTCCCTTCTGACTGCTTTTTGTCTTTCTCCTTGACGCACTGGATATAGCCTCCTTATAATGGCGCTACTTTTGCCAACTAAGGAAGGAGGAAGGTCTATGGTTATCTGTTTATCACCCGGAGGTCAGACAAGCACCGTGGGTGAGCGGCCCAAGGATGTACTTCTAGTCGGCACTGCCCGTGGAATTTTTTCCTTCGTACGGCAAAACGGTTCGTGGAGCCCAAAGGAGACGCTTCTACCAGGTGAGCATATAAGCGCCCTTCTTTTTGAGCCCTCGACCCGGACGCTCTTTGCTGGCACCTATGGCGAGGCCCTCTATGCCAGCAAGGACTTGGGGGGGCATAACTGGGAGCGGAGAGACCAAGGTATTGGAAACCTTGAGATCTACACGCTGGCTTTCCAAGAGGTTGGGGGACGCCCCAGGCTTTATGCTGGAACCCAGCCGGCCCATCTCTTTTTTAGCGATGACCTGGGACAAAGCTGGACTGAGCTTCCCGGTTTGCGCCAGGTGCCGGGCGTGGAGAAGTGGACGTTTCCCGGCCCTCCGCACCAGGCGCATGTAAAAAGTCTTGCCTTTGACCCTAGACGCCCCGACACTATCTATGCCGCGGTCGAAGTGGGAGGTTTTCTGAAAAGCGTAGACGGAGGGAGGACATGGAAGACGGTTTCAGGCCTCAATCCGGATGCGCACCGGGTATTGGTTCCCCTGTCAGATCCGGCAAAGCTCTACCTGGTCATGCCGACCACCAATGCCGGATCGACGGACATAGCCGGCGTCTGCGTCAGCCAGGATGGCGGCGAGAGTTGGATGAGCCTTACGCCGAGGGATTTCAGGATCGGATATGTCGACCCCCTCCTCGTGCATCCGCGTAACGCGAGCCTGATCTTTACCGCGGGCGCAAAGACCGGCCCCGGCACCTGGAGAAAGACCCGCACCGCCGATGCGCGCATCGCCCGCAGCAGGAACGGCGGCAAGAGCTGGGAGATCTTAAATGATGGGCTGCCCGAGCACATTCGAGCAAGCATCGAAGCGATGTCGATGGATGTTTGGAATGACGGCTTTGCCCTGTTTGCCGGCACCACGGACGGAGAGGTCTTTTGCAGCGTCGACGAGGGGGACAGTTGGCAGAGGATTATCCAGGGGATCGGTCCGGTCTCCAAGGCGCACCACTACCAGAATTTTCAAGCATCCGCTGCCTGAGGTTTCGTCTTCTGGTTCACTTGGGCTGGGTCCCTCAATCAGCCTGCATCTTTGGTTACGCATCATCGTCCGGACTGGATCCTCCACCGGGCTTTTTTGATTGTAAAGCATCTAAGAGGCAAACGCTTTGGAAGAGGGCGGGGAGGAGAGGGGAACGTCAAATTTTAGAGAGGAGCAGTAAAAATGGGACTATGGTCGAGAAAACTCACTCCGGGCCTAGCGTTCGTTTCCGCTCTGCTAGCGTGGAGTTGCAGCCAGATGGCGGTGCAACCGCCAGAAATAGCGGGAAGGGCCCCTGAAGCGAAGGACATGTCATTGGTCGGCTACGACGATCTTCAGGGCCGATCCGCTTACCAGCCCATCATCCAGCAGCAGGGCGGTCGTTTTATAGCATATATCGGCCACCACGGCGGGACAGTGCTCAATCCGATGACCGGAAAGATGGAACCGAATGGTACATCGATCATCGACGTGACGGACCCGCGTAATCCTAAGTATCTCCACCACATCCCGGGCTCGGCTGAAGGTTCGGGTGAGGCGGGGGGATCGCAGATGGTGCGAGCATGCGCTGGAAAGAATCTCCCCAAGGGCGACCCTGCTAAAACCTATCTGCTCCGTACAGTAGGAAACCAGGGGCACGAGGTCTTGGACGTCACAAATCCGAGCAATCCGACTCCGGTAAGCACCGTGCTCTCTGGCCTTACTACCACCCACAAGAACTGGTGGGAGTGCGACACGGGCATCGCCTACCTCGTTACCTATAAAAAAGAGGAAGGCTGGAGAAGCCGGGGCGCAAAAATCTTCGACCTGAGCGACCCTGCGCATCCCCGTTTCATCCGCGATTACGGCGTTGTCGGGCAGGAGCCCAGATCCAAAATAGAACCGGTGCCGCAGCCCTTGCATGGACCCATTCGACTCGGGAACCGTGTTTACTTCGGCTACGGCTCGAGCAGCAGCGGAATTCTCCAGATCGTCGATCGTGAAAAACTGCTTAAGGGAAATCCCGCCTCCCCGAACCCATTTGCGCCGACGCCTGAGAACATCCTCTACGCTCAAATCGGTCGGCTTGACAGTTTTCCCAACGGCGGAGACCATACCACGTTCCCGGTTCTGGGGATGGAGATCCCGGAGTTCTCAAAAAACGATCAGGGCAAGACGGCCGATTTTGTCGTTCTGGTCAATGAGGCGACCCAGAACGAGTGTCGTGAGAATCGAAAGATGGTTTTCTTCGTCGACATAACGAACGAGTCCAAGCCGTTCCCGGTGTCGAATTTTCAGGTGCCGGAGGCGAGCGGCAACTTCTGCTCGCGCGGTGGCCGCTTCGGCGCCCACGCCAGCAACGAGTCGTTCACTCCGATCTACTATCGGCGGATCGTGTTCATCTCCTACTTTAACGCGGGCGTGAGGGCCGTAGATATCCGCGATCCATACCATCCCAAGGAGGTGGCCTATTACATACCGGCGATCACCGATAAGACGGACAAGCGCTGTGTGCCAACCGCGGGGGGCGGCGAGTCCTGCAAGGTGGCGATCCAGACCAACAATGTAGAGGTCGATGACCGCGGTTTCATCTACATCGTCGATCGTGCCAATACCGGGATGCATATCCTGGAGCTTACGGGCGCGGCTCGGGCGATCGCTAATTTTTCCTAGCGACTGTCCTTGACTTATCTAGCGCGCCGCTTTTGAAACAAGGAGGGCCTATGGAGAAAGATAAAACTCGCAGGAAAAAGTGGCTTAGTCTGATGTTAATCTTTGGACTCATATTTTTTACCGCCGCGGCGCCCCTAAGAGCAGCAGAAAAAATCTACACGGCTTACTTCTCCCCTGCGCCTGGACCTTCATCGGTGATCTGGGTGGCCAAAGAGGCGCGGCTATTTGACAAGCATGGCCTTGATGTCCCGGCGATCCTCATTCCCAGCAGCGTCCGAACGCTGCAGGCGATTCTGGCGGGGGAAATTACCATAGGCGAGAGCGCAGGACCGGCTGTTGCCAGCGCCCGCCTCGCCGGAGGTGATGTCGTGGCGATCGCCGGGAACGTAAATATTCTAACCTATTATTTTGTGACACTGCCTGGGATCAAACGGCCTGAAGATCTAAAAGGAAAAGTGGGCGCGAACCACAGCCCTGGAACGATTGCCGATTTTGCCCTGCGCATCAGCTTGAGAAAGCTGGGACTCGATCCGTCGAAGGACGTGGGTTTACGCCCGATCGGCGTCCTGCTCGACCGAGTCGCGGCGATGCAGAAAGGGATCGTGCAGTTTACTGTTCTCACCGAAGCGGAAAAGCCCATCGTAGACAAGCTGGGCTTCCCCGTCTTGCTCGATCTGGTCTCGCTCAAGATTCCTTTTCCACAGCGCGGGATCTATACCACGGCAAAGTTCGCAAAAGAACATCCGGATACGGTGCGACGGTATATGAGGGCTTATGTGGAGGCGCTCCATTATTTCAAAACCCGCAAAGAAGAGACCATCCAGATTATGCGCAAATATTCCCGAGTGGAAGATCGAAATGTGCTTGAGCATACCTGGTCCTGGTTTACTCAGAACATGCCCGAGAGCCCCTACCCTCCGCTAGAGGGATACCAGAACGTCTTGCAAGAGATGGCCTTGACCAACCCAAAGGCAGCGGCGGTGAATGCGAGAGACCTCGTGGATACCCGCTTCGTCAAGGAACTGGAAGATGCGGGCTTCATTGAAAACCTCTACAAGAAATAAACTTCCAACCATCCATTGCTGTCATTGAATCGAGAACTATTTCGGGCACTCCCGCCAAGACAGCGACGAGAAGCGCAAAGAACGCCATCTCAACCGTGACAGGTATCCGGGGCTTAATGACCTGCCACGCTCCTGCTTACTTGTCCAGCCAAACCTCTTGCATCCGACCGTAGTTATAGATGGACTGGTGCGGCACCAGGTTCTTAACGTACGGCCACATCACCACATACTCTTTGTTCCACCCGAGCATCAGCCTCGCGCCATCGAGCTGGAGGCGCTTATCGATCTCATTGACAAGCTGGAGACGCTTCTTCTGGTCGAGAGTCTGCGACTGCTTCTCAATGAGGTTATCCACCTCCTCGTTACAGTAGCCGGAGTAATTACGGGGCGAGGCGCACTTGAAATTCTCGTACAGGTTGGCGTCCGGATCGTCAGGTCCAATGCCGGTCAAATTGACGGCCACCTCAAACTCTCGCCGCGTCATCTTCGCATGCCACACTCCGGTCTCGACTTGCTCGAGGGTGGCTTCGATTCCCACCTGCTTGAGCTGGTCAATGATGTAGCTCGCGATGTCCACGTAGGTCGGGATGGCGCGGGTCGAGACGGTGATCTTGAGCTGCTTTGACGGCCCGTAGCCTATTTCGGCCAGGAGTTTTTTCGCCTCGGATTTCTGTTTGGCCGAATCACCAAAGCCTGGAAGCTTTCTCTGCTCAGCTTCCGGCAATCCCCACACGCCGTATGGCTTCGGAAGCAGCACGCCGCCAATAATCGCCGCGCCTTGCCTCCCGGCCTGGACGTAGCCCTTTCGATCAACGGCGAGACTGATAGCCGTCCGGATCTTCGGCTCCTTGAAGATCTCCCGCGTGAAGTTAACGAGGATGTGGTCATTGACATTGGTACTCGCCTCGACGAGGCCGAGCTGCGGCAGCGCATGCTTCGTGGTCTCGGCAATCGTCTTGGCCACTTCCCACGGAAACGGAATATCCTGCCGTCCAGCCTGAAGGGCGGAGTACCGGGTGCCGCGCTCCTTGATGATGGTGTAGCGGATTCCATTGAGATAGGGCCGGCCCTTCACAAAGTATTCGGGATTTTTCACCAGCTCGATCAGCTCACCCTGCCGATACTCCTTGAGCTTGAACGGACCGGTCCCAACACACTTGGAGCGTAGCTCAGAAACCGGAACGTGGGCAGGATAGATCGCCGAGTACCCCGAGGCCAACATGAAGAGGAGCGACGGTTGGGGCCGCTTGAGCCGGAAGATTACGCTCTGCGGCCTGGTGGCATCGATCGACTCCACGTTCTCGTACCAAAGCTTGCGTGGGTTCACACGGAGCTTGACTGTAATGTCCGGGGTCTCACGCACGGTATCGAAGGTGTGTTTGACATCTTTGGAAGTAAAGGGTTGGCCGTCGTGCCACTTCACATCCTTCCTGAGGAAAAAGACCAGGCTCTTCCCACCGTCCTGCCAGGCCCACTTCTCGGCCAGCTCGGGAATGATCGTGTCCAGGCTTTCCTGCTTTTTTAACGGATCAAAGAGCACCAGGTTGTTGTAGCACGGCATCATCGGCCAGACCGTGGAGATGGTGACCTCCTCGTGGATGGAGAAGCTCGGTGGGGCTTCGATGAGTGTCGCGTTCAGGATGCCGCCCGGCTTGGGAGCCTGGGCGGAGTTCGCCGCCGAAACGGGGAGAAACGCAAGGAGCGCGAAAACCAAAAGCTTCCAGTCCCGTCTATTCATCGTGGAACCTCCTCTTTATACGATCGCCGGAATTTGGGCAGAGCCTATCCGAATACTATCTGCCATGTCAAACCAACATCGGCGTTGAAAAGGGGTCGGTCGGGGAAGGCGGTAATTAGCTCGGTCTTATGGCCGGGGCACCCGTATTGGTTACATCGTTGCACGAGCACGGACCACGAAGTACACGAGCACGAATCACGGCTGGGTCTTTCGATCCCGTCACATCTTTGATTCGTTTTACATTAGCCCGGACTGGATTTCCCAGCCGGGCTTTCTCGTCCATTCCTTCCAACCAAACCGGCAATGACTTTCACTGAATTTTATATCCCAACACCTCTAATCGGCAAGAAAGAAATTCTGTCCGATTTCACGTTGACATAACGTGCCATTATCGGATAGTTTCCCGTACAAATGAGTGTGGCCTCGCACCGCGAAGTAGTTCTCGTTCACAGCTCGGACTTGCATCTAGGCGCCGACACCAGCTTTGGCCCGTCCTGCTCCTCCGACCCGTTGTCAGTGCTCCGCGAGGTGCTGGTGGCTGCCACGGCGGTGCGCGCAGATCTCCTGATGCTGGTCGGCGATACGTTCGACCACAATCGCCAGCCATCTCAGCTGCTCGATCGAGCCGCGCGAACCATGGGTGAGTTCGGCGCGCCGATCGTGATTCTGCCTGGCAATCACGATCCGCTGACACCCGACTCGGTCTATCGGCATACAGGACTAGCGGCCACTTCGAACGTGTGTGTACTCGGGCTCAACGTCGACGAAGCGGTGGTTTTCCCCGGTCTCGATCTGGAGGTCTGGGGCAGGGCGCACCTGGACTACTCGGACATGTCGCCGCTGCTGAAGCCACGCTTTCGCTCGACGCGCTGGCAGCTCGCTGCCGCACACGGCCACTACGTCGAAGAAGCGGACGAGCCGGGCCGCCTTCTCGGTTCCTGGTTGATCCGCCGTGAAGAGCTTACCGCGACCGGCGCTGATTACGTCGCCCTGGGACACTGGAATCGCGCGGCGCGTGTGGGCGACCAGCAGATCCGCGCCTACTATTCGGGTTCTCCTGACTATGCCGGCACGGTCAACGTCGTTCGGCTTCGGCGGGACGGCGCGGTCGAAGTGACGCTGGCCCCCTTGCGTGCCCGTGAATGAGGAGGATGCGATGACGACGCCCGAAAGACTGCCCGTCTTTGAGAAATTCATCCAGGACGCGCGTGCTGCCTGGGCCGAGCTACCCGATATAGAATCGCGCATGAAAAAGACCGCCCGGTTGCTGGAGGGGCTAGTGAGAGATCCGACCCTCAGGCAGCACTCCAAGACCTGGCCTTCGACCGAGGGACATAGAAACCTGCTCCTCTACGAAGACCCCGATTACCACTTCGTCATCAACGGAGTTGTGCGCACTCCTGGTCGCCAAGGTGGCATTCACGATCACGCTCATGCCTGGACGGCCTACGGCGTTCTCGACGGCGCGGAAAAGTTAGAGCGCTACCGTCGCCTCGACAGCGGCCAAAAGGAAGGATATGCGGAGATAGAGCTCGAGAGCGTATCCGAAGGAGTTCCCGGCAAGGTGGACCTCGTGCCGCCCTATGCCATCCATTCCGAGAAGGGGGGTCCGGGAAGGTCCGTCGCAGTCATCGTGCGTTCCGAGCGCCTGGTGGGCAGGACACTCCAAGGCCGCTATGACCCCGAAAAACAGAAATTCACTCAAGGCCAGGGACCGACTCAGGTCCCGTTTGAAATCAGCTGAGCAAGGCCTTCGGAGTTAATTCTCCTGATGTAGGCGAAGCCTACTTCGGCTGCAGAAAGCCGAGACGCTCGGCCATTGGGGTTTGGGGAAAGACGTAGCCGCACCTTGTGCAGGTACGAAGCTTAGTATCCGCATTAAACTCTTCGTAGATCTTCGACACTTGCGAGCCAATATCTCCTTGGACGACGGTCCGGGACAGCACCTGCTGGTCGCACTTCTCACAGAACCACACAAACTCTTCGTTTTCTTCGGACTTTCGTTTGCGCTCGATCACCAGGCCCCAGCTGTTCTCCGGACGCCGCGGCGAGTGCGGCACACTACCAGGGCATAAGAAGATCTCCCCTTCGCGAATCTTTACAATCTCGCGCCGCCCATCTGAGGGTTTCAAGTGCAGTTCGATATCTCCCTGGATCTGGTAGAAAAACTCATCTCCCGGCTCGATATGGAAGTCCAGCCTAACGTTAGGTCCGCGCAAGATCATTACGAGAAAATCCTTGTGGTGAACGAGAAGGCGATTGGTTTTGAAGGGAGGAGAGAAAAGCTCCTTGTTTTCTTCTATCCAGCGCTTGAGGTGATAGGTTGAGAGGGTTTCCATTCGTCCTCTACTTGAATCTCTGGCACTCGCGGGCAACGCCGTCCGTCACCGCCCACCAGATCCCCAATCCCTTTCTCAGCGCCTTGAGCACCTTGACCTGAATCTCCCTGGCCGTTGCGAACTTTTCCACCAGCTCATAACCGATGTTGCTGTGCTCGGTGTCGGCGACGCCGTGCTCAGCAAAAAACTCGATGTCGTGATCTTTGAGGCCGTAGTGTTCTTTGAAGGCGCGGAAGAAGCGCCCTCCCGTGAGCTGATTGGAAAACTCATTGCAGCAGTTGGTCGCCGCCACCTGCTCCAGAATCGATTCACTCCTGAGGGCGATGTCGAGCCATCCGGTGCGGGCGAGAACGGTTGTCGGCAAGAAATCGTTCTCGCTCTCGCACCGTTCCAGCTCCTCCTTTGGGATACCGATCGCCTCGCCGAAGCGCAAGAAAAGAGCTCGGTGACCCGGTACCGGCCTTGGGCTTCCTTGAAAGTAGACGTAGCCAACCTCGGACATAATGATATCCACGAACTTCTTATGGATTTCGGGATCATGGATGCCCGAAAGCTGACAGCGCACCAGCTTCGCCGTGTTGATCGCTACGTTCAGGCAAAAAATTCCCCAGGCCTCTTTGGCCCAAACTCGAATCTCGTCCAGGCTGAGCTTCCCATCGTAAAGGGCGAAGTAAAAAGGATGGTGCAGCCGCGCATGGCCCTCCTTAACCTCCTCCATGAGAAGCTGGCAGAATTGCGTAGATGGGAGCGGTCCTTCTCGAAGCAAAGATTCGGCTGACATATCCACCCTGTATTTGTTACTCGTTATACGCTATTCGTTGACTCGGTCATTCGTTCAATCGATTAACGAATAACGACTACACGATTGACGCTCAAGACTATTTACCATAGAGCTTGCTGACAAATCCGCTATCTTCGAGTTCCTTTAAGAATCGCGGCTCGACAAATCTTTTTGGGTCGGCACCTCGAGCTTTGGGATTCGTCTTGGCGAGATCCTCTAGTACGGCCTCGACGCCTTTGAGCGCGGGATAGGGGACCCGGGCCATGAATTTGACCGCGTAGGCGTTGTAGGCATCCTCCAAAGCCTCGGAGTCGTCGGTCTTCATGAGCCTGGAAATGGTCCTGACGCTCGCCTGCTTGTTGGTTTTATAAAAATGAATTCCTTCCACAAAGGCCTTGACTACCCGCCGCACCAATTCTTCCTTTTTGTCGATGACGGAACGGGTGGTCCCCAAGGAAGTCCCTACATAATCCAGCCCGAGATCTACGAGGGCGGCCAGCCTGTTGAAGCCCGCCTTCTGGGCCATGACGGTCAAGGGGGGTTGGAGCAAAATCGCGTCCACTCTCCCGGCCTGCAAGGCGACATAACGGTCCGGCGGGCCGCCGATGGCGACGAGACTCACCTCTTTATCCGGCTCCAACCCCCATTTTTTAAGAGCCAGCGTGGCGCCGTAGTGATCCGCGGATCCCGGCCGGGCGATGCCGATCCGCTTTCCCCTGAGATCCTCCGGCTTTTTGATCGAAGCGTGAGCGAAGATAGAATGCTCCAGGGTGTTGACGAAGCTCATCAGCAGCGCGGTATCGGCCCCTCCCAGGTTGGCGGAAACCGAGGCGGGGCCCGCAAAGATGGAGAAATCGACGCTGCCGGATATGAGCGCGGTGGTGTTGATCGGTCCGCCCACAATGTAGACGATCTGGGGATCGAGATTATGCTTGCGAAAGATCCCCGCGTCCCTGGCGACAAAGAGGATCGCCTGAGAGGCTGTGAGGGCGCTGTGGGCGAGAGGAAACCTGTCCAGCGACCATCCCCTATCGGAGAAAAAGAAAAGCGAGAAAAGAACGAAAAAGTAAGATACAGCCGCCATGCGCCTCATCACTTTCCTCCCTTGGGACCGCCCTTCTTGAATTTGTTGGCGTTGCACGCGACCTCGACCCGGTTGCCGTCCGGATCCAAAAAGCTGACCGAGCGGTTGCGCGCGACTTCCAGGATCTCCGGCCCGCTCACGACCGGGATCCGTTTTTTCTTCAGCACCGGGACCAGATCTTTCACTTCTTTATTGCTCTTCACATAGATGCAGAAGTGGTGCAGGCCCGGAAGACCTTTGCCCGCAATCCGTCTTGTCCCTCTCGGCAATTCCATCAGCGCGATGTCGTGATGCTCGCGCCCGAAGCTGAGAAACGACATCTTGGTTCGCGGATTCCTGCCGGAGACCTTCATCCCCAGAATGCTCCGGTAAAACATTTCCGACTTCCTGAGGTCCCAGACGTTCAGAACCACGTGGCCCAGCGTCCCTTGCTTTACTCCCATAGCGATACCTTTTTAAGACGTAATGTCCCCTGCTGTCAAGATTGCCAAGAAAGGAAAACCTGATCCTGAAGCTCGTCCGTGATAGGTGCTTTGCATTCGTGGTTAGCATATCAGCGTGTCCTGTCCATTCACCTATGCGACCCTCCCCATTCTCCCAGCATCGATCGTCTCGAACGCGACTCGAAATTGCTCAAATATCACTGGCGTGCTATTCTACCGGCGAGGTTAAAACGATGAACAAAAAGGAGCTGATAGCCAAGGAGATTGAGCAGGCCCCAGAGCCCTTATTGGAAGAAGTGCTGGACTTTGTCCGATTTCTTAAAAGCAAGCGCATGCAGGAAAAGCTGGAAACTAGCCTGCTAAGCGAAGCCTCCCTTAAAAGAGATTGGCTGAGACCTGAAGAAGACGAGGCTTGGGGAGATTTGTGAAAGGCGATGTGGTGGTCGTCCCCTTTCCGTTTTCGGACTTAACTCAAGCCAAGAAACGTCCGGCCCTGGTGGTAGCTGAATTGGAAGGAGACGATCTCCTGCTTTGTCAGATAACCAGTCAACGAGTCAGAGACAGCTATGCAATCCCTCTTGAGGATAAAGATTTCGAGACCGGCGGTCTCAAACAAAAAAGCAATATAAGGCCAAACCGTCTGTTTACAGCGGACCAGCACATCGTCCTTTACAAAGCGGGCCATCTTAGAAACGAGAAGGTAAGAGAAGTGATTCGGAAGATCGTGGAGATTGTGCAGCACTGAACGGGGAACCCCACCCTTCCGACCCCCCTTTGGTTTCCAAAATTCATCACTTCAGCCACGCCGTCACGGCGATAGTTGCGTATTTGCGCAATTGCGCAAATACGGCAAGCGCCAGCGTCGTTTGAGAATGCCAGGGATCGCGTAGGTGAACATCACTCACGGGAAAGTACACCAGCGGCCGGATCTTTCAGAGCGCGTGAAGAGAAAAATCTTGTGCGGAAACGCGTGGCGCGTGAATCACGGGTCTAGCGGCACGATCCGACCAAGCAGCGGACGGCGTCGCTCTGCCAAGATTGTCTCGAAAGGAAAACCTGACCGTGAAGCTTTTCTTCAAGAGGAGATTAGTATTATGTCCCCGGAATTCAAGGATCTGAAAGGGCGAGTTGTCATTCAGCGGCGGATTGACCGTTTAACGGCTGGGAACTTTGGTGACCACAAGTTCTGCCAAGAGGGAGTGTGGGAGTTAAGGATCGACTTTGGTCCGGGCTACCGGGTGTATTACGCCCAGGAGGGAAAGAGCATCGTACTTTTGCTATGTGGCGGCTCAAAACGTACTCAGGCGGCGGACATGAAGGAAGCGGTTAGATATTGGCGCGACTACCAGCGGAGGCAAAGATGACCCGAAAATCAAAATCAGTAGCATCCCGTAGCCGTGAAGAGGCGACGGTAGAGAGTTTTCGCAAAGACCCGGCATTTGCAGCTGAATATTTGACCTCTGTCCTCGAAGACGGGGACCAAGAGGAATTGATGCTCGCGCTCCGACACATGTCCAAAGCTTTTGGCGGCGTGCCGAAACTCGCGGAAGAAGCGGAGTTGAACGTCCACACCCTCTACCGTACGCTCTCGCCCAAAGGCAATCCGGAGTTGAAAAGCCTGAGGGCTCTGCTACGGGCGATGGGAATGCAGCTAATGGTGCGCCCAGTGCGGAAACGCGGGGCGTGAATTATGGCTTAGCGGCACGATCCGACCAAGAACCGGACGGCGTCGCCCTCTCAGAAATGATGTACACTGTCCCCGGAATCCCTCTCACAGCGTAGAGGAAATAGGCGAATAATCATGCCCGGCCCTGAGGCTACTGAGACTGCGGCGGTTTGCCGCCGATCTAAGTGCTGGCCAGTCGGTTCAGCGAGCAATTTTAATAATCCGCTTGATAAGCTCCTTAACTTCATCTGAGATCTCATTAGCTCTCATCTCTCGCGCAATTCGTTCTGTATCCTCCGGCTTGGCGTATTCTCCACCCACCCTCCTGAACACAGCCGCTAAAATCTCCTCGCCTGGTGCGAGCCTTACGTGCGATTGGGCATCCTTCCACTGGGCATCCAATTTTGTACGCTCCTCTATTACCACCTTGTCGATGTCAAGCTCCCGCACCCTTTTTTGCAGGCGCTCCTCAATGTACTGTCTTATTAAATCTGGCAGATTCGTTTCTTTCGCGGCTGGTACCAGAACACTGGTCATGTCCCGCGGTAGAAACCCTCCTATCAGCCCACCTAGCGCAATCCTTATTCGTTTGAGTAGTACGAGACCATATAATCCCTCAGCGGTCGCTCGGATCACCTCGCCGATGTCTGTTTCCGTCACTGCCTCGATATTTTGTACGATAGAAACTTCATTGCGGTATTTCCTCTTGAGCGCTTCAAGAATCGCCCGAGGGACTAAGAGATAATTTTCCAATTCTCTCATATCGAGAAAATGCACTCGATCACCCAGAGCTTGTTTCAATTTCTCGACATCTGCTTCGCTTCGTTCGTCTCGATCAAATATAAACAGATGCGGCACATCTGCTCGCTTTGATATTCCGGCTAGAACATCACTCTTAACAGGCGCATCTCGTCCGGCACGCTCGCCCCCTCCCATTGTCAAGACAGTAATATTCTTTTCCTCTATGCTCATTCCAAGCGTGTCGCCCCACGATACAAACGCTCTTCGATCTCCAGTGCCTTCTACGAATAGGACTGCATCGCTCAGCAGCACGTCGCTATTGCGGCTTCCGATATCTGCTAAGAGGTCACTAAGAGAGCCGGCATCGCCTAGCCGGAGTATTTTCGTTCGATTTCCCTCGTATCGAACCTGGTAAATACTCTTTGGCCGAGGTGAATTTATAAACGTCGGCGAATGAGTAGTAACAAAGATTTGTCGCTCGCCGGAATAGAGTCTCTCCATCAAAAATCGCTGGGCTCCTGCATGTAGGTGGCTTTCTGGCTCTTCGACAAAAAGCGTGTGAGCTTTCGAAGTTGTCAGAAGTACCGTGGCGATCATCAACAACTGCTCGATACCACCTCCCATATCATGGAGACGAGCCATATAGTCCTCAGGCGCTTTAAAGTGAACCTCGGTCTGGTCGCCGAAAAGCGGCGTCTGCAGCATTCCGACATCCGGAAGCGCTGCCTGCACAAATCCCTCAATTTTCGCAAAGAGTTCACGATCATTACTGTTAATCGTATGAAGCACTTGGGAGAGATTACCTCCATCCTGTGCGAGTTGCTCCCTCTGCTGCACCGCCAGTCTCGCCGCACTGTGGCGAAACGGATTGAAGAAAAATGCCCGAGTAAGATATTGGCCTAACGTGACAAGTGGCCACCTTAGACCTCGATCTATATTGACGTTAATTTGAGAAAATTCGTTCTGTTGGAGATAGTTCGGTTGTAGTCGCATATCGGCAGCGGTTGGTGCCACGTCGCTGTTCAATCGACCCGCGTGCAGTGATTCTGCCGGGGATCGTGCAGCCTCACGAGCGATCGCCGTCATCTTGCTTAGCGGATTACCCCCCCGCTCGTCTTCGTCAGCCCTCATTTTTTGTATCGTCGCCCATTGACCATCCTCTGCCATCAACCTGGTTTCCCTGAGATGAAGCAGCTGTGGTTCACCCGCCGGGGATTTAAACCAGAAATCAACTTGACGAGCGAAAGCACTGTTGATTATTGTGTCACGACGATCTCGTACCCGGTCGTCCTCACACAGCACATCAATAAATTCTTTTCGATCTCCGGCACTCAATCCAAATACCAAGCGTATCTCTAGCGCCCGCCGCTGGTCCTTTGCGGTTAGGACTCCTTGCCAGTCGACGCCTTCGCCGCGGATTACTTTGTTCAAGACATCGATGGCACCGATTACCGCTGACTTACCTGAATTGTTTCTTCCGATAAGAATGTTCAGTTTGGACATACGCTCGAGCCGAACATTCTCAAGTGATCTGTAGTTCTTAATCTCGAGCTCTCGCAAGTACATGGCTATTCTCTATATGAAGGCAAGAGTCTGAGGGTCAGGTTTATTCATTCTTAATTTCCTCAACCCCAACTTCTATCTCCTCACAATAAGTAAAATTCCCCGGCTGGGGAGACTCAGTCCGGGCTGTAATAAGATGCGACGGGATGGAAGAACCCAGCGGTGGCCCGTCGCTCGTGATCGTCCCTCGACTGCCTTCGGCCCGAGCTAAGGCCGAGGGCGCTCAGGACGCTGAGCAAAGCCGAAGCGTGCTTTGTGCTCGTGATTACGATCAAGCCCCGGAACCGACCTAATTAATCGCCTATTCTACTCGCGGAAAGCGAGGCGTCAACCTAAAAAAGGCGTGAGGGGTGAAACGTGAGGCGGGAGTAGGAAGGCAAAGGAGAAAGGATGAAAGCGAAGAGATGACAAGAAGGGACTAAGCGGTCCTCGCCATCCGCTCTTGGTTTTGGATGATGATCTGGGGATTCGGGTTTTCCTTGGGAACCGGCAGCCCCTGCTCTTTCAGCAGCGCGACATGCTCCTCGATTCCCCACTTGGCTTTGTACAGGCAGTCCTCCACAGAATGGCCGATTCCTGTGAACCCTTCCAAATCAGGGGAGTAAAATCCGAAAAAGCTCGGGTCCTTGGTCGCTTCGATAACGAGAGAGTATTTGAGATCTATCACGATTTTCCTCCCTATTTCAGGCCCGCTGCCTTCAGTATGGCATTACAGGTTCCTGTCGGAACTTCTTTAGCACCATGATAATCGACTCGGATCAATCTGTCCACACCCGGTTTCCCATAGTAACGAATGGACCCTTTTTCCTTTATCAGTTTGAATCCGTTCTGTTCCAAAAGCCTCACAAGTTCACTAAATTTCATTGGTCGAACCGAGGTAATTAACCACTTATTGTACTCGCGGAAATCGGGGCGTCAACCTAAAAAAGGCGTGAGGCGAGAGCCGTGAGGCGCGAGCAAGAAGGCAAAGGAGAAAGGATGAAAGCGGAAAGATGAAATAGAAAAAAAGGCGCGAGGCGACAGGCGGAAGGCAATGGACACAAGGTAAGAGTCCTAAGCGGCATGGCGACCGCAGCCTCGACGCTTGCAACCTGTAGGGAGTTGTCGTAAGAGTGGCTCTCATGAAGATCGGCGTTTTTGACCACCTGCAGAAAAACGATCGCCCCGAACTATCGTACCAGGACCTCTACGCTCGACACCTCGACATGGTAGAATTCATAGACCAAGCGGGCATGGACTACTACTTTGTCGCCGAGCACCACTTTGATATGGGGTTTGCCGAGTGTTCAAGTCCTGGGGCGTGGATGGCAGCCGCTTCGCAGCGAACGAAAAGAATCCGTCTCGGTCCGCTCGTCTATGTGCTCCCCTTATGGCATCCGGTTCGCGTGGCCGAGGAAGTCGCCATGCTGGATAACATCACCCGCGGACGTTTCGAATGCGGGATCGGGAGCGGGATCGGCAAATATGCGTTTGGGGCCTTCAATGCTTCTTGGGACAACAAGAATGAGATTATGTGGGAAGCCTACAAAATCATCAGAGGAATATGGGCCAATCCCACATACAGCTACGAGGGCAAATTCTTTAAGGTCCAGAACGCCGAGCTTAACATTCCGCTAGTCCAAAAGCCGCATCCTCCCCTCTGGATGCCGACGCGCAGCCGAGAATCGGTTGAGGCTGCGGCCGCCGAGTGCTTTAGCACCGTTCAATGGTGTCCGCCGAAGATGGACGTGGTCCGTGAGATCTTCGACTATTTCCGAGAAGTTTACCAAAGGGTCAAACCCAGCGGTCCGTCCCCCCAGATAGCCCTCATGCGCGAGATCTATGTGGGAGAGACGGACCACCAGGCATATGAGGAATCGAAGGATCACTGGATCTACTTCTGGCACCGAGTCGGCGGCGGAAGAGCGTACGGCGGGTATGGTAATGAAAACCTCGCCAACATCACGCGGGAGGAGAGAAAAAAGGAACTGCTTGACGTGGACGCCGCCATTCGGGAGAACTCCTTTATCTGCGGCTCGCCGGAGACGGTAGCGCGTCAGATTAAAGAAATAGCCACTCAGGCCGGAGCGGATTGTTTCCTAGGCGAGTTTACCTTCGGAGCGCTGGAGCACGACAAGGCCATGAAATCCCTTCGCCTCTTCACGGAACGGGTGATGCCCGAGCTCAGGAAATTCGAGATTGATGCCCTGAACTACCCCAACAACGGCTACCGCGTCTGGCTCAAGCCTTTGCCCTAAGCTGGTACTTCCCTTCACCATCCTGCGTGATCTTGCCCTCCTGGTTCAGCTTTCCGATGGCTTGCGCGATCCGCCCGTAGCTTTCCTTGCGGAAGAGCTCGAGAATTTCGGCAAAGAATCTGTGCGACTTGGCAAGCGCCTTGAGGATTTTTTCCATGATCTCGTCCAGAGAACCATCGCCTGCTGCGGTTGCTCCGCCCTTCTTCGTTTTCGGCGCACCACCCAGGTAATCCTTTAGCCGGGCCTTCTTCTCGTTGTAGTAAACGATTCGCTTGTAGCGCTCGCGCGGAACATTCTCGGGGATCGTGGCGTCGATCCCCATCTTGGCCGTGGTCGGTATTCCATTCGTGGGCGGCAGAGATGGGTCCAGCGGTTTGGAGCGAGCGTTGGAAACAATAAGAACGTCCCGGTCCGCCTGCACGCGCGTCGCGATCGCCCATTCCACATCCACCGGATCGAAGATGTCGATGTCGCCGTCGGTAACAACGACGTGCTTGATATCCGCGATTGAGAGCAGCGCCATGATAGCGTTCTTCCCATCCCCTGGCTGCTTCTTAATGGCCGCGATGATATGCCAGTGGCAGCAGCCACCCGGAGTCACATTGATCGCTGTCGTACTTACGCCCGCCTCGCGCAAGACCCGCCACGCCGCCGCCTCATAGATCGGCGCGCTCATCCAGATATTCTCCCACGGCATGTGCAGGGCATAGTAAACCGGATCGCGCCGGTGCATGACGGCCTTGATCCTCACCCGAGGATTGTAGTGCAGCCCGCCCATCAGGCGATTAAACTCGCAGAAGGGTCCTTCCGGATGGCTCCATCCTTCAGGGAGGATCTCCCCTTCCAGGACGATCTCGGCATCCGCGATGCACGGGACCGGGATGGTCTCGCCAGGAGCCAGGGCAAGGGCTTGACCGCGCAATCCCCCGGCATAGCCCAACTCGTTGCTGCCCAGAGGGGCCTTGAAGGTCGAAGCCAACATCTCGTAGGGATGTGCCCCGACCGCGATCGAGACCGGCAGCGGCTTCCTGGCCTGCAGCGCCCGCTCGGCATAGCGCCTCAGGTTGTTGGGCGTTACGATATCGATGCCGGTGATGTTTTTCTCCTTCAGCATCAGGCGATACATCCCGGCATTCATGCCGTACTCAGGATCCTCGGCGATCACCACGGCCCCGGTTATCATCGGACCGCCATCCATCGTCGAGAAAATCGGCACCGGCAGTTGATAGAGATCGACTCTATTCTTGGTGAAGATGACCTCTTTGACCGGCGCCCTTTTCACCAGCTTGGGCTTGATGGGATGGTCCATAGCCTGCCGCAGCTTTTCCTCGATCTTTCCGTACGGCACACCCAAGGCCAGCGACAGACGGTTTCTGGATTGGAGCAGCCCCGAGACTACCGGCATGGAGTAGCCCTGGACCTGAGTAAAAAGCAGCGCCTTATCTGACTGCGGGATCAGCGCGGCGATGTTGCGCAGATCAACCGGTTTTGAAATCTCCATCAGCTCATCGTGCTCGCGCAGCGTTTGTAAAAATTCCCTGAAGCCAGCACCCATGGCGCTCCTCCTTTGCAGGCCACCATATTAAGTACCTCCCCTAGTGTCAACGTTTCATGGGAATCCATTTCATTCCGGGCTCTATCGCAAAAGTGTGATGGTATGAGGCCAAAGAGATAGATGCAGCAACGAGCTTAGCCGTCCCTGACAGGGACCCCCCCTATCCCTTCGCTTCAGTAACTGTCTCCTCGGGAAACGCGCGTTCGGCTGCGGCCGATGGGCCAGTACTTACTTTGTTGCTTCGCGTTCCTACGTCCGCAGCCTCACCCGCGCTCTCCTCGGAGGGCTGAGCAGACTCCCCTATCTTAACCTCTGCCTCTGGCAGATAAGGGACGGAGCAACGGGGAAGCTCCGAGGGGGCGAGGCTGAAGAGCGCAGACGTAGGAGTAGAAAGGTTGGCTTAAGGCACTGGCCCATCGGCTGCGCTCGGAAGAATCGCCCCCGAGGAGCAGGCCTTCGAAGGGTTGCTGCGAGAGGCCGTGAAACGATGGGAGTTCCGAGGCCCACCGTGGATCACATTTTTGGACAGAGAGCCTTCATTCCCTTGACAAGCCGTTCTTGCTTCAGGTACGGAGAGAACTATGAAAAACTCCTTCGGCCTCACCCTGGCAAATCGTGGGGTCATTATCGGCGCCGTCAAGGCCCGCGATCTCATTGATATGGCCGAACGGGCCGAGGCCGCGGGTTTCTTCGATGCGATTTGGGTAGGCGACAGTCTACTTGCCAAGCCGCGGCTTGAGTCGGTTACCCTCCTCTCTGCACTCGCCGCCGTAACGACAAAAGTACGTCTGGCCGTGGGCTGCATGGCAACGTTCGTTCACCGCCATCCGGTACTCTTCGCTCAACAGTGGGCGAGCCTCGACATTATCTCCGGCGGCCGGAGCTGGCTTACGGTGTGCTTGGGCGGCCCCAACGAACAGAGCGCGGCGCAGGCCCTGGAGCACGCTGTGATGGGCATCCAAGCGAAAGAACGTCCAGCGCGACTTGAAGAAGGCATCCTCATTCTCCGCAAACTGTTCGCTGAGAAAAACAGCTCCCACCATGGCCGCTTCTATCAGTTCGATAATGTGACTCTTGAGCCGCGACCGGTGCAACAGCCCTGCCCTATCTGGATCGCCAGCAATCCCACCGGCCTCACCTGGAGGGATGGCGCCAGCGCGCCTCAAGCCGTCATCGAGCGGAGCTTCCGCCGCGTTGCCCGCTATGCCGACGGCTGGATGACTAACAAAGTAAGCCCGGAGCAATTCCGCGACCAATGGACACGCATCACGGCGATGGCCCGGGAAGAGGGGCGCGATCCAGCTAAGCTGGGAAACGCCCTTTACCACAACATCAACATCCAGGAGAATCGGCGGGCCGCGCTCGAAGAGAGCAAGGCCTTCCTCGACAGCTACTATACGTCCAACTTCAGCGCTGCGTTTGTGGAAGGATTCACAACGGCTGGAAATCCAAAGCAGTGCATTCAAGAGCTAAAGAACTACTTTAATGCCGGTTTGCAGCATATCACGCTCCGTCTCACTTCTTGGGATCAGCAGGGTCAGTTCAAACGCTTTCTCAATGAAATAGTTCCCGCCTTCGCCTCCTAGTCTACCCATGCTCCTTGGCCTCGATCACATCGTCATTGCCGTTCGTGATCTCGAAGCGGCGATGCGGAGCTACGAACAACTCGGCTTCACCGTCGTCCCGGGGGGAAAACATCCCGTCGGAACCCACAACGTCCTCATCTCTTTCGCCGACGGTTCCTACATCGAGATCATCGCCTTCTACCGAGCCAATCCCGATCACCGCTGGTGGAGGCCGCTGCAAAAAGGGGAAGGGCTCGTTGATTTTTGTATGCAGACCGACGATCTCGTGGGCGATACCGCAAAGCTTCGCGACGCCGGCGTCGATATTGACGACCCCGTGCCCTGGTCGCGCACGCGACCGGACGGCTATCAGCTCAAGTGGCTCCTTTCTCTTGCGCGCGAGGGGCACCGGGGCGTAGCCCCTTTTCTCATCCAGGACGAGACACCGCGGAAAGAACGAGTCCCGCAGCGATTCGACCACAAGAACGGCGCTGCCGGCATTGGCGCGCTGACTGTTGCGGTCGATAACCTGCCCGCGGTGCGCCACTGGTATGAGAGTGTTCTAGGCTCTGATGCAGAGCCGATCAAACGTGACGAGCTGCAAGCTGAGGGTGTCCGCTTCCAGATCGGATCGCACTTGTTTGATTTCGTCGAACCTAGGAGTGAAAAAAGTTCGTTAAAGGAGTGGATCAAGCTGCGTGGCCCTTCGCCCTATTCCGCCACGCTGCTGACAAAGTCTAACCGGTCCGCCCCGTTGGATAAGGAGCTCACCCACGGGGCGGCATTGTGGTTTACAGGGAGGTAACATGCATAATATTTTCATACCCGATGTTTCCATCGCGGAAAAGCTACTCCGGTCGGTTGTCATCTATTTTTTCCTGCTTCTGGCATTCCGCTTCTCGGGAAAGCGGCAGGTTGGGCAACTCACGCCGTTCGACCTGATCGTTCTCCTAATTATCTCTAACGTGCTTCAGAACGCCGTGATCGGCAACGACAACTCGCTTACAGGCGGAATCATCGGCGCGCTGACTATCTTTGGTTTAAATTACCTCGTCGTCGTGCTGACCTTTCGTTCCAAGCGGGCGCGCCGCCTTCTGGAACTCCAACCCACGCTCCTGATTCACAACGGGCGCGTTCTCTACGAGAACCTGCGGCACGAGCTCATCACGCTGGACGACCTGCTCGCGGCCCTCCGCCGCAACGGACTGGTGGAACCGAAGCAGGTCCGCTTCGCCATTCTGGAAGAAAACGGCCAGGTCAGCGTGATCCCCTTCACGCCCAAAGCGGATTCGCCCCAACCTTCCTAGGGAAGTCAGTACGCGAAACGCCCCACCCTAATCCTTCAGCCGGTAAAGACGCATGGCGTTCTCGAAGGCGACCTTGCGGGAGAGATCGGTGGGAAGAAATGCCTCTTAACCCGGATTTTCGGTATCAAAATGCTTTCACTAGTTGTATCAACGCTTAGAAACCAATATCGACGCGGGTGCGGTTGAGATCAGCACCTCCGAAAGGCGGATACCCAGTGGGTAAGACCAAGAACCAGGCGTTTCAGCTCTCCTTCAACAAGTTTTTGCGTATCGCTTTCCAAGGACCGTGCGTGACTTCGGACGGTGGCTTGGTGCTAGTGCGCGAACTGGACGAACGACAACAAACGAGCGCTCAGAAATCATCTAGAGAGACAGGTGGGAGGCGGGAAACAGACGCCACAAGTCAACGAAATGGCCAAAGGGAGCCGCCATGCCACCCAAAAGGGGCCAGGGCGATTTGAGCTGTCGTGGCAACGTCAATATGTCAGGTTAACAGCAACATAAAAATGTCAGGGTGATAGTTCATACAGATTTGCCGTGGTAGTGGTTTGAGGTCCATAGCTGGACACCTCCCGAGCTCCGTTCG
>Ga0209824_10000430_pt1 | contig 26211 bp, 31 predicted proteins | sample VDWuncwatermetaG_FD_184124 | JGI IMG/M metagenome (GOLD analysis project Ga0209824, IMG submission 184124) | Wastewater microbial communities from Netherlands to study Microbial Dark Matter (Phase II) - VDW unchlorinated drinking water (SPAdes)... ...
TAACACGGATAAACACGGATAAATCAAAAGCTTATTGCATCAATGTGGCTCACCCGATTGGTGGGTGACTGGCGCGATTTAATTGCATGAATATCCGTGTAAATCCGTGTTAATCCGTGGCTGAACTGCGGTTTCTAAGTTCAATATAGGCGATAGCTGCAACGATGTCACATCCTACTCGACCACCGGTATCGGTTTCGTTTTTAAGCTCAGCAAGCCGCTGACCACAATCAGCACCATGCCGAGCCACGCGGTGAGTGTCAGCGTTTCGCCCCACAGAATGATACCCCACAAACTGGCGAACACCACCGTGCTGTATGCGAGCGCGCCGACGACCAGCGTGTTGCCGGTGTGGTGGGCACGGGTCAACGCGAGTTGCGCGATGGTCGAGGTGATGCCGATGCCCAGCAGCAATATAAAATTTTCGGGCGTGACCGCGTGAAACGTATCAAACGCCATCCACGCGCCCGTGATCACCGTCGAAATCAGCGTGAAATAAAGCACCACGCGCCAATCGGGTTCACCCAACATGCCCAGTTGCTTGATATTGAGATACGCCAACCCGGCAAAAAATCCGGAGGCCAAACCGATGAGCGCGTCCCGCCATTGATCGTGCGCGAGTGTCGGCTGCAACAGCAAAATCACCCCGACAAACCCCAGTGCGACCGACACCGCCAACGGCCAGTGCAAGCGCTCGCGCAAGGCAATCGTGGTGAACAAAGCGAGAAACAACGGCGAGGTGTAATTGAGCGTCACCGCCAGCGCCAACGGCAAGCGCGTGATGCAATAATAAAACATCACCAGCGAACCGATGCCGGTGAGGCCGCGCCAGATATGCCTCGGCCAATAGGGTGTGGTCAGCGGCAAGCGGCGCGCTTTAACGATCACGAAAATGGTAAGGAGGCCAAACAAAGAGCGATAAAACACCAGCTCGGTGCTGGAGAAATCCGCAGCCGCGAGCTTCACCAGCACACCCATGCAGCCGAATAAAAATCCGGCGACCAGCATCCACAGAGAGCCCATCAGATTTAATTTTAGTTACGGATGACGCAGAGGATACACGGCGCGCGGCGGCGCGCCTGCTAAAACAGCATCAGAAAATCGGTTAAAGGGACGATGGCGATTTGCAGGCTATATTTTTCCTCCAACCTTTTTTGCAGGGCAATGTCCTGGCGCATTTTGCACACCGCGACAAACGCTTCGCAGCCCAGCATTTTGGCAAGTTCGCAACTCCGGGTTAATTCTCGTTCATTTAACGCGTTGCGATATTTTACTTCGATGCCGATGCGGGTCGCACCCAAATCCACGATAAAATCCAACTCTTTGTCGCGGTCGCGGTAGTAGGCCAATTCCACCAACCCAGGCCAGCGCCGCAAATGGTTGGCTACGATGTTTTCGGCATACAGCCCCAACACCGGCTCATCAGCCAGCAGCCGCTCTGGTGTCAATTTTAGCACCGCGTTGCGTATCGCCAGATCAATCAAATAGCTTTTGAAGTTGGTGGCCTTGGGCGTAGCGCGGCTGCCGGTGTATTTGTGCAAACGCCACACCAGATCGGTGGCTTCCAACAGGGGAAAATAGTTGGCGATGGTCGCCGCCGCGATGCCGATATCTTTGGAGAGCTTGGTGACATTGGTTTCGCGCCCCGGGTCGGCCAAGAGGCCGAGATAGAAACGTCGCAACATCTCCGGTTTGCGGAATTCTGCCGCAATCAATAAATCCTCAAAAATGACCCGCTCGATCTGGTTCTGATACAGGTATTCCTGCTTGGCGAGGATGTCGGGAAGATTCCACACTTCAGGGAAGCCGCCCTCGAAAAAAAAATCTTCCAATTTCCAGATAAATGCATCACTTGACTCTCCGGTATGCACAAAATCCACAAGTAATTTCAGGGTCTCCGAAATCGTATGATTCAAGCGCATCGCATTTCCGTGCACTTTTAGAGTTTTACTAAAATTTGTATTTTGCGACTTAAAAGCAACATACTCCCGAAAACTGAAAGGCAATACTTGATAGTCATGAATGCGCCCCAACAAGCTCTCGCGCGATTTGCGAAAAATAGGAGCGGAAGCTGAACCCGACACCACAAAGCGCACCGGCGTTTTCAGGTCATAATGTTTTTTGAGATAAAGCTCCCAGCGCGGAAATTTTTGTATCTCGTCGAGAAAAATATAAACCGTGCCGCCTTTAGCGCGCTGGGAAAATTCGGCCACCAAGTCTTCAAAAAACCTATCCATGTCCGCGTGCGGCAGCAGCAAGGCAGGGTCGTCCATGGTGAAATAAACGATGCGTTGCGCTTGCCCAGTGCCGTGATCTAGGATCAGTTTGCGGATGCACTGTTTGAGCAGCGTGCTCTTGCCGACGCGGCGCGGCCCAGTCACCGAGACCATTTGTGGCAGACGCTGGATGTCGGCGTAAAGATCGTCGAACACATCACGGCGGAACATCGGCAAGCCAGAAAAAGTAATTCCGCCGTCTTGCCACCACGGGTTATAGGTGTTCAAAAAAGGGTATTGGGTCAGAGACATACCACTATTTTTACATTATTTTGTTTTGCAGTGCAAGATAATGTAAAAATATATACAGCTAATTGTATTTATTGCAAAATATATCAATCAAGATGTGGGTCAATCTGTCGCCGCAAATATTCGTGGAAGTGCTGCAAACCATCTTCCATCGGCGATTGATAGGGGCCGACTTCGTTGAGGCCTAGCGCATGCAGGGCGCGGCGACCCGCGTCCATGCGGGCGCAGATTTCGTCGTCTTCAACCGCAGTTTCAAAGTAAGCGGCTTGCTCGGCTTCGACAAACTCGCGCTCGAACAGCGCGATTTCTTCGGGGTAATAAAATTCCACCACGTTGGTGCAGGCCGTCGGGCCGTTCGGCAAAATGGTGCTGATGACCAGCACGTGCGGGTACCATTCCAACATGATATTGGGGTAATAGACCATCCAGATCGCGCCGTGAGGGGGCGCGATGCCCGCGCTTTGACGCAGCACTTGTTCGTGCCACTTGGCGTAAACCGGGGTGTTGGGCCGAGACAGCGCATGATGGATGCCGACGGTTTGTACGCTGTAATGTTCGCCGAATTCCCACCGCAAATCATTGGCATCGACGAAGTGGCTCAAGCCGGGATGGCAGGGTTCGACATGGTAGTCTTCGAGATAAACCTCCATGAAAGTTTTCCAGTTGAAGGCATATTCCTTGATTTGCACCCGATCTAGGACGTGCCCGGAAAAATCAAAATCCTTCAACACGCCCAGATCGGCGAGGTCGTGCGCGACAGGGCGTTTGCCGGCGAACAGCAAGCCGTTCCAGTTTTGCAGCGGGGTTTTGTTGAGATGCAGGCAGGGGTTATTGGGAAAATGCGGTGCCCCCAGCAGCTTGCCGCCGAGATCGTAAGTCCAGCGATGCAGCGGGCATACAATGTTCCTGGCATTGCCTCGCCCCTCCAGCAATACCGCCTGACGGTGGCGGCAGATATTGGAAATCAGCTCGATGCCCCGCGCATTGCGCACCAACGCTTTAGCGTTGTGCATCCATTCTAGCGCGAAAAAGTCGCCCTCGTTCGGCAGCGCGATTTCATGGCCGACATAGCCTGGCCCGGCATCAAATAGCAGGCGTTTTTCCAATTCAAAAATGGCGGGATCGAGATACCAGCTTGCTGGCAATTGCGTCGAAGTGTCGGCGCGTTGCGCGGGGGGTGCGAGGTTGGACAGGTTGAACATATGCGGGCTCTACATCTCCTGAGAGGTTGAAAACATTACCGAGGAATTTTGCGGTGCGCGAAATGCGCGAGCGGTTGTCAATTTACCCCAAAGCTTCGTTTTTGGGAAGAAGTTGTGACAATCGCACGATTGGTTGACTCCCACCCTCACCTTGGGCTAATCTCGCATTTCCTGCCTAATTTGCTGTTTACGTTGCTGTGACCAAATCATCCGCTCCACCTAAATCCGCCAAACCCGCCAATTTCGAGGCCGCGCTCACCGAGCTTGAAAAAATTGTCGCATCTATGGAATCGGCGCAAATGCCCCTCGAAGCTTCGCTCGCCGCGTACAAGCGCGGCGCGGAGTTGCTGCATTTTTGTCAAACTGCGTTGCAGGATGCGGCGCAGCAAGTGAGGGTGCTCGAAGCCGACACGCTCAAGCCGTTTTCCGTATCGCCCAACACGCATCCCGCTGATGCCACCGACCCCGATGATAGCTTCGTCTGATTTTCAGGGTTGGGCGAGGGTCAATCAGGCGCGTGTCGAAACGGCATTGCAAAAACTGCTCCCCGCAGCCCACCTCGCGCCCGCCCGATTGCACGAGGCGATGCGCTATGCGGTGCTGGGCGGCGGCAAACGGGTGCGCCCTTTGCTGGCCTATGCCGCCGGGGAGTTAACTGGCGGGGGGGGAGAACGGGTGTCGGCGGCGGCGGCGGCGGTCGAATTGATCCACGCTTACTCGCTGGTGCACGACGACCTGCCGTGCATGGACGACGACGTACTGCGGCGCGGCAAGCCCACGGTGCATGTGCAATATGATGAAGCCACCGCGCTGTTGGTGGGCGACAGTTTGCAGAGTTTGGCGTTTCACGCACTGGCACAGATGCCGCCGGCAAGCGAAGCGCCGGGCGCGGAACGGATAGGTGATAGGGCGCGTCAGTTGGAGATGGTGGAATTGCTGGCGCAAGCCAGCGGTTCGCGCGGCATGGCGGGCGGGCAGGCGATCGACCTGGCGAGTGTCGGCAAGACGCTGGAATTGCCCGAACTGGAATTCATGCACATCCACAAAACCGGCGCGTTGATCCGTGCAGCGGTGTTGCTGGGAGCGTACTGCGGCGAAAATTTGAATCGGGCAGAATGCGATACGCTGGATCATTTTGCCAAAAATATCGGCCTCGCGTTTCAAGTGGTGGATGATGTGCTCGATGCCGAGGCGAGCACCGCGACGCTGGGCAAAACGGCTGGCAAGGACGCGCAACATAACAAGCCGACTTATGTGAGCATTTTAGGCGTGACCCGCGCCAAGCATCTGGCCGAGGAATTGCACAGCAACGCACAGCAAGCTTTGCGGCCGTTTGGCGCGAAAGCGTTGCGGCTCAAACAATTGGCGGATTTTGTGGTGCAGCGGGAGTTCTAAAGGACGTGAATAGTGATCGGTGAAAGGTGAATAAAAACATTCGCACCAATCACCAATCACCAATCACCATTCACCGATCACCCTTCACCATTCACGCCTTCAAGAATTTTATGACCCCTCTCCTCGACACCGTCACCACCCCCGCCCAACTGCGCGTACTGGATCGCAAGGCGCTGCCCGCGTTGGCGGCGGAATTGCGCCAATTTTTAATCGAATCGGTGTCGAAAACCGGCGGTCATTTGTCGTCTAACCTCGGCACGGTGGAGCTCACCATCGCGCTGCATTACGTGTTCAACACGCCGCACGACCGGCTGGTGTGGGACGTGGGGCACCAGACCTACGCGCACAAAATTTTGACGGGGCGGCGCGCGGGCATGGCGAAACTGCGTATGCAGGATGGCATGGCGGGCTTCCCGCGACGCGACGAGAGCGAATACGACACCTTCGGCACGGCGCATTCTTCCACCTCGATCAGCGCGGCCTTGGGCATGGCGGTGGCGGCGCGGCAAGCGGGTGAGGATAGGCGCAGTGTGGCGATTATCGGCGATGGCGCGATGAGCGCGGGCATGGCCTTCGAGGCGCTCAACAACGCGGGCGCGATGGATGCCAATCTGCTGGTGATCTTGAACGACAACGATATGTCGATTTCACGCCCGGTCGGCGCGCTCAACAATTATCTGGCGAAACTCATGTCCGGGCGTTTTTACGCGGCGGCGCGGCGCGCCAGCGAAAAAGTGCTGAGCGTCACACCGCCATTGTGGGAGCTGGCCAAGCGCGCCGAAGAGCACGTGAAAGGCATGGTGATACCCGGCACGCTGTTCGAGGAATTCGGTTTCAACTATATCGGCCCGATAGACGGGCATGATTTGGAGGTGCTGGTCACTACGCTGGGCAACCTCAAAAAACTCGACGGCCCGCAGTTTCTGCACGTGGTGACGCGCAAGGGCGCGGGGTACGATCTCGCCGAACAAGACCCGATTTTGTATCACGGCGTGGGCAAATTCGATCCGCTCGCGGGCATCGCTCAGGCCGCCGCCGTGTTGCCGGCAAAACCCGCTGAAACCAAGCCCGCCATCCTCGCCAAGCCGAGCTACACGCAAGTTTTTGGCGACTGGTTGTGCGATAAGGCCGCGGTGGATAAACGCTTGGTCGCGATCACGCCGGCGATGCGCGAAGGGTCGGGAATGGTGCGTTTTTCGGACGAGTATCCCGATCGTTATTTTGATGTGGGCATCGCCGAGCAACACGCGGTGACGTTTGCGGCCGGGCTGGCGTGCGAAGGCGCGAAACCGGTGGTGGCGATTTATTCGACCTTTTTGCAACGCGCCTACGACCAGCTCATCCACGATGTCGCCATCCAGAATTTGCCGGTGGTGTTCGCCATCGACCGCGCCGGGCTGGTCGGCGCGGATGGCCCGACGCACGCGGGCAGCTTCGATTTGACTTATTTGCGCTGTATTCCCAACATGACGGTGATGGCTCCCGCCGATGAAAACGAGTGCTATCAAATGCTCTCCACCGCATTTGATCTCGGCACGCCGAGCGCGGTGCGTTACCCGCGCGGCAGCGGCCCCGGCGCGATGATCGACAAACACGCGGCTCCGATCGCTATCGGGCGCGGCGAGCTGCGTCGCCAAGGAAAAAAAATCGCGCTGCTGGCTTTCGGCAGCATGCTCGCCCCCGCGCTGGCGGCGGCTGAGGAACTGGATGCCACCGTCGTCAACATGCGTTTCGTCAAACCGCTGGATGAGGCGATGGTGCAACAGCTCGCGCTGAACCATTCCTTGCTGGTCACGGTCGAAGAGAACACGGTGTTGGGCGGTGCGGGCAGCGCGGTCGCAGAATGTCTCGCCCGTCACGGAAAAACCGTCGCCATGCTACATTTGGGCTTACCCGACACCTTTATCGACCAGGGCGACCCCGCCAAAATGCTGGCAAACGCCGGCTTGGATAAAGCGGGTATCATCAAAGCGGTGTTAGCCAGAATGGCGCAGCAAGGGCTATAATTCAACATCTGCTACAGGCGTGATCAGTGAATAGTGAATAGTGAATAAGTGCAAAGGCGTGATTAGTGATCAGTGAATAGTGAATAAGTACAAAGGCGTGATTAGTGATCAGTGAATAGTGAATAAGTGCAAAGGCGTGATTAGTGATCAGTGAATAGTGATCAAAAGCACCGATCACCAATCACCGATCACCAATCACCGATCACCAATCACCAATCACCAATCACCAATCACCGATCACCAATCACCGATCACCGATCACGAATTTAAGAAGGACACCATGAACAAACAAGTCGATCTCCCCATCGCCGACGTGCAGAACACTCCCGACGTGCGCCATATCGCCATCGACAAGGTCGGCATCAAGGCGATACGCCATCCGGTCAAGGTGGCCGACAAAACGGGCGGGGTGCAGCACACGGTCGCGCTGTTCAACATGTACGTGCATTTGCCGCATAATTTCAAGGGCACGCACATGTCGCGCTTCGTGGAAATTTTGAACAGCCACGAACGCGAAATTTCGGTCGAGTCTTTCGGCGACATCCTCGGCGACATGGTGAAAAAACTGGAAGCGGAATCCGGTTATATCGAAATGAGCTTTCCGTATTTCATCAACAAATCCGCGCCGGTTTCCGGGGTGCAAAGCCTGTTGGATTACGATGTCACATTGATCGGTGAAATCCATCAAGGGCGCGCGTGTTTTACCATCAAGGTGGTCGTCCCCGTGACCAGCTTGTGCCCCTGCTCTAAGAAAATTTCCGATTACGGCGCGCACAACCAGCGTTCGCATGTTACCGTGACAGCGCGCACCAACGATTTTATATGGATAGAGGATGTGGTGCGCATGGTCGAAGATCAGGCTTCCTGCGAACTCTATGGCCTGCTCAAACGCCCCGATGAGAAATACGTGACCGAGCGCGCTTACGATAATCCCAAATTTGTGGAAGATATGGTGCGCGATGTTGCTGCTGTCCTCAATAAAGACAATCGCATCGACGCTTACATTGTCGAGTCGGAAAATTTTGAGTCCATCCACAATCATTCGGCCTACGCGCTGATCGAGCGGGATAAAGTCAGGGGGTAGCAAGCAGCAAGTGACCGGCAGCAAACAAGCGTGGCATCCAATCAATGAAGATACATTGATGCGTCACTTTTCTTTTAACTTGAAAACAAGAGGAGCATCATGAACATCAAAGCACTTTGTATCGGTCTCGTTTCCGGCTTGTTGCTCACCGGCGCAGCCGTTGCCGCAGACGATTACCCGAGCAAACCCATCACCGTGGTCGTGCCATTTTCTGCGGGCGGGCCGACCGACACGGTGGCGCGTTTGATCGCGCAGTCGATGAGCACCACCTTGAAGCAGCAAGTCATCATCGAGAACGTCGGCGGTGCGGGCGGCACGCTGGGCAGCGGTAAAGTAGCGCGCGCCGACAAGGACGGCTACACCTTGCTGCTGCACCACATCGGCTTGTCCACCGCACCCTCGCTCTACCGCAAGCTGCCGTTCGACACCTTGAAAGATTTCGCGCCCATCGGCCTCATCACCGACGTGCCGATGACGCTGGTGGCGAAAAAAGATTTTCCGGCAAAAAACCTGAAAGAACTCATCGCTTACGTCAAAGCCAACAAGGACAAAGTGACTTACGCCAACGCCGGTATCGGCGCGGCTTCGCATTTGTGCGGCATGATGTTCATGACGGCCATCGAAACCGATTTGACCACCATCCCTTACAAAGGTACCGGCCCGGCGATGAACGATTTGCTCGGTGGACAAGTGGATTTCATGTGCGACCAGACCACCAACACCACCAGCCAGATCAAGGCCGAAAAAATCAAGGTGTATGGCGTGACCACCAAAACGCGCGTGGCCTCGTTGGGCGATGTGCCGACCATGCACGAAGCCGGTTTGCCGAATTTTGAAGTGGCCGTGTGGCACGGTTTGTACGCGCCCGCAGGAACCCCCAAAGCCGCCATCGACGCGCTCAACAAAGCGCTCAAAGCCGCGCTCAAGGACGAGACCGTGAAGCAGCGTTTCGCCGATCTGGGCACCGAACCGGTCGCAGATGCCCGCGCCACACCGGAAGCGTTGGACAAACACCTCAAAGCCGAAATCGCCAAGTGGGCACCGATCATCCAGAAAGCCGGCGTGTACGCAGACTGAGCAAATAAACCTAGAAAAAGCTTTTAGCCACGGATTAACACGGATAAACACGGATAAATCAAAAACTTATTGCATCAATGTGGCTCACCCGATTTGGTGGGTGACTGGCGCGATTTAATTGCATGAATATCCGTGTAAATCCGTGTCGCTTAGAAGCGCCTACTTCTGGTAATCCGTGGCTGAACTGCGGTTTCTAGGATAAATTCAGAACAAGCGTAACATGAAGGGTGAGCGGGTCGCTCGCCCTTCTTTTTTATCTGCGTTATTGATAAGCAGTGGCTTGCGGGGGGTTCATGCCGCTTAGCCAATGCTTAGAAAGAACATCAGAGGGTGGGAGCGTTCCCGCGCTGATTGTCGTCATTTATGTAAAGCTCAATCAATCTGATCTTTTTAGCCAAAAACAAAACATGCCACCCCTGATCAAACACCCCAAAGATTTTTTCTCCGGGCTCATTTACGCGGCGGTCGGACTGGCGGCCATCCTCATCGGCCGCGACTACCCACTAGGCTCCGCGCTTAAAATGGGGCCCGCCTACTTTCCCACGGTGCTGGGCGGTGCGCTGCTGCTCATCGGCTTGATCTGCGTGGCGCGCGCCTTTGTGATCAAGGGCGAAGCGATCCCCCCGTTCGCGTGGAAGGCGTTGCTGCTGGTGCTGGCTGCCACCGTGCTGTTCGGCGTGACCGTGCGCGGTGCGGGGCTGGTGCCGGCGCTCTTGGTGCTGGTGGTGATGAGCGCTTATGCCAGTATGCGTTTTCGTTTCTCGGTCGCGCTGGCGTTGGCGGCGGGCATGACGGTGTTTTCGGTGCTGGTATTTATCAAAGGGCTGGGGGTGCCGCTGGTGATGATCGGCCCTTGGTTTGGTCGTTAGCAAGAGAAAAACACAAAGCAAAGCTTAGCCACGAATGACACGAATAGGCACGAATTGCCACGAATAAAAACGCAACCTATTGTTCGCAGCCTTATTTGAATGTTTTTCATTCGTGGTAATTCGTGTTTTTATTCGTGTCATTCGTGGCAGGTTTTTTTGATCTTGAACGCATCTATGTCGCTACACAAATAATGGAAATTTTCGCCAATCTCGAACTCGGTTTTACCACCGCGCTTTCGCTCACCAATCTGCTTTATTGTCTGGCGGGGGTCATACTCGGCACGCTGGTCGGGGTGTTGCCGGGGCTGGGGCCGGTGGCGACCATCGCCATGCTGTTGCCGATCACCTTCACCCTGCCGCCGGTGTCGGCGATGATCATGTTGTCGGGCATATATTACGGCGCGCAGTATGGCGGATCGACGGCGGCGATTTTAGTCAACTTGCCGGGCGAATCTTCCTCGGTGGTCACCGCCATCGACGGCTACCAAATGGCGCGCCAGGGCTTCGCCGGCAAGGCGTTGGCGACGGCGGCCATCGGCTCGTTCATCGCGGGTACGCTGGCGACTTTCGTGCTGGCATTTTTCGGTCCGCCGCTGGCCGAACTGGCGTTGAAATTCGGCCCGGCAGAATATTTTTCGCTGATGGTGCTGGGGCTGGTGGCTTCCATCGTACTGGCGCACGGCTCGCTGCTGCACGCCATCGGCATGGTAGTAATGGGCTTGTTGTTCGGTCTGGTCGGCACCGATGTCAATTCCGGCGCGGCGCGGTTTACGTTCGATACGCCTTATCTGGCAGACGGTATCGGCTTTGTCACGGTGGCGATGGGCATGTACGGTTTGGCCGAGATCGTGCGCAATCTCGAAAATGAATCTGCACCCAATCTGCTCATCACCCGCGTCAAAGGCCTGATGCTCACCCGCGCCGATTTCAAACGTATCCTGCCGCCGATATTTCGCGGCACGGCGTTGGGGTCGTTGCTCGGCATCCTGCCCGGCGGGGGGGCGATGCTGGCGGCGTTCGCCTCATATTCGATGGAGAAAAAAATCTCCAAAAACCCCAAAGAGTTCGGCAAGGGCGCGATCGAAGGTGTCGCCGGACCCGAGTCCGCCAACAACGCCGGCGCGCAAACTTCGTTCATCCCCATGCTGACCTTGGGCATCCCCTCCAACCCGGTGATGGCGCTGATGATAGGCGCGATGATTATCGTCGGCATCCAGCCGGGGCCGGCGGTGATGACCGAGCAACCCGCGTTGTTCTGGGGGATTATCGCCTCGATGTGGATCGGCAATTTGTTTTTGATCGTGCTCAATTTGCCGATGATCGGCTTGTGGGTGCGGCTCATCACCGTTCCCTATCACCTGCTGTATCCGGCGATACTGGTGTTTTGCGCGATCGGCGTGTTGAGCGTCAACAACAGCGAACACGATATTTATTTGATGGCAGCGTTCGGTTTGCTCGGCTACGTGTTGATCAAACTCGATTGCGAACCCGCGCCGCTGCTGCTCGGGTTTATTTTGGGGCCGATGATGGAAGAATACCTGCGGCGCGCCTTGCTGATTTCGCGCGGGGATCCCAGCGTGTTCGTCACCCGCCCCATCAGCGCGGCGATGCTGGCGCTGGCGGTGGTCGCGATGATCGTGGTGCTGTTGCCCGCGATCCGCCAAAAACGTGAAGAGGCGTTTCAGGAAGAAGCCTGCTGATTGAGATGGTCTTCTTCCATTTTCAATTTTATACTCTCACAGTTATGTCCCCTCGCCCCAAAGCGACCGCGTCGCGGTCGCGTTCGTGGCGACATCCGGCGAACGCGGGGCTGCGCCCCGCGTTGGCGGGGAGAGGGTTAGGGAGAGGGGTCTGTCAGCCAACACCTTGCTTATATTGAAAAATAAATTCTCCGCGCACCCTCTGGTGTTCCTTCTAAGCATTGGCTAAGCGGCATGAAACCGCCGCAAGCCACTGCTTATCCCCAGCCCTCTCCCGCCCTGCGGGGAGAGCGTAGCGAGGGGGGCGAAGCCGAGTTTTATGGCACTTTTAATTTAGAAATGGAATTCCATGCCGAGACACCGTGAACCCCCCCATGAGCCCGCCGAATTGCGCCGCGAGCTGACCCGTTTGCGCGAGGCGGTTTGCGCCGCGCAAACGGAACTGCTCGCGCGCTGGCGGCCGCACGTCCGGCGGCGAAATTTTCTGGCGTGCGCGTCGAATCTGGCCGCGTATGTGGCGTTGCGGCGGCACGATTTGCGCGCGCTGCAATCGCGTCTCGCCGATCTGGGTTTATCTTCGCTGGGGCGCTGCGAGGCGCATGTGCTCGCCACGCTCGATGCGGTGTTGCTGGGGCTGGACGGCTTATGCGGGCACCGGGCGGCGCAGCCGGAGATTCTTCGGACGACGGTGGCGATGCGCCAAGCGGAGCGCGATCTGCTCCAAAACACCCGACAGTTGCTCGGCCCCGGTGCCGCGCATCGCTGGACGCGCTTCATGGTGACGCTGCCGACGGAAGCGGCGAGCGACGATGTGTTTGTCAAGGGGCTGGTCGAGCGCGGCATGGATTGCGCACGCATCAACTGCGCGCACGACTCTCCGGCGGAATGGGCAGCGATGGTCAAACATGTCCGCAAAGCCGCACAGCAAACCGGCAAGCCGTGCAAGCTGCTGATGGACTTGGCCGGGCCAAAGCTACGCACCGGTGCGGTCGGGCCAGGTCCGGCGGTGTTGCACTTGAACCCCCGCAGCGATTTGGAAGGCTGGGTGCTGCGCGCGGCGCGCGTGATCCTCGATGCCTCCGGCAAGCCCGGTACGCCATTAGCGGTCAAGGATTCGGTGGGTGCTGCTTCGGGCAGCCTGGCGGTGGAGGCGCGCTGGCTGGCGCGGCTTTACCCCGGCGATCTGCTGAGTTGTCGAGACCTGCGCGGGCGCAAGCGCGAACTGGTGGTGGAAGAGCGTTTGTCCGACACGTCGGTGCTGGCGCGCTGCGAGCGCGGCGTGTATTTCGCGCCGGGGCTCGAATTGGAACACTACCCCAGCGACATTTCGCGCAAGCGCAGCGTCACCCGCGTCGGCGCGTTTTTGCCCGCGCCCGCAGAAATACGCGTGTTCAAAGGCGACGTGCTGCTGCTCACGCGCGATGCCAAACCCGGCGCACCCGCGCGGCGCGACAAATCGAATCAAATGACCACTTTGCCGCATATCAGTTGCGCGCAACCGGAAGTGTTCGACGATCTCGCCCCCGGTCACGCGGTGTGGATAGACGACGGTCGCATCGGCGCGCTGGTGGAAGTCGTGGACGAGGCCGGGGCGTGGCTGCGCATCACCCGCGCGCGCGCCACCGGCGAGCGCGTCGCCGCCGAGAAAGGCATCAACTTTCCCGACACCGCCATCACCCTACCCGCGCTCACCGCCAAAGACCGCGAAGATCTGGCGTTCGCGGTCGAACACGCCGATCTGGTCGGCTATTCGTTCGTGCGCCAGCCCGCCGACATCGACGCGCTGGTTGCGACATTGAAGCAAATGGGCGGATCGCGCATCGGCATCATCGCCAAAATCGAAACGCAGCAAGCGGTGCGCAACCTGCCGGAAATCATCGTTCACGGTGCAGGGCAACATCCCTTCGGGGTGATGATCGCGCGCGGCGATCTGGCGGTGGAACTCGGCTACGAGCGGCTCGCCGAAATCCAGGAAGAAATCCTGTGGCTGACCGAAGCGGCGCGCATCCCGGTGATCTGGGCGACGCAAGTGCTGGAAAGCCTGGTCAAAGATAACCGCCCGTCGCGCGCCGAAATCACCGACGCGGCCATGGCCGAACGCGCCGAATGCGTGATGCTCAATAAAGGCCCCTACGTGTTCGACGCGCTGGCGGTGCTCGACAGCGTGATCACGCGGATGCAGGCGCATATGCACAAAAAAACCGCGCGCTATCGCGCGTTGCACTGGTGAGGGATCAGAAGACAGAAGACATCCTCATTAATTCGTCATTCCCGCGCAGGCGGGAATCCAGTTTTTTGGAATGCCAGATCAATCAATGCTTTTCCAAGAAAATCAATGGGGGTCAGACTCGAATGGCACTTACTTAAGCCTCAGCCATCACGATTTTTCGTCATTCCCGCGTAGGCGGGAATCTAGTATCCCCGTAAAAACCGCTGGATTCCCGCCTACGCGGGAATGACGTTATGAGGCACAAGTGGCGATTTAATTGAACGAAGCCCTTAAGTAAGTGCCATTCGGGTCAGACTCGATTGATTCGCGCTTAAAAATCAATCGGGTCTTACCCCAGTTATTTCCTTAGATTTTTCATCTTCTGATGAATATGTAAATTCTTCTTCATAAAATGACTTGTATTTAACAATAAGGTCTGCGCGATTAAATGTGTGCTCAATTGCTTCTTTGTTGAGCGGTGTTGATTCAGCGAACTGAATCGCCAAAATAGTGCACTTTTCTTTTGCAGCCATTGAATATCCTTTGGCCATATATGCTTGTTGAGAGTGATATCGAGTATTTGGAAACAATATCTTCAAGCCTTTTTCAATTGGCTCTGTCCCTACACCAGAAATAACTTTTCCATCTACTTTTACAATAAAACTCACAATTAGGGCTGGGCCCAAACCATTATTCATTAGCTCAACGGCATATGCGCCTTTATCCGAGTTTTGGTGAGACCAGGAAGTTAAATGCGGTCTGAACGAAAGCTTATTATGGCGCTGCGCCTGTTTACCTTGCCATATGGTATAACCAAAAGCACATAGAGCAATTACTGCACTCGAAATGCCCGTTATCGCATCCCAATTCAATTGCTTCTCTCCTAAAAATCTAACGTAATGAAGTTGATCTGCACCCCGATGGGGCGCAGCCGTGAGCGCAGCGAGCGGTGTCCGCTCCAACGTGGAATTGCGGGGCTGTGCGCTTTTGCGCAGTCCCGCTCGAAAGTAGGGTTAGGCTGCATTGGGTGATAACGGCAACAATGCCATTTGATATTGCATACCGCCATGATCCTTCGGAGCGAAACCGGGGCGCATAAATTTTCCGTCGCTTGGCTGCGGCTTAGCGAAGTAACTCACCTCGATAAACCCCCGCAACGGGCAGTTACGAACTTCATAAACAAATTGTGGTTCAGCAGCGATAAACGCTTGTTTTTCAATGCCGCCCAGAACGTGATTGTTTAACAGCAGCCTGGGGTCGTTCTGCATTCGATCTTGATGGTACATCAAGACGGCATTCTTTCCGCCTTGCTGTAGGTGGAAACTCTCTTGGATTGTGATGGAGGTGTGATCCAACTCCGCAAGAAACTCCCGAGATGCAATGACGACATTGAAGTTCCTATCAAGGGCATCTTGGTAGCGTAGCGCGTAGGCGCGCTGTAGAAGGGTAACGAACTCGTCGTTAAGAGCACCCCAGAGCTTTGAGTCAAAATTCTTCACGGCATTGAAGTGGGCTTTCTTAAGATGCCCCGAATTTTCATTGCCGCGAAATGCCAATATGGCTTTGAAATATTTTTCGACTGCCGTACTTCCCAAAACGGCACCTTGTACCGGCAAGTGCGCATTGAGAAGAACTCGCGCGGCCAAGTAGTCTTTGTAAGCAATATTCAGAAAATCCGCTGTCTTTTGACCGAATTCGGATTTCTTCAATTGCTTGGGACGACTCATGATTGCAGCCTAACGTTTTGGTGTGCATGACAAAACCGGTGACAAAACCGGGCAATCAAAACCGGGGTCAATGCGAGGTTTCCTGATTCTCAATTCTTAACATCACACTGACCCGAATGGCACTTACTTAAGCCAGGATACCGCAGAAAACGAAAGGGTCACAGAAAACAAAAGCACAAACAGAAAACAAAAGGGTCAGGTCTTTCGTTATCACATTACCTTCGCGTATCGTTTTGCAATTTTTCGCAAACTTAAAGACACATGCGGGCAGAATAACAAAAAAGCCGACTTAAAGTCGGCTTTTTTGTTCGTGGCTAAAGCTGCTGTTTTGCTTAGGCCGCTGTTTTTTCCGTCACGGCTTCTGGCTGCGCCGGGCGATCCAGCAATTCTACGTAGGCCATGGGGGCGTTGTCGCCTTTGCGGAATCCGAATTTGAGGATACGCAAGTAGCCGCCGTTGCGCTTTTGAAAGCGCGGGCCGAGTTCGGCGAAGAGTTTGCCGACCATGTCGCGGTCGCGCAGGCGGTCGAAGGCGAGGCGGCGGTTGGCGAGCGTTGGGGTTTTGCCGAGGGTGATCATCGGTTCGACCACGCGGCGCAATTCCTTGGCCTTGGGCAAGGTGGTTTTGATGACTTCATGGCGCAACAGCGAGTTGGTCATGTTGCGCAGCATCGCCAGGCGATGGCTGCTGGTGCGGTTGAGTTTTCTGAGTCCGTTGGCGTGACGCATGATTATTTCCTTATTTCTGATCGTTGCTACGTTGATGGGTATCGCTGCGCTCCACCCATCCTACCTGCCGATTCCTGATCTCCGATTACGGCTGACCGAGATTCTCCGGCGGCCAGTTTTCGAGTTTCATTCCCAGGCTCAAGCCGTGCGAAGCCAGCACTTCTTTGATTTCGTTGAGCGACTTTCTACCCAAGTTCGGCGCTTTGAGCAATTCGGTTTCGGAACGCTGGATCAAATCGCCGATGTAATAAATGTTTTCCGCTTTGAGGCAGTTGGCGGAGCGCACCGTCAGTTCGAGGTCGTCGACCGGGCGCAACAGCACCGGGTCGATTTGCGCGGCTTTGGGTTTTTCCACCGGCAACGGCGTGCCTTCGAGATCGGCGAACACCGAGAGCTGGTCGACCAGCACGCGCGCCGCGTAGCGCACCGCTTCTTCCGGCTCGATCACGCCGTTGGTTTCGATGTCCATCACCAGTTTGTCGAGATCGGTGCGCTGCTCGACGCGCGCGCTTTCGACCGCGTAGCTGACGCGCCGCACCGGGCTGAACGACGCATCCAGCAAAATGCTGCCGACGGCGCGCGCGCTTTTTTCGCTCAGGCGCAAGCTGCTGGGAACGTAGCCCTGCCCCATTTCCACTTTGATCTGCATGTCGAGCTTGCCGCCCGCAGAGAGGTGCGCGATGACGTGTTCGGGGTTGATGATTTCGACATCGTGACCGATTTCGATATCCGCTGCGGTGACTACGCCCTGCCCTTTCTTTTTGAGCGTCAAGGTGACTTCGGTGCGGTTGTGCAGCTTCAACACCACGCCTTTGAGGTTCAGCAAAATATCGACGATGTCTTCTTCCACGCCATCGAGCGCGGAGTATTCGTGTACCACGCCGCTGATCTGCACTTCGGTCGGCGCGAAGCCGGGCATCGAGGACAGCAGGATGCGGCGCAGCGCGTTGCCGAGCGTGTGGCCGTAGCCGCGCTCGAACGGCTCCATCGTCACTTTGGCGTGCTGGCGCGAAATGCTTTGCACGTCGATGATGCGGGGCTTGAGAAAAGTGGTGCTGGTCATGGGGACTATCCTCTGTTAAAGAGACTTGCTGGTTACGGGCACCTCTATAAATCCAAATTTCGTCGCAACACTTCGTTGCTCTCAAAAAATGTTTCCTTACATATCCTACATATGCTGCGTCAACATTTTTTGCTCGCGCCTCGTTTTGCTTAGAACTTTGAATTTATAGAGTTACCCTTACTTCGAATACAGCTCGACCACCAACGACTCGTTGATGGTGGCGGGCAACTCGGAACGCTCCGGCTTGGCCTTGAACGTGCCTTTCAACGCTTTGACATCGACTTCCACCCACGCCGATAAACCGCGCGCGGTTGTGGCTTCTGCAGCGGCTTTAATACGCAGATGCGCTTTGGCTTTGTCGGCGACTTCGATCACGTCGCCGGGTTTGACCTGATACGACGGGATGTTGACGCGGCGACCGTTCACCAAAATGCCGTTGTGGCGCACCACCTGGCGCGCTTCGGTGCGCGACGCGCCAAAACCCATGCGGTAGGAAACGTTGTCGAGACGGCATTCGAGGATCTGCAACAGGTTCACGCCGGTCATACCGCGCTGTTTGTCGGCGAGCTTGTAGTTGTTGCGGAATTGCCGCTCCAGCAGGCCGTAGGTGCGGCGCAGTTTTTGTTTTTCGCGCAACTGGATGCCGTAGCCCGACAATCTCGCCGCCTTCTGGCCGTGCTGGCCGGGCGCGTAACTGCGGCGCTCTATCGCGCATTTTTCGGTGAAGCATTTCTCGCCCTTGAGAAACAGCTTCTCGCCTTCACGGCGGCATTGACGGCATTTGGGGTCTAAATTTCTAGCCACGAGAGAATCTCCTTAGTTCTTAAATTCGACGCTTTTTCGACGGACGGCAACCGTTATGCGGCACCGGGGTCACATCGGCGATGCTGGTAATTTTGAAACCTGCCGCATTCAGCGCGCGCACGGCGGATTCGCGTCCGGGGCCGGGGCCTTTGATTCTGACTTCCAGATTTTTAACGCCGCACTCGTGCGCGCCTTTGCTGGCGTTCTCTGCCGCGACCTGCGCCGCGAACGGCGTGCTCTTGCGCGAACCCTTGAAACCCGCGCCACCCGAAGTCGCCCACGACAAGGCATTGCCCTGGCGGTCGGTAATGGTGATGATGGTGTTGTTAAAGGAAGCGTGAACGTGGGCGATGCCCTCGGCGACACTTTTCTTCACTTTCTTGCGTACCCGCGCTGCGGTTTCTTTTGCCATGTTGACGTTGTTCCTTGTATTAACGTATTAGGTCGATGCTATGACGCTGTTAGGTTTTCGAGACCGGTTTGGCACTGATGCTGCGCACGGCTTTACGCGGCCCCTTGCGGGTGCGCGCGTTGGTGCGCGTGCGCTGGCCGCGCACCGGCAAACCGCGACGGTGGCGCAAACCGCGATAGCAGCCCAAGTCCATCAGACGCTTGATGTTCATCGAAACTTCGCGGCGCAAATCGCCTTCCACCGTGAACTTGGCCACCTGATCGCGCAGCTTGTCCATTTGCGCGTCGGTCAAATCTTTGATCTTGGTGGTTTCGGCGATGCCCGAGGTCGCGCAAATTTTGATTGCGCGGGTCAAGCCGATGCCGAAAATCGCCGTCAAAGCAATTTTGGTGTGCTGATGATTCGGAATATTTACGCCAGCGATACGTGCCATCTGGTCACCCTAAAAAAATAAAAAAGTTAAACATTAAAATAACAATTCAAGCCACAGAGAACACAGAGGTCACAGAGATTATGCGGATTACTCGCGTTTTTCTGACTGCTGGGCCATACACGATAACTGATAAGTTTTTCTCTGTGATCTCTGTGAACTCTGTGGCCAATTTTTCTTCTTCCAGATCAAATACAATCAACCCTGGCGCTGCTTGTGGCGCGGGTCGGTGCAGATCACGCGCACCACGCGGTTGCGGCGGATCAGCTTGCAGTTGCGGCAAATTTTCTTGACTGAGGCGAGTACTTTCATGGTCGTTCCCTTTAGTTGCTTGTTACTTGGCGCGGAACGTGATCCGCGCACGGCTCAAATCATACGGGGTCAATTCCACCGTCACCTTGTCTCCCGGTAAAATCCGTATATAGTGCATACGCATTTTTCCGGAAATATGTCCCAGCACCACATGACCGTTTTCCAGCTTGACGCGAAAAGTTGCGTTTGGCAACGTTTCCAGGATCTCGCCTTGCATCTCTATCGTTTCTTCCTTGGCCATGCTATTGCGCAGTGTCTCTGAAATAACTCAACATTAAAATGCCCACAATTTCGCCATGCCGCGTTGCTCCTCGTTGCGTGGTATCGGCTACGCTGCCTCGTCGCGCCTTGCCTGACAAAATTGTGGACATTTTAATTTGTCGACCTATTTCGGAGACACTGCACTACCGGGCGGGTAAGCCACTACCCCCCTTGAAGTTAGCTTTCTTGAGCAGGCTTTCATACTGGTGCGACATCAGATAAGCCTGCACCTGCGCCATGAAATCCATGGTCACCACGACGATAATCAACAGCGAGGTGCCGCCAAAATAAAACGGCACGTTCCACTTCAAAATCAAAAATTCCGGCAGCAAGCACACCAGCGTCACATAAATCGCGCCCGCCAGGGTGAGCCGCAACATGATCCTTTCGACGAACTTAGCGGTCTGCTCGCCAGGGCGGATACCGGGAATAAACGCGCCGCTTTTCTTCAAATTTTCTGCGGTTTCTTTTGGGTTAAACACCAACGCGGTGTAAAAGAAACAGAAAAATATAATCATCGCCGCATACAGCATCACGTAAATCGGCTGGCCCGGCGACAGCGCGCCGCTGATGTCTTTGAGCCAGGTCATCGACTCGCCGCTGCCGAACCAACCCGCCAACGTCGCCGGAAATAAAATAATGCTGGAAGCGAATATCGGCGGGATCACCCCGGCCATATTCAGCTTCAGCGGCAGGTGCGAGCTTTGCCCGCCGTAAACCTTGCGCCCCACTTGACGCTTGGCGTAATTCACCAAAATCTTGCGCTGCCCGCGTTCCACGAACACCACGAAAGCCGTCACCAGCGCCACTGCGATCATGATGCCGAGTGCGATCAAAAAGTGCATCGCGCCGGTGCGCACCAAATCGAGCGTCCCGGCAATCGCGCTCGGCAACCCCGCCGCAATCCCCGCAAAAATAATCAGCGAAATGCCGTTGCCGATGCCGCGCTCGGTAATCTGTTCGCCCAACCACATCAAAAACATGGTGCCGGTCACCAGCGTCATCACCGTGGTGAACTGGAACATCGCGCCGGGATTAGGCACCAAACCGGGCTGCGCTTGCAGCGCGATGGAGATGCCGTAACCTTGCACCAGCGCCAACAGCAGCGTGCCGTAGCGCGTGTACTGGGTAATTTTTCTGCGCCCGGCCTCGCCTTCTTTTTTCATCGCTTCCAAATGCGGAAACGCCACCGTGCCCAACTGCATGATGATCGATGCCGAAATATACGGCATGATGCCCAATGCAAACAGGGTGAAGCGCGACAACGCGCCGCCGGAAAACATATTGAACATGCCCAAGATGCCGCCCTGCTGCGACTTGAACAATTCCGCCAGGACTTGGGCATCGATACCGGGCACCGGGATATGCGCGCCGATACGATACACGATCAGCGCGCCCAGCAAAAACCACAAGCGTTTTTTCAGGTCGCCGAATTTACCGGCAGTTTGCATCGATGATTCGTTAGCAGCCAAGTTTCCAGAATCCTTTATGCTTGCGCGGCTTGCGCTTTATGGTGCTCTTTCAGCGACAGCGTCGGCGCGACTGCGGCGGCACTGCCGCCTGCCGCTTCGATGGCGGCGCGCGCGCCCTTGGTCACGGCGATCCCGGTGAGCTTGACGGCGCGCTCGATGGTTCCGGCTAAAATCACTTTGGCCGTCAGCGCGTCCGGCGGAATAATCCCCGCCTGCTTCAGCACCACCATGTCGATATCATCCACGGGCAATTTGTTCAGCGCCGACAACCGCACTTCGACGCTGTCGCCGCGCGTGGTCGAGACAAAACCGCGCTTGGGCAAACGGCGTTGCAGCGGCATTTGACCGCCTTCAAAACCGACCTTATGGAAACCGCCGGTACGCGATTTTTGGCCTTTGTGCCCGCGACCGGCCGTCTTGCCCAAGCCCGAACCGATGCCGCGACCGACGCGGCGTTTGGCGTGTTTCGCGCCTTCGCTAGGTTTAATTGTATTTAAGCGCATTATGCTGCCTCACTCTTCATTGGTGCAGTGTCTCTGAAATAACTCAACATAAAAATGCCCACAATTTCGTCATGCCGCGTTGCGCGTCGTTGCATATGAATAACTATGCGCCGTCCTCGCGCCTTGCCTGCCAAAATCGTGGACATTTTTATTTGTCAACTTACTTCAGAGACACTGCACAAGTAATAAACCTTGTTAATCATCCCGCGCACCGCCGGGGTATCTTCCAGCACCGCGCTGCTCATGCGGCGGCGCAAACCCAAACCGCGCACCGTGGCGCGATGCGATTCTTTCGTGCCCATCAAGCCTTTGAGCAGCGTGACTTTAATTTTCTTGCCGCTTTTTTCCGTGGTGGTCATTTTGTTTGTCCCATGATGTCTTCGACGCTTTTGCCGCGCTTGGCCGCAATTTGCGAAGGGGTGTTCATCAACTGCAAACCGTGCAAGGTGGCGCGCACCACGTTGTAGGGGTTGGTCGAACCGATGCACTTGGCGAGTATATTGCTCACCCCCATCACCTCGAACACCGCGCGCATCGGGCCGCCGGCGATGATACCGGTACCTTCCGAAGCGGGCTGCATGTACACTTTGGCCGCGCCGTGGCGACCGATCACCGCGTGGTGCAGGGTGCCGTTCTTCAAACTCACTTTCATCATTTTACGGCGCGCTTCATCCATGGCTTTTTGCACGGCGACCGGCACCTCGCGCGACTTGCCCTTGCCCATGCCGACACCGCCGTCGCCGTCGCCGACCACGGTCAGCGCCGCGAAACCCAGAATACGCCCGCCTTTCACCACTTTGGTGACGCGGTTGACCGCGACCATTTTTTCGCGCAGGCCGTCGCCCTTGTCTTCGGTCTGCTGCCCTTTGCCTTGACTTTTACCTTGCATCTTTGCCATAACTTATCCTATTTCGTAGGGGCGGGTTCTAAACCCGCCCAACGCACGGGCGGGTTTAGAACCCGCCCCTACACCTGAAAAAATAAATTGCATCTTAAATTTGAATAAACCTTTCCTGAACCTGTCCGATGTTTATCGTTTTTCTAAAATTTCAGGCCGTGCTCGCGCGCCGCATCGGCCAACGCTTTAACGCGGCCATGATATTTGAAACCGGCGCGGTCGAAGGCGACGGTCTCGATACCCAGCGCTTTGGCCTTGCTGGCGATACGCTGCCCGACCACGGCGGCCGCGCTGACGTTGCCGCCGGCGGTCACGGTTTTACGCACTTCCGGCTCCAGCGTGGACGCGCTCGCCAACACGCGGCTGCCGGTCGCGTCGATGACCTGCGCGTAAATATGGCAATTGCTGCGAAACACCGACAAACGCACCGCCTTTAATTCGGCGATCTTGGCGCGGGTTTGGCGGGAGCGGCGCAGGCGGGCTTCGTTATAGTTTTTCATATTATTTCTTCTTGGTTTCTTTGAGCGTGATGACTTCGTCCGAGTAGCGCACGCCCTTGCCTTTATAAGGCTCCGGTTTGCGGTACGCGCGCACTTCAGCGGCGATCTGGCCGACTTGCTGCCTGTCGATGCCTTTGATCAAAATCTCGGTCTGCGTCGGCGTTTCCACTTTGATGCCCTTGGGCATTTTGTGTACCACCGGATGCGAAAAACCCAACGTCAAGTTCAACGCATCACCTGCCGCCTGGGCGCGATAACCCACACCCACCAGCAACAACTTTTTTTCGAAGCCGCGCGTCACACCCTGCACCATATTGGCGAGCAAAGCGCGCAAGGTGCCTGACATGGCGTTGGCCTGCTTGCTATCATTGGCGACTTTCACCAACAGTTGGTCGCCTTCGCGCACCACCTGCACATCCGGGCTGATCGCGCGCGTCAAAGTACCCAACGGGCCTTTGACCGATACCTCGCCTGCGGTCAACGCGATGTCGACTCCGGCAGGAACGGGTACTGGACTTTTACCGACTCGAGACATTTTTTTACCTTATTCGTTTACGTTATTGACGTTACGCCACGATACACAAAACTTCGCCACCCACACCGCTGGCGCGAGCGCGACGTTCGGTCATCACGCCCTTGGACGTGGATACGATCGCCACACCCATGCCGTTCATCACGTTGGGCAGGTTGTCGCTGCCTTTGTATATGCGCAATCCGGGGCGGCTGACGCGCTCGATTCTCTCGATCACCGGGCGGCCGGCGTAATACTTCAAGCCGATTTCCAGCGTCGGTTTTCCGTCCGCTTCGCGCAACGCGAAATCTTCGATGTAGCCTTCGTCTTTCAGCACTTGCGCGATGGCTTTTTTCAACTTGGAGGCAGGCATCGCCACAGCCGTTTTTTCAGCCATTTGCGCGTTGCGAATGCGCGTCAACATATCGGCGATTGGGTCACTCATGCTCATGTTTAATTTTCTCCAGCTACCGTCTTCTTAATTTATTTCAAGCGATCTTAACAACAAGACCTCGCAGCCACTCTACCAACTGGCCTTCATGATGCCCGGAATCTCACCGCGCATCGCTATGTCGCGCAGCTTGCTGCGCCCCAAACCAAACTTGCTGTACACGCCGCGCGGCCTGCCGGTCAGCGAGCAACGGTTGCGCAAACGCACCGGGCTGGCATTGCGCGGCAATTTCTGCATTTGCTGGCGCGCCGCGTAGCGATCTTCGTCGCTGGCTTTGGCGTTGTTGATTACCGCCAGCAATTCGGCGCGCCGCGACGCGTATTTTTTGACGACTTCACGGCGTTTCAGGTCACGATTTATCAGGGCAATTTTGGCCATGCCATCCTCAATTCTTGAAGGGAAATTTGAACGCCGCCAACAAGGCTTTGGCCTCGGCGTCGGTTTTCGCGGTGGTGGTTATCGAAATGTTCAAGCCGCGCAGCGCGTCGATCTTGTCGTATTCGATTTCCGGGAAGATAATCTGCTCTTTGACACCCATGTTGTAGTTGCCGCGCCCGTCGAAGGCTTTGCCGGAAATCCCGCGAAAATCGCGGATACGCGGAATCGCCACGCTCACGAGGCGGTCCAGAAACTCGTACATGCGCGCGCGCCGCAGCGTCACCGAACAGCCCACCGGATAGCCCTCGCGCACTTTGTAAGTAGCGATAGATTTTTTCGCTTTGTTGACGATGGGCTTTTGGCCGGCAATCTTTTGCAGGTCGCCGACCGCGTGCTCCATCACCTTCTTGTCGGCCACCGCCTCGCCCACGCCCATGTTGAGCGTGATTTTGGTGATGCGCGGCACTTCCATCACCGACTTGTAGCCAAATTTCTCCATCAACTGCTTGGCTACCGTGTCGCGGTAGTAATCGTGTAAACGAGCCATGTTGTCCTCTAGTCCTTCTATGCGTCTATCAGTTCGCCACTGGATTTGAAAAAGCGCACACGCCGCTTATCGTCCAATGTCTTGATTCCAACGCGATCCGCTTTTTTGGTGGCGGGATTAAAAATCGCCACATTGGAAACCTGGATGGGCATGGCGATCTGCTCGATGCCGCCCTGCGTACCCTTGATCGGATTGGGCTTCTGGTGCTTTTTCACCTGGTTGATGCCTTCGACCAACACCTTGTCGGCATCCAGCACTTTCAGCACCGTGCCGCGCTTGGTTTTGTCTTTGCCGGTGATGACAATCACTTCATCGCCTTTTTTAATCTTTTTCATAGCCTCTATTCCTTACAGCACTCTTTGCAGAAACCGGGTTAAAGAACCTCAGGTGCGAGCGAAACGATTTTCATAAAGCGCGCGTTGCGCAGCTCGCGTGTCACCGGACCAAAAATACGCGTGCCGATCGGCTCCAGCTTCGCGTTCAGCAGCACCGCCGCATTGGTGTCGAACTTGATCGACGAACCGTCGGCGCGGCGCACGCCCTTGGCGGTACGCACCACCACCGCGCTGTAAATCTCGCCCTTCTTGACGCGCCCGCGCGGTGCCGCGTCCTTGATGCTGACCTTGATGACATCGCCGATACCCGCATAACGACGCTTCGAGCCGCCCAATACCTTGATGCACATGACGGCGCGCGCGCCGGTATTGTCGGCCACTTCCAGAATGGATTGCATTTGAATCATTTTTTTCTCGCTCTTATTACAACATCCAACTTGTCCCGCTAAGCTCGACAGCAAGCAACGCAGGCAGTATTGGAACCCGTTCGGGGTGTGTCGCCGCCGGATACAAACTGGCGGCGCGCTAAAAAACTGGATAAACGCAACAACATGAAACTTGAAGAGGGCGAATTATACGGACAGCCGAATTAAAAAACAAGCGGTAATTCAATTAATTTATAATGCCGCGCAGCATTAAAATTCATCAACTGGGAGAAACATGACTGAACTTATCATCGAAGACCTCACCGTCGGCAGCGGCGACGAGGCTGTTGCCGGCAAAAGCGTGGCGGTGCATTACACCGGCTGGCTCACCAATGGCAGCAAATTTGATTCCAGCCGTGATCGCAACGACCCGTTCGATTTTCGGCT
>Ga0209824_10000431_pt1 | contig 26153 bp, 21 predicted proteins | sample VDWuncwatermetaG_FD_184124 | JGI IMG/M metagenome (GOLD analysis project Ga0209824, IMG submission 184124) | Wastewater microbial communities from Netherlands to study Microbial Dark Matter (Phase II) - VDW unchlorinated drinking water (SPAdes)... ...
CTTGTAGCTTGTGGCTTGTAGCTTTTAGTAAGCGCACGAGGTGCGCGAGACCAAGCTACCCGCCACGAGCGACAAGCTGCATTAACCTAAAAAACGCAGTTGAAGGCACTGTGGGTGCGAATTTATTAGCACGATCAACGTGTTCTGTGCGAATAAATTCGCACCCACAACCCCAACTTAGTTCTATGAAAATAATAAACTTTTGCCTTCAACTGCGTTTTTTAGGATTAAAAAAGCCGCGCCGTATGAGCGGCGCGGCTTTTTTGGATGCGGCGGGTTTATCGCAGGTTCAAGCTGTCTTTCAAGACGCGCGGCGTGACGAAAATCAGCAACTCGCGCTTTTCGTCTTTTTTGGTGGTGTTTTTGAACATGTTACCGAGGAACGGTATATCGCCGAGCAACGGCACTTTGGAAACCCCGACGCTCTCATCGCGGGTGAAGATGCCGCCGATGACCACCGTGCCGCCGTTCTCCACCAGCACTTGGGTGTTGACCTGCTTGGTGTTGATCGAGGGACCCGCCAGCGTCTCCGCGCCGCGCGTATCCTGGTTGACGTTGAGCTTCATGATAATGTTGTCGTCGGGCGTAATCTGCGGGGTGACTTTGAGGCTGAGCGATGCCTTTTTGAAAGAAATGCTGGTCGCGCCGCTGCTGGTGGCTTGTTGGAACGGGATTTCCGTGCCCTGCTCGATGGTGGCTTCGACTTGATCGGCGGTGACCACGCGCGGGCTGGAAATGACTTTACCTTTGGCATCGTTTTCGAGCGCGGAAAGTTCCAAGTTGACCAGGTTGCCGTTGGCGATGCGGATCAGCGTTAAACCGATAGAGGGGCTGCCTCCCGGAGCGGGCAAATTGACATTCAGATTCGCCGGGGTGGCACCGCCAGGGATGGTTCCCCCGGCAATCGCGCTGGAATCGGCGACGTTGCCGGACACGCCGACGTTAAAATTGCCATTGCCCGCACGGCTCGCGTTCTGCACCCCGAAACGCGCCCCCAAACTGCGGCTGAAGTTGTCGGTCGCATCGACGATGCGCGCTTCGATCATCACCTGCCGCACCGGCACGTCGATTTTTTTGATCAGTGCGCGAATTTCTTCGAGTTGGCTGGGGGTATCTTTGATGAACAGCGTGTTGGTGCGCGCGTCGATGACCACGCTGCCGCGCTTGGTGAGCATTTTCTGGTTGGGGTCGCTCAACATGCCTTTGACCACGTCGGCTTTCTGGTAGTTGATCTGGAAGCTTTCGGTGCGAGTCGGTTCCAGATCGGAAATCTGCTGGCGCGATTCCAGATCGAGTTTTTCTTTGGCGGCGATTTCGTCGCGCGGCGCGATCATCACCACGTTGCCGTTCTTGCGCATGTCCAGCCCTTTGGCTTGCAGGATAATGTCGAGCGCCTGATCCCAAGGCACTTCTTTCAAGCGCAGCGTCAGGCTGCCGGTGACCGTGTCGCTGGTGATGATGTTGAAGCCGGTGAAATCGGCGATGACTTGCAGCACCGCGCGCACTTCGATGTTCTGGAAATTGAGCGATAGTTTGTCGCCTTTATAACCGCGACCGCTGACGAGCTTGTTGGCATCTTCGGTCAGCGGTTTAATTTCGAGAATGAATTTATTGTCGGTCTGATAAGCGGAATGTTCCCACAGCCCTTTGGGCTCGATCACCATGCGCACGTTGTCACCGACAGTCGAAGTTTCGATGGTTTGTACCGGCGTGGCAAAATCAACCACGTCCAGACGCCGTTCCAAGTTTCGCGGCAACGCGGTTTTTAGAAAATCGACAATCAAATTTCTGCCCTGTTGGCGGATGTCGATACCGGTCGCGACATCGGAAAGATCGACTTGTATTCTGCCATCGCCGTTCGCGCCGCGGCGGAAATCCACATCGCGCAAGCTGTGCTTGGGTGCGCCGGATGCGGCCGGAGCGGCTTCGGCAAAGCGCGAGACGATAGGCGCGGCGACCGTGGCAGCACCGGCGTGCAAGGTAATCAACAAATTTTTTCCCTCGACCGCCACGTCGTAGCTTAAAGACTTGGACAAATTCATCACCAGCCGCGTGCGGTTGCCCGCCTGCACCACGTTGATGTTGCGCAAATCGCCTTCACCCACTTCTTGGGTGTTTTTGCCGAGCGCGTTGATGGTGTTGGGGAAGTCAAAATAGACGCGCGCCGGATTGTTCAGCGATATGCCCGCAGGCGGGTTGGCGGGGGCTTCTTTCAGCGCCACCTTGACCACCATTTTGCCGCCCTGCGCGCTGGAGACCTGTATGGCTTCGATGCTGTTTTGCGCGGCGGGCGCTTGCGCGTGAGCCGTCGCAGCCAAGCCCAGCAACAAAGCGAACAGCATGCGCACGGTTTTATTCACGATTGGTATGTTCATTTTTTCTGCTCCAGATCTTCCAGCATAAGGGTGCTGACCCGCTCGGTCCAGTCGCCGCCGCTGTCCTGCACGATTTCCTTGAGCGTGACATCGGCTTCAGAAATGCTGGCAATTCGACCGAAATTTTGTCCCATATAACCCCCCACTTTGACGCGGTGCAAGGCGTTGTCTGGCGATTTGATCAACGCGTAAAATACTTGCTGCTGCTGCAACATCCCCACCATTTTCAAACTCTCGAGCGGATAGGATTCGAGTGGCTCTTTGGCGCGGTTCAAATCGGGCTGGTTGCCGCCGCCTTTCCCCACCACGGGTTTACGCGGCTTGAATGGATCGGGGATATCAAACGCGTTGTAAGCATAAGGCTCGTAGGGTTTGACTTCCGGCAGCGGTGGCACCTTGCCGCGCAAATCCTTGCCGGAATCGGCGACAAACTGCTGCAGGTCGCTATATTCGCCGCTGCCGCATGCCGACAACAGCAGCGACAAAGCGAGCGCGGGCAGAAACGCGGCAAATTGTTTCATCACTTGCCTCCCGCCGGTTTGGCGGCCGCTTTAGGCGCGGCGGCTTTTTTGTTCTTGGCGGCTTCTTCCTCGTCGAGATAGCGGTAGGTTTTGGCCGTGGCATCCAGCACCAATCCGCCCTTGGTGCTTGGGACGATGGCGATGTCGTTGAGCGTGACGATGCGCGGCAACTGCGAAATATCGCTGGCAAACGCGCCGATGTCGTGGTAGCTGCCGGTCACCTTGAGAGTAATGGGCAGTTCCGCATAAAATTCGCTCATGGTCTCGGAAGCTGCCGGTTTGAACAATTCGAAATTCAAGCCGCGCCCCAGCCCGGCCTGGTTGATGTCGATCAACAGCGCGTCCATTTCTGACTTGTTGGGTAGCTGTTTCAGGAGCGCGCCGAAAGATTGCTCGATATCCTTCATTTGTTGCTGATAAATATCCAGATTGACCGCTTCTTTTTTCTTGGCGAGATAGGTTTCTTTGATTTTTGTTTCTTCCTGTTCGGCGGCGGCGAGCGCGTCCAACTGTTCTTGCCAGTCGAAAGTAAATCCGGCCCCGACGATGCCCAGCAACAGCAATCCCAACGCACTCAGCTTGACCAGCCAAGGCCAACTGCCCGGGTCTTTTGGGTTGAGCCGCTTTAATTCTTCTAAAAATTTTTTCATTTCTGTTGAGAAATTACTTTAGCTTTTGGGTTTATCCGCTGCGGTAGCTGGAGCCGGTGCGGTCAGGGCTGGCGCGGACGCTGGAGCGAGCGCGCCGGACGCGGGTTTGGCTGCGGCGGGAGCCGCCGCCGTTTTGCCCGGCACTTCCGCCGCCTTGCGCGTCAGTTTCAAATTCAAGCCGAATTCGCTGAGCTGGTTACCCATCACCGTTGCCGCGCGGATTTCGACCAGCGTAGCGGCTTCGAGCCAAGGCGACGATTCCAAATTACGCATCAGCGTGGAGACGCGCGCGTTGGATTGCGCGTAACCGGTCAGCGCCACCGCTTGGCCGGTCTGTTTAATGGTTTTCAAATACACGCCGTCCGGTAATAGACGCACCAGTTGATCGATCAAATGCACCACTTCTGCGCGGTTGCCTTGCAGCGTTTCCACCACTTGTTTGCGCGCCAGCAGCGACTGGATTTGCTCTTTGAGCTTCTGGATTTCGGCGATTTGTTTGTCGAGTATCGCCACCTGCTCGGTCAGGTATTTGTTGCGGCCTTGCTGGTATTCGATTTGCGTGGCGATGGCCAGATGCACCAGACCGACGATGATCGCCCCCACCACCACGGTGATGCCGGTGAGCGCGGCGATCTGCTGCTGCCGCGCGCGGCGCTTCATTTCGCGGTGAGGTAGTAGGTTTATGCGGATCATCCTAGAAACCTCAGTCGGACGGGGTGGGGTGTGATTTCTAGGATCATGATGGGTCGAAGCTCCGCATCGCCAGGCCGCAAGCAATCAACAGCGCGGGCGCGTCAGCACCCAATTGCCGCGGCATGATCCGGCTGGACAATTCCATGCCCGCAAACGGGTTGACGATCAGCGTGGCAACCTGGGTGCGCGCCGCCACGATTTCATCCAAGCCGGGAATAGAGGCGCAGCCGCCCGCCAGAAAAATATAGTTGACTTCGGTAAATTGCGTTGAGGTAAAAAAGAATTGCAGCGCGCGCGCCACTTCTAATGCCAGTGTTTCGCAAAACGGCTGTAACACGTCGTTCTCGTAATTCTCCGGCAAGCCGCCGCCGCGCTTGGCGGCTTCGGCTTCGTCCAGCGACAAGTTAAACTGCTGCTGGATGCTTTGCGTTAACTGGTTGCCGCCAAACGGCTGGTCGCGGGTATAAACCGACTGCGCGTTGCGCACTACGTTGATGTTCATCACCGTGGCACCGACATCCACAATTGCGATGGTTTGGTCTGCGCCGCCGCCGGGCAATTGTCCGGTGATGAGGTCGAACGCCGTTTGCGTGGCGTAAGGCTCCACATCCATGACCACGGTTTTGAGGCCGGCGGTTTGCGCCACCGCCACGCGGTCTTCGACTTTTTCTTTGCGCGAGGCGGCGATCAAGACCTCCACTTCCTCCGGGTTGCTGGGCGCGGGTCCCAGCACCTGGAAATCGAGGTTGACTTCATCTAACGCGAACGGGATATACTGGTTGGCTTCGGTTTCTACTTGGAATGCCAAGTCGTCTTCGCGTTGACCGGCGGGCACGATGATTTTTTTGGTGATCACCGCTGCGGCGGGCAATGCCAGCGCGACATTCTTGATGCGCGACCCCATGCGCCGCCAGCCGCGTTGCAAACACTCCCCCACCGCTTCCATGTTGGCGATATTGCCGTCGAGCACGGCATCCTTGGGCAGCGGTTCGATCGCGTAGCGTTCCACCCGAAAGTTTTTTTTGTCTTTTCCAAGCGCGCTCAGTTCCACCAGCTTTACCGATGACGAACTGATATCCACGCCTATCAGCGGCGGCGACTTCGTTTGCAGAAAGTCGAGGTTGACTTGGAATTTTCCTTTGAGCATTGGCTAGTTAGAAGCGATACGTATAAATTACATTAAATGCTAGCAGCAACTATACTGCATGTAAAGCTTTTTTTTCAGACATTCATGGTTAATTTGCAAGCGGTTTCTTTTCGGGCGCTATCCCCACTATAATCGCGTTTGCGCTTTTTTCGCTGTTGGACATCAGAAGACAGAGGACAGAAGACAGAGGACAGTAGCGTCAGCGGCACTTCGTGCCGTTCTTGAAAACCACGAAGTGGTTCTAACCTTACTGTCCTCTGTCTTCTGTCCTCTGTCTCCTGATGCAACACCCCATTAAACATGCTCACACGCTGGTTGTCCCACCCTTTCAGGGTATTGCTTACGCTGGGGCTGGTAGGCGCGTTGCTGGTCGCATTGTTGGTCGCGCTGGCGGCCGCATTTGTCGCGCCCACTTTGCCGACGCTGGAATCTTTGACCGATTATCGGCCCAAAATCCCGTTGCGTGTTTACAGTGCCGAAGGCTTGCTGATCGGTGAATTCGGCGAGGAGCGCCGTGCTGTCGTCAAAATTAACGAGGTGCCGCTGCATCTTAAGCAGGCCATATTGGCGGCGGAGGACGAGCGTTTTTACCAGCACGGCGGGGTGGACTATATCGGGGTGCTGCGCGCCATTTATTCTAATTTCAGTTTGGGTGGCGTGCGCCAGGGGGCCAGCACCATCACCATGCAGGTGGCGCGCAATTTTTTTCTGTCCAAAGAAAAAACGCTGATGCGCAAATTCAGCGAGGCGCTGCTGGCGTTCAAAATTGAACAGAGCTTGAGCAAGGACGAAATTCTGGAGTTGTACATCAACCAGATTTATCTGGGGCAGCGCGCCTACGGTTTTGCGGCCGCCGCGCAGATTTATTTCGGCAAGCCGCTCGACCAAATCAACATCGCCGAAGCGGCGATGCTGGCGGGTTTGCCCAAAGCCCCGTCGCGCTACAACCCGGTGGTCAACCCCAGGCGCGCCAAGCTCAGGCAGACCTACGTGTTGCGGAGGATGCGCGAGACCGGAGCGATCAGCGAGCAACAATACAGCGAAACTTCAATCCAGGTGTTGCAGGTCGGGCGACAATCCCAAGCGGCGCAGGCGGCGGGTCTGGCAGGTGCGGCGCACGCCGATTATGTGGCCGAAATGGCGCGCGCCGAAATGGTGGCGCGTTATCAGGAAGCGGCTTATACGCAAGGCTATAAAGTCTATACCACGGTGCGCTGGGCCGATCAGCAAGCAGCCTATCAGGCGCTGCGCAAGGGCGTGCTCGATTACGATAAGCGCCACGGCTACCGCGGCCCCGAAGCCTACCTCGAACTCCCCAAAAACAGCACCGTCAGCCAGGAAGAATTGCTCGAAGACGCGCTCTTGGACATCGAGTCGAGCGACGACCTTCATCCCGCAGTGGTGGTTGCGACCGATTCTAAGACGGTCAATGTTTATTTTAACAAAGGCGGCAAGGGCGGCGAGACCATCGAGATCGGTGGTGACGGTTTGAAATTCGTGCAAAAAATGCTCACCGACAAAGTCGGTCCCAAGCAAAGAATCAAACCCGGCGCGCTGGTGCGTATCCAAAAAACCGATAAGGGGTTATGGCAAATCGTGCAACTCCCGCAGGTCGAAGCCTCGCTGGTGTCGATGGAGCCGCAAAGCGGCGCGATCCGTGCCCTGGTGGGCGGTTTTGATTTCGCCCGCAACCAGTATAACCACGTGATGCAGGCCAGCCGTCAGCCGGGATCGAGCTTCAAACCTTTCATTTATTCCGCGTCACTGGAAAAGGGGTTTACGCCCGCCACGGTCATCAACGATGCGCCGCTTTCCTTTACCACCGAGCAGACCGGCAGCGAAGCTTGGGAACCGCGCAATTATGATGGCACGTATGAAGGGCCGATGCGCATGCGCACCGCGCTCGCCAAATCCAAAAATCTGGTGTCGATACGCATTTTGCAAGCCATCGGCCCGCAATACGCGCAGGATTACGTCACGCGTTTCGGTTTTGATGCCAAACAGCACCCGCCGTATTTGACCATGGCGCTGGGCGCGGGCGCGGCCACGCCGATGCAAATGGCAAACGGCTACGCGGTGTTCGCCAACGGTGGTTTCAGGGTCACGCCCTATCTTATCGCGCGAATTGAAGACGAGCACGGCAAAATCCTAGAAGCGGCGCGCCCTTCGATCGCCGGCGAAGGAGCCGAGCAAGTCATCGACCAGCGCAATGCGTTTCTCATGAACAGCCTGATGATGGAGGTGGTGCGCCACGGCACGGCCAGCAAAGCCCTGTCCTTGGGGCGCAGCGATCTGGCGGGTAAAACGGGCACCACCAGCGATTTTATCGATGCTTGGTTTTGCGGTTTTCAGCGGAATTTGGTAGCGATTGCGTGGATCGGCTTTGACCGCCCAAAATCATTGGGTAACGGCGAAACCGGCGGGAACGCGGCGTTACCGATGTGGATCGACTACATGGGCAAAGCCTTGAAAGACGTGCCTATGGCAACCTATACGCCGCCGGAGGGTGTCGCCGCCATCCGCATCGATCCGGCAAGCGGCGCAAGAACCAGCGAAGGCGGTATGGTCGAATATTTTCTACAGGAATACCCGCCGCCAGAAGCCGCCGCCGAGACGGTCAAACCGGCGGAAGAGGTGAAGGATCAGTTGTTGTGACTAGGCATTAGGGGCTAGGGAAAACCTTACCCCTAAACCCCATTCCTAGCCCCTAGCCTTTTAACCACCGCGCCGCATCCATCGCAAAATAAGTCAAAATCGCATCCGCGCCCGCGCGTTTGAACGCCAGCAAAGATTCCATCACACACGCTTCCTCGTCAAGCCAGCCGTTTTGCGCGGCGGCTTTGAGCATGGCGTATTCGCCGCTGACTTGGTACACCAAGGTCGGCACTCCATAGCGGTCTTTGACGCGGCGTACGATGTCGAGATAAGGCATTCCCGGCTTGACCATCACCATATCCGCGCCCTCCTGCAAATCCATCCCCACTTCGTATAAAGCTTCGTCGCTGTTGGCCGGGTCCATCTGGTAGGTGTATTTGTTGCCCGCGCCCAAATTGGTGCTGGAACCGACGGCATCGCGGAACGGACCATAAAAACTTGACGCGTACTTGGCCGAATACGCGAGGATGCGCGTGCCGATAAATTTTTTAGCATCCAGCGCGGCGCGAATTTCGCCTATTCGCCCGTCCATCATGTCGGAAGGCGCGACCACATCGGCTCCGGCCTGCGCGTGGCTCAACGCCTGCTTGGCGAGCACCGCCACGGTCGCGTCGTTTAACACGTAACCTTGCGCGTCGATCAAGCCGTCCTGACCGTGGCTGGTGTAGGGGTCGAGGGCGATGTCGGTGATAACGCCCAGTTCGGGAAAGCGTTTTTTGAGCTCGCGCACCGCGCGCGGCACCAGCCCCTTGGGGTTGAACGCTTCCGCCGCATCCAGGCTTTTGAGTTTTGCATCGATCACCGGAAAAATAGCAATCGCCGGTATGCCCAGCGCCAAGCACTGTCCGGCTTGCACCAGCAGTTTATCGACGCTCTGGCGCACAATGCCGGGCATGGAAGAAACATTTTCCTCGCGGTTCTTGCCGTCCAGCACGAACACCGGATAAATCAGATCATCGCTGCGTAAATGATGCTCGCGCACCAAGCGGCGCGAAAAATCATCGCGGCGCAAACGCCGCATTCTTTTCTGGGGGAATTGACTGAAATCTTGCATGATTCACCTGTTATTCCAATTATCGTTAAAAACGATAATAATTCATCGGATGTAGGGGCGGATTGCATTATGGGCGTAGCCCGGTATCCCGTGGGCCGCCCTAGGCGGGCGCAGCCCGCCCCTACAAAAAATTTCAATTTACCGGGAACTTGCTCCCAAAACTCCACTCATAGCAGCAGATGGCGATGAGCCGTCTCCCGTTTCTCCTCCCTGAACGGGTGCCTTAATCTTTATTAAGGCTTTTTGCCCCCGACTTTATTCCCCTTTAGTCGGGGGTTTTTTATTTAATTCCGTTTCCAAATCAAAAATTACTTTGTCGGCTTCGCCTTGCCGTACACTTGTACTGTCTGCGTCTCGCCTTCGCGTCCTTTTTGGTTTAGCATGACTTGCGGCGGTTTCATGCCGCTTAGCCATGCTTATGCGGCGACTTGGAAACGGAGTTGGGAGATGCTGCCAGCGGTTTTTTCTGCGGCGCTTTCTTCTCTATACCCAGCCACCCCCCCAAAACTTTTTCAGCTTCTTCTACGCCTTGTTTGGCGAGGCTCGAAAAAAGCTGCACCGTGCATTGCGGATAAGTTTCTTGCAATTTCTCACGCACCACCAGCAACACCTTGTTGGCTTCAGTGCGGCTCAATTTATCGGCTTTGGTGAGCAGGATATGGATGGGTTTGCCGGTGGTGGCGAACCACACCAGCATTTGCACGTCCAGCGGGGTGAGCGGGTGGCGGATGTCCATAATCAGCACCAGCCCTTGCAGTGACTCGCGCGTTTGCAAATATTCGCTGAGTAGACCTTCCCAGTGCTGGCGTATGTCGCGAGGTACTTTGGCGTAACCGTAGCCGGGCAAATCCACCAAATACTTGTCGGAAGCCAACTGAAAATAATTGATATGCTGCGTGCGCCCTGGCGTTTTGCTGACAAACGCCAGCTTGCGTCGGTTCGCCAGCGTGTTGAGCGCACTCGATTTCCCGGCGTTGGAACGCCCGGCAAAGGCGATTTCTACGCCCACGGGCGCGGGCAGGCAATGCAGCTCGTTGACGGTGGTGAAGAAGGTGGCGTTTTGGAAGAGTGGCACTGTAATTTTGAATTTTGAATTTTGAATTTTGAATTTTAGGTTTTAACTCAAAACTAAAAATTCAAAATTAAAAATTCAAAACTTGATTATCACCGGTTTGATACCGATTTGCTCGGCAATTTTGTCGGCGGTATCTTTTGCCAGCACCGGATTCTGATAAGGGCCGACACTGACCCGGAACAGGCCATCTTTGCTGACAACGTGGATCATGTCAATGAGCCAAGCTAGTTCTAAGCGTATCCGCGTCATAAAATTTTCTGCATTGTCGCTTGCGCCGAACGCGCCGAGTTGCAGATAAATATCGCCCGCATCAGGGGACGGAGGACAGAGGACAGAAGACAGATTAGTCAGAACCACTTCGTGGTTTTTATCTCGGCACGAAGTGCCGCTGACACCGCTAACCTCTGTCTCCTGTCGTCTGTCCTCTGATGCCTGTCCTCTGTCCTCTGTCATCTGATGCGGAAGCAGGCTTTCCACCTCGACCATCGCGCTGCCGCCCCCCAACACGCCCAGTTTATAGGCGGCGGTGTAGGAAAGATCGATCAGGCGGTCGCTGTGAAACGGCCCGCGGTCGTTGACGCGCACCACCACCTGCTTGCCGTTTTTGACGTTGGTGACGCGCGCATAACTGGGCAAAGGCAAAGTGGTGTGCGCGGCGGTCATCGCATACATGTCGTAAATTTCGCCCGACGCGGTTTTCAGGCCGTGGTAGCGGCGGCCATACCAAGAAGCGATGCCGCGCTCTTTGTAAGCACCCAGCTCGGTCAGCGGCGTATAAGTTTTGCCGAGAGCGGTGTAGGCGCGCATGTTGGCTTTGCGTAGCGGTTCGGCTCTGGGCACGGCATCGGGGACGCTGCCTAGATCGGGCGGCGGGTTGTCGCCGGGGCCGTCGTTCAAATAATAGCCACCGCCCGGCTTGGGTGCGCCGCCATATCCCGTAGGTGCGGCGGGTGCTTGAGCCTGCCGCTCGATCACCGGGGCTTTGGGCGCGCTGCCGCACGCCCAGAGGACAGAAGACAGAAGACAGACGACAGTAATGTCAGCGGCACTTCGTGCCGTTACGAAAAACCGCGAAGCGGTTCTAACTAATCTGTCTTCCGTCTTCCGTCCTCTGTCCTCTGATGTCATGTTTTCACCAGCTTAGGATGGGTCTGGATGCTCATCAAAATACCGAACCCCAGCAGCACCGTCACCATCGAGGTGCCGCCGTAGCTCACCAGCGGCAGGGGTACGCCGACCACGGGGAGGATGCCACTGACCATGCCCATGTTGACGAAGGCGTAGGTGAAAAAGGTCAGCGTGATCGAACCGGCGATGAGCCGCGTGAACAGCGTCGAGGCATTGGCGGCGATCATCAGGCCGCGCCCGATCACGATCAAATAAAGCAGCAACAGCAGCAGGTTGCCGACCAAACCGAACTCTTCCGAAAACACCGCAAAAATAAAATCCGTGCTTTTTTCGGGGATGAAATCCAGGCGGCTTTGCGAACCGTTTAACCAGCCCTTGCCGAACAGCCCGCCAGAGCCGACGGCGATGGTCGATTGTATGGTGTGATAGCCCGCGCCCAGCGGATCTTGGGTGGGATCGAGCAGCGTCAGGATGCGTCGGCGCTGATAGTCGTGCATCATCGACCACAGCAGCGGCAGGCTGGCCGCGCCCGCCACGCACAATCCGGCGAGGATGCGCCACGATAGCCCCGCCAGAAATAACACGAAAAAACCGCTGGCGGCGATCAGAAGCGCGGTGCCGAGATCGGGCTGGCGCACGATCAGCGCGACCGGAATCACCAGCAGCAGCGTGGCCACGGCGTAATCGCGCAAACGTAAGGTGGCTTCGTGCTTGTCGAAATACCACGCCAGCATCAGCGGCACGGCGATTTTCATGATTTCGGAAGGCTGGATGCGCGTCACCCCCAGATGCAGCCAGCGGCGCGCACCGTTGCTGATTTCGCCGAACAACGCCACGCCGACCAGCAACGCCAAGCCGATGAGATACATCGGCAAGGCGAGCCGCATGATGTGTTGCAGGGGAATGTTGGCGACCACCCACATCACCGACAACGCCACCAGCATGTTCACGCCCTGGTTGCCGAGGCGGGTGAAACTGCCGTCGCCGGTGCTGTAGAGCACCAGCAAGCTCACTCCCATTAGCAAAAATATGCCGCTGAGCAAAAAATTATCGACATAACGCGTGAGGTAGTGCCAGATTTTTTGGCTGAGCATGGTGTATTAGAAAAATAAAAAAACATTTACCACGAATGACACGAATGATTACGAATTGACACGAATAAAACTAAAAAAAGCAGTCAAGTCTTTACCAAAAACGAGAAGAATTCAATGCGAAGCCGCCAAGCGGTTCCGGTTCCGGTTCCGGCTCGTCCAGCCTAAGTTAAACAAAGTTTGCCACGGATGACACTGGAAAGGCTTTTAGCCACGGATTAACACGGATTGCCACAGATAAAACCGAGACAAGTCACGCCGATAATCTGCATTTGCTTTTGACCTCATCCGTGTCTATCCGTGTTAATCCGTGGCTGATGCTTTTCTGGCTCTCTCGATTCAAATTGTTTTGGTTCCGGCTCGTCCGGTTTAGGATAAAAGCCTGCTTGCCTATTTTCCCTTGTAGTTATTCGTGTGCATTCGTGCTTAATTCGTGTCATTCGTGGTAGGCTTTTTTTAATCATGTTCTTCCTCCTCAACGGCTGCGGGTTTGGGTATTTTTATAACCGGCAATTTCCCCAGCAAATAATAATCCATCACCTGGCGCGCGATAGGCGCGGCCGCCGAGCCGCCGTGGCCGCCGTTTTCCACCAGCACCGCGAGCGCCAGCTTGGGCGCGTCGGCGGGCGCGAAGGCGATAAACAGCGCGTGGTCGCGGAATTTTTCGAGGACGCGGCTTTCCACGTATTTTTCGCCCTGCTTCATGCCGATGACTTGCGCGGTGCCAGTTTTGCCGGCAAATTGATACGGTGTTCCCGCACCCGCCATCGCCGCCGTACCGCCGGGTCGGGTGACATCGACCAGCGCGTTCTTCACGCGTTGTAAATTTTCCGCGCCGAAGCTCGCCTGGTAAAGCGGTTGCGTGGCGATGTTGCGCGCTTCGCCGGTTTTGCTGTTCTGCACTTGCTTCACCAGATGCGGGCGAAACGCTTTGCCGTCGTTCGCCAGCACCGCCGTGGCGAAGGCCAACTGCAAGGGCGTTGTGAGATTATAGCCCTGGCCGATGCCCACGGAAATGGTGTCGCCCGCATACCATTTTTGCTGGTGGCGCTTGGTTTTCCATTCCTGCGACGGCAACAAGCCGGAGACTTCACCCTCGATGTCGATGCCGGTTTTTTTGCCCAGCCCAAACTGGCTGATGAAATTAAAAATGTTGTCGATGCCCAGCTCGTTCGCCAGGCCGTAGTAATACGTGTCGCAAGAAATCACCAACGATTTATGCAAATCGACGCTGCCGTGCCCGCCCACTTTCCAGTCGCGGTAATGGTGGCTGTTGCCGGGCAAAGTAAAAAAGCCGGGGTCGCTGATGGTGAAGCTGGGCGAGCGTTTTTTGAGTTCCAGCCCGGCTAAGGCCATGAACGGTTTGAAAGTCGAGCCGGGCGGATATTGGCCGCGCAGCGCGCGGTTGTTGAGCGGTTTGTAGGGGGAGTTATTCAGTAACTCCCAGTTTTGCGGGTCGATGCCCTCGACGAATAAATTTGGGTCAAAGCCTGGCTTGCTGACAAACGCCAGCACCTCGCCCGTCGAAGGCTCAATCGCCACCAACGCGCCGCGCCGATCAAAGAAGGCGTTTTCGGCGATTTCCTGTAATTTGGCATCGAGCGACAGCGTCAGGTTGTTGCCGGAAACCGGCGGGGTGCGCGAAACAACACGAACGGCACGACCGGCCGCATCGGTTTCGACGCGCTCAAAACCGGTGATGCCGTGCAACTCCTGCTCGTAGCTTTGTTCCACGCCGACTTTGCCGATGTAGTCCGAACCACGGTAATTGGCGGCGTTGCCCGCCTCTTCGAGCCCGGTTAAATCCTGTTCGTTGATGCGGCTGATATAGCCGACCACATGCGACGCGCTTTCGCTTTTCGGATATTGGCGAAACAGCCGCGCTTTGATGTCCACGCCGGGAAAACGGTAGCGGTGCGCGGCAAACCTGGCCACTTCGATATCGGTAAGGCGGGTGCGTATCGGCAAGCTTTCGAAGCCCTTGCTTTCGTCGACGCGTTTTTTGAAGCGTTTGCGATCTTTCGGCGGAATCTCGATGATCGCCGTTAACTCGTTGATGGTATTTTCCAAATCGGCGACGAGGCTGGGGGTGATTTCCAGCGTGTAAGCCGAGTAATTGTGCGCCAGCACCGCGCCGTGGCGATCCAGGATTAAGCCACGGTTGGGGATGATGGGCACCACCGCGATGCGGTTGGCTTCCGCGAGGGTTTGGAAGTGTTCGTGTTGCACCACTTGCAAATAAAAGAAGCGCAGGAATAATAAAAAAAACAGCGTCAGCGCAAATACCGCCGCAACGCCCAAGCGCAAACGAAAGAAATAGACTTCGCGGCGATGGTTGCGCAGCTCGACGAGTTTGCTCATATAACCTTAGCAAAAAAACGGACTACGAAAAAACGAAAAACCTTAGCCACGAATGACACGAATAAACACGAATGCCCACGAATCAAATCAAAAACGGCCAAGCAATTTATTGATGCGTTTTGGTTTTTATTCGTGAACATTCGTGTCATTCGTGGCTAAAGATTTTGAAGTTGTTATTGAATTTAATGCATTTAGAGTGCGTCAGGATCAATTTTCGGGTGCTGTGGCAAGCGCAGCAGCAGCGACAGCGGCGGCCAGACCAACGCGCCCGTGGCACTGGCCAGAAAATAGCCTAAACCGGGAAAACTCGCCCCCGCCAGTAACCCGGTCAACAGCATCACGCACTGCGCCACCAGCAACAGCAAGCCGGCCTGCGCGGCTTGCTGGCGCAGGCCGAACATGCGCATGCGGCGGTGGAACAGCAACGCTGCAAAGGTCATTACGCTATAGGCGAGCGCGTGTTGACCCAACACGCTGGCGTTGGCGACATCCATCAGCAGCCCAAATACAAAAGCGGCACCCATGCCAATTTTTTGCGGCTGGTTTATGCTCCAATAGAGCAGCCCCAGCGCCACAAAGTCGGGGCGCAACAGCAGTGCCGTCCCCGAAAAAGGCAACAAATTAAAAATCAGCGCCAGCGTCAAACTCAGCAAGATGACGCCGATTTTGGCAGGCAGCAGAATTTCCTGTTTGGGGGGATTATTGGGCATCACCGAATCCGCTTGGTCTTTTTATTTTTGGGTTGGGCTTCGGCGGGCGCGAGCGGCGGGGGCGCGGCGGCGGGCAAGGGCGACAGGATCAGCACTTGCCGATTGTTGCCCACACCGGCGGCGGGAGTGCATTTGATACGGGCAAAAGCGTAGGCGGCATTGCGTTCGATGCCGGTCACCACCGCCACCGGCAAACCGGGCGGATAGAGGCCATCAATGCCTGACGTTACCAGCAGATCGCCTTGCTGGATGTCTGCGCTCACCGCCAGATAACGCATTTCCAGGCCCCCCGCCTCGCCACCATCGTTCGCTTCGCCGCTGCCAAAGACCACCGAACGCAGCCCGTTGCGTTGCACCTGCACCGGTACCGAGTGGTCTTTGTCGGTGATCAGGGTGACTTCCGACAACCACGGAAAGACGCGCGTAATTTGTCCGATTACCCCCACCCCATCCATCACCACTTGTCCGCTGACCAGCCCCGCCTGGCTGCCTTGGTCGAGGGTTATTTTGCGGCTGAATGGGTCTTGCGGCAGGTACAGTATCTCGGCGGCTGTGGCGTTGACGGCGGCGGCATCGACGCGTTGTCGCATTCCCAATAAATCGCGCAAATGCCGGTTTTCGGCTTCGAGCGCTAGGTAGCGCTGCAATTGGCTGGAGTCCTCGAGACGCGCTGATTTAAGCGCGGCGAGATCTTCGATAAGCTGGGACTGCGTGGAGAAAAAATCGCCCGCACGGTGATACAGCGCAATCGGCAGAACGACCAGTTTTTGCAAGGGGTAGATCACCGTCGCTACCCCCGAGCGGATCTGGGCCAGGTGTTGGAAACGACTATCCACTGCCATCAGGGAGAGAGACAGCAACACGAAAAAAACCAGACGGGCGAAAAGCCCTGGGCCGCGTTTGAAAAATTGCGGGGATTCCATCAGAATACAGAGGACAGAGGACAGAGGACAGTAAGGTCGGCGGCACTTCGTGCCGTTACCAAAAGCCGCGAAGCGGCCCTAACTAATCTGTCCTCTGTCATCTGTCTTCTGTCCTCTGATGCCTGTCCTCTGTCCTCCGTCATCTGAACTAGTCGCTGGTGAAAATGCCTTCGAGCTGGTCCATTTTTTCCAGCGCGATGCCGGAGCCGCGCACCACGCAGGTCAGCGGGTCGTCGGCGATAATCACCGGCAGGCCGGTCTCTTCCATCAACAAGCGGTCGATGTCGCGCAGCAGCGCGCCGCCGCCGGTGAGCACCATGCCTTTGTCGGCGATGTCGGCACCGAGTTCGGGCGGGGTTTGTTCGAGCGCGGATTTAACCGCGCTCACGATGCTGTTGAGCGGGTCGGTCAAAGCTTCCAAAATCTCGTTGCTGGAGATGGTGAAGCTGCGCGGAATGCCTTCGGCGAGGTTGCGCCCCTTGACTTCCATTTCGCGCACTTCCGAGCCGGGGAAGGCAGAACCGATTTGCTTCTTGATGTTTTCCGCCGTGGTCTCGCCGATCAGCATGCCGTAGTTGCGGCGGATGTAGTTGATGATCGCCTCGTCGAATTTGTCGCCGCCGACGCGCACCGAATTCGCATAAACGATGCCGCCCAAAGAAATCACTCCGACCTCGGTGGTGCCTCCGCCGATATCGACCACCATCGACCCGGTGGCTTCCTCGATCGGCAGATTCGCGCCGATGGCTGCGGCCATCGGCTCCTCGATCAGCTCCACTTTGCGCGCCCCCGCGCCGTAGGCTGATTCGCGGATGGCGCGGCGCTCTACCTGGGTCGAGCCGCAGGGCACGCAGATGACGATGCGCGGGCTGGCGGAAAACAATCGCGACGGCTGCACTTTTTTGATGAACTGTTTGAGCATCTGCTCGGTGACAGTGAAGTCGGCGATCACGCCGTCTTTCATCGGGCGGATCGCGGTGATGCTGCCGGGGGTGCGCCCCAGCATTTGCTTGGCCGCCAGCCCGACTTGCTGGATGACTTTTTTGCCGTTGGGCCCGCCGTCCTGGCGGATCGCCACCACCGACGGCTCGTTCAGCACGATGCCGTGGCCGCGCATATAAATCAGCGTGTTGGCCGTGCCCAGGTCGATGGCCAGATCGTTGGAAAAATGACCGTTGAGAAAATTTCTAAAAAAAGGCAGCATTATCTTGGAATCCGTGGGCAAGAAGAGATGAGGGTTAGCCAGCATCTGTCAGAGTGACGCTTACAGCCGTGTATAATACTCCATCGCGTGTTTGTAGATAAGAGTTTTTGCTGCGTTTTTTCTGCCATGTCCTTGACCCTCAACGACGTAAAAAAGGTTGCCTACCTTGCCCGCATCGCGGTGAACGAAACGGAGGCAGAAGCCGCCTTGCACAAATTATCCGGCATATTCTGCCTGATCGAAGAAATGCAGGCGGTGGACACCGCTGGCGTGCTCCCGATGTCGCATGCACAGGATTTGTCTCAGCGGTTGCGTGAAGACAGCGTGACTGAAATAAATCAACGCGATTGCTTTCAAGCCATTGCGCCGCAAGTGGAAAACGGCTTATACCTCGTGCCCAAAGTTATCGAGTAGGGGCAGGTTCCAAACCTGCCTTTGTGCAGTAATTCCACCTGTTCGGACGGGTTTGGAACCCGTCCCTACAAAAAAACATGCTCAATTTCAGTCTCAAAGAACTCGCCGATTTACTTGCCGCCAAAAAAATCTCCAGCGTCGAATTGACCACGGAATTTTTGCGCCGCGCACAAGCTTTAAACCCCCACTACAACGCCTTCATTACCCTCAACGAAGATCTCAGTCTCGCGCAAGCCCAGGCTGCTGACGCGATGATTGCGGCAGGCCGGGTGCAGCCGTTGACGGGCATTCCCATCGCGCAAAAAGATATTTTCTGCGCCAAAGACTGGCGCACCACCTGCGGCTCCAAAATGTTGGAGAGCTTCATTTCGCCTTACGACGCGCACGTCATCGAGCAATTCAACCGGGCGGGCGCGGTCAATCTCGGCAAGACCAACATGGACGAATTCGCGATGGGGTCGAGCAACGAAACCTCGTATTTCGGCACGGTGAAAAACCCTTGGGACAACGCCGCCGTCCCCGGCGGATCAAGCGGTGGCTCGGCGTGTGCGGTGGCTGCGCGCATGGCGGCGGCGGCAACGGGCACCGACACCGGCGGCTCCATCCGCCAGCCCGCCGCGCTGTGCGGCATTTCCGGCATCAAGCCGACCTACGGCGTGGTGTCGCGCTACGGCATGATCGCCTTCGCTTCCAGCCTCGACCAAGCCGGGCCGATGGCCAAATCCGCCGAAGATTGCGCGTTGATGATGAACGTCATGGCGGGTTTCGACGAGCGCGATTCCACCAGCTTGCAGCGCGAACCAGAGAATTATTTGCGCGATTTGGAGCAGCCCTTAAAAGGTTTACGCATCGGTTTACCCAAAGAATATTTTGCCGAAGGCTTATCGGCGGACGTGGCGCGCGCGGTCGAGGCCGCGCTCGCCGAATACCGCACACTCGGCGCGACCACGGTGGATATTTCCTTGCCCAACACCAAGCTCTCGGTGCCGGTGTATTACGTGCTCGCCCCCGCCGAAGCTTCCAGCAATTTGTCTCGCTTCGACGGCGTACGCTACGGCCACCGCGCCAAGAATTATGGCGATCTCAACGACATGTACAGCAAAAGTCGCAGCGAGGGTTTCGGCGCCGAAGTCAAACGCCGCATCCTCATCGGCACCTATGTGTTGTCGCACGGCTACTACGATGCCTATTACCTGCAAGCGCAAAAAATCCGCCGCCTGATCGCGCAGGATTTTACCGCCGCTTTCCAAAAATGCGATGTCATCATGGGGCCGACCACGCCGTCCACCGCCTTCAACCTCGGCGAAAAAAGCGGCGACCCGGTCTCGATGTATTTGTCCGACATCTACACCATCGCCGTCAATTTAGCCGGGCTGCCCGGCCTCTCCATCCCCTGCGGCTTCGGCGACAACGGTCGTCCGGTCGGGCTGCAAATTATCGGCGATTATTTTTCTGAAGCGAAAATGCTGGGTGTGGCGCACCAGTACCAGCGGGTGACGGATTGGCATCAGCTAAGCCCCAAGGTAATGTAAATATGAACTGGGAAATCGTCATCGGGCTTGAAGTCCACACGCAACTCTCCACCGTCTCGAAAATTTTTTCGGGGGCATCCACTGCGTTTGGGGCGGAGCCGAACACGCAGGCTTGTGCGGTGGACATCGCGCTGCCTGGCGTATTGCCGGTGTTGAACAAAGGCGCGGTGGAGCGGGCGATACGTTTGGGTTTGGCGGTGGGCGGAAAAATCAATTCGCCGTCCATTTTTGCGCGCAAAAATTATTTTTATCCCGACCTGCCCAAGGGCTATCAGATCAGCCAATACGAATTGCCTATCGTCGAAGGCGGTAGTGTTTTGATTTTGGTTGAGGGTGTGCAAAAAACCGTGCGGCTGACGCGCGCGCATTTGGAAGAGGACGCGGGTAAATCGCTGCACGAGGATTTCCACGGCATGAGCGGCATCGACTTGAACCGTGCGGGGACACCGTTGCTGGAGATCGTTTCCGAGCCCGATATGCGCTCGTCTGCGGAGGCGGTGGCTTACGCCAAAACGCTGCATTCTCTGGTGCGCTGGATCGGGATTTGCGATGGCAACATGCAGGAAGGTTCGTTCCGCTGCGACGCGAATGTGTCGGTGCGGCGCTTGGGTGAGGAGAAGCTGGGCACGCGCCGCGAAATCAAGAACCTCAACTCTTTCCGTTTTTTGCAGCAGGCCATCGACTTCGAAGCGCAGTGGCAAATCGACACGCTCGAAAACGGCGGCAAAATTCAGCAGGCGACGGTGTTGTTTGACAGCGACAAAATCGAAACCCGCGCCATGCGCAGCAAAGAAGACGCGCACGATTACCGCTATTTTCCGGACCCGGATTTGTTGCCACTGAAAATATCAGAAGCCATGATAGCCGAGATAAAAGCGTCGTTGCCGGAATTGCCGCAAGCCAAGCAGAGTCGCTACATGGATGAGTATGGTTTGTCGCCCTACGATGCCGCCGCGCTGACGGCGAGTCGCGAAATGGCCGAGTATTTTGAGGCGGCGGTTGCATTGTTGCCGCAGCAGGCTAAAGCGTGCGCCAACTGGGTGACGGGCGAAGTGGCGGCGCGCTTGAATCGAGAAGATAAAGACATCGCTGTCTCGCCCGTGTCCGCCGTGCAACTGGCCGGATTACTGAAACTCATCGCCGACGGTACCGTCTCCGGAAAAATAGCGAAATCTGTATTTGATGCACTGTGGAACCGCGAAGCCGAAACAGCCAAGGACTTTATAAATGAGCGCGGTTTACAGCAAATTTCCGACAGCGGCGCGATCGAAAAAATTGTGGACGATGTTATCGCCGCCAACGCGCAGCAAGTCGCCGACTACCGCGCGGGCAAAGAAAAAGCGTTTAATTCTTTGGTGGGGCAGGTGATGAAAGCAAGCAAAGGCAAGGCGAACCCGGCGCAGGCCAACGAGATTTTGAAAAAGAAGTTGCAAGCTTACACAGCAGTCGGAAATTAGAACAACATCACGCTGCGAGTCGGGTTTTGTAGGTCGGGCTGTGCCCGACAACTCGCACCGTCGGCGGGCATAGCCCGCCCTACAAAATCGCGTTGAATGTCGCCTATATTCCTGACTGATGAGTAAGTAGTAAGTAGCCCGGATGGAATGCAATGAAATTTAGCATGGCTTGCGGCGGTCTTTTGCCGCGTAGCCTATGCTTATGCGGAGGATTCATTCCGCCCGGGAAGTCTGCGGTTTTAATGCGCCGCACTCCCGGGCGGCAAAGTGCGCCGCATAAGCATGGGCTACACGCTTATTTTTTTGGTTCTGTCGCCGCCGTCCCCATTAGCTCGCGATAACGCAGCTTGTCGGCCTCGAAGCGCGCCTTGATGTTTTCCATTTCCTGCTGTCTGTCGGCCACTTCTTTTTGCGCTTTGGCCAGATTTTTTTCGGCGGCATGCAGATCTTCTCGGATGGCCGCCAAAGTAGAGCTGTTGGTTTTGACCGCATCCGCTTCCTGCTTTTTCAAACCCTCTACTTTGGCGCGCGCCGAGGCGATGCGCGGCTCCAAACTTTTGATGCCCAGTTCTACCGGTTGCAGGTTGCGGTTGCGCGCCAGGTCGATTTCGTTTTCGTTGGCGTAAGTGTTGAGCAAGGCTTTGTCGCGGCGTTTCGCGTCGAGCGCCTTTTGTGCGTCTTCTTTCTTTTTGGCTTCTTCCGCCTCCTTGGCAGCGCGCTGCTCCGGGGTGATGATGCCGCCGGTTTCTTTGGTGACGCGGCCGCGGTTGGTCATTTCCGTAGTGACTTTGCCGAGGCATTCGGGCGGCGGCACTTTGTCGTAATACTGCGTTCTGCCTTTGTCGTCGACGCATTTGTTGAGCGCTGCAAACGCGGGATTTGCCAAAATTATAGTCGCCGCAGCACATAAAGCCAGGTTCAAGTTTCGCATCGTAATTTCCTCTCAGGTCATTTCAAAAAAATTAAATTTTACTCATCAGTCAGAAATATAGGCGACATTCGACGCGATTTTGTAGGTCGGGCTATGCCCGACAACGGTGCGAGTTGTCGGGCATAGCCCGACCTACAAAACCCGGCTCGCAACGTGGTGTTGTTTTAATTTCTGACTGCCGAGTAATACGCCGCGCCATACTGCGCGCGATAATTTTGTACCGCCAGCAAATGCGGGCGCAGATCGCTGCGGCTCTCTATATGCGCCATGATGTCATCCAGATTGGCGATGCTGAGCGCGGTGATGCCATAAAGCTGTTTTACTTCCTGCACCGCCGACAACGGGCTTGTGCCGCTGCCGCGTTCCATGCGGTCGAGCGCGATCACCACGCCTGAGGGTATAGCGTTCGAGGCGCGGATCAGGTTGACCGACTCGCGCACCGAGGTGCCCGCCGAAATCACGTCGTCGGCGATCAGCACCCGCCCCGCGAGCGGCGCGCCGACGGTGCTGCCACCCTCGCCGTGGTCTTTGGCCTCTTTGCGGTTGAAGCAAAACGGGTAGTTGCGCCCACTCTCCGCCAGCGCGATGGCGATGCTGCTGACCAGCGGGATGCCTTTGTAGGCCGGGCCGAAGAGCATGTCGAACTCGAGGTCGGCGGCGATAATGGCTTTCGCGTAGAATTGCCCCAGCCTTTTTAATGACGCGCCGTCGTTGAATAAACCCGCGTTGAAAAAATACGGCGACAAGCGCCCCGCTTTGGTTTTGAATTCGCCGAAGCACAGCACTTTGCGAGAAATGGCAAACTCGATAAATTCTTGTCTGAAGTCAGGCATGGGTGATGGCCAATTAAAACCTATAAATCAAAAAAGCTTTTAACACAGAGGTAACAGAGGAGACGGAGGAAAGCAAAAAAGACGGGTTAAAAAAACCGAAATAGCAGGTTGCTCGAGATTGTGATTTGCCTCTGTTACCTCTGCTACCTCTGTGTCTGCTGCTTTTTCAACACCTATGCGAATTATAACGGCAAATCTCAACGGAATCCGCTCCGCCCACAGCAAAGGTTTTTTCGCGTGGCTGCAACAACAGCAAGCCGACATCGTCTGCGTGCAGGAACTCAAAGCGCAAATTGATGATTTGAGTGGGGAGATGTTGAATCCGGCGGGCTACCATGGCTATTTTCACTGCGCCGAAAAAAAGGGTTACAGCGGCGTGGGTATTTACGCCAAGCGCGCGCCCGACAGGCTAGTCGAAGGCGTAGGCGATGCGCGCATCGACGCGGAAGGCCGCTTCCTGCAAGCGGATTTTGGTAAGTTGAGCGTGGTTTCGCTGTATCTGCCTTCGGGTTCGAGCGGCGAGCATCGTCAAACCGAAAAATTTTATTTCATGAAGCAGTTTTTCCCGGCATTAAAAAAGCTCGCTGCTAGCGGCCGAGAGATTATTTTGTGCGGCGATTGGAACATCGCGCACCGGCAAATCGACCTGAAAAACTGGCGCAGCAACCAAAAAAATTCCGGCTTCCTGCCCGAAGAGCGCGTTTGGCTGACGCAGGTGTTCGATGATTTGAAGTGGGTGGACGTGTATCGCCAACTTCACCCAGACACCACCGGCGAGTCTTACACCTGGTGGAGCAACCGCGGTCAGGCCTACGCCAACAACGTCGGCTGGCGCATCGACTACCAGATCGCCACGCCGCAACTGGCACAATGCGCGCAAGCTGCATCCATTTATAAAGCGCAGCGGTTTTCCGATCACGCGCCGCTGATGGTCGATTACGAATTTGACTTCGATTGATGACAAGCTTGGCATGGTGCTCGGATTAACTCATCCCCTCTCCCTAGCCCTCTCCCGCTTGCGGGAGAGGGGACGCGCTGCCCTCTCTCCCCGAAGCGACCGCATAGCGGTCGCGTTCGTGGAGGCATCCGACGAACGCGGGGCTGCGCCCCGCGTTGGCGGGAGAGAGTTGGAGAGAGGGTGGCGGAGTGTCCATGGATTACTTGGAGCCAAATAACGGTGAGTTCCCCCAACGCCGCAAGTTGGAAAGAAGCCCTGCGTGTTTACGCGCAGCCGCGCGTTATCGGCATGTTGTTCCTCGGCTTCTCGGCGGGGTTGCCCTTGTTGCTGGTGCTCGGCACGCTTTCTTTTTGGTTGCGCGAAGCCGGTATCGAGCGCGCCACCATCGGTTTTCTTAGCTGGATCGGGCTGGCTTATGGCTTCAAATGGGCGTGGTCGCCGCTGGTCGATAGGTTGCGCTTGCCGCTGTTGACGCGAACCTTCGGTAGGCGGCGCGGGTGGATGCTGTTGGCGCAGACCGGCATCGTCGCGGGGCTGACCGGCATGGCGCTGACCGATCCGGCGCAGGATTTGAACCGCATGGTGCAGTTTGCGTTGCTGGTGGCGTTCGCTTCCGCCACGCAGGACATCGCCCTCGATGCTTACCGCATCGAAGCGGTGAAACTCGAATGGCAAGCGGCGATGTCGGCGACCTATCAGACCGGCTACCGCCTCGCCATGATTACCGCCTCCGCAGGCGTGTTGTGGATCGCCGCGAGTTTCGACGCTTCCGAAGCGACTTACGAGCACGCTCCTTGGCAAGTCGCCTATCTCGTCATGGCTGTGATGATGGCGGTCGGCATCGTCGCCACGCTCGTCATCCGCGAACCCGACGTGCCCGCCGATGCTGCGCCCGAACGTTTGCTCGGCGGCGGCCTGGCGGGCGCGCTGCACTGGTTCGCCAACGCCGTGATCAAGCCCTTCGCCGATTTTTTTGCGCGCTATGGCTGGCAGGCGCTGGTGCTGCTGGCGTTGATCGCCACGTATCGTATTTCCGACGTGGTGATGGGTATCATGGCCAACCCGTTCTACGTGGACATGGGTTACACCAAAGACGAGGTCGCCACCGTCTCTAAAGTCTATGGCGTGATCATGACCATCCTCGGCGCGTGGATCGGCGGTGTGCTGAGTTTGCGCTTCGGCAACTTGCGCGTTTTGATGTTGGGCGCGATCCTTTCCGCCGCCACCAACCTGCTGTTCGCCTGGCTCGCCGGGCGCGGCCACGATGTCGCCGCGCTGGTGTTCACCGTCTCTGCCGACAACCTCGCTGGCGGCATCGCCAGCGCGGCCTTCGTCGCCTATCTCTCCGGCCTCGTCAACCGCGCCTATTCCGCGACGCAATACGCGCTCTATAGCTCGATCATGCTGCTGCTGCCCAAATTCATCGCCGGTTATTCCGGCGTAGCGGTGGATGCCTGGGGCTATGTCGCTTTCTTCAACGCCACCGCGCTGCTGGGTGTGCCGGTGTTGCTGCTGGTGTGGCTGGCGGGGAGGGTAGCATCGGAGGATTGAGGATCGAGGATCGAGGATTGAGGATTGAGGATCGAGGACTGAGGATCGAGGATCGAGGATCGAGGATCGAGGATCGAGGATCGAGGATCGAGGATTGAGGATTGAGGATTGAGGATTGAGGATCGAGGATCGAGGATCGAGGATTGAGGGGGATGAGGGTAAAACTCCTTCCCCTCAATCCTCGATCCTCGATCCTCGATCCTCAAGGAGACCGCCGGGGAGGCACTTTGAAGCGCAGACATTTTTTATGGGGGGCGGCGGGCACCGCAGCGATTTCCACGGCGGCTTGGGCGGGCGTAAGGCACTGGCCGGAGCGCGGTTGGTTTAATCCCTGTTTGGGCGATCTGCCGCAAGCGCTTGCCGACCATCCCGTGGTGCGGCTTGCCTGGGAGGGGGTGGATGCGGGGCAATTTTGGGATAGCCACGTGCATCTGGTCGGCGTGGGCGACGGCGGCAGCGGAATATGGGTCAACCCCAATATGGACAGCCCGCTGCACCTGTTGCCCTATGTTCAAAAAAAATTTTATCAGAACGCGGCGTGCGTGGAACACGCCGACGGTCGCGTCGATAGCGCGTATCGCGAGCGCTTGATGGGCTTGCTGGACGACATGCGTCCGAACAAAGGAGCGGGGACGGAAAATAATCGTAGCCGCTTGCTGCTGTTTGCGTTTGACTGGCATTACGGCGAAAACGGCATCAGGCGCGAAGACCTCAGCACTTTCCATGTCCCCGATTACGCCGCGAGAGATGCCGCGCGCAGCCATCCGCAGCATTTTGTCTGGGCCGCCTCCATCCATCCGTATCGCAAAGATGCGATCAAAGCGCTGGAGACCGCACTGCACGATGGCGCGGTGGCGATCAAATGGCTGCCTGCGGCGATGGGTATGGAT
>Ga0209824_10000433_pt1 | contig 26099 bp, 32 predicted proteins | sample VDWuncwatermetaG_FD_184124 | JGI IMG/M metagenome (GOLD analysis project Ga0209824, IMG submission 184124) | Wastewater microbial communities from Netherlands to study Microbial Dark Matter (Phase II) - VDW unchlorinated drinking water (SPAdes)... ...
TATGTCAAGCCCTGGTGAGGTTTTTCGCGTAGCTTCGAATTAAACCACATGTTCCACCGCTTGTGCGGGCCCCCGTCAATTCCTTTGAGTTTTAGCCTTGCGACCGTAGTCCCCAGGTGGAGCACTTAATGCGTTAGCTGCGACACCGACCCCTAAAGGGACCGACATCTAGTGCTCATCGTTTACGGCTAGGACTACCAGAGTATCTAATTCTGTTTGCTCCCCTAGCTTTCGCAATTTAGCGTCAGTAGTGACCCAGAAAATCGCCTTCGCCGCTGGTGTTCTTCTCGATATCTACAGATTTCACCCTTACACCGAGAATTCCATTTTCCTCTGTCACACTCAAGCCTGGCAGTTTGGAAGGCAGTTCTCCGATTGAGCCGGAGTATTTCACCCCCCACTTACCAAGCCGCCTACTTGCCCTTTACACCCAATAATTCCGAGTAACGCTAGCCACCTCCGTATTACCGCGGCTGCTGGCACGGAGTTAGCCGTGGCTTATTCTGCAGGTACCGTCAGTTTTGCACTTATTAGATGCAACTTTTTCTTCCCTGCCAAAAGAGGTTTACGAACCGAAATCCTTCATCCCTCACGCGGCGTCGCATAGTCAGGCTTTCGCCCATTGCTAAAGATTCTCGACTGCAGCCTCCCGTAGGAGTCTGGGCAGTGTCTCAGTCCCAGTGTGGCTGACCATCCTCTCAGACCAGCTAAGCGTCATAGCCTTGGTAGGCCGTTACCCTACCAACTAGCTGATGCTACGCAAACTCATCCCATATCGACAGGCCTTGCGGTCCCCATCTTTAAACATAATTTCATGAGAAATCATGGTGTCATCGGATATTACCTCTATTTTCATAGAGCTATGTCCGAATAAGGGGAAGATTATTTACGTGTTCCTCACCCGTTTGCCGCTATCTCTTGCGAGATCGCTCGACTTGCATGCCTAATCCACGCCGCCAGCGTTCACTCTGAGCCAGGATCAAACTCTCCAAAAGTACTTGGCTTTTTTGTAAACATTGGCAAAACTAAAAAAATAAAAATTGATTTGGACAATAGATTGTCAAAGAACAACAAAAAACCCCTCCCAATCTTATTGAAAAGGTTCAATAAGATTATCAGATAAATTATTGATGTCAAGGAAATATTTGAACTATTTTCTTAAGGACCTAAGAGATTGAAAATGCTTATCTTACCCTCGAGAATTAAAATAGTAGACTGCGGAGATTTTCGCCTAAAATAAGGTTTCTTTGCTCTGTGGATAATATACCTTGGGATATAACGCTTAAAGAATCTTTAAAATTTTGATTGGCCGGAAAATCGCTTCCCCATAAAATGTGTTTTACGTCCGTCATCTCTAAAGCTGTCTGCAAAGAGCCGCTGGAACGCGTCCCGCTCATATCAAAATATAAACGGCTGAAATATTCGCTGGGATTTTTCCCTAAATCCTTAACAAAATTTCGGCGGCGCAACATGCTGTACGTGGAATCGAAACGCTCTTTAACGATCGGCAGGACACCACCGAAGTGGGCGAAAATAAAATTTACTCGTTCGTACTTTGTAAATACCCCGGACATCATCATTTTCCCTATACACATGGAAACATCAAAAACATACTCCAGTACCGGACTTAACAAAGGATCATGCACGCGTTCCTGACCGATGGGATTCATAATTTGAGGATGGACGTGTACCGGCATTTTATGTTTCTGTGCAAATTCAAAGACTTCATCAAATAAAGGATCATCCAAATACCTTCCTTCATAACTCGATGCTAATGACAACATTCTTAATCCCAAATCTTTGATGCGTTTTAACTCTGGTTTTATGGCCTTGGCGTCATCCACCGGCAAAATACCTGCCCCTATAAAACGGCCTTGATGTGTTTTTACTAATTCGGCAATTTTTTGATTATAAATTTTACACACCCCCTGCCAACCGCCCATATTTAAATGCGCGTCGCTGGTGGGATACAATAACACCGCCTGATTAACATAATATTCATCCATCAAACGCAATTGCTTGGGAGCATCGGACCAATGTTCCTTAAAAAAAGCGGTGTGCGCCGCCACCTCCGGTGGCATATAGTGACTATGGGCATCAATTGTCATAATTTTAATAAATCAACCCCGTCTGACGAGCAAGAAACAGGGAATCTTGGTCATGATTCTAACATCTTATTTGCTTTAAGAATTTTTTCGGTGTCCTGCAGGGCTTTAAGCAGTTGAGGTAAAAGATGAATATTAATCGTCACCCCTTTGGCGGTCGGCACCATCTGATCTGCGCCCTGAGAGTTGGTCCAAATACGGACATCCACCAAATCATTACCCTTGAACTCCCGGATACCTACACGGACTTCCTGAAACTTGTTTTTGGGAAATACTGAAACGGTTTGGTCCATTCTAACTCACCCCCTTCGTCGTGTCATTGCGAGGAGCGAAGTGACGAAGCAATCTTTTAAAAGATCGCCACGTCGTCCCGACCTTTAGTCGGGACTCCTCGCGATGACATTCGCACTTATGAGTTACGTCGCTACGCTCCGTAACTCATGTGCTCATGTCACTTTGCTTGCGTCTGCTTATAATCGATAATCGGTTTTGTCCACGTCGTTAACTGATTGATTACCGCTAATTCAAGCGGACATGCGTTAGCTGGCACGGACAAAGCAAAACTCACCATGTCCGCCACAGCCGTTGGATCCATCAGACGCTCGCGCTGTTCTTTGGCAACGTCTTTAAGATGGTCTGTCAAGTCGGACGCCACCACACCAGGCAATAATGAAGTCACTTTAATATTATGCTCGCGCATTTCCCAAAAAAGCCCTTTAAGAAAAGAACGCAAACCCATTTTCAATGAACTATAAGCTAAAAATCCGCGCGGGATAGGGTCAACCAGCGTTGATCCTGAGACTACATTGATAAGATGTCCGCTTTTTCGCTCAACCATGTCGGGAATGACCAAGCGGATTAAACGCACATATCCTAAATAATTTGTATTGGCTAACATTTCAAAATCTTCAATGGGCTGAAGATGAAAAGGGTGCTGACTGGAAACACCGGCCACGTTAATTAAGATATCAATGTGTTTAAAATGAGCCTTGGCTTTATGGACTAAATTTTGAAGGTCCGCTAATTTGGCGACATCAGTGGGAACACCGATAGCTTCAATTTTGTATTTATCTTTTAAATGATGTACGATTTCATCCAGCGGCCCCTGACTGCGGGCGGCCAAGACAAGGTTCCCTCCATGTGAAGCAATGCGAGTGGCCACTGCCTTGCCGATGCCGCGGCTAGCACCAGTGATGAGGACGACCTTGCCTTTCAAGTCTACAGATGCGTGTGACATAACTTTCCTTTCATTATTTTGCAGCAAGAGCCTCGGCTTCAATGACTTTCTTGAAAATTTTCAAATTATCCTGCGAATGTTTGTTGATGAAGCCCTCGATTTGTTCGGCCGTGAATTTTGTAAACTTGGGATCCATTTCAAAATCTTGAATCCAACTCATTTTAATACCTTCAGGAGTCTCGGTATAAAACCAAACAATCTTCATGTATTTAAACGGGAATAACGGGTCCCAACGCTGGGCATAGGCGAATTTCAAATCTTTATAAAGCCAACGCTTGGACACCCAGGATTTACTGTCCTCATCAGTGAGACGAAAGGTAATCTCATTGCCCTCGCGCTCCAGAACATCAGCTTTAGCATACTCGTCGCCAAAAAGCTCTGTCCAGCGTTCGATCTTGTTGGAAATGTCAAAAACCAATTCGTATGGTGCGTTGATGACTATCGAATTAACCGTATGTCCCATAATCACTCCTTATTAATTATTAAACTTTACTAGTTAACGAAGATTCTAAAACCTGCAAGCCTTTTACGGTAACCCGCGCAATAGCTTTTAATAACCTAAACGTAGCTGCTACACCACCTATTTGCCATTCTTGAATAAATCTATTTAAAATTAAATCTTTTTCATCTTTTGTAGATCCCGCATGAACAGCTCCTTCAACATGCGCAAGATGTAAAATAACATCTTTTACAGAAAAAACCTTGCCCCCTACCTTTAAAATTTTAGTAGATAATAATTGTCCCCTATCAACTTCTATCGGTTTACATAAATGAGGTACTGCCGTAGCCGGATCTAAACCATCTTCAATTGACCAAATAGATAAATACTTATCTTCAGGTATGGGTCTAGAATTTATAATAAATTTAACCCTTAAATGACCCGTATTAATTTGATCCATTAAGGGAGTTCCATCTAAAAGAAGTTTTCTCAAAAGGCCCGCAATCATCAAAATTTCATATTGATCTGTTGCTGCTAATTTTTTTTCTAAATCTTTGATTGTATAAACAAACAATTGCTCTCGAGTCATATTTTACCTATTGCAACTATCTTATTTATAAATTAGTGGGACACAATACTTAATTCTATGTCATTCCCGCGAAAGCGAGAATCCAGCCATGATCTACAGCCTTGGAAACGAATTTTTTCGACCACGGTCGGCTTTTAACCGCCGATCTTTTCTAGATGTCCAGAAACACAACGCCCTTCGGGCTGTGTTTCTGAATCGGTGTCGTAGATTGTCGGGCCTCCAGTGGTACTCAAAAATTGTTTCCAAGCCTGCCTCACAACATTACTCCTCGCCACCCGCCGCATAGAACATATCGACTCTATGCCTACTAATATTTCTACTCAGAAAATAGTTTTTAATATTTTCTCGACCCCATCCACCAACTCATTTAATTCTTCTTTTGTAGGCTCACGCTCTTTGTTGTGATCACAAAGATTTCTTAAGTCTCCCAATCGTTGAATAAATCTCCAGTTAGGAGTATCAAAGACATTATCATTCTTTAATAAATCATTCAAACTACTGATTGAAGGATCCTTTTTGGTAATGGATATTGAATGATTAGAACAAACTTGTTCCAAATGTTGCTCTAATACCACACCAGCCATAGCACCACCACCTCTTAAAAATCCATTCTTTACGAGTTCTCTAGCAGCAGAAATTTCGGAATCAAACAAATCTGCTTGTAAAAGTTGTTTTATATCAAAGAGAGTGCTTTCAAAACGCATTTTAACGGCCTCCAAAATCGATGCCTGCATTTGAAAATTCATAAAAAGCACGCCAAAATCGTCGAAATGCTTCTTACCCGTATATTCATTATCAGTAGCACGTGAACCTCTTAACCAATCTTGAATTTTATAATTAGTTACATTAACATTCTTTCTTTTTTCATCTGCTCTATACAATGATTCAAATTCGTTTAATCTATCTGGTAATAATTGTTTTATTACCTGAAAAGACTCTGTATACCAACCTTGGTAATCAGCAGAAAAAGTATGCTCATTAATACCTTCAATATCCTTCGTTTTATCACCTTGTTTTTTCTTATGAACAATTATTAGGCTCTTCTCAAGTTTATGCCCCGTAGAAATTAGTCGTTCTAAATCTTTTTTATATCTATCTAGATTTGAAATCATATCACTAATAAACACTCCTTACATAAATTTGAGAACGAATAGAAAAGGACAGTCCCCATTTTGGGAGCACCCTTTCCCATCATTAAACAGGATATGAATAATTGGGGACAGCGCCCTATTTTTTAAACTGGATAAATCCGGTCCCAGTAAACAAACGGCTTCAATACAATGGGGGTACCTTTTCTAAAATAATCAGCCAGCTGACAGACCGAATTCTTAAATTCATCTGGCGACATGTCGGATTTTATTTCATTTAACCACGCCGAGGTGATAACGATCTTGCTCGAATCGCCAGGAATGTAATGGTCAAAGACCAAATACAAGGGACTTTTTCTGTTATCCAGGACCAGAGGCATTTTCGTATAATAACATACATAGCCATAACGGCGTATATAGTCCCAAATAGCCTTAACGGTCTTGGCCGGGAAATGCTTGGTCCTCATGCGCTCGCCGAATTTAGCGCATCTTAAGCAGTATTTGGCATTATACCGATGCACCGGCTCACCGCAAACCCAACACCTCTTACCCGCCATTCTCCCCCTTCGCTACAAATAAATATTGATAAATAATAAAAATATGTTAATATATCGTCATTAGTACCCCGGTGGTGTAATGGTTAGCATACTTCTCTGACGCAGGTAGAGGCGCGGGTTCGAATCCCGCCTGGGGTACTTAAGGCCTTAAAAGTCGAGTCAGAGCGATTTTTAAGGCCACTTTTTTTCTTGCAAAGAGCTATATTATCTGATATATTTTAAACATCTACCTCAAGTCAGAGAAGTAATGCTTCGTTAGGCCGCGATTACTCGCGGCCTTTCTTTTTATAGAATAGCAACCACCCTACTCCATCCCGCTCCAGCATTCTTTACTTTAACAGGCAAACAGCTTACCGTAAATCCAAATGGTTTAGGGATGGCACCCAGATTGCCCAAGCGTTCCATGTGGCAATATTCTCTTTTGCGGCCAAGGAAATGGCAGGGCCAGATTTTGGCTTTGTCCTTGGTCGTCAAGAATTCTTTGAACATTAAAAAGCATGGCCGGTCAAGGCCGATGGTATCAATACCCAACATTTTGATGCCGCAATCGAGTAAATATTCAATCGCATCAGGCGTACAGCCCACATATTTATTAACGTAATCATCTGTTCCCAAAAGCTTATCGCCACCGGTATATAAGAGAACAATGTCCATTGGCTTTAATTTATAGTTGATCTTCTCAAGCGCCGCGACCACTTCTTTTTTTCCAATGGCATTGGGAAATTTCAAATGAGCAAAATCAAGCCTTACCCCGGGGCCGTAACACCATTCTAAAGGCACATCCATGATCTGCTTGGCAGGTTTGCCTTCGCACATAGAGCCGTAATGAAAGGGCGCATCCACATGCGAACCCATATGAACTGAAGAATTGACCACTTCCAAAGACAGCATTTCACCGTCAGGGATTTCTTCGGCAGTGACCACCCGCTCGCCTTTGTCAAAACGCGCCTGGCCATCAGGTTGTTTGCTCATCACCACCCAGTTAAAATGCTCAACACCGGCCTTGTGCGTGATGCGCTCAATAGTAGCGGCATGGGTTTCGACTAAGGTGTCGTCTATGGGCAAACTAAGATCTATGATTTTCATAAGAGATTGCTTCGTCGCTGAAAAACGCTCCTCGCAATGACACTTAGGTTATTTTAGTTTTTAAAATCGCAACAATATCATTAAACGAATGTGTTTTCTTGAGTTCATCACCTTTGAGCGAGACGCCCAATTCTTTTTTAATCACCACGGAAATTTCTACCATTTCGGTGGAGTCAATATCTAAAGATTCGTCTAATTTTGCACCCGGGATGATTTCGCTTTCCTTGATATCAAGGACTTTTTTAAAGATGGATTTGAGTTTGCTTTCGATGTCAGTCTGAGTGTTCATTATAAACTCCTATGTTAAAAGATTGCTTCGTCGCTTCGCTGCGCTACGCTTCTCGCAATGACACTTATGGTTTCTGCAAAATTAAAACGCAATTGATGCCGCCTCGGCCGCGGTTGATGATCATGGCATTCTTGATCACTTTTTTCTGGGCTTTGTTAATGCAATAATTTAAATCACACGCCGGATCAGGCGTTTCATAATTAATGGTCGGCGGAACCATGTTGTGTTCCATAGCCAAAACTGTTGTGATCACGTCCAAAACCCCGCTCGCTCCCAGCATATTGCCATAAATGGATTTGGGCGCGGAAACAATCACTTTTTTGGCATAAGCACCAAAAACATCTTTGATGGCTTTAGTTTCGGTCACATCACCTATTTTGCTTCCTGCTCCGTCGGCACAAATATAATCAATGTCCTTAGGGTTTAAACCGGCATCATCCAAGGCGATTTTAATGGCGCGAGCCAATTGTATCGCGTCATTGCTGGGCTCAATGCGGTTAACAGCATCAGTGCTCGTGCCGTACCCAATAATATTGGCATACACATGGGCCCCGCGCGCGGCTACTCTTGATTGCGGTTCTAAAGTCAATACCCCGGCACCTTCAGCAATGGCAAGTCCGTCACGATTTTTATCAAAAGGCCGGTATGCCGTATGAGGATGATCATTATTTTCCGTCAGCATCCCCGAGGTGTTACAACACAACAGGGCATAGGGTGTCACGGGCGCTTCCATGCCTCCGGCTAAAATAAAATCACATTTGCCGCGGATAATGGTACGGGCCGCGTAACCGATAGCCATCAAGGAACTGGCACGGTCTGCCACGATGGTTTTACTAAATCCCTTGATACCATAATGAATGGAAATTTGCCCTTGCGGTGCCGCCGGGAACCAGGCCGAAGCCATAAAAGGACTAACACCCTCACGGCCTTCTAAATACATATCGCGCAGTTCGGTTTCCGCGTACAGCCATCCGCCAATGGCATTGCCCATAAAAATACCGGCACGCTTAAGATTTTCTTGCGCCAAATTGATCTTTGAATCCTCGATACAAAGTTCAGATGCCACAAGCGCCATATGCGAAAACAAATCGATTTTCTTCAATAAACGGGACGCCACATTACTATAACCTTCTAATTCTTTAACATGGCCGGCAATCCGTGACGGATAAAGCGAGGCATCAAAGCGCTCAATTTTTTCCACGGCACTGCGTCCGGCTTTAATGTTCGCCCAAAAAACCCTTTTATCAATGCCGCTGGGTGAAATCACCCCGAGACCAGTAATCGCAATTCTTTCCATAAATATTCCCTGTTCCTTGCTCGGCAAAGCTTTCTTACACGTCGTAACGTTGTAATATCATTGCAGAATGTATTCCTGAAAAGCCGCTCGAAGTTTTTAAAATACAGTTCACTTTTTTTTCGATGGCCTTATTAGGAATATAGTATAAATCACATCCCGGATCCGGTTCTTCCTGATTAATCGTCGGCGGCAAAATATGGCGTTCAAAGATCATGGAGCTTAAGGCCAGTTCTATCCCATTAGCACCTGCCAAAGGATGTCCGATCATGGATTTCACCGATGAAATCGGCAGATCATACGCATGTTTCCCTAAAGCCATTTTATAAGCACTGGTTTCAAATACATCATTCTGACGGGTGGAAGACCCATGAGCATTTAGATAGTCAATAGCCTCTGGTTTAATGCCGGCATCTTCCATCGCCAGGGTGATGCAATCTGCCATGGCGTCCCCCTCCGGCGGCAAATCCGTCATGTGATACGCATTGCAGGTGGTGCCAAAGCCGGTAATTTCACAATAAATCCGTGCCCCGCGTTTTAAAGCGTGATTCAATTCTTCAACAACCAACAAGCCGGCACCTTCAGAGATTACAAAGCCGTTGCGCTTATTATCAAAAGGTCGGCTTGCCTTTTGAGGTTCATCATTATGAACAGATAAAACATTCACCGTATCAAAAGCCCCGAAAGTAATGGGTGTCACAGGCGCCTCTGAAGCGCCGGTGATCATGATATCAACATCTCCGTCACTAATAGCTTCATATGAAAACCCGACGCTATCTGTCCCCGCGGTACATCCTGTTGAAATGGTATTACAAACACCCTGAAGTCCATATTTAGCGGAAATTTCACTGGAAGGCGTGTTAAACATGGCCGCGTCATACAAATCCGGACGGACAAGCCGCGGGTCAATGGGCTTTTTGCCGCTGTCCGTTACCAGGGCAAATTCTTCTTCCATGTATTTCGTTCCGCAAATGGCATTAGCCAAGGATACACCCATGCGCTGGCGATCTACTTTAGATAAATCCAGGCGGGAATCATCCAAAGCCATGCGCGCGGCCACACAGGCAAATTGCACATAGCGGTCCATGCGTATCGCATCGGAAAAGCTAAGCCCCAGGGCCACAGGGTCAAAATCAGAGACCTGCGCGGCAATCTTAGTATTAAAAATGGACACATCAAATTCCGTCACCCGTCGCACGGCGGATACTCCGTTGATCATGGCACGGTAACAATTTTCATTACCAATGCCGTTAGGAGATATAATCCCGACTCCGGTTACTACAACCCTACGTTTCTTATTCATGATAATTCCTCTATTCGTAAATCATTAGCAGGATGATGCTGGTATGTTGTTCTGCGTATAGAAAATTTGGCACGTTGCATTGGCTGGCCTTTGCGCGTGACCTCTTTGGTGGGCTCAACCTTACCAACATGAACCGCCAAATTTTTAGCAGAACAATATACCAGTATCATCCGTCCACGCTTAGCAGGACTAATATCGGTGTCAGCCAAGACGGCTAATGTCTTAATGTTTCATCCATTAAATTATTATGACTGGCGATGACCACCCAGCGCTCCGGGGTTTTCTTCCATGTCATCGTATAGCGGCGGATAACCCGCTTGCCGCCTTCGGCAAAATTCCCTGTTTCCTGCTTGGCGCTTAGGGGTTTACCAATGGCGTTGACTTCAACAGTAAAAATAAAATATTGCAAAATAGCAATGTCCCCGTGCAGCTTCATCTGTATGGGCCTTAATTCGCAAATAGCGATCTTAGTGCTCTGCGTCCAGAAACCCACCCACTTCTCCAACCACGGACGGTCTACCGGGATCGGACTTTCATGGCCATAGCCAATCATGGATGGATGAATAAATTTGATAAACTCATCAACACGTTTGTTAATCAAATGGTCCCAATGCGTCTCCAGGCAGCCCCACACTTCGCGCTCAGTTTCACCCCAATACTCAGGAATCCAGGAAGCTAATTTTGAACTCATAATATTCCTTTCCATATCGTCATTCTGAGGCCGTAGGCCGAAGAATCTTAAGACACCTTAAGATCCTTCGCTTCGCTCAAGATGACATCATTATTCAGATGAAACAATCTCTTTACTTCTTCCACACTAAAGAATTTACCCGAACGTTCAACCTCATGCACCATATCAACCACCCTGCTATTTAAAGGCACAGGTAGTTTTAAACTATTACCTAAATGCACCACTTCTCCATTAATAAAATCAATTTCACTCCTCTTGCCGCGCATGATACTTTGTAAAATAGATCCGTATAACGGCTCTTTGCTCAAGGTTGTTAATGTTTTATTGATGATCCCGGCGGCCTGTTCATCCGGCATTTTGACCAGACCATAAATACGCTCCTTGGGAAAATCCGGCAAAGAAACCAATTCAATATGAGCTTGGGTCACAACATCAACACCTTCCTTCAAAAGCATGATACTCAAACGGCATAAATCAATATCAGAAAAAGCCTCCTGCATACTTTTTCCGATAAGCGCCGGGATGCAGTTATTAAGATTCACAAAGAGCTTTAAATATTTTTGACCCATGATATCAGTGCTTGCCACCATTTTAAAAGCCCTGCCTAGGACCTGCGCAATCGCATGGGTCGCGGGATCCAAAGGCATACGCGGACGCCCTATGATCCAATCCCCTTCAAAATTGAATGTGATTTCGCCAGGGGTGGTATAGGTGGCACCGAACATAACAATACTGGACAACTGACGGCCACGCTCAAAATGACCGCTTAAAATATTGTCCGCCTGCACACCATTTTGAGTGGTTAATATCAAACCACCCTGCTCTAAAAATTTGCTGTTATGTTCATAAGCCTGCTCTATGTCCTGGGTCTTGACCGCAAAGATCACCAAATCATAAGGCTTATCCAAACGCGTCAATGCCGGTACTTTAATAGTTTCACTCCCGCGCACACCCTTTAACCCTAAGCCCTTGGTGTTAATAGTATCGACCTGATCATCTCTCCCGATGAGAACGACATCCTCACCTGCTTTTTTCAAGTAGGCCGCCACTACCCCGCCGATAGCACCAGCACCAATAATAGCTATCTTCATAAAACTACCTTACGCTTTCGCGCCTTTTAAATAACTTTACGGAATCGAAGCAATTGGGCCTTTTAGGACATATTTTTCATATATATTTTTTATAATCGAAACCAACTTCATCCATGATACGGACCATTAAACTATAAAATGCCTTGGGCACCTCAGTTGAAAATGCCTGGACAATGTCAATTTCTTGGACCTCAGATGAGCCACGAGCCAGCGCACCCTGCTCTGCTTTTTTATTGACCACCTCTTGGGCTAATCTGCGGTGAAAAATGGGGATTAAATTGAGCATTTTATTATATTTGCTCAAAGCCACAGGCTCCCAAGCCATGTTTGTCTGTACAGCTACCATATCACCCCTCCCTATCCCTCCCCATCAAGGGGAGGGAAAAATTATCTAACTGACTCCACGCGGGAATTAGCTTCCCACTTGGCGATATTGTTCATAAAATCTTTAACGCATAATTTAACGCGCATATCATAGTCGCTTTCCATGATGCGATGAATGCGCTCAGGCTTGGAATAATATTCGCGCATGCACCAGGCACCTAAACGGCCGACATCTTCAATGGATAAAAAGTCCGTCGGAATGATAGGATGTTGGAAGTCCCAATCCTTCAAATTGATCGTTTCAGGATCAAACCAGCCTTTTTGAATGCCATAGCGCCAATCCGGAGAATTAGGCACCGGTGTCAGGTAATCAAGAGCAAAAACATCCGGATCAATTTCTTCCGCGATGCGCAAGCGCTCTTTGATCTTTTCTTCGGTGTCTTCGCGCAAACCGATCAATACTGTGCCAACCGTACCAATATTCTGGGCGCGCAAAATTTGGATCGTTCTTCTGATTTGATCAATAGTCACACCCTTGCCGGTTTTCAGCAGCTGAGAATCACTTTCCACTTCAACGCCGGTCAACGCCATAAACAGTCCTGCCTTGCGCATCAAAGGCAAGATCTCATGCTGAGAGATCCATTGGTCCGCGCGTCCCAGGCACACCCAGCCGATTTTATTGCCGCGTTTGAGCTTCTCCTCGCAGAACTCGATCATGGCCTTAGTATCGCTGTTAAAAGCATCATCCTGCATAACCACGGTGGTGATCCCATATTGCTTTTCAAGCACATCGAGTTCATCGACGATACGTTTGCCTGAAAGACCGCGCCAGGAAGTAAAATCTTTGGCCGCGGAACGGCTGTCATACAGCGCCCATTCATAACAGAAATGGCATTTGCCAGGGCAGCCGCGGGAAGTCATCAATTCCGCGAAAGGTTTCCAATAGGTGTGTCCGATGTAGGTAGTCATAGGAAATAAATCATACGCCGGCATAGGAAGCACGTTTAAATCAGGGATCAAACCACGATGAGGGCCAACGACAATGGTATTTTTATCCCGACGGGATACTAATCCATGAATATCCCGCATATCTTTGGCTTTAGTCTTAAGATGGGTGAGCAAATCTTCCAAGGTCAATTCACCTTCACCGATCAAAATATAATCGATATAAGGATTCAGGCGCATTTGACGATCATAATCCGCGGAATACCACAGACCGGAAGCAACGGTTATGATGTGCGGAAATTTGGCCTTAATCAGACGCATGGCTTCATTAAAATACCAGATGACCGCGGCCCCGCAGGTGGAGAAAAGCTGGTCCCCTAAAAAGACCATATCCGGACGGCTCACCTCGATTTTAGCCATCATCCCATCCCAATCCAGGTCCAAGGCACGACAGTCCAAAGCTTCAACTTGGCACAAGCCTTTGGAACGGATATAAGCCGCCACCTGCGCGTGCATCTGATTGGCTGCCTTATGCAGACCATGCGAATCCCAAGCCTTCAACGGCGGTGTTAAAAATAAAACTTTCATGTGACCTCCCTAAATGAGTTCCTTCGGCAGTTACCTCAGGATGACGCTAAACAAAAGGCCCAATTTCTTTGGCTTCGTAAGGTTGAGCTATTGCGTTTAGCGTCAATTGATTAATCTTAAATTCATGGGATACCTGTAATTCAGTCCTTTGGAAGTCCTGACCGCCCCTTTGATGCTGCAAATAATATTAGTGATGACAAAAATAATAAACGCGATGATCGCTATCGGGATCCCAATGATCGTAAAGATAAGCATCACTGAAATGACCCCATAAATAAATAAAGAAATCTGAAAATTTAAAGCTTCTCTGGATTGTTCATTGACAAAAGCACTCTCGTCACCTTTAAGCAGCCAAACTAAAAAAGGTATAAGGATCGGAAATAAAAGAAACGGTACTAACCCTCCCAAGTGGGAAACAACTGCCAAATTTCTTTCTCTGGATGGATCCATATTTTAAATTAAAACCAGCTGGTCACTAAAGATTTACCACCCGGAGTCTGGTCGGTGGCAATATGTTTTAATTGAGTATATTCCCAAAGGCCTGCCAGACCTAATTCACGGCCGAAACCGCTTTGTTTATACCCTCCAAAAGGCGCTTCATTTAAAAATGCACCATAGGTATTGATCCAAACGGTTCCGCAACGCAAGCGACGGGCCACTTTGTTGGCTTTTTCTAAATCTTTACTCCAGATCATGGCAGCCAAACCATATTTGGTGTCATTGGCAATATGGATCGCTTCCTCAACTGAAGTAAAAGGCATAACACACAGTACAGGCCCAAAGATTTCTTCCTGGGCAATGCTCATGGTGTTGCGCACATTGATAAAAATCGTCGGCTCTAAATATGCTCCCTTAGGATTAATGTCAGGGACCTTCCCGCCACAGGCAATCTTAGCCCCTTCTTGTTTACCTTTTTCAATATATTTAAGTACCGAGTTACGGTGCTCGATACTGACGAGGGGGCCAAATTCTGTTTCAAAATTGTCCGCTGGGCCGATCTTTAAATTTTTGGCGCGGGCCACCAGCTTTTCAACGAACTCATGGTATATTTTATCTTCCACTAAAAGCCGGGATCCAGCGGCGCACATCTGCCCCTGATTCATAAAAATCGCGGACAAAGCCCCGCCAAGGGCCGCTTCCATATCCCCATCGGCAAAAACAATGTTCGGTGATTTTCCGCCCAATTCAAGAATCAATTTCTTGACTCCCTTGGATGCTAAAGCCATGACCGCTTCCCCGGTCTTGGTGGATCCGCTAAAAGACACCATGTCCACCAAGGGGTGACTGACTAACTCTTGACCTGCCTGGACTCTTGAAGACGTAATAATATTCAATACTCCCTTGGGCAAACCTGCTTGGGCGACTAATTTCGCCAGCAACATCACGGAAGCACAAGCCACGGGTGATGGTTTAAGCACGACACTGTTGCCTGCCAATAAAGCCGGTGCCAATTTCCAGGCAGCCATGATCAAAGGATAATTCCAGGGAATAATGGCGACGACCACACCCACGGGCTCACGCTCAACGACCGAAAGCAGGGGTGTAGAATTTTTCATTGTCTCACTGATCAATGTTCCTGACAAATGACCGAAATGTTCAAACGTTTCCGCTGCTGTCGGCACATCAATAAAGGTCGTATGTTTAATGGTTTTTCCGCTTGAGGCGCATTCTAATTGGGCCAATTCTTTAGCATTCTCCCTGATCATTGATGCTATTTTAAGTAAAAATTCTCCACGCTCTGCAACACTCATCTGCGGCCAGCGGCCATGATCAAAACCTAAACGCGCGGCACTGACGGCCATTTGCACGTCAATCATATCCGCATCGCTTACACGCGCAAACACTTCGCCATTTGACGGATTAACAGCATCAAAATATTTCCCATCGAGTGAAGGCTTAAGCTTACCTTCAATCAGCAAGTCAAACTGTTGTATTTCTATCTTTGTGTACATTTTTCCTTTAAATATTTAACGTCTAATAAATCCTTTGCCCGTCCAGTAGATTGTTTATTACGGATAAGGTCTTTCAATGACAAAAAAGGAACTCTTAAATTTTGTAAAGTTACTATTTTTCTATTTTTATAAGCATTTAAAAATTTTACCCCATCAATTTCTGTAATAAGGTCAATTCTTCGCGGAGGCACGCCTATTTGAAATATGATTCCCTTGGCAGAAAACGTCTCCTTTGAAATTTCCTTTATTGGAGATCCGAATTGACTCAGCACTTCAAATATCTTTTGGGCATTTTCTTGACTGGGCTCAACCCAGATATCAATATCGCCCGTTGCGCGCGGATAACCATGAACACCCAATGCGTAGGCGCCTACAACCAAAAATTTGACTTTATCTTTTAACAAAAGCCGTAATATGTCTTTGTAATCTTCGTTTAGCATTTTTTTTATCCTTAAGCGACCATATTTCCTGGGTCAATTCCCAAATAAAAGAAACTCTCCTGGCAAAGGAAGCATTCATGTAATTATCTTCTTTTTTATCTATTTTCTTTAATACTGTATGATTTCGATCAACTTTAATCATTTTTATATACCGCGTTATTCAACCGGCACCTTTGTCCATAATTGAAAAATACGGCTGCAAGGCGCGTACCATTTGGAAATGCGCGCGAAATCTCCGCGAAGATTCATTTTCTTTTGCGTAGTGGCCACAAAGGGGTCGATTTCACGGTTGAAAACCGCGCGCCAAATTGATTCATTGGCAGTGATCAAAAACTCCGCTTGCGCGTCCTGACCGGTCTTAGTGATACGGCCATTTTCAAATTTAAAACTATAAATATCTCCTGTCTCCTGCAGGCAGACAGCCAAATCCATAGTCATGGCTGTTTTGTTGCCTAATTCCTGCATCTGCGCATCAGTATTGACTAAACGGACAATTTCTTTGATTTGTTCTTTGGAAAAAAGTTTATATTTCTTTACTACTCCGTCATTCTTAAGGCCATAGGCCGAAGAATCTCTTAGGATGACGGAATTTTTAGAATAATGGACATTCACCAATTCCACCTTGGTCTGCTCTTCCAATTCCTGGATCAACACAAAGGCATAAAAGAGATTTGCCCCCATCGCCACAACACCGTGATTGCGTAACACAACAATATTGGTGACTTTCAATTCCTTGACCACTGGTTCCATCGCGGTCACCGATGGTGTTGACTGCAAAACTGACTTAACAGTCCCTAAATAAAACTTTGCTTCAAATGTTTTAGGCTCTAATGTTTCATTACTTAAGAAAAACCCATTGGTGTACGTGGGATGGGTATGCACTACCGCTTTAATATCAGGAAAATTCTTATAAACTTCCGTGTGCATAAATTTTTCGCTGGAAGCTTTCCCTTCTCCGATAACTTCACTCGTCTTAAGGTTCAACGTGACAATGTCCGTGGATTTTAAATAGCCCAGACATGTCCCTGTAGCTGTGATCAAAATAGTATCGGCATCAATACGGCTGCTGATATTACCGTTAAAACCGGTCACCAGCCCCTTGTCCCAAAGCAGCTTACCGATTTCAATAATTTTATTTTTCAATTCTTGAGTATTCATATTTTATTGCCATCATTCCTAAAATTTATTCACCGCATAACAGCCATAAATTTTCCTAAGCCAATTTTTTAAAATACTTCGCCGGAACCCACTCCACTAAAGGCACGTATCCATGCGTGCCCTGGGGAGCAATCCGTTGACCCTCAAAACTTAATATGGCTTGTGGGTCACCCAAAAATCTTGTCCGATGCTCTGCGATCAGCAATTTAAGTGGGACTTTATGTTCCTTGGCCAATACCGCCAATATCAAAGCCCCCATATCGCACAAAGCGCCTGTATCATCTGCGTATTGGCAAGCAATGACGACTTCCTTAAGAAGTCCTTTAAAAAATAAAAATCCCGCCGTATTGTCGCTGATCACCGTTGGGATTATTCTTTTTTTTAAAAGAATACCCGATGTCTTTCGCCCTGCCTCTAAACTAGGCCTGCCTTCACAAACAAAGGCATGCTCACTGGGAGATAGCTTCGCTTTTTTCAAAGATTCAGCGCTTAAAACGCCCTGAAATAAACAAATAGATTTCGTTTTATAATCCTGCATGGATCGCGATCACTTTCGTAATCAATTGATGCGGCACCACATCAAATCCCGGATAGAAACCTTTGACTTTAGGACCAAAAATTCTTTTACCGTTGAAGACCAAGAACTCATCCTCATCCCTTATTTCGATGGGCATATCCTCACCGCTTGCAACCCCATTCCCTTGAGAAAACTGGGTCAAAACAATCAAAGGAATGCCGAATTCCTTGGCCAAAATGGCAATTTGATAAGAGCCGATTTTATTGGCAATATCCCCGTTAGCCGCCGAGCGGTCCGAACCTATAATCACTTTATTGATCAATCCATCAGCCATTAAAGAGCCGATTACATTGTCCGCAACTAATGTAACAAAAAGGGGGATGTCCCCATTTTGGGCCTGTGCTTTAGCCTGCTGCAACTCCCATACCGTGAGCTTAGCTCCTTGCATATAGGGCCTGGTTTCCGTTACAAAAAATTTTATATGCTTTCCTTGACGCAAAGCAAGGCTCGCGGCCATGGCTAATTCGCCGCTGACATTGCAATGTGTTAAGACACAATCTTGATCCTTCATCACCTCAGATATTTCCTGTATCCTTTGCAAACGGCGGGCCCTGATACCAGCGAGAAACCCCTGCACTGTTTTAGTCACAGCGACACGTATATCTGCACCGTTGGCAAAAGCCTTTTTGGCCACTCCAGTAATAATTCCAGTGACTTCCGCAAAAGGAAAAGTCGGACGGGAATTATTCAATTGTTGCGCTACATTTTCCAAATGTTTAACCAGATCATCTTTAGAATTTAATTCTAATAAAAACGTATTAAGCACCACCAAAAATTGGCCGAAGGCGCGGGTTTTCATATCACGTATGACAGCAACCGCGCCTTTAACATTTTTAACAGGGATGTATTTAAGTTTCTTAGGGACCAAGGTCTCGTCAAGAACAAACAATGTGTTCCCTTTAATATAGGCCGGCCAGAATAGCGGTGATTCAAATGACATTCTATTTTCCTTCTAATTGTTTGACTAATTCCAAGGCCATTTGAATAAGCATGCCCTCGGCCATGTAATAATCCGGATTGATAAATCCCATCTGCCCGGTAATTAAATTATCTGAAACTGCCAAAATGGACACCGCAGGAATTTTATAAACCTGGGCAATGGTCAAAAACGGGGCGCTGACCATGTCAACCCCAATGGCCCCTTGATCAATCACTTTATTGACGACGATCTTGGTTTCACGTAAGATAGCATCGGTTGACCATACCTTACCTTCATGCACGGTCAAGCCAGCGGTTGCCGCAACGTTTTTAGCAATCACAGTTAATTTTTGCGTCAATCCGCTATCCGGAACAGTAACAAATTTTTCATCCACATAATACGGAGAAACACCCTCCCCGCGCACACAGCCTGTGGTCATAATAAAATCACCTATTTTAATATCACGACGCATGGCCCCGCAGCTGCCAATGCGGATAAGCACCTTTGCCTCGGCACTGCATAAAATCTCCGTCGTAATTGCTGTATCCGCCGCAAAACGTCCGCCATTGATGGCAGTCACGCGAATACCATTGATATTTCCGGTGAACATGTTGTATTCCATAAAAGAAAAATTCTTTACCGGATTTTCCATTTTCTTGACCAAACTATCCAAACGTTCTTTGGGGCCGGGCACAATCGCATAAGAACCGATATCTTTAGGCCTTAATTGCACCATAGCCATCAAATCTTTGCCGCTTAAATGCACGTCCCTGGTCATTCTATCGATGGTTGAAGTAGGCATAACTCAAACCCTTTCCAAAATTCGTCATTCTGATAAGAACACTGTCATTCTGAGCGAAGCGAAGAATCTAAAGACGTCTTAAGATCCTTCGGCTCCGCCTCAGGATGACAATAATGGCTCAGGATGACGTCCTGTTTTAATAATTCTTTATCAATTTTCCCAGTTCGATTTTTAGGCAATACTGAAACGACTTCAACGGTCTGCGGCACTTTAAAATTCGCCAAATGTTCCCGGGCAAAATATTTGATTTGCAAAGGTCCAATATTAAAACCTTCTTTTAACACCACGAATGCTTTAACCGACTCCCCGCGCATATCATCAGCAACACCAATAACCGCGGCCTCCAACACCGCCTCATGCTTGCACAAGGCCGCTTCCACCTCGGGAGCATAAACGATCTGTCCGGCCACTTTAATCATCTCTTTCTTGCGCCCGACGATATATAAAAATCCCTCACCATCAAAGCGCCCCAAATCCCCGGTGTGAAACCAACCACCCCGCTTGGCCGTAAGTGTCGCTGACGGGTCTTTGTAATACTCCTGCATAACCACCCAGCCGCGAATCACGATCTCCCCTACGCAACCAGGTGATAGGGCCTTTTCCTCCTCATCAACAATTTGAATTTCGCAATTAGGTGCTGGTTTTCCCACACTTTCAATGTTGGGATTATCCAAAGGTGTTACCGTATTAGGAGGACAGGTCTCGGTCATGCCCCAGCCATTAAGCAATTTGGCATTGGGACAATAGCGATGAAACCGCTTTAAAATATCCGGTGAATGGGGAGCTCCAAAAACCACCACCCAGCGTAAGCTGGATAAATCAAACTGATCGATATTCTTGACCGTCAACATAGCTGTATACATCGGCGGGACGATATGAAAACACGTGACCTTATAATCTGCTACATTTTTCAAAAATTCCAAAGGATGAAAACGGTCCATTAAAACCAAGGTAATGCCAAAAATGATGCAATTTTGAATATAAATAAACCCGCCGATGTGAGCTAAAGGGATCGCGCATAGCTTCACATCACGCTCGCTTAAATCCACAAAATATTTCATGGCCTGAGGTGAGCCTTGTAAATGTTTGTAATTAAGCAAAATACCTTTAGGCTGACCGGTTGTTCCGGAGGTATACATAATTAAGGCAGGATCAGCATCGGAAATCAACTGGGGCTTGAACTCTCCCGGCTGAAATAGTCGCGCAAAATCCGGACCTAAAGGAATAACAGTCTTTAAAGAAGGAATATTTTTTTGTATCGCTTTCCAATCGATCTCTGGCTTGGCTAAAACAATCACGTAGTCTGCTTGGGCATGAGATAAACAGGCAATCAACTCGTCGGTTTTGAGCATATAATCCAAAGGTATAAGCACAGCCCCTAAAAGAAAAGATGAGAGATAACTGTACACATATTCAGGACAATTAGGCAAATACAGGGCGATCTTTTTGCCGCGAGACAACCCTAAACTCTGTAAACCTCGGGCCAAAGCCAGCGCATTAGCTTTTAAATCCGCAAAGTTCACGATCTTACCTTTAAATATAATAGCAGGCTTTTGAGCAAAAGCTCTCGCGGAATCAGTTAAAATTTGATAAACATTCATACGCTTCTTTTCATCTGTCACCCCCGAATGTTTTTATCGGAATGACAGTATTTATAAATAAAGGTATTTATGGCCCAGTACACTATTAAAATTTTAATACAAAGATTTTAATATAAGAACCGTATAAGTCAAGAACTATATGATGAACTATATGATGACGGCCACGGGGTAGGTTTTCTGGCGGGTAATCAGGGGTGTAAATTTTTTGGATCTTTCAGCTTGGACTGCAGCTTGGGCTGGTCAATGTAAAAACACCTTGCCATTGCTCAGTAAAACCCCAATCGGCTTGCGGTCAGGGGTCATGACAATCCTCCCCTCAATGATCACTTCCCGCGCATTAAAGTCCAGCTCACCAATAAATCCCACCAGGGTATAATGCGGGTCATGTTCAGTAGCGCTGCTGCCGCCGGATATATACCCGCTTAGATTAGAAGCAATGCCCAAAAATTTATCCCCGGTGCGGTATTTGCGGACTTTGCCTGTGACCATATCGATCCCCACCAGCGATTTCAAAGGGATATGTTCCTCATTCTCCAAATACTGCGAATAACCGGATCCGGCGAACAAACGGCCATCAGCATGGGCCAAAAGAGGAAAGCTTAACAATACCATCGCCAGCAATGTCCCTGTTTTCATTTAAGCGCCTTTCTTTAAACCCTTAAAACTCTCCAATATTTGAAGGGGATGTTGTGCCGAGTGATGTTCGGTGGCGTCCTTACGGATAGCCACATCCCCTTATTTCTTTCCATTCGTGCACTATGAATAACCCTCATTTTTACTTACCGGCCTTTTTCTCCAGCGCCTCAAGCCGTTCTTCGAATTCTTTGTTGCGGGCATTTAAGTCCCTGTTTTCCTTTGCCAATTCCTTGATGGGTCTTACCCCTGTGTTTCCCCCTGTTACCGCCAAACGAAGCAATAAGGAATATTTGCTTCGACATCGTAAAGTTTCGTCATTGTGTTTTGTGCTGACTTGTTTATTCAGTCAATCATTGACAAAAAGCTGCAATACGGTATACTTAAACCATGAGCATATTCAATTACATTGTTTCTGATCCAAATATCTGTCACGGTAAACCGTGCTTTAAAACCACCCGGATCATGGTTTATCTGGTTCTTGAAATGCTTGCCGATGGAGAATCCCCTCGGGATATCATTAAAAATGCCTACCCTCAGCTGACTTTGAAACATATTGAAGCGGCTTTGCATTATGCCGCCTCGATGGCTAAAGCAGGACATATGGTTGAAGCTCATGCAGTTTCTCGCTGATGAAAATTTCCGTCTGGATGTCATCCGTTTTTTACAAAAACAAGGCCATGACATTAAATTATCCCAACGTGGCTCCGATGACAAAAAGATCGCGCACATAGCCCACAAAGAAAACCGTATCCTCTTAACCAACGACAATGATTTTTCTATCACTTTGCAATGATTCCCGCCAAAGCAAACAGATAAAAGGCAAAACATTCTTAATTGAAGAATATTCATTTATTGAAATTATTTAAAAAAATAACCTCATGGCCCATGGCTCGCGGGGGCCCAGTACCTGTCACGACTTTCTGATGCCCACGTTGCCGGTTAAAATTCTATTCCGCCGCACTTTTTGACAATCAATGCTCGACATTTTCCTCATCCATGCTATACTTAAATCAATTTAAAAAGGAGTTACCCATGAAAATGACAATTAACCATATTGAAAAAGCTATCCTTGAAGCTTCATCCAAGGAACAACAAAGACTTCTCAACGACCTCCCACGGCTATTACGCATCCCTGCCGCTCAAATGGGACTGCTTAAGATAGCGGAAAATTCATTTAAATTTTGGGACAATCCCGATGATTCCTGTTATGACGCCGTATAAGCAAGGCGACATCATTCTCATCCCCTTCCCATTCACAAACTTGTCAACACTTAAACAACGTCCGGCGTTTGTTATTTCTTCGGATAGCTACAATAAAATCCATACCGATATCATCATTTGCGCCATTACTTCACATATTCCCGCTCAAATAGAACCTTTTGATTATAAAATGACCCCCGACGATATAAAAAGCGCTGGCCTGCCCAAAGAATCTCTCATCAAACTGGACAAAATTGTAACGATCGATAAACGTCTTGTCCGCAAAAAACTAGGAACTCTTCCCCAATTGACTATCCAAGAACTCCTCAAACGATTTGACCATATCATTAATTAACCTTCCTGTCCCTCAAATTTACTTACTGGCCTTCTTCTCCAGCGCCTCGAGCCGTTCTTCGAATTCTTTGTTACGGGCATTTAAGTCCCTGTTTTCCTTTGCCAATTCCTTGATGGGTCTTACCCCTGTGTTTCCCCCTGTTACCGCCAAACGAAGCAATAGGGAATATTTGCTTCGACTTCGTAAAGTTTCGTCATTATGTTTTGTGCTGACTTGTTAGTCCCCACGCACATTTACTTGACAGCTTAACTAACAAATGTTAAATTTAACTATGCGTAACAATATCGAAAAAGCTAAAAAACATCATCCTCAAAAAAGGAATTAAAGATGCGCAAGCAAATATTAGACAATGATGTGTTTGTCACAAGAAATTTTGAAAAACTCATTTTAAAATATCCCCGTCAGGTTGTCATTATCTGCCAAGGAGAACTTTTTACAGGTATAGATGCCATGGAACACGCTGAAAAAAAATATCCTGGGAAAATACCCATGGTCCTGCCTGTTCCCAGCCGGGATCAACTCAAACATTTCCTGCTGTAAATCTGAATGATTATTTTCCCTTACAAAAAACTCTTTAATGATTTTTATCCAATCATAGATGTGCGCGTGAAAAGTCCTCGCAAAACCGTTCAAACGGAAGCGTTTGTGGACACAGGCGCCAGTACGTCCATCTTTCGCGTTGCCATCGCTGAGAAACTCGGCAAAAGGCCCAATTGCTTCGACTTCGTAAAGTGGTGTCAATAATCATCGTGGATATATACCCTGGTTGGTGATGGAAGTTATATCCCTGTTTTTCATCATAAGCTGCTGGTTCGCATCGGCAAAATTTGGATTAAAACCACCATTGCTTTTTCCCCGCAACTGGGTGCGGATATCAACCTGCTGGGACAAAAAGATATTTTTGATCATTTTGACATCACCTTTAGCAAACACAAACGCGTTATTTCTTTTAAGGCAAACTAATCTGCCCTTCAAAGTTCTGACTGCCGAAAAAACATTGAAATTACTCAAAAAATAACCCTCATTTTTACTTACCAGCCTTCTTCTCCAGCGCTTTGAGCCGTTCTTCAAATTCCTTGTTGCGGGCATTTAAGTCCCTGTTTTCCTTTGCCAATTCCTTGATGGGTCTTACCCCTGTGTTTCCCCCTGTTACCGCCAAACGAAGCAATAGGGAATATTTGCTTCGACTTCGTAAAGTAGCGTCTGTCTGTCCCCCCTATTAAAACATTTATTGTGTCCCTTTTTTCAATTTCTATGCTATACTTGTTCCAGATATGCCGACAATTTTGGTCGTTGGGCCTTACAGATTTTTCTTTTACTCGAGCGATGCGATTGAACCGCCGCATGTTCACGTCCAATCCGGATCATCATCGGCAAAATTCTGGTTGAACCCGGCGCGCCTGCAATCGTCCAAAGGATTTAACGAACGGCAGATCCGTCAAATACTGAAACTTGTTAAGCAACATGCTTCATTCTTCGAAAGGAAATGGCATGAATACTTTGACTCTTGAACATGAATTCCTCGCTGTCGAACTCTCTTTTTCCAAAGATTCCTTCACAGTCCATTTGAATGACGGACGTCACGTCACCATTCCGCTGGCCTGGTACCCCAGAATCCTTGCTGGAACCAAACACGAACGTGAAAACTACAAATTCATCGCCGGTGGAGAAGGCATCCATTGGCCCAAACTGGATGAAGATATACGTGTAGACGACCTTCTTTCCGGCTATCGCTCACAAGAAAGCCAAAGTTCACTCAAAAAATGGCTTCAAAGACGGCAAAAAAGATAACCTTCATTTTTGCTTACCAGCCTCCTCCAGCGCTTTGAGATGTTCTAACCCCCCTCACGGCCCTTGGCCGCGGGGGGCCGGCACCTTTTTCTCCAGCGCGTCCACCCGGGATTTTAACTGTTCGTTGTCATCCCTGAGTTATTTGACTTCTCTGGAAAATGATCTCTGCCTTGAAAGTCGTGCCTGTCACGACTTTCTTTGTCACGACTTTCTTCCGTTGGTATCGGCGGGCTTACAATTATTCTGCTTTCATCGGTAATTGGAGTTGCCTTATAAGCAGAAACAGGCAAGCCATTCTTCGCTTTTAATGTGTTAATCTCTTTCTGCAATTCCTTCACTGCATTTATCAAAGCCGCAATGACTGGTCTATCACTAACAGAATAATATCCCTCTGCATTTTTCCCAACCGCCTCGGGAATATACTGCATCACATTTTGGGCTGACCACCCAGCATAAATATTTGTTTGATCTAATCCTGAAAGAGAGTTCCACTTATAAAGGATGGGATTGATTTGAAGTATCTCTGCAAGTCCTTCAGGGAAAGTCCCCTGTATTGTTTTAAGACGTTCATCAGATACCGAAGTAATATTGCCAGAGGCATCAAAGGTTGCGGTTCCTGAACCATAGGCGGGAACTGTAAGCGTTCCTGCCGACTTAATCTCAAAGGCATTCGTGGTGGGTTCAGATGTATTATTGGTGCTTCTGTCAATTTCAAAATCACCTGCTGTAGTGTCAGTTATAACGAAACGAAAAGAACGATCGGTAGACGCAGTACCAGCATAAAATTCAATGAGACCACCTCGACTCTGTCCTACAGTTCCCATATATATATTACTAGTTGACCTCATAATTCCATTAACGTCAAGCAGTTGACCAGGCGCGGTCGAGCCGATGCCTACATTGCCACTACCTCTAACATTAATCATCAATGGAACACCATTGATTTCTCCGCCATTCCTTGCCCCAGCATCGCTTGCTGATTGCATAATTATTCCATTAAAAGGGGCATCATCTGAAAATGCCCAATTATGGTCAGTGCCAG
>Ga0209824_10000434_pt1 | contig 26081 bp, 26 predicted proteins | sample VDWuncwatermetaG_FD_184124 | JGI IMG/M metagenome (GOLD analysis project Ga0209824, IMG submission 184124) | Wastewater microbial communities from Netherlands to study Microbial Dark Matter (Phase II) - VDW unchlorinated drinking water (SPAdes)... ...
CTCGAAGAGCTCTGGGCGCGTAACTTGATGAACCTGTTTGCCAGCCCGCTGAAACCGAGCGAGTTTCTGACCGCCACGATGGCCATGAGCGTGATGAAAGTGATGGTCGTGTCGATTGTCATGGCGGGTAGTGCTCTTCTTTTTTATTCGTACAATATCCTGATCGTCGGGGTATGGCTCATGCCGTTCGTGCTCAATCTGGTCATTACTGGTTGGATTATCGGCGTGTTTACGACCTCACTGATCATGAGGTTCGGGCAAGAAGCCGAAGTGCTCGCTTGGAGCATGGTGTTTCTCTTTCAGCCGATCTCCTGTGTCTTCTATCCACTGGAGGTATTGCCCACATGGCTGCAGATGATTGCATGGGCAAATCCAGCGGCACATATCTTTGAGGGCATGCGGACCGTCTTGAGTGGAGGGGCCTCGCCCCTTGGGAATCTTGCCTGGGCCGTGTGTCTGAACGGGGCGTTCCTTATCGTCGTCGTTGCATGGTTCTATAGGACGATCGCCTATTGTAAGGAGCACGGGCTCTTGGTTCGAGTCGGAGAGTGAGGTTGTAATCCAAGTGGTCCTGTGCTAGGGTTATACAGGCTCATGTCGCCCTGGGTCTCGGCGATACCGAGTGTTCATCAGAGGAGACCCACAATGCCGATGTTGCCTTGTCCGGGAATCTTGTCGGAAGTCAGACCTAAGTCGCTGCATCGATCGCGTCTTCGGCCCGCTCCTTCCCCGTTCCTCGTGTTCAAGACAATGTCATTATTTTAAAGGAGGAACCCCGATGGGTTCGAAGATCTATGTCGGTGGGTTGCCCTATTCGGCGACCGAGCAGCAATTGAGTGACTTATTCGCGGCCCATGGCGCAGTCGCCTCGGCGAGGATCATTACGGATAAGTTCACTGGCCAATCCCGTGGGTTCGGCTTTGTGGAGATGTCCGCAGACGCTGAAGCCCAAGCTGCTATCACGGCTCTCAATGGGGCAGAGATGGGTGGTCGGACTCTAACAGTCAATGAAGCACGTCCGCAGGAACCGCGCACTGGCGGCGGCGGTGGTGGGGGACGTGGTGGATTCGGTGGAGGCGGTGGTCGGAGCGGTAGCGGTGGTGGTGGTGGAAAGCGCGATCGCTGGTAATCCAATAGCATAGAACTCAGGATGGAATGGGGGTGCCGCAGAATGTGGCACCCCCTTCTTTTTTATGAGCTGTAAGAGCAGATAATAAAGTGCAGTAGGGAGAGGGCGTACTTCATCACTGGAAGTGTGACCAAGTATGAATAGTGCTCAGTCACCAATTGCATTAGCGGATTTGTCGTCGGTTTCCTTGCAGAGAAGCCCGGTGCTTGTTGTGGAAAACTTTTGGTCATCGGACGAGCGCCAGTTCTTTCGGGGAAAGATGAAGCAGGCGTCCTGGAAAAGCCTTTCCGACCTGCCGCATGTTCAGGAAGACTTTCCGAATTCCGGCAACTGGGCCAAAGCTGAAATCGGCCCAGAAGAGGGGCAGCGATTTCTGTCGCGGCTACAGCTTCCCTGCATCCGAGATCATATCGAGTCGTTCCCGAATATTATCGGGCGTCATGTAGGATTCAATTACTATTCCTATTCCGCCGGAGACTGTCTATTGACGCATGACGACACGGATCAGGGTCGGCTCGTAGAAGGCCGCCGAGCGCCAAAGCGTCGGATCGCGGTCGTCACCTATGTTCATGAGGAATGGCAGCCCGATTGGGGAGGGGAGTTGATCATCTATGAGCGACGAGCGGATCGCGCCGAAGGGCCTATCAATCTTATACCGACACACTGTATTGAACCTCGCCCTGGATCATTGATCATGTTTACTGTTCCTCGATTCCATCGAGTTTGCCGCGTGGACCCTACCGCTGGTGAGCACCGGCGGTTATCGATTGCCGGATGGTTCATGACGGAGCATAGCTAGGAACTTCAGAGGGCCAAGGCTAGGTGTAGGTGGATCAAGAGCCAAACCGCTTTCCTTGGTAGGCACAACTGACGTCTCTTTAGGCAGTCAACCGAACCAGTCGGTATCGTTGGCTGCGCGTGGCCGGTCTTCTACTCCAAGGGTCGGCGCCGGCTGTGCGAGCACGTTGTGCACGAGGGCGATCAGGCGGTCACGCTCGAACGGCTTTGCCAAAAATGGGAGAGTTCCTCGCTTGATCCCATGGCTGGCAAGGTCCTTATCAGCATTCCCAGACATCAGAATAATTTGGAGACCTTTCCGAATCATGGTTGCACGAATGGCCAGTTCAAGACCGTTAACGTGCGGAAACTGATTGGAGGGCGAGGCAAGTTGAAATCCAGGTGGCGGTAACACGAGATCTGTGAGGAGAAGATCAATCGGACCTTCGTGGTGGGTACAAATCTGAAGCGCCTCCGAGCTGCCGTTGGCCCCTAGTATTGTAAGCCCCGCTCCTTCCAACATTGCTTTGCAGAGTGAGACGATCGGCGATTCGTCGTCGACGACCAAGATGGTCGCCGAACTGCTTGATGATGGGGTCCTTCGTTGATCTTCCATAAGTTCTCTGTCCCATCATAGTGCCGAGCACGGCATGCGGCGAGGGAAACTCAATTTTCTGCACGTACTCTAGCGCAAGGTCAAGACGGAGGTGTTGGAGAAGCTGGCTCCCATCCTCCCCCCAGTGCTTTGAACAGGCTGACTATGCGAGAAACGAGTTATCGTTCAGAGGGTCCTCGAGTTTTCAGTGCGTCTAGTCGGGCCTTATCAAGACTAACATGCAGCGATTTTTCTTGGGTGATGGTTACGGCTCCGGGTGCCTGGCCCTTGGCCTTTTTCACCCACTTGCGCCTGGTATAGACGACCTCGCCTTTGCCGCTTTTCTTCAGATCGCTGTAGAGCAGGGCCAGGGTTGCTGCGTCACGAAGTGTTTCCGGCGGAGGATCTGTCCCCTTTCCTAATCGAATAACGACGTGCGATCCAGGCGCCCCGCGTGCATGCAACCACAGGTCCTCGCTTTTGGCCAAACCAAACGTGAGTTCATCGTTCTCGCGCGCATTGCGTCCGACGAAGATCAGCAGTCCGTCCGTCGAGGTAAATCGGCGAAACGGTCCGCGCTGCTGAGCATTGGCTGATATTCGCTGTCCCAATTTTGAGCGAGCCTGTGTCTTGGTATGCCCTGGAGCAGGGGGCGTGGCTGGCGGGGTCCAGGTGCCTTGTTCGATGTCTTGCAGTTCTTGCTGGAGCCTCTTCACCTCCTGGTCGGCTCGTTCAATGCGCGGGATGAGCTCCCGTTCGGCCGTCAGGTATTTGCGATGTTTGCGGAAGTACTCGTCCATGTTGCTGTGAGCAGATTTCATTGGGTCGAGTGGAATCGTGACTTCCGGGAGGCGCTCGTCGAAATAGTCCGTGACAGTGATGCGATCGATTCCTTTTGTGATCGAACTCAAATTGGCTTTGAGCAATTCTCCATAGCGGGCATAGCCTCGGTAGGTGAGCGCCTTGGCCAAGTCTCCACGCCAGGCTTCGATCAACCGCTGTTCTTTCTTGAGGGTTTTCTTCAAGAACCGGAACCGTGCCATTTTGGCATGGTCGACGGCGACGTGACCTTCCTGAGTTTCATAGAACGTCTCGATCGCTTCCGAAACGGGGAATGGATGGTCTGCCACTCCCGTGAAACGAGCCTGTGTTTCGCAAAATGGCGGCGCGGCCGTTCGAACAGGTGATGCATAGGGCTGGCCAACACGATCACGCTGGTGCGCCAACTCGCGGAGTACATGCCGTTCAGCGTTGAGTACTAGAAGATTGGCCTTTTTGCCAGTCAATTCACAGACAATTGTGCGGAGGCCTTCTTTGCTGGTGATCTGCAGCTCAACAATCCGGTCGGTCTCAATCTGACGGATCTCGTCAAGTCTGGCTCCTTGGATGTGGGCTCGGAGAAACTGGCAGAAGGGGGGAGGTGTTGGAGGGTTGAGATGGGGACGGGTGGTGAGGTGAAGCCGTGGGATGTCTGGTTCGCAGGAGAGTAGGAGTCGGTGCGTCTGGCCTGGCACACGAATGTCGAGTATGATCGTGCGGGGCCGGGGCTGCTGAATCTTCTGTATCCAGCCGTTCCGGAGTACCGGAGTCATCTCAGCCAGAACCAGCGCCAGGTCGGAAGCGGTGAGCATCATGAAAGCATTCCAATTCCAGTGTCGACCTACGTCAATGGGATCTTATTCTAGGACAGTAGTGGGTTGTCACTGTACGATTCGCCTTAAAAACACGCAAGAGTCTGAAACGAAACATTCGGCAGATGTCGCTGCATAGTGTTGACGCGAGGTGTTGGTGAAAAGCAGTCGATCATAATCAGGAGGACTGGCTGGCGTCCAGCTTGCGCTCACTCTTCCGCTACGCTAGAGTTCCTCTAGCATCTCTTGGATACTCATTCCACCATGCTCCTTCTCGATTCGCAGCGGCTTACGCAATTACGGGATGAATTTCGCCTCTCGATGCGGCGGCTGTTTGTCGACTTGTGCCGAGAAATGCATGCCCACCATGCTGATCTGGCCAGAGAATTAGGGCTTCCGACTGGCTTCTTTGACAGCCTCCATTCCAGCCTCAAGCCGAAGGCCTATTCCAACTGGAAAGTCGTCGGATGGATCGAGACGCTGAATGACCTCGTGTATCTCTTGGATGTATTCGGTCAGCTACAGAGTGAACAGGATCGGCCCGAGTTTGCAGCACAATTGTTGAACGAGTGTCAGGAGAAGTTTTTTGAGCATGGCTATCTGGATGACCTCTTTCCCACGGGCCAACCTCATGTGCGTGGATTGGAGAAGCGTCTGTTCGCACTGTGCCAGAGATTGGCACAGGAATTGACCCGGGAGGCCCTCTGGCTCGATCCGGCTGTGGCGGTGAAGTGGCTCCGTCAGCGGAAGATGAAGCGGTGGGATGTGCCAGGAATGCTCTCTGATAATTTCGAGCGTAGCGAAATTGCAGGAACCGTCTCCGTTGATATTTTGGGAGCCTGGTGCCAGGCGCCTAAAGAAGTGCCACGAGTGTTACGCCAATCGGAAGGACGTGTCTTGTTTCGAGTGGAGTCAACCGGGATCACGTTGAAGGCCGGTAAGGTTGTGTCACCAATATGGTCGGATGGGGGAGGAGTAGGACGCTGGCGGTGGGCGTACCATCCCCCAATCGTTGCACCCCATAGCGGCGACGATTCCATCACCGTTGGGCCGACTCTTGTCTATGGTAAGAATCGCCAGCCAAGAACAGTGAAGCCGACCGATCGACGACAGGTCGAACGGATCACCTGCGCGTGGCAGACCATCCAGCTGGCTTGGCCGGAGGGACATGCGCTCCTAGCCTTACTCACTTCTCGCATTATTCCGCTTCAGGCCAAGGGCGTGGTCAGTTTTAGTTATCGGCATCGCCCGGGGTTGTCATTCATCAACTGTTTTGATCGCGGTAACCTGGATTTGATTGACGATCTGATCCACGAGAACAGCCATCACCATTTGAATCTCCTGTTGCGAAAACATGTCATGTACCTTGGGGACCATAACCAGCAGATCTTTTACTCGCCGTGGCGACGGAGCCTACGTCCACTGCGGGGCATTCTTCACGCCACGTTCACGTTCACCATGGGTGCGCTCTTATTCCAACGGCTTTCGTCCTGGGCTTCGGGGCGGGGTGGGGCGGCGAGATGGAAACAGGCCGGTCTGACACAGCGAGACTTGCAACGGGCTCGATTTCGCTGTCTGGAAGAAGTCGCTTCTGTCCGGTACTCGCTCCAAGATCTGCACTATGCCGATCACCATCTCGGGTGGCTCACCGGTTCAGGTCGGCGATTGGTCGGACAGCTAGCTGAGGCGATAGAGCAAATCGAACGTGAGAGTGATCGATTCAAGCGCGACGTGTCTCGTTCGACGTTTAGCTCGGCCCTGCGGAAGCATAGTAAGGAGCTCCAAGAAGCCCGCCAAGCCTATGGGCCGATACGGTTGAGTCGAGCCTAATCCGTCTTGATTCTATTTTCTGTTCTTCCACTGGAAAAGAGACGCAGACAGCGGCGCCATCCCACATTGGCGAGAGGACGTTCCGGATCATCCTAGCAATCAGCGTCCACCTGCGGAACCCATGCCTGGAGAGTTGAGCGACGCCTGACGATCGAACATTCTATATTCCTTGACGATCGGTCTGTACGATGTAGACTCGACGGTAAGAGGTGAGGACTATGCGTGAATTCAAGGTCACGTTTGATGCGAAAGCTGTTCTCGTGGTGTGGTGGTGTCTCGTGACGATCGGTTTGGGTCTGATGGCCGTGGAAGAAACGGCTGCCATTGAGAATGCAAAGGCCATCAAGGTTGAGAAACTGCTGACGCTGATTCGAGTCTCGGAGCTCGAGGCGGAATATGACGCGTTGACCCAGAAATATGTTGGCGAATACGAGCAACAAATAAGAAAGTCTATCGGGAGCACCTATTCCAATCTGACAGGTGAAAAAAAGAAGGAAATCGAACGGCTTCTCGACGCATTCTTGCAGGACATCAGAAAATCAATCGGGCAGGTTGAGTCCCTCCACGACCATTTGAAGCAAGCCTATTCGAGAAGTTTCGGTGAAGACGAACTGGATCGCCTCATTGCGCACTATTCCTCTCCTGTAGGTGAAAAAGATGCAGGCATGAAGAAGAGTGCAGCCATCGAATACAACAAGATGTGGACGGAGCAATTCATGAATCAATACAAGGCCCGAGTCGAGAAGCTGTTTCAGGTCGTCGCAGTGGTTGCAAAAGGCAAGGGAAAGCAGGGAGCGTAGCGGCCACGCTTGAGTCCGTCGAGTTTCATCCCATTACGGTTCCACCATCACATCCACAAACGCCGGCAAACTGTCGGCACCCCTCCTATCTGTCACGCGTAATTTAAATCGATACGTTCGTGGTTCCGAAACAGTTGGTGCCAGGAAGGAGGCTTCGGAATTGTTGGCGTCGAGCAGCGAGACTTTGCTACCGCGCACTTGGTCCCAGCTGTAGTAGAGTGTGTCGCCTTCTGGATCACGGCTTTTGAGTCCACTCAGTTTCACTCTGGATCCTGCCTTGACGGACTTGTTCGCTCCGGCATCGGCAACCGGTGGTTCGTTCGGCTCCTCGTTCACATTCACGTCTACATCAAGCATGGCTTGTTTGCCACAATTGGTGACGGTGATGGTGGCTTTGCCGTTGCCGACGATCTGTAAAAGGCCTCCTGGCAGGACTTTAATGACTTTTGGACTTGAAGACTCATAGTTCGTCCCGCTGGCTGGTGTGCTGATACGCCGGGTGATGCCATCAGTAAAGTCGGCGACGACGGGAAGCTCAAAGACCTTGCCCAGTGAATCGACATGGCCAAAGGCAGATGATTGTCCAGCCCGGCCCAGTTGCAATGGCTTCTCCGTCTCGAAATCGATTGTGGTGAGAGCTGCAGAGGGTTCGACCGTCACGATCACTTCATCGAAGACAGATCTGGGCCCTAATCGTCCACGAGAGATTTCGGCTACCGCCAGAAGACGCATCGGTCCAATGCGATCGTGTGGAACTTTGAGTGGGCCGCCAAAGGGTGGGTTCGACCCAGCAAGTCCCATCATCGCGACGGGAGCTACAATTGATCCGCTGGCCGTCGAATCATCCTGTTCGACCAGCGTATCGTCCTGCTCCCCGTACCAATAGTAGCGGACCTTCACGATACCGGTGTCCTTCCCTGAATCGACATGCACGATCACGGTGCTTCCCGCAGTTAGTATGGACCCTGCTGCCGGGGTGTTGATGGTGAAGGCAAACGACTGCTCAGTCGACAGACTGAGGACAAGTGCGAAATTTAGAAAGGACGCCAGCAGGGACGAGAAGGGGCAGTTGTCACACGTAGCCCTGTCCATCTTGAACGTGCTCCTGCTCGCGTTCACCTGGTCAGGTGATAGGGAACGTCGATAAGAATCACTCGATCTTTGAAGAGCAGTGCCGCTTTCAGCATCAGAGCCCGCTGATTGTGCAAGATGTTCTGCCACCATCTCGCCGGAAGAATTTCCGGGATGACGACGGTAATCCAGGCATCCGGGTCCTTCTCGAGCACTTCTTCAACGTAGTCCAATAATGATCCCAGGACTGAGCGGTAGGGCGAGGAGAGGGCAATCAAATTGACGCCACCTCCCCATTGAGCCCACTGGATTTTGACTTTGGCACTTTCTGCTGGGTCGACGTCAACGAACACGGCGCGAATTTCACCAGGCCGGCTTCTCGCATAGTCCAACCCACGGATGACAGCGCGATTCAAGCCGCTGACCGGAATGATCACGATATTGCGCCGAGGCAAGGGAGGGCGTTCACCTCGACGGTCCAGTGCGATCTGTTCAGAGACGGCCTTATAGTGCGAGCGAATCCCCTGGAACATGAGGAGGAGGACTGTGATGAGCAGGAAAACAATCCAGGCACCCTGCATGAACTTGGTGCTGGCGATGATAACCGTTGCGATGCCGGTGGTTACGGCGCCGACCCCATTGACAATCAATTTTGTCTGCCAATGGGTCCCTTTCTTGACGAGCCATTGTTTCACCATGCCGGCTTGAGAGAGCGTAAACGACAGGAACACGCCGATGGCATACAACGGAATCAGTGCGTGCGTATCTCCTTCGAAGACGACGAGTAAGAGGCAGGCGAAGAACCCTAGGATGATGATGCCGTTCGAAAAAACCAGGCGATCGCCGAAGGTGGCCATCTGATGGGGCATGAATCCATCGCGGGCCAGGATCGATGCCAGGTGCGGAAATCCAGCGAAAGCGCTGTTGGCTGCCAGTACCAACAAGGCCATGGTGCCGACCTGTATGGTGTAGTAGATGGGGCCGGTGCCGAACGTCAAGCGAGCCAGCTGGGAAACGACGGTTTCATCCACCTTGGCCAGGATGCCATAGTGAAAGGCCATCCAGCTGATGCCCATGAACAGCGAAGCCAGGATGGTCGACATCCAGATCATGGTGGTTGCGGCATTTTTGGACTCTGGTGGGCGAAAGGCTTTGACCCCGTTTGAAATCACCTCCATGCCGGTGACTGCAGAGCAGCCCGCCGCAAAGGCGCGGAGCACTAAGAACAGCGTAAGTGTTTCTGCCTCGACGGGGCTTGTCGTGAGAGGGGGGGCTCCAGAGTTGGATAAAGATCGAACTGTTCCCACGACGACAAGAATACCCAGTGCTCCGATGGCGAAATAGGTTGGAATGGCGAAAAACTTCCCAGATTCTCGAACTCCACGGAGATTCATGACGATCATGAACAGAATAGCAACTAGTCCCAGGGCTTCTCGGTGGATAAACAGACTTGGGATCGCTGAAGTAAGAGCGGCAATACCGGCCGCAACGCTGACGGCCACCGTTAAGACGTAGTCGATCATCAGTGCCGCAGCCGCCACCAGAGCTGGCCGATCACCGAGGTTGGCTCGTGCGACGACATAGGCACCGCCTCCTTCCGGATACTCGTAGATGATCTGGCGATAGGAGATGGTCAGGACCAACACGAGGAACAGAATCGCTAGACTGACGGGGATCGACCAGGTGACTGCAGCAGCTCCGGCGAGTATGAGCACCAGCAAAATCTCCTCCGTTGCATAGGCGACGGAGGAAATCGCGTTCGATGAGAAGATGGCAAGGGCGATCGTTTTAGAAAGCCGTTCATGCCTTGCCTGGGCGGTCTTGAGCGGATCGCCGACGAGCCAACGTTTCAGAATCATGGCGTGATTATCGCACAAACTTCCTAGAGGGGGAATGTTCAGCTGCTCTCGACGGTAGGTCGAAAGACTCATGGCCGAAGCAATTATATATGTGATGACCACGCCAGCGCTTCTGAAATCGTTCCTCTGTTGGGAAAATCCTACGAGAGAAGAAAAGAAGCGGTTTGACCAAGCAGCCGGTGCGCGACTGCGTGTGTTGGAACAGAAACAATAGGTGCCGGATATCTCCTCTTCATGCACTAATGCTGCTCGTCTGAAAAAGAAATATAGCGCTATAGAATCACTGCGTTACAGGGCAGGCTCCATTCCGAAGCATTGACAGCAATGGTGGGGACTTGTAGGGTGATGCCATGACGTTCAACGCAACGTCGACTGTCCCATCTCTCGCGCTCCCATCCTTCCCGCGCGTCTGATTCCCCAGTCTCCGCAGCTTCTTTGACATCGTGAGTCTCATTGGGTCAGGCGGTGCAAGATGCGAATGCCGCATTCCACAGACTTCGTGTCTTCTGTGCCCATTTAGTGGGTATGTGATGTCGCGGGTCACATGCGCTCTATCGCGTGGGTCTGCCCTGGGGTGTCCGAGCAGAGACCCCTAACACATATGAGGAGGTTGTCACCATGAGGATTCCAACGATCACAAGCTCTGGAGTTGTCATCTCAACCGTGGTGCTGTTTGCTGCATTGTCGATACGGTCGACTCAACCTGTTCAAGCGGCAGATCTGCTTGTGGAAAGGGCTGTGGGGGTCGCTCCGTTGGCAGAGCGTGGCGTCATGGCCTCGGGTGCTGTGGAGGATACGCTCAAGGCGTGCGTGGCCAGAATTCCTGCGCTCGCCAGTGCCGGGCAACGCATGCTGGCTGAGCAAAGCTGTGCAGGTGAAGATGAAGTAAGGAAAACGCTGCGATCGGCACCGAAATTCTGAATGCTGATCGCGGGAGATTTACGATACCAACAGCCGCTTCATGGCCCTGCTTGCGTTGAAGAGACTGAGGCTAAGCGTGAGGAGAGGTGAACAAGCAAACTCGAAGTGGTACTGAAAACGAGGTGAGCACTATGTATCAGATCTATAGCTCGGTTGGGATTATCGTGCTGTTGTGGGGAATCACGATTTGGGCCTCGATCCCAGTGGAGCAGGAAGGTCGGTGGTAGTGAACTGTTACGGGGCGCTGCTTCAGTCGATGGCCTACCAGTGTGTCGACGTCCGTCGTGCTCCCTTGGAGAAGTTGAGTCAGCGTCACGGAATCGAGAGGGCGAAGGGATTATCATGGAAAGAATACGCCTGAGGCTGAATGAGAGAGTGGCAAGGCAGTATCGTGGATTCAAGGCTTGGATCAAGCTGATCACCTTCTATGAGCTTGCTGTGGGGATGAAGTCAACGATGAGCCATCTCATTCACTACAAGCCGATCACGCTGCAGTATCCACACGAGAAGCGGGTGTTGCCGGATAACTATCGCGGTATGTTGGCCTTGCTACGGTATGACGATGGAACCGAGAAGTGCGTCGGGTGCGATCTCTGCGAGGCCGCTTGTCCCTCCCGCGTCATTGCCGTGGTGAGCGCTGAAGTGCCGGAGGAGCCGACGAAGCGATATGCACGAGAGTATCGGATGGATATGACGCGCTGCCTGTTTTGTGGCCTCTGCGTCCAAGCCTGTCCGGTCGATGCGCTTGCGATGACGAAGGAATACGAGTGGGCGGTGTACGACAAGCGGGACTTGCTTCTCAATAAACAGCAGTTGTTGGCGATCGGAGATCGCACGTTTCTGACGCGCGAGAAACGGCTGGAGTTCCAACATCCGAATCTGGCGGTCTTCAATGTTGCCTCATCGAACCATCCAGCCAAGGCGTGCTAGTTGCCTGAAAGGAGGCCTGACATGATCAGGCCGTGGGACTTCATGGTGGAGGTATGGTGGTATTGTCTCCCTCGAACCACAGCTGATTCCGTGTATGCGTGTCTGATCTGGAATGCGACATTGAGAAGGGTGTTGTAATGAAAACCCACGGAGGTGGCATGCAGTGTCTACGTTGCCATGGCCTCTTGATCGCCATCCACATGAGAGACATGGGGCAGCCTCCGATATCTGGATGGCGCTGCATGCTCTGTGGTGCGATAACGGACCCAGGGATTGAGAGCAACAAGGTGAAACCCAGTCTGCCGACTCAGAACAGTGCCCGCCTTCCAGGGTCGTCTCCGGCCAGGTCCAGGAAAGCCCGTGCGTGATGATCCTCTCTGTGGTCGGACTGAGTGATTCGAACGATGGTCCATGAAGATGGGATTTGAGCGTGCCTGTCTGATTTCTGGGTGTGGGTATCGTGCTGGCGATCATCGATGCATACACGAGCTGTTGATGTACCGTGAAAGGCAGTCATGAATAAGTGGCGTGATTTTCGGAGTGATATGGCAACCGAACTGTTCTTGCTTGCGTATATGATTGCATGGGGCGGGGTTCTGCTGGTGACGTATATACTGACTAAATAACCACACGCCAATCCGGTGTGCCATTATGCAGGGACTTTCTTGGTGGGGGGCTGAAAATGCAGCGGATCTCTGAGGCTCTGAAGCTCGCGGTAATAGTAGAGTGGCGTTGGTCGTTTGTTCTCGAAGGTGAGTGCACGCAGAAACAGAAGTTCTTCTTCGCTCACATCCCCACTCAGCAAGGGGTCTTGGAGAAAGTCCTTCAGCCCAGGCTCCTCTCCTGAGGTCTTGTCCGGTCCTCGTTCCATAAACTCGAACGTCTTCTGGTGTCCCGGTGCCACTCGACGGTTCAGAACAATCTCAATACAAAAGGTGGCAAGGTCGATATCCCAGGATTCGAGCAAGGGGTTGAGGAACGCAATGCAGTTCTCGTTCGAGAGATCGAAGATCGTCGTATCTAAGAACTCCAGCACGGTGACGCGCATCTGTGGGTAGCTTTTCTTGCTCAGCCGAGCCACTTTGCGCATCCATGTTGGATTGTCGAGTTCCTGCCGAGCGACACTTTTGACGACGCCCAGCAGCTTCTGTGTGACGAACCGCTCGAGTTCGCCGAAGTGTTGTTTCTCAAAAATCGTGCGGATCTGCCTGGTCTTTTTGGGATGACACTTGCGGAGGATCAGTTCCCGCACGTTGTGCAGTAAAGGAGTCGGCTGGTCTCCAAGCCGTTGTCTGAGTCGTTCGAGGCGCTGCTGATCGGCGAGTTTAGCCAGTTGCCCATCCGGCAATTTCAATGCTTGTTCGATTTTCTTGTACATGTCGGTCCGGTTCGGCGAGGGTGGGAGTTTCTTCTGTGTCAGCAGCTGTGAGATATACGATTCAGTCACGTGGGCCGCACGGGCGAGGTCTCGCTGCCCGAGTTTCAATTCTTTCAAGCGAGTCCGGATGAGTAGTGCAATGGGCATGAGCAATCTCCTTGTGCGGTGATTAATAAAATATGGTTAACATTATGAGATCAAGGAGTGTATGGCAATATGATACTTGACTTCATGTAGTTAATACGCCTACACTGAATTATGCGTGAGTAGGAGAGGGAATCATGGTCGAGGTTCTTCCTCCCTGACGTTTGAGCTACCCTGACCGTATTGTTACTTGCACTCCCTTCTTCTTTCCTGCGCAACCGTTTCAGCAGTCTCGTTGCTTCGACGCCACAGAGTGCCTTCAGGCCATGATCGGTTCCTACAGCTTTTGGTTCTTGGCTCGGTCTGCCAGGGGCACGTGATGGCGTTGCCTGAAGTGAGGATAAATCCAAGGATGGGCAGGGAACGTTCCCCACAGCGCCGGAACACTTGAAAGGAGTCCAAGATGGTGGGTGATGCCGCGATATTCGTATGCCTCGGATTGATTGCCGGAGGGTTGCATTGGGCTGGAATAGCCACGGTCGCGACTCAGAGTTCCTGGACTCTGCTTGCGAGCGGGATGGTATTGCTGATGATCCACGTGGTAGCGGGACGCACGGGCCGGGTGTTCTAAACGATGAAATCCATTGAGGAGATGCACAGATGAGAGAGGGGTTATGACAACAGAAGAACAGATCTCGAAGATGAAGAAAGCGATTGCGCAGGCTATCAAGGTGATGGGAGACCGGTTTGGATCGACGGAGCAAGATGTCGAACGGGCTATCCAGGAGCTGAAGGCATCGATGCAGGGGACGGTGGAGCCTAGTCTTTCTATGAAACCCGTGCCGGGGGCAGCCACCCCGTCACCTCAGGTGGTGTAAGTCGCATTGAGGCGTCCGTGTGTCTGTAACTGGAAGGAATATGAAGCATGACCGTTCAATCTACCGTTCATAGTCACATCGACATCACGGATGCGTTGGCTCGATTGTACGTCTTCTTGGCGCAAAGCATGGATCGTTGTGTGAGCGAGGCTGCTCGCATCAACTATTTAGAGGCAGACGTACAGTCGCATCTCGCCTCGACCAAGGCAACTGTCTTGGACATGCTGGCTGTCAACCAGGTGGTCCAGGCAAAGGTCCAACAGGAATGTGATCGTGTGCATTCGCTTATCATGACCTCCCTTGAGGACGGTGTCGAGAAGGAGTTTGCGCTGGATGCGCTGAAGGCGGAGCGGGTCGTGTTGAAACACAAGACCATGGCATTGAGCGATTTGCTCGCGGTGTTTCGGGCCGCATGACAGAGTAGAGGGTTCATTCGCTGTTGGATGCTTCGGCGTGACGCCGAAGTCATTGGTAGGCATTGCAACGGAGGATATCATGAAGAACACACAGCAGACCTATGTGTTGACACTCGATTCATCGTCGAAAAATGGTCTTCGACTGTGGCAGGGGCAGAGCATCCATGCTCTGCGCCATTGTTCGGTCAAACAGATCGGCCAGGCATTGAGAGAAATGCAACAGAATGTGGATAGCCTGCAGGCTCCCGCCCCGTCGTCTGGAGGATCCTACTCCCTGAACCGCGGCCGCTAAGAGGAAGGCGAGTGATGGTACGCATACGAACGCCGTTCAATCTGGACAAATTTCTCGATAAGATCGACAAGGGCATTCGAAGTCTCTCGTCCCCCAAGGATGGTACTCTCTTTTCACAGGGGGATACGGCTGATGCCGTCTTCTACATCCATGCCGGTAAGGTGAAAGTGACCGTGCTCTCAGAGCATGGGAAGGAAGCCGTCGTGGCCATTCTTGAGCGAGGTGCGTTTTTAGGAGAATCCTGCCTCGTGGGTCAACTCATTCGTACGGCGACCGCATCCACCCTGGAAGACACCCGTATTCTTCGTATCGAGAAAACCGCTATGCTTCGCCTGCTTCAAGAACAGCCCGAGTTCGCCTCGGCGTTCATGTCCTATCTACTGAAGCACTCAATCCGTGTCCAAGAGGATTTAGTGGATCAACTGTTTAATTCCAGCGAGAAGCGGCTGGCGCGGGCGTTGCTGTTGTTGGCCCACTTTGGGAAGGAAGGCAAGCCGGAGACGGTCATTGCGAAGATCAGTCAGGAAACCTTGGCCGAAATGGTCGGCACCACCCGCTCACGCGTCAGTTTCTTTATGAATAAGTTTCGCAAGCTCGGGTTCATTGACTATCAAGGTGGGTCGCGCCGGAACGGCGGATTGCACGTGCATAGTTCTCTCCTCAATGTCGTGCTCCACGACTAGAGTCTCCATCTGATTCTGGTTCTTTGATTTAGTCACGCTACACCAGGCTACGTTCGGCCTTGCCTCCATTGTGCAATCGTTCCCTACTGAGCAATTGTGAACAGACTGCAGTCGGCTACTCCCGTATGCTTATGCATAGTGAGGCAGTCGTGGACGTTCACGGCGCAAGAAGAAGCGCATGCGGAGAATCTGGCCAGTCTCGTGAGGGACTGAGCGTTATGGCGAGAGGTCATGTGACGTCCGTGTCTGGTGTGTCATATGTGCGCCATTGGGCGCAGAAGGAGGACCTATGGTCTGCCAACGCTGTCGAGGGCTATTAGTATGCGAGACCTTCGATGATCTGAGCAGCGGAACAGACTCTCTCTACAGGACTACACGCTGCATCAATTGTGGGTGTATCGAGGATGCCGTCGTTCGTGCAAATCGTTTCCGCCGTTCGGAGAAGATGCGGGGGGGCCTGCGCAGGAGAGGCAGGACGAGCGACGTGGAACGCATCACGATTCCCTCGGAAGTGTATGCATCGCTCCGATGAGCATTCGCTGCTGCGGCGAATGCATCTGGAGGGAGCTGAACCTATGGTGGGTAGTAAGGAGGAGGCAAAGATGAAACTCGAGAAGCACGACGTACCAGGTGTATCCCAGACTTCGGCGAGCGTCATGAACGGTGAGGAGAGTCGGCAGTCTGTTCGCCGAAGGCCGGCCGGTCTGACGAGCAGGGTGCGGAAAATCGATTGTATGTTGGCCGATATCCAGGCGCACATGCAGAGACTTCGGCTGGAGAGAACCCATCTGGGACTGATGCGGGATGAATTGGCCTATACGGGAGCCAAGTAGAACGGCATGAACGATGCGACGGCCAGTTCCATTATGGTGATTGCGGTATACCGTCCTCCCTCTTTCTTCGAGTGAGCTGTTTTGACCAGATTATCAGCTGGCCTCTCGCTATGCTGGAGTTTAGGTGCCCAGTCATCCCTCATCCCGTGATAGCAGACATCCGTCCGGCAAACAGAATGCGTGACTGTGGCGTGTATGGCCACAGAATAATCGAGTGCGCGGTGAATGTGCGAACATAAGGAGAATCAAGATGAGTACTATTATTATTGTCGTATTGGGTGTGTTGTGTGTCGGTGTACTTCCGATCTGGCCGTATAGCGGAACCTGGGGATATATCCCCAGCGGCGGACTGGGTTTCCTCCTCGTGGCTCACTCTCTCCTGACTCTGATGGGCCGGCCGGATAGAGCGGCATCTGTCAAGCCGTAGTTGGCAGGAGCGCTCGTCGCTGACCTCTGTTGGCGGATCTCTGTTCATACGGTTATCAAGTTCCGTCAGCCGTCACTCTGCTTGAAGTGGTGGTGTCGCGCAGGTTCTCAGGGATATAGCTCGTCCTTGGGATCCTGCGTACGGCCTGTTCAAAGGATGGGGGGCAGGATGATAATCAACATTAATTCAGGGACATTCGACCAGCTGAAGACCCGGGTCGGAATCGGAGATACCTACACCAAGAGGATCGTGGAGGGACGACCCTATCAACGCACAGATGAGCTGGTCACGAAGAATGTTATTCCGCAAATGACTTACGATAAGATCAAGGATCAGATTATCACGAGGTCGAAAGAAGGCACCCGACAAACAATCAGGACGCGGCGAATCTGACAGCGGTCAGAGCACGTAGCCCACAAGGAACCGCACAGGAGGAGAATATGCAGAACAGATCTTGGATATCCATCATGATCGTGACGGCATTCATTATGGGATTTGGGCTGGGAGGGCTCTCTCTGCACTATGCAGCTGCCCAAGGAATCTTTGGGCTTTCGACGTCGGTGAGCCAGCTTGGCAGTGCGTTGGTGGATATGCAGAAGAATGTCGACGATCTTCAAAAGAATATGGGGACAGTGAAACAGGTCAAGGAGCAACTGAGCAGTCTGTCCCCACAAGGTGATGGTACTCCTGGAGGAGACCTCCTGAAAAAAGGTGGAGATTCGTTGAAGGACATGAAGCCGAAATTCTGAGTGGCATGACGCGAACACTTTGGGGAACTCACCTAATGATCCAGATATCCAACCGTGCCGCTGGTAAAAAGTCCAATTGTTCCAAAATGAATCTCGGCATGATCTGGGGGTTGATGGCGAGCATGGTTGTGCTGCTGATCGGGACTCCCGTGGCTTCAGCTGCTCAGACCGCCACAGAATCAGTGAAAAGCACGATCGATGAGGTGATCGATATTCTCAACAGTGGAGAGTTGAACCAACCGGGCCGCTCGGTGGAACGACGTCAGAAAATTGAGCACGTCATCAGGCAGGGCGTCAGCTATGAAGATATGGCCAAACGAGCCCTGGGCTGGGCTGGCCTTGGCTAGAACTGACAGACAGCAAGCGGCAAGAATTTGTTGCCCTCTTTGTTCAGTTACTCCGAGACGCGTTTGCCGGTCGAATCGACAACTACGCCGACGAGCAGGTGCTTTACCTGTCTGAACGGCGGGAAGAGAACTTTGCCGAGGTGCAGGCAAAGCTCTCGGGTCCTAAGACGGAGACTGTTCTCGACTTCCGGCTGGTGGATGTGTTGGGGCATTGGCATGTGTACGATGTGGTCATCGACGGCGCAGGCATCGTGAGCAATTACCAAGCACAGTTCGCCAGCATTATCCGCACCCATTCCTACATAGGTTTAGTAAACAAGATGAAAGAGAAGACCCTTGTGGTAAAAGCGTTTGAAACGACGACGGCTCCATAGTTCTGCGCGCAAAGGCAGCGAGTGGGCATGTAGGTGGTGAACCGGAATGTCGCATTGGAATGCCCATGGATACTATGTTTTCACCGGTAGGCAAGCGCGCTGAACTGGAAGAGCCAATTCGCGCCGAGCTCTTCGGCGCCGAACGGCTCGAACAGCATGCGGCAAGTCTCGCAGTGGCACAGGTTGTCACCGATGACGCACGCGTGGGCCGATTACTCACGCCACGAGTCCTTGAGAATGGACGAGTCTTGGTGGCGTCGTATCAGGCGATCGCTCGTACGATTCGCGATGAGCAATCAATTACTCCAGCGGCCGAATGGTTCGTCGACAATTTCCATATCATTGACGAACAACTTCGCGAAATCATCGACGACTTGCCTCCCGGGTACTACAGGCAATTACCCAAACTTGCATCAGGCCACTTAAAGCATTACCCACGGGTCTTTGGCGTAGCCTGGGCATTCGTGGCCCACACCGACAGTCGTTTCGATCCTGACATGCTCCGGCGCTTTGTGTCGGCGTATCAATGCGTGCAACCCCTGACAATCGGTGAGTTGTGGGCTGTCGCGATCTCGCTGCGTGTCGTCCTGGTGGAGAACCTTCGCCGGTTGATCGAGCGGATCGTTCAGAGCCGCGCGGACAGGCTGGAAGCCGACGAACTGGCCGACAGCTTGTTGGGGACCGGGGGGGGAGTCTCTGAACCTCTAGCCACGATTCTTCGCCATGTTGAGCGCCGACCATTAGCTGCGGCATTCGCTGTACAGCTGGTTCAGCGACTCCGTGACCTGGATCCCAAGGTGCGTCCCGTTCTGCAATGGCTTGATGAGCGGTTGATTGGGCAAGGCACAACGGCCGACGACATGGTGCATGCGGAGCATCAGCAACAGGCGGCCACGAGCGTCACGGTTCGCAACATCATTACAAGCATGCGGCTGACGTCCGCGTTTGATTGGGCGGACTTTTTTGAGAGCGTCAGTTCAGTCGACAATATGCTGCGGGGCGATTCCCGCTATGCCGAGATGGATTTTACCACGCGGGATGCCTATCGCCATGCGATCGAGGATCTTGCCCGCGGTACGGGGTTGTCGGAACTCGACGTGACCGCACGGGTTGTGGCTCGTACCAGACTGGCTGGGATTGAGATGCATGCGAGTGAGCAGTCGGAGTTGGATCGGCACATGGACCCCGGCTATTACCTGATCTCCCAGGGCCGCCAGGCATTTGAACGCGAACTCGGCTACAGGGTGTCTTGGAAAGGCCTGATCCTGCGCTGGTGCGTCCGGGTTCCGGCTCTGGGCTACCTGGGATCGCTCGCCGTGTTGACCGCCATAGTCCTGGCCTTCCCACTATGGCATGCGGGCGCCGCCGGGGTGACCATTGCAGGCCTGGCCTGTCTCGGTCTCATTGCACTCGTGCCGGCTTCAGATCTCGCTATGGCGCTCATCAATCGGATGGTGATGGCCATCCTCGGGCCGCGGTCATTGCCCCGCATGGCATTGAGAAACGGCATTTCTAAAGAGTTACGTACAATCGTGGTAGTCCCCATGTTGCTGACAACCAGGCAGGGCATCGATGAGCTGGTTGAGCGATTGGAAGTGCACTATCTAGCGAATGCGGATGATGACCTGCGCTTCGCTCTGCTCTCCGACTGGAGAGATGCCTCAAAGGAAAGTATTCCAGGTGACGTTGAACTGCTGGATAGCGCGGTGGAGGGGATTGCGCAGCTGAACAAGCGGTACGGTCCCGCGGCGGGGAGCGGTCCGCGGTTTGTGCTATTGCATCGCCGGCGTGTCTGGAACGAATCCGAACAGGTGTGGATGGGATGGGAACGGAAACGAGGCAAGCTGCATGAGTTGAATCAATGGTTGCGCGGCTCGATGAGCACGACGTTCATGTCTGTTGGCGGGCAGCTCCCCGAGGCGATTCCGTCGGTCCGGTTCGTCATCACCTTGGATGCGGATACACGGTTGCCGCGTGGAGCTGCGCACCGGCTCATCGGCACCATGGCTCACCCTCTGAACCGGCCACGGTTCGACCGTTTCGCTGGGTGCGTTGTAGAAGGGTATGGGGTCGTGCAACCGCGGATTACCCCGTCGCTCCCAGGCAGCGGCGAGGGCTCGTATTTTCAACAGACATTTTCCGGACCCAGCGGGATCGACCCCTACGCGTCGGCGGTGTCTGATGTGTATCAGGACTTATTCCGGGAAGGGTCCTACACGGGCAAAGGCATATACGAGATCGACGCGTTCGAAGCGGCGCTGGCGGGCAAGGTGCCGGACAATGCGATGCTCAGTCACGATCTTTTTGAAGGATTGTTCGCGCGCGCGGCGCTGGCGACCGACATCGAGCTGTTCGAAGCGTTTCCTGCCCACTATGAGGCGGCGGCAGCCAGGCAGCATCGATGGGCACGCGGCGATTGGCAGCTATTGCCCTGGTTGTTCGGGCGAGGGCATACCGGGTCTGAGCCGCATCGTGCGGTGGTGATTCCCGCCATTGGTCGTTGGAAGATTCTCGACAATCTCCGCCGGACCCTGTCGGCGCCTGCGGCGTTTCTGACATTGATCGTCGGATGGTTGCTGCCAGAACCATCTGGCTGGGTCTGGTCCGGATTCATTCTGAGCACGATCGCAATTCCCTCGCTGTTGTCCTTCGTGCTGGGGCTCTACCCGCGCCGATCCAAGATTGCCTTGCGCACCCATTTTCGTGGAGCAGGCACCGACCTAAAATTGGCCGCGAGGCAGATCGCGTTGACCGTCACGTTCCTCGTGCATCAAGCATGGGTCATGACGGATGCCATTCTTCGTACTCTCGGTCGGCTCGTCTTCACGCATACACGGATGTTGGAGTGGGTGACTGCGGCTCAAGCCGAGGATGCCTATACGTGCAATTGGACGGGGATGTATCGGCGCATGGCAGGCGGTGTGGCGCTCACCGTCGCGGCAGCTGGTGGGGTGGCCGTGTTTGGGGGCTATGAGTCCTGGGCCGCCGCCGCTCCGTTCGTGCTGCTCTGGATGTCGGCTCCTGCCGTGGCCCGGTGGGTCAGTCTTCCGCCTCGACTCCTGGGGGCCGAGCCGATTTCTCCGGCCGATGCGCGAGTGCTCCGATTAATTGCGCGCCGAACCTGGAGGTTTTTTGAAGCGTTCGTGTCTCCCGAGGACCATGCGCTCCCGCCTGATAACTTTCAAGAAGATCCGAAGCCGGTCGTCGCCCATCGCACGTCGCCGACCAACATCGGACTCTATCTGCTCTCAACCCTGGTTGCTCGTGACCTCGGATGGCTGGGGACCTTTGACGCGGCCGAACGACTGGAAGCCACACTCGCGACCATGAATCGTCTCGAGCTGTTTCGTGGGCATTTCTACAATTGGTACGACACACGCACCCTTCATCCGTTGGATCCCAAGTATGTGTCCACCGTCGATAGTGGAAACCTCGCGGGCCATTTGCTGGTCGTGGGGAACGGATGCCGCGAGTTGATTCAGCGCTCTGCCATCGACGGCGATGTGTTTGCCGGGATCGATGATGCCATCCAACTGTTACGCGATGCGCTGGAGGAGATTCCAGATGAGCGACAGACCCACACGGTGACTAGGAAGCAGCTGAGCCACGCTGTCGATGCGTTGGCCATGGCGCTCTTGTCGAGACCGGTCGATCCCGCCGGCTGGACCGTCAGGTTCGGCCGGCTCACGGCCTTGTCTCAGACGGTCGCGGATATGGCGCAGGCACTGGGACAGGAGCGCGGGGATGAGCACGATGGGGAATTGCGTACGTGGGCCGATGCGGTTCGAGCCTGCGTGGAAAGCCATCTTCGGGACGCGGAATTGTTGCTTCCCTGGGTGCGCTTCAGTGAGAAAGATCGGGCGGCTCTGTTCGACCATCCGTCGGGGCCATCGCTGGAGTGGGCGGCTATTGCGCCGTTCTTCCAACCCGTTCCCACGCTGGCGGCTGCCCCTGAGCGGTTTGCGGATGCGCTTCGCGCGCTCGATCACTTGCGTGACCAGTTACTCAGTCGCCCCTCACAGGATCGGGCCACCTTGGCAAGAATCGCCCTTCTGGCTGATGCCATACGGCAAGCGGGTGGAGGCATCACAGGTTTGGTCCGCCGTCTGGCGACGATCGCGCAGCATGCGGAGCGCATGGTTCACGCCATGGATTTCACATTTCTTTTCGATCCGACCCGCAAGTTGTTGTCTATCGGCTATCGCATGCCGGAGAACAGCCTGGATCCCAGTTGCTACGACTTGCTGGCGTCGGAGGCCAGGTTGGCGAGCTTTATCGCTATCGCCAAAGGCGATGTGCCGTCATCGCATTGGTTTCACCTGGGCCGCGCCCTGACACCTGTGGGAGACGGTTCGGCGCTCGTGTCCTGGTCGGGCTCTATTTTTGAATACCTCATGCCGGCGTTGGTGATGCGTTTCCCGGCAGGCAGCTTGCTGTCCCGGACGTATGAGCTGATTGTCCGTCGGCAGATTCAATATGGGAGAGAGCGAGGCGTGCCCTGGGGTGTTTCAGAGTCGGCCTATAATGCCCGTGATCTCGACTTGACGTACCAGTATTCCAGTTTTGGCGTGCCGGGCCTGGGGCTCAAGCGAGGCCTCAGTGAGGATGTGGTCGTCGCTCCCTATGCCACTGCCCTCGCGGCGATGATCAGTCCTATGGAAGCCATGCAAGGCTTTGAGCGTCTCGCCGAGGCCGGAGGGAGAGGAACCTACGGATTCTATGAAGCGCTGGATTACACGGGGACACGGGTGCCGGAAGGAAAAGACGTGGCCATTGTGCGGGCCTATATGTCGCATCATCAGGGCATGTCGTTGGTCTCGATCGCGAATGTCTTGAACAACGGACTGATGCGGAACCGTTTTCATGCCGAGCCGATCGTCCGAGCGACGGAACTGCTGCTTCAGGAACGGACTCCGCGTGACGTGCCGGTGACACGCCCGCGCGCGGAAGAAGTCACGGCCGCAGCGCAAGTCCGTGACCTCATCCCGCCGGTTGTACGTCGATTTACCGCGCCCCATGAGGCCACTCCGCGGACGCATCTGCTGTCCAATGGGCAGTATGCGGTCATGCTGACTACGGCAGGCTCGGGGTACAGCCGGTGGCGAGATATCGCGGTGACGCGCTGGCGTGAGGATGCGACGCGGGACTGCTGGGGGTCTTATCTGTTTCTGCGTGACATGCAGACGGGGTCTGTCTGGTCGGCCGGGTATCAACCCAGTGGTGTCGAGGCCGACGACTATGAGGTGTCTTTTACCGAAGAACGAGCCGAAATTACCAGACGGGACGGAGACTGGAACACGACGCTTGAGCTTGTGGTGTCTTCCGAGGACGACGCCGAAGTGCGACGCATCTCGGTCACCAACATGGGCGCGCACGCATGCGATCTACAAGTGACCTCCTATGCCGAGCTGTCCCTGGCTCCACAGGCCGCCGATGTGGCCCATCCGGCTTTTGCGAATCTGTTCGTGCAAACCGAATTCATACCGGAGGTCGGTGCGTTGCTCGCGACGCGTCGCAGGCGGTCGAATGAGGAAGCGACGGTATGGGTGGCTCAGGTGGTTGTGGTCGAAGGAGAGACCGTGGGCGCCCTGCAATATGAAACGGATCGCGCGCGGTTTCTTGGACGAGGGCACCATGTCCGCACGGCGGTCGCGATGATCGATGGGCGGACACTCTCGAATACCGTCGGATCCGTGCTTGACCCGGTGATGAGCTTGCGCCGTACGGTGCGGGTGCCCGCAGGTGGGACTGTACGCCTGGTGTTTTCAACCATTGTCGGCGCTACCCGCGATGGCGTGTTGGAATTGGCCAACAAGTACAGCGACCCGAGAGTCTTTGAGCGTGCCCTGTCGCTGGCCTGGACCCAAGCGCGAGTGCAACTCCATCACCTTGGTATCGAGACAGATGAGGCCCAACTGTTCCAGCAACTAGCCAATGCCGTGCTGTATTCCGATGTCTCGCTGCGACCATCCTCTGAGGTACTGAGCCAGGGTGTGGTGGACCGTGCGGCGCTGTGGGCGCATGGTATCTCAGGCGATCTGCCTATCGTGTTGGCCTGCATCGACAACGCGGATGATGTCGACATCGTCCGTCAATTGCTCCGAGCGCATGAATATTGGCGAATGAGGCAATTATCGACCGATGTGATCATCCTGAATGAGAAGGCCTCGTCGTATGAGCAGGGGTTGCAGGGTTCGTTGGAAGGGCTTGTGCGGGGCAGCAGGTTGCGGCTCTGTCCGGATGTCGGCGGGGCACGAGGCAGTATCTATCTCCTGCGAACTGACCTGCTCTCCGCGCAGGATCGAATGCTGCTGCAGCAGGTCGCTCGGGTCGTTCTGCTCGGCCGGCGCGGGACGTTGGCGGAGCAGCTCACTCGCTTACCGCGCAGGAGCCGTGTGACCTCGACGAACTCGTCTCCCCCACGCCTGGGCAGACGCCTGGATGTGCCGGTGCCTGAGCGTGAACTCGAATTCTTTAATGGCTTGGGCGGCTTCGCAGACGATGGACGCGAATATGTCACGGTTCTCGGCGAAGGTATTCGGACGCCACGACCCTGGGTTAATGTCATCGCGAACCCGTCGTTCGGGTTCCTCGTGTCGGAGTCTGGCTCTGGGTTTACCTGGTCATTGAACAGCCACGAGAATCAGCTGACGCCCTGGTCGAACGATCCGGTATCTGATCCGTCGGGTGAGGTGCTCTATATCCGTGATGACGATTCCGGAGAGGTCTGGGGTCCGACGGCGCTGCCGATTCGAGACGATCCGGCACCCTATGTCGCCTGTCATGGGCAGGGCTATAGCCGCTTCCATCATGGTTCCCACGGCGTCTTGGCAGAATTGCTGCAATTTGTACCGCCTGAAGATCCGATCAAGATCTCTCGATTGACGTTACAGAATATGTCTGGCCGATCGAGACGCCTTTCAGTGACGGCCTATGTTGAGTGGGTGCTCGGGAGTTCCCGTAGTGAGTCCGCACCGTACATTATCACAGAGATCGATCCGGGGACCGGGGCGCTTTTTGCGCGCAGTATGTTAGGCGGCGAATTTGCCGGACGCATCGCCTTTACCGATCTTGCCGGAACACACACATCGTGGACTGGTGATCGCAGGGAATTTCTCGGCCGCAATGGAATGTTTGAACAACCCCTGGCGTTGGAAGTGGGAGGTGCATTATCTGGAAGGGTCGGAGCGGGTCTCGATCCTTGCGGGGCCCTTCAACTGTCGATTGAGCTGGCAGCAGGCGAACGCGCTGAAATCGTCTGGTTTCTAGGTCAGACAGCGGATAGAGAGCAGGCTCGTCTTCTGCTCAATCGCTATCGTGGGGCGGACGTGAATGTGCTCCTGCGTGAGGTCACCAGCCGATGGGATGACCTCTTGAGCGTCGTACAAGTTCATACGCCTGAACGTGCGATGGACATTTTCTTGAATCGATGGGTGCTGTATCAAACGCTGGTGTGCCGTGTTTGGGCACGTGCAGCCTTCTATCAGTTGAGCGGGGCCTATGGGTTTCGTGATCAACTACAAGATGGCATGGCCCTGAGTGTGGCGGCACCCGACATCACGCGCGAGCATTTGCTGCGGGCGGCCGCGCGGCAGTTTGTCGAGGGCGACGTTCAGCATTGGTGGCATCCTCCGTCCGGACGCGGTGTGCGGACCCGCATTTCTGACGATCTGCTCTGGTTGCCGTACGCGGTGATCCAATTTCTTGAAGTGACCGGCGATATGACCGTGCTGGATGAAATGGTGCCCTTTCTAGAAGGCCCGGCATTGGCCGAGGGGCAACATGAATCCTATTTTGAGCCGCGTGTGTCCCAGACGAGCGCCACCCTCTTTGAACATTGTGCGCGTGCGTTGGATCGGAGCCTTGTCGTCGGCAGTCACGGTCTTCCACTCATGGGTACTGGAGATTGGAATGACGGGATGAGCCGTGTGGGCCAGCAGGGCAAAGGGGAGAGCGTCTGGCTCGGGTGGTTTTTGCATACGGTGCTCTGGGAGTTCGCCAAGGTGGCGGCTCAGCGTGGGGAGCGTGCTCGTGCCGAAACGTGGCGGCTGCATGTGAGTGCGTTGAAGGCCGCAAT
>Ga0209824_10000435_pt1 | contig 26077 bp, 22 predicted proteins | sample VDWuncwatermetaG_FD_184124 | JGI IMG/M metagenome (GOLD analysis project Ga0209824, IMG submission 184124) | Wastewater microbial communities from Netherlands to study Microbial Dark Matter (Phase II) - VDW unchlorinated drinking water (SPAdes)... ...
TATCACAGAGGAGAAAACGGCTATGGATCGATGGGATGAGTAAGCAAGGTGAATGGAAAACGAAAAGGTCGGTGAAGGAAACTTCGGTTCAGAGAGGCAGCACCACCGCGAAGCGGTTTAGTTCAACCATTAAGTATACTGACCGGCATATTCCGGTTTCGATATTTCCAATGACTGCAGCGATTCTCCTGCCTTTAAAGGAACCTGTCAAGTCAGCACGGCACCGATTGTTGTCGGCAAAGGCTGACCGGCATTATCCCATTATGGCTGACCAGCATAATTCCGTTATGGCCGCCCAGGGGGCAAGCTGACGGCGAGTCCGTCCACCGGGCTTCGAACTCCTCTCCCGCCACGGTTCAAGACATGGGTGTAAATCATGGTGGTGCTGACGTCGGTGTGTCCGAGCAACTCCTGAACCGTGCGGATATCGTAGCCATCTTCCAAAAGATGCGTGGCAAAGGAATGGCGCATGGTGTGCGGGCCGGCTGGCTTCGCGATGCCAGCCTTGAGCCTTGCATCTTTGACGGCCTTCTGGAGGACCGATTCATGGAGGTGGTGTCGGCGCCTTTCTGCTGTGACCCGGTCGGTGTAATGGCTGGTTGCCGGGAACACCCACTGCCACCCCCACTCTTTGCCTGCGTTCGGGTACTTTCGCTCCAGAGCGTTGGGCAGACCGACACGACCCAGGCCCGCCTTGAGGTCCTCCTCGTGCTGGCATTTCACGGCCTGCAAGTGTCGGAGGAGGGGTTCTTTCACTGCTGCGGGAAGCATCGTGTGCCGGTTCTTGTCGCCCTTTCCAGCCCGAACGACAATCTGGTTGCTGGAAAAATCGATATCCTTGACTCTAAGACGACAACACTCCATGAGCCGCAGCCCAGCGCCATACAGAAGCATGGCCATTAACCACGGAGTACCCTCCAGAGAGGCCAGAAGTCGCTGGACTTCTTCTTTTGTAAGGACGACCGGCAAGCGCCTATGTTTTTTGGCGCGAACGACACCCTCAATCAGACCGATCTTTCTCTGCAGCACTTCCTGATAAAGAAACAAAAGCGCGTTGAAGGCTTGATTCTGGGTTGACGAGCTAACGTGGGACTCGGTCGCGAGGCTGGAGAGAAATTGGGCGAACTCTTTCTCACCCATTTCAGCAGGATGGCGCTTGTTGTGATAAAAGATGAATCGCTTGATCCAGCCGACATACGTTTCCTCAGTCCTTGGGCTGTAGTGGCGCGTTCGGATTGCCTGGCGCACCTGGTCAAGGAGCTTGGGCTTTGGTGCGCTTGAAGGAGAAGAAATGGTTTTGGAATGCTCCACAGTGACCTCCCTTCCCAGTTGCGCGGCAAAAAAAAGCCCGATCCTTACAGACAAACGAATCCATCTGATAGAGAATCGGGCTCCCGTCCTCAGTCCGATCTATACTCGGGCAGATCCTTTACCCCAAAGCGGGGCAACCTCCAGGTTCCCTTCTGCCCTACCTATCGGCTGACTCTTTAGACGAAACTCACAGCAATTTGCTTCAATAAAATTGTGAAGGATAGTTTAGGTCAGGACCTAGGAGAGCATTTTGCGGAGGGATTGTAGGTCTTTTTTAATCCTGACGAGGGCGTTCTTGTAGGTGGAATCGGGCAGAGCCAACTTGAGCTGCTGCCGCTCTTCCTTTTTGACTTCCTTAAGTTTCTTTCTCGCCCCTTCGATCGTAAAGCCTTCCGCATAGAGAAGCCGCTTGATCTCTAACAGAAGCTCCACGTCCTTTTTTTTGTAAAGGCGATGGCGCGAAGGGGCCTTGCCCGGCTTTAGTAGCTCGAACTCCGTCTCCCAGTAGCGCAGCACGTAGGCCTTGACGCCGACGATGCGGCTCACCTCTCCGATCTTGAAATAGATTTTGTCAGGCAAACGGGGAGGCATGGAGTTCGCAGGCCCTAGGAGGAAATGCTATTGAGGCTTTTCTTTAAAATCTGGCTAGGTTTAAACGTCAGGACCCTGCGTCCCACGATGATGATCTCCTCGCCGGTCTGCGGGTTGCGCCCCTTGCGCGGCCGCTTGGTGTTGACCACGAAGTTGCCGAACCCGGAGATTTTAACCTTCTCTCCTTTTTCCAGGCAGCCCTTGATGATCTCGAAAGTAACCTCTACCACATCGGTAGCTTCCTTTTTGGCAAAACCCACCTTCTCGTAGATTCGGGCAATGATATCGGCTTTAGTCATCTCCAACCTCTCTTTCAACCGGACTATCTATTTTCTAACCTGCGCGCCAAAAACCTCACCGATCCGGGAGACCAACTCCCGATGAAGGTCGTTCACCTCTGCGTCCGTTAAAGTCCTGTCCTTGGCCCGATAGGAAATCGTATAGGCCAAACTCTTCTTGCCTTCAGGAACCGGAGAACCCTTGTATTGATCGAATATCTGCACGTCTTCAATGAGAGAATGGTTGAATTGTTCTTTGATCCAACTAACCATCCGCTGAGCCGGGAACCCATCATCCAGCACCATAGCGAGATCCCGCTCGACAGACGGAAATCGTGGAAGGGGACAAACCGTTAATTGACGCGGAGCATACTGAACCAACCCCTCAAAGTCAAGTTCAAAGATAAGAAAGGACGGCAGGCCGAGGGCTTCACAGAGCTCCGGGTGAAGTTCGCCCAGGTAGCCGATCCAGGAGTCTTCAATTTCCAACGAGGCCGCCTTTCCAGGATGGAGAAAGGAGGGGGCGTGGCGGTTCGTCCAAGCCGCGCGCTGCTCCACGCCGACCAACTCCAGAATCCCCTCGACCAGCCCTTTGACATCGAGAAAAGTCAAAGACGATTCCTCTTTTGCGCGCAGTCCCTTGCGCTCTCTCTTGCCGCAGAGGATAGCCGCCAAACACTCTTTCTCCTCGGGTGAGCCCTTGGGGTTCAAAGAAAAAACCTTGCCGAGATCAAAGCCATAAAAGCCCTTGAGCTTCTGAATAACATGGGCGCGCAGGTTCTCCACCAAGCCCGGGAGCAGACTCAGGCGCATCTCCGCGTTCTCCTGCACCAGCGGATTGAGAATCACCACCGGCGCGCGCTGCTCCTGCCATACCCCGCCGAAGCGCCGGTTCATCTCGTCGGAGGCGAAAGGGAGATGGATCAGCTCCGTCAGCCCCTCGCCGACCAGAAAAGAGCGGATCTTCCGCTCCCAACGGAGACGGGAATCCGAGGCTCCGCCGCGCGGCCGCACCAGAGGAAGCGCGGCGGGGATCTTGTCGTAACTATGCAGCCGGGCCAGCTCCTCGATCATATCGGCCTCGCGCGTGAGATCGCGACGGTAGGAAGGAGGAACGACCTTCAGCCTGCTCTTAGAGCGGCCCTGGATCTTCAATCCGAGCGATTTTAGAATCCGCTCGATCTCCCTCGCGCTGAGTTCGATGCCCAAAAGTCCTTTGACCTTCTGATTCCGCACCACGACCGGCTGGATTTTCGTGCGGCGAGCGTACCGATCCACAACCCCCTTGAGAGGGATCCCTGAGGCGATCTCCTGTAAAAGGAAGACAGCACGATCCAAGGCATAGAGCGTCCCTTCCGGATCGACTCCCCTTTCGAAACGATGGGAGGCCTCGCTATGAAGCCCCAGGCGCTTCGCGGTGCGGCGAATAGTGAGCGGGTCAAAATGGGCGCTCTCCAGCAATACCGAGCGGGTGGCCGGCCGCACCTCCGAGTCCCTGCCCCCCATAACTCCTGCTAGCGCAATCGGGACATCGCCGTCGCAGATCAAGAGATCCTCCGAAACCAGCTCGCGCTCGACCTCGTCCAGAGTAACAAACCTTTTCACCCCACCCGCCTGCCGGACGACAATCCGTTTGGAGCTCAACCGCTCAAGATCAAAGGCGTGAAGGGGTTGGCCGCTCTCCAGCATGACCCAGTTGGTGACATCCACCACGTTATTGATCGAGCGGATGCCGCACGCCTCTAAGCGCGCCTGCATCCACGAAGGGGAAGGCGCCACGCGGACGCCCTGGACCACTCTGGCGGAATAACGCGGACAAAGACGCGGACTCACTATCCTGACATCCACAGCCCGCTTGACGTCGGGATCGCTCGCATGGGGAGTTGCGGCAGGGAGCTTCAGACGTCCTCCGGTCAGAGCGGCCACCTCGCGGCCCACTCCGAGGATCCCCAGGCAATCCCCACGGTTCGGCGTGACGCCCAGCTCCAATAACCAGTCTGCCGCTCTCCCATCTTGAGAATGTAGAGGAGCAAGCGACTCGACCTCCAGGCCCGCCATCGTCAGCGCACTAGCGATTTTCTGTGGGCTGGCTCTCAGGCTTACGAACTCTTTAAGCCAATTGAAGGTAAGCTTCATGGTAACAGTTGTTAGTTGTTGGTTTTTAGACTAAAAACTAACAACCAGAACTAAAAACTTTTTTCTCAGCCGAACTGCCTAAGAAACCGCCTGTCGTTCTGAAAGAAGAGGCGGATATCCTCGATGCCGAATTTCAACATGGCGATTCGCTCAACTCCCATCCCGAAGGCGAAGCCGGACACCTTTTCCGGATCATAGCCGACGAAACGGAAGACCTGGGGATCGATCATGCCGGCGCCGAGGATTTCGAGCCAGCCCGACCCTTTGCACACGCGGCAGGCCTGCTGCTCTTTGGCGGCGCCCTTCCCGCCGCAAAGCACGCATTGGATATCGATCTCCGCGCTGGGTTCGGTAAAAGGGAAAAAACTCGGACGGAAACGGAGCTTGGCCTCCGCACGGAAAATTTGTTGGATCACATGGGTCAGTACGCCCTTGAGATCGGCGAAAGAAATATGGCCATCCACCATGAACCCCTCGACCTGATGGAACATCGGGGAGTGCGTGGCGTCATCGTCGTGCCGGTAGACCGCGCCCGGGGCAATGATCTGCAGCGGGGGTTTGCGCTTTTCCATGACCCGGATCTGGACCGGCGAGGTATGAGTCCTGAGCAAGCGATCCTGGGAGACGAAGAAAGTATCCTGCATGTCCCGCGCCGGATGATCCTTGGGCATGTTGAGGGCCTCAAAGTTATGATAGTCGTCCTCGATGTCCGGCCCGCGGGCAATCTCAAATCCCATGCCCAGGAAGACATCTATGATCTCATCCATAACCAGAGTAAGCGGATGGATCCGGCCGCGCTCCCAGCGGCTCCCCGGAAGGGTGATATCGACCCTCTCCTCACGAAGGATCCTCTCCTTCTCCCGCGCCTTCAACTCCGCAAGACGGGCCCCGAGCTGCTCTTCGGCGAGCCCCCTCAGACGGTTCAGCTGTTCACCCATCTGAGGCCGTTCCTCGGGGGGGACCTCTCTCAAGCCGCGCAACAGCAAGGTGAGTTTGCCCTTGCGGCCCAGGTATTCCACCCGCAGCTGCTCCACCTCCGGCTCAGACCCGCAATGAGCGATTCGATCCAGGATCTCTTCCCTGAGAATCTCCAGAGACTCTTTCATGCGGTAAGGATGAAAAAACTATGCCGTCAGGTGGGCCTTGGCGAATTGGGCTATTTGGCCGAAAGCAGGCATGTCGGAAACCGCCAGATCCGCCAGAATCTTTCTGTCCAGCTCCACTCCGGCCTGCTTGAGACCTTTGATAAATTGACTGTAGGAGAGTCCGCTGAGCTCAGCCGCCGCATTAATGCGGGTGATCCACAGACCGCGGAACTCCCGCCTTCTGACACGCCTATCTCTGTAGGCAAACGCCAGCGACCTCTCTACCGTCTCCCGCGCGGAGCGATACAGTCTTCCCCGGCCTCCGACATAGCCTTTGGCCAGTTTGAATATCTTTTTTCTCCGCTGCCTGGATTTACTTCCTCCCTTAGCTCGTGGCACGTGATGAACTCCTTCCTAAATAAAAAAGCTATCAGCGTTCAGCTTTTCGCTGACTGCTGACGGCTTGCTGGCTGATTGCTATAAATACGGTATCAACTTGTGGATATTCCTGGCTTCACCGGGCGACACTGTTCCGGCTTGTCTAAGCTTTCTCTTGCGCTTCTTTCCTTTGCTGGAAAGGAGGTGGCCTTTAAAGCCCTTACTGCGTTTGATCTTCCCTGTCGCAGTGACTCTGAATCGCTTCACTGCTCCTCTTTTGCTTTTTATTTTTGGCACTTGGTTCTCCTTTCAAATTCGAACAGGCACGAGGCGGAAGGCGATAGGCGTGAGTTTCTTCTCCCTCCTCTTCCCCTGTCGCCTAGTGCCTCTCGCCGGTTTTATTTCGGCGTCAGCAGCATGGCCATGCTCCGTCCCTCCAACCTAGGAGAAATATCGAGCTTGGCGATATCCTGTACCTGGACCATAACCCCATCGAGCATCTGCCGCCCCAGTTCCGGATGCGTGATCTCTCTGCCGCGAAAGAAAACCGAGACCTTCACCCTCTGCCCCCTTTCGATAAACTTACGGATATTGCGGACCTTATAAACGAGGTCATGACGGTCCGTCCTTGACCCCATCTTGACTTCCTTGACGGCCACGAAGGTCTGTTTTTTCTTTGTCCCCTGCGACTTCTTCCGCTGTTGATAGCGGAACTTTCCATAATCCATCATGCGGCAGACCGGCGGTTGGGCCTCCGGGGCCACCTCGACCAGGTCCAATTCCTGCACCTCCACCATCTTGAGGGCCTCATGCAGCGGCATGACACCCAATTGGTCGCCCTCCGGACCTATAACCCTGACCTCACGGGCACGAATTTGATGGTTGATTCTCGCCTCTTTAGCTATAAGCCACCTCCTTTTTAAATAGCTTTCAGCGGTCTGCTATCTCAGCCTGAGGCTGATCCGCCCCAGTCTGAGGCTGGTCCGCCTCTGGCGGATCCGGCGGAAGCTTTCAGCCCCGCGCTGACCGCTGATGGCTAATTGCCCAACGCCTGTGCAACTTCCGCTTTCAGCATCTCTGCAAAATCTCTTACCGCCATGGGTTTGAGGGTCTCACCGCCTCTGCGACGCGGAGAGACCGTTTGATCTCCGACTTCCCGATCTCCGATGACGACGGCATAGGGAACCTTTTCCACCTGGGCCTCACGGATCTTATAGCTTAGTTTTTCGTTGCGCCCATCCAACTCGGCCCGCCATCCCTTGGCCTTCAGCTCCTCAACGACCTTTTGGACATATTCCTTTTGCTGGTCCGTCACTGTCATAACTTTTATTTGTACCGGCGCCAACCACAACGGCAGCGCCCCAGCACAGTGCTCTATCAAAATCCCCATGAAGCGTTCAATAGAACCCAGAATGGCCCGGTGGATCATCACGGGCCTCGCCTCGGTTCCACTGGGCGTGACATAGGTAAGGTCAAAACGCTCGGGCATGGAGAAGTCGAGCTGGATTGTGGCTAATTGCCACCCGCGCCGCAAGGCATCGAGGACAACGAAATCGATCTTGGGACCGTAGAAGGCCCCTTCCCCAGGATTTACCTGATAGTCGATACCCTCTTGTTTCAAAGACTGCGCCAACGACTCTTCCGCCCTCTGCCAGACCTCAAGGCTCCCGATGAAATGGTCCGGACGAGTCGAAAGCTTAACCTGCATCTCGTTAAATTGAAAGGTCCGGTAAACCTCACGCAGCATCTTTAAGAGCGCCGCCATCTCCGCCTCGATCTGATCGGGGGCGCAGAAGATATGCGCATCATCCTGGGAAAAGGAACGGACGCGGGTCAGCCCGGCAGTCACTCCAGATTTCTCGAAACGGTGGAGCCGGCCGAAATCCGCGTAGCGCAACGGGAGATCCCGGTACGATCGCTTCTTGGACGCATAGATAAAGGTATGCCCTGGGCAATTCATCGGCTTCACCCCGAACTCCCTTTCCTCGATGTGGGTAAAGTACATATGCTCCCTGAAGTGGTCATAGTGGCCCGAACGGCGCCACAGCTCCACATCAAAGATTTGCGGCGTAATCACCTCCTGATAGCCGTAGCGGAGGTAGAGACGGCGCATGTAAGCAACCAGTTCGTTGTAAACAAAGGCCCCCTTGGGATGAAAAAAAGGACTCGCCGGGGCGAAGGGATGGAAGCTGAACAGATCCAACTCCCGGCCCAACTTACGGTGGTCTCTCTTCTTGGCTTCTTCTAGAAGCCTCAGATGCTCGCGCAGCGCCTCCTCCGTGGGCCAAGAGGTCCCATAGATGCGCTGGAGCATTTCGTTCTTTTCGTCCCCTCTCCAATAAGCGCCAGCGACCCTGGTCAGCTTGAAGGCGCGGATGATCCCCGTCGAAGGGACATGGGGCCCGCGGCAGAGATCGACCCAGTCCCCCTGCCGGTAAAGGGAAACTACCTCCTCCGGGATCTCTCGCAAAATAGCAACCTTGTATTCCTCGCCCATGCGGCGAAAGAGCTCGACCGCTTTTTCCTGTGACATCTCTTCCCGGGTAACTTTGAGGTCCTGAGCCGCCAGATCACGCATCCTGGCCTCGATCTTCTCGATCTCTTCCGGGGTGAAGGATTTATCCCTTTTGAAGTCGTAATAGAAGCCGTCCTCTATGGTAGGTCCGATCGTCACCTGGGTGCCAGGAAAGAGGCTTTGCACTGCCTGGGCCATGAGATGGGCGGTCGAATGGCGCAGGATCTCCACACCCTCAGGACTGTCCAGAGGAATCCAGTCCAGGGTACAATCCCGGCTCAAAGCTCGATTCAGATCTACCTGAACTCCATCAATCTTCGCCGCAATGACATTGCTGTTGATACCCAGAGAGGAGACGAGTTCCTGAATCTTGAGGCCAGAGGCCACCTCCATGGTTTTTCCGTCTGGCAGTCTAACCTGAATATTTCCCATTACTGCTTGATTAACCCTTCAACCCTTAATCCCTTTAACCCTTGAACCCTCTATTTTATGAAATGGTAGGCACGGGCGGGATTGAACCGCCGACCTCTTCCGTGTCAAGGAAGCGCTCTCCCACTGAGCTACGTGCCTTTAAAGCCAAAGGAGCAGCTGATTTTTGCTCCCATGAAATTTAAAGGGGGATCTTGCAAATCCCCCTCGCAGCACTGCAAGCGTCTGATTTGACTATCAATTTTTATTCACTCTGTCAACTTAACCGGGTCAGGGAGGGAGCTCGATTCTGCAGCCAGACCAAACCCCGATAGATGTACTGAAAGCCGGAAACCACGGTGGTCAGGGCAGTGACATAGAATAGGAAATCATCGAGCCACGTAACGACGAGTTGAGAGTCGTAGAGAAAAAGCAATACCACGCCGACCGTGACAAGCTGAAAAACAGTGCTGAGTTTACCGATGAGACTGGGCTGGACCACCAGACGCTCTTCAACGAGAAAATAAATCACTCCGTAACCGAACAGGATGATGATATCCCGGCTTATGACGAGGACCACCAACCAAGGAGGAATCGCTCCCATCAGGCCGAGCATGATGAACGAGCTCATGACGAGCAATTTGTCAGCCATCGGATCCAGATAGGCGCCTAAAGAAGTCTGCTTGTGGGTGATGCGGGCCACTGCGCCATCCAGCGCATCGGTCAGCCCCCCAAGGATAAAAACGATCAGCGCATCCAGGTAAAGACGAGAAGAGAGCAGAACCAAGAAAAAAGGGATCGCGACAATGCGGATCAGGGTCAGGAAATTAGGTAGGTTCAGCATGCCATCCCTAACCACTTTCTCATCTGACCTGCCAGCTTCGGCGTGAGTAGCGCTGTTACCTGGATGCTCTCACCATCAAATTTCTCGTCCAGGATTCGCCCCCGCTGGCGCAGTAGAGAGAGCAGCGAACCTTGAGCAGGAGAGAAACGAAACTCGCTCCGCTCCTTGCCGCGATCGAGTACATCCCCTATCGCCTCCAGGAGACCGTCGATCCCTTGTCCGGTCAATGCCGAAATAGGACACACCGCTCGGGCTCCGTTGCCGACGATCCTGGGTAGAGACGCTCCGGCAATATCGACTTTGTTCGGCACCATGAGGTAAGGAGTATCTCCTGCCCCGATCCCTTGCAAGACGACCTCGACCACCCGGATCTGCTCCTCGTAGAGGGGATTCGTCATGTCCACAAGGTGCAGCAGGAGATCGGCGCTCCGCACCTCTTCCAGCGTGCTCTTGAAAGCCTCGATGAGAGAGTGCGGAATCTTGTTGATGAATCCCACCGTATCAGCCACCATGACTCTGTCGCCGTTGGAGAGCCTAAGGCAGCGAATCGTGGGATCCAAAGTAGCAAACAGCTTGTCCCCCACCAGCACCCCGGCCCGGGTCAGAGTATTCATCAAGGTCGATTTGCCCGAGTTAGTGTACCCAACCAACGCGACCGTGGCATAGGGCACTTCCAGCCGCTCCCGACGCTGGAGCGTGCGCGTCCGCTCGACGGTGGTGAGGCGACGCTTCAAGGTCCCAATCCGCTCACGGACCCTTCGGCGGTCGACTTCCAATTGGGTTTCCCCGGGACCGCGCGTGCCGATTCCGCCGCCGAGCCGGGAGAGATGGGTCCAGTGCCGAGTCAAGCGGGGCAGAAGATATTCGAGTTGGGCCAGTTCGACCTGCAGCTTGCCTTCGTTGCTCCGCGCCCTCTGGGCAAAGATGTCAAGGATCAACTGGCTCCGATCGATCACCCGGAGCTGAAGAGCGGATTCCAAATTGCGCTGTTGGGCAGGGCTGAGATCTTCGTCAAAAATGACCAGGTCGGGTTTTATCTCTGCGAGATTCTCCCGGATCTCCTCTACTTTTCCTTCGCCTATCAGAGTAGCCGGGCTCACCCTCTTGAGGCGCTGGGCAAACTTCCCGACCACCTTCGCCCCGGCGCTCTGGGCGAGCTTTTCCAGCTCCTCCAAGTTGTACTCCAGGGGAACCTTATGGTCGAGCATGGGTAGATCCACACCTACCAGGAGGGCTCGTTCTTGAGATCGGCGATGGTGGGATTGGACTCGTTTCAAGAGATTTTATGGGGTGAAGGTGACGCGGTTGCCGAAGAGACTCTCCACCGTCTGCAGCAGCTCAGGGGTCCTAGCAACCTGAAGATGGATTGGAAGCTCGATGATGGTTTCGCTTTTATCCGACATGAAGAGGTGGAGAAAAACCGTACAAGATCCGGGATATTTGAGCAGCGCCTCATGAAGCCGGCCCAACTCCTCTGACGTGACCTCCCGGCCGCGCAGATAGAGATGGAGGCGATCGCCGTTCTGCACCCTCTCCGGCTGGATCCGCGGAGAACTAGGGGTAGCCTGCCGCGACATCTGAGCCAGCGGGGTGACATCATTTGCGATAATCTGAACTCTTTCCTCTCCTACTTCCAGCCTCCCTTGTACGAGTATCGGATCGTCCAAGACCAGAGTCTCCATGCAGCGGCGGTAGACATCGGGCCACACGATCACCTCGATAAATCCGGTTCGATCTTCCAATTGGAAGCTGGCGTAGCGCTCCCCTTTCTTGGTGTTCCTGAGTCTCAGGGCCGTCACGACACCACCGGCCTTGACATCTCCATTGGCGGATTTCTCCCGGATGTTGACTATAGCTCCGCTAGTCAATTTTTTAAGGTCGCCTTCATATTTATCTAACGGATGGCCCGTGATGTAAAACCCCAGCGATTCTTTCTCGAAGGCCAGTAACTGCTGCGTCGACCACTCTTCAACCTCAGGATAGTTGTCGCCCTTGGCATCGCCGTTTCCCCTCCCTCCACCTAAGGCATCAAAGATATCGATCTGATTGCTCTGCCGCCCCTTCTGGTACGACTGTCCCGTTTTCATGGCCTCGTCCAGAGCTGCTATCATCTGGGCCCGCGAAACGCCGGCCGAATCAAAGGCGCCGCATTTGATGAGGCTCTCCATCACTCTCCGGTTAACAGCGCCAAGGTCGACACGCCGGCAGAAATCGAAGAGAGATTGAAATACTCCCTCACGCTCACGGCTCTCTAGGATAACCTCCACCGCCTTCTCGCCTACGTTCTTCACCGCTGCCAGCCCAAACCGGATCTTTTCCCCCAACACGGTAAAATCGGCGCGACTCTCATTGATATCCGGGGGAAGAACCTCGATCCCTCTCTCGCGGCACTCCGCCAGGTTCTTGATCACTTTGTCGGAATCGCCCATTTCAGAGCTCAGCAGGGCGGCCATGAACTCCACCGGATAATGGGCCTTCAGGTACGCGGTCTGGTAGGAGATCAAGGCATAAGCGGCCGAATGAGACTTGTTGAAGCCGTAACGGGCAAAGGTCTCCATCTGATCGAAGATCTCGGTGGCCTTTTTGGGATCGATCTTGTTTTTGCGCGCCCCCTGGATGAACCGCTCTCTCTGGCTGGCCATCTCCTCTGGATCTTTTTTGCCCATGGCGCGGCGCAGGATATCCGCCTCTCCCATACTGTATTGGGCAAGGCTTTGAGCGATCTGCATCACCTGCTCTTGATAGACAATGACCCCGTAGGTGTCTTTGAGGATGGTCTCGAGCAAGGGGTGGAGGTAGCGGATCTGTTCCTTTCCATGCTTGCGCTTGATGTATTCCTCGGTCATGCCGCTGTCGAGCGGGCCGGGACGGAACAGGGCCAGGATCGCCACCAGATCCTCAAAACAGTTGGGCCGTATCTTTACCGTCATCTCCCGGATGCCCGTGCTTTCAAGTTGGAAGACCCCCGTGGTATTTCCCGAGCAGAGAAGCCGATAAGTCTTCTTATCATCCAATGGCAGATTATTGATGTCGATCTCGACTCCCCGGCTCGCCTGAATCAGCTTGAGGCAATCGTGGATCAGCGTCAGGGTCTTCAGCCCCAGGAAGTCAAACTTGATGAGGCCGATCTTCTCGACGCTCTCCATGTCGAACTGAGTAACGATCCCTCCCTCCTTATCCAGAAAGAGGGGGAGATAATCCACCAGGGGAAGATTGGACAAGACCACGCCCGCCGCGTGCGTCGAGGCGTGGCGGGTAAGCCCTTCGAGGCGCAGCGCGTGATTGATGAGATTTTGCACTCGTGGGTCGCTCTTCATCAGCTCCTGCAAGCGCGGTTCCATCTTGATGGCATTGGCCAGAGGATAGTCAAAGCCTTGCTTGGGGGCAGGAACGAGCTTGGCGATAGCATCGGTCTCGGCGAAGGAAAAACCCAGAGCCCGCCCGACATCTCTGATAGCCGCCTTGGCCTTGAGAGTCCCAAAGGTGGCGATCTGAGCCACTTTATCCGAGCCGTACTTTTCCTTGACATAGCGGATCACCTGATCCCTGCCCCGGATACAAAAATCGACATCGATGTCGGGCATGGAGCGCCGCTCGGGATTGAGAAAACGTTCGAACAGGAGACCGTGACGGATCGGGTCTAAATCGGTGATCTTGAGCGCATAGGCTACTACGCTGCCGGCGGCCGAACCCCTTCCCGGCCCCACGGGGATGCCATGGTCCTTGGCGTAGTTGATGAAATCGGCGACAATCAGAAAGTAGCCGGAAAATTGCATACCCTTGATTACGCCGAGCTCGAAGTTGAGGCGCTCTTCGTAAAGCTTAAGCCTTTCCTCATGCTCCCCCGGATGAGCCGCTTTCAGAGGCTCAAGCCTCTCTTCCAACCCTTCGCGCGCGAGCTCATCGAGGTAATCGTCGAGGCTCACCGCCTTCGGCGGCTCGAAGGGGGGAAAATGATAATTGCCGAATTCCAGCTCCAGATTGCACCTCCCGGCTATCTCCAGGGTGCGCTCCACCGCCTCGGGACAATAGTCAAAGCCCTGCTTCATCTGCTCCGCCGACTTGACGAAAAGCTCATCCGTCTCCATCTTCAGCCGGTTTTCCTCCTGCACGGTCTTGCCCGTCTGGACACAGAGCAGGACATCATGCGCCTGGGCGTCGTCCCTCTCACCATAGTGGCAATCATTGGTCGCAACCACGGGAAGGGAGAGCTCTTTCGCCAGCTCGAGGATCATGCGGTTGACCTTTTCCTGTTGCGGGAGTTTGTTGTCCTGGACTTCGAGGTAGTAACGCTCCTCGAAGATGGAGAGATAGCTCCCGGCGGCACCCCTCGCTTTCTCGATCTGGCCCGCCGATAGGGCCGAGGCCACTTCCCCCTGCAGACAGGCGCTTAGGGCGATCAATCCGCGGTTATGTTCCCTGAGCAGTTCCTTATCGACCCGGGGCCTATAGTAAAAGCCTTCCATGTAGCCCGCGGTCACGAGCTTGCAGAGATTGCGATACCCCTCCAGGTTCATAGCTAGGAGGATCAAGTGGTGGTTGTACTCCTTGTTCCCCTTATCCACGCCCTTGCGCTCGAAGCGGCTGTTGGGGGCCACGTAGATCTCACAACCGATAATCGGTTTGACGCCGTGCCGCAGGGCCTCGCGGTAGAACTCGATCGCGCCGAACATATTGCCGTGATCGGTCATGGCAACGGCCGGCTGTTTGAGCTGCTTGATGCGCTCTAACAACGACTCGACCTTATTGGCACCATCCAGGAGGCTGTACTGAGTATGGCAATGAAGGTGGACGAAACGGGAATGCTCCATTTGCTTAAATTGAAGCTAGCACAAATCAGAATCCGCTACAATTATTTTTTCCAGTTTCGGCGGAATGCAACAGAAAGTAGGGGATCCAAAGTGCGGGTGTCCGGAACAACCTTCAAGTCCCCCGGACTTTCCGGATGGCTTCCTTGACCACTTTGCGCTTGATTCCAGCTTTGGCTACTGCTGAGTGAATCCGATCCAGAGCAGCCTGAAACCGGTCCCGCCTCCCAGCCTTAATCTCGTTCAGAATGGCATCGGGAGTTCTCTCATCCTCCCACTTCCCACAAAGGCCCGTCTTTTGGGGTTTCTTAGCCAACTTCTTACGGAGTCTCATCAATAAATCTTGGCATTTTAACCTGCTCTTTTAAAGAGGCTATGGCCTCAGCCCCCAGGTTATACGCTGTTACCAGCCCCACTGGCTTTTAATTCGACGATAGGCGGTGTCATCTGGTCTCCCCCTCTTGCGCTTACACTCCATTCAACCGTTCCGCCGAGAAAAGCGCTACAAGAGATTTACAGCTCTAAGTCAAAAACACATGCATGGCACCGGACTTGAACTACCACCCTGACATTTTCTCGTTGCTGTTAACCTGACATGTTGACGTTGCTACGACACTGTTAACAAAAAAATGAGCTACCTTGACTCTGCCAACTAACTCTGGCGAAGCAACTCCAGAATTCCAAGTAGTTGCGTCGTACCGAATTCCCGAAAGTGCTCCGCCTCTAAGCCCATACTCGTCGCAAATATATTCAAAACCCTAAGACTCGTTTCCGTGAGACCACGAAGCTGAGGTGCACTGATGTTAGCCTTCGCAAAAACATCACCATACCCCAGTTGTGAAGTTCGATGCGCAAATAAATTGTGCCTTAAGATGGTCAAGCCCTTGAGCGCAGCTTCTGCCTGTTTCACCAAGCCGTTAGCTTCATCAATCTTTTCCTTTGGAACTCCAGCAATCCCCGCATCTCTAATCAAGCCACACAGAGTCACCCTATCCTCACGCGGCGTATCAAAAACTTGGTAAAGATACATAACTGCAGAAGTAAAGTGGGCCCGGTCATCAAACCAGAAAAAACCCTTGAACCTGTTAATCACTGGTTCAACAGTTTTTTTCGTCTCGGGTCCCTCGTACACATACCAGATATCGTAAAAACCACGTGCTTCAATCGTAAGGTGAAACAGCAAAGCAAGCTTCTCTTTGAAAGTCATAAATTACCAACCTCCAAACCCCTAAGATCAAACCACAAACAGATATATAGGAATTATAACTGCCAGGTTTCCTTATGCGCAGAACGCGCTATTGATCCATGGCTGGCCACGGCAAGAGAGGAATCATTCGTAGGCGCACACTGCCGTCCCCATCGGCGGGAAAAGGAAATGTACCTAGAATAATAAACTGAAGCAAAACCGCTGACACAGGAATCAAAAGCGCAATACCGACGGACCACAAATACCGTCTTGAACGGCTTGAGGGCGCAGCGCCCTATGGCCCCTCCTCGAACGGTCACAAGAGGAACCTGCATGGGTACGGTTTGAATCCCAACAATCCAACCTAATCCTTCCCGCTCAAGATCGAGCTGCTTGACGAGACGCGGATCAACCAAACTCTGAGAAGCCCCCGTATCCACTAGAGCCCGGACAATAGTGCCACCCACACGGAGGGAAATGACGGGAAGGGAAAAGGAAGGAAAGGACGCCCAGTTACGCGGCACTTACCACCACTGCCGGACGTGGCTCCATGGAAGGACCATAGCTAAGCATTGTGAGAATTCTCTTATCACGGTGCAGCTTCCATACTTCTTGGAGGTCTTCAGGATCTTGAGCAGTGGCTATAAGCTTTCCGCGGACAGGCTCCCCATTGTCTTCTTCCGTCACTTCAAGGAGAATCCACGTATCGGGATATTGTTTTTCCCACGCTCGGATTGTTTTCTCAACCTCCCGATACACTTTCCTAGAGCCATTAGAACTATTAGAGCGTGTCCGCATAGGGCGTGCTCCTCTTAACAATTTGGCATCCTAACACGAAGTGTATGGGCTTGTCCCCATAGTGTCAAGACGGCTATGGCGACCTTCATACTCCCACTCGATAGTGGCCGGCGGCTTGGAGGAGATGTCGTAGACGACGCGGTTGACGCCGCGGACTTCGCCAAGGCATTAAGCCGCATCCGGGGCAAGGAGGATCCAAACTTTCGTCATCCCTTTAATAGCCTCTAGGCAAGACCGAACTTCTGTGACTTCGTGACTGTCAAGGCCTAGATGACGCGGGAGCCAGATTGTCACAGCAAATCCCCCACCTGCAGCCCCAGACAGCGGATCAACGTTGGTCACTCCTATCTGATAGGCTTGGCAAATTGCTTGAGCTTCCTTGCGTATTCGAAGCGATTCAGCCAAGTCCGACAAATACTACTCCCACTCGATTGTAGCTGGCAAGATGCACTACGGTCGATTGCCCGATCCCCACCCGCGTCACTAGCGTGAACTAACCATCCACTGCGGTTACCGCTTCTTTTCTTCCTTCCGGGTGTTAGGAACTCACTCCTTTGAGTATAGATGGAAAGTCGGTGCATGGACATTTGCCACCGGTTGCGGTAAAAAGCCTGGTTGCAGGGACAGGTCGATGACTGCGCATTTTTCGATGGCTTATTTAATGTTTGCGGACGTTAAAGGATATTCAGATCTGTCCGATCTTCAATTGCAAATTTTCTGCGGTACTGTCGTTCCCAAAATTTTCGCCGTACTGCAGGATAAGAGTCCGTTTTACGTAAACTCCTGGGGTGACGCCTTCGTTGCTGCCTTTGATGACCCTGTCAACGCTACCGAGTGTTCACTAGAGCTACGAGCATTTGTCAGGGATAGAAACTGGAATGATGATGGATTACCTGAATCACTTGCGATTCGTATATCACTGCATTCCGGAAGAGTGGTGAGATTTGAAGATCCTATAACGAAAGGTACCAACGTTTACGGAAGAGAGGTTAGCCGCGCAGCCAGAATCGAACCTGTGGTGCCGCCCAATGAGATCTTCACAACAAATTTGATGATCAAAACTTTGGATGCACTACCAAAGCGTCCCAAATGTGACTGGGATCCGCTTGGCCGGCATCCTCTAGCCAAAGCGTGGGGCGCGGAGGAGCTCTATCGCCTACGCCGACCCAGCGAACCTGTAAAGACGATCGCCGATTTGGAACTTCCAGAGATAGCAAACGTGTTTCGGATTCCCAAAGAGAATTCGAAGCGAGACGATCGAATGATGGAGATTCTTTCTGAGACCTCTGTTTCGTACTCGCTGCTGGGTCTCTCTGGTTTCAATTACGTGCATTCTCAAGGAAAGAACTGGAACTTTGGTATCAAACGGCATCTTGAAGATGGACGTCCAATGAGACTTCTCTTGGCCCATCCGGAGGGAGATGAAGCAAAAATACGGAAACGCGCGGAAGCGCGCCAAAACGCTGGGGCCTTTCTCAAAGTTCCTTTGAGTCGTTTGGAAGAACTTCAGTCTCGCTATCCGAACTTGGAAGTTAGGCTGGCGACACTCTCCATTTACTGCTCCTTATTTTTCACCGACCGGAGCGTTCTTTATGATCCTTATCATCTCGGCTATTCCGCCGGCGATGAAAGTGGTCAAAATCTTTTTGTTGTCATAGAATTCACCAAAGGCCAATGCTATCAGTTGCTCTTGAGTCATTTCGAATTCCTTTGGAACGATCCTTCGACGGCAACCTTACTGGAAGTTATCGGTCGCTTTCCTAAGAAGGGTGATGGCGGTAAATGAGGATCAGTAAATCAGGTCATTCCACGGCATGGCCACCAAATTTCCTATACGGCTGTAGAGCAGTGGAAACTCCCCGCATTTTGGCATCAAACTTCTGAAGATCAGTAGATCGAAGCATTCCTCCGAATAGCCGGGTTTCAAAATAGGATTCTTTAGTTTGAAACATCTTGCTGACAAGATTCGCAAGCATGTTGCACTGTTCGAAGCTCAATTCGTCAGATGGGTGCACGGGATGAGTATGAATGGCATCCCAAAACTCGTTTTTTATAAGCCGAGATCCGTAGTTTTGTTCGAAGAAAGGCATCTTATGCCAGAGTGGCGCGCCCGGATCAACCATGGCGGGCGCCGCTGTTACCGCATCGATCTTCGCCCGCCATCTGAACAGAAACTCCAAGGTCTCCCCCAAAGTTTCGCTGGTTTCGCCTGGATGAAACACTAGATTAATTTTTAGTTTGGTTTCGGGGAGTTTCCCCACCACTTCGAACACGGCCTCCGCCTTTGTCAGATAGTCCTTCGGATCATCTGTCTTATTCATTAGTCGCAACATCTTTGGGGAAGCGGATTCCAAGCCGAGATCAAGGACGCGCAACCCGCCTGCCGATAGTGTGGGGATTAAATCCGGGTCGATCATGTCAGCCCGTGTTTGAGTCCGCCATTGAAACTTGAACGGGAGCCGTCGGACAGATTTCGCAAATTCTTCGGTGATGTTACGATTCAACCCGTAATTTTTTGCTATTAAATAAAACCTCAAGACTTGGGGATTGCCATATTGCCTGTAAATCCAATTTAGTTCACCTATGAGGCGATCCGCGGCTTTATAGCGCACTTTGTATGTGAACACTGAGGCATTTGAACAAAATGAGCAGTCAAAGGGGCAACCCCTACTCTCTTCGAGCCTCGGGACTAGGTTCTGGAAATTGGGAAACATTTCATAATTCAGATACGCGAGTTCCTCCAGTGGAAGCTGGGTTCCTGTATCTGGAGTCGAAACTATCTTTGCGCCGCTTCTGAACACGATTCCTGGGACGGATTCGAGAGTCCGCAGTTGGTTTACCACAGCGTCGTACAACTCAAGCGTTGTTCCCTCGCCCTCGTAGCGCACAACGCAGTCCAGATGCTGGATTTCATCCAATGCGATTGATCCAAGAGGACTAACATGTTGTCCGCCCGCGAATATGAATATCTCCGGATTGATTTCTTTTACTAATGCGCAATAAGTCTTTAGCGCAGGATATGCAAAGCCGGACATGCAAGCGATACCCACTAGGAGAGGGCGCGCGGCCAGAATTCTCATGCGAAGATCACCGGGTGTAACGTCTCCTCTAGACATGTCGATTACAGAGACTTCCACGCCCCTAGCTGCCAAAGTGGAGGCTACTGAAAGTAATCCTATCTCTATGTAGCCCTCTTGCTGGCGTACTGTCTGATGTCTACCAGAGATAGGCTCGGGAGGATAAGTCAGATGAGGCTGAATTAGAAAAACGTTACACCCGCTCATGGCGCATCGTCGTCACTCCCATTCCATCGTGCCAGGCGGTTTCTGAGTAACGTCGAGTAAAACCGCAGAAATTTTTGAAGAGATCCCTATAAGCTCATTTGCGATATCGTCGAGGAGGTTATGTTCAAGCTTTGCCCAGTCTGAAGTCAAAGTGTCTACGCTTAGCAGCATTCGAAGGACTACAAGTTGGTCCCAAGTTGCCGGCTCGCCCGACCACTTTACGGCCAAGAGTACCCGATTCACGTGTGGAGTTCGATTTGCAATCTCAGTACTTATTAGTTCAGTAAGTTCGTGTGGAACTTCACACCGTTCACCCCGCTGGGTTACGCGTATCTCAACTGGATGTTCGTACGTGCGGTAGTCGCCCTTTACGCCGACGCTCCGAATGGGCAACACTGACGTCATTAGCTTCTCATATTTGACTTCAGCAAATTGCAGTCGTTCCTCAATCGTACGATATAAATGTTGTTGAATTTTGTCTGGCAGGCTGAACTGCGGGTCTGAGGATTCACGCATATCAACCAGAATGGGGAAGCCCATCCATAACTGCTCATACCAGCCGGAACGCCTTAGGTGACGCAATACGACTTCATCAAGTTTATGATAGAGATGGATTTTCTCAGACGTTATTTCGCCAGCGATGCGTACAGCAATCCCCGGACCAGGAAATGGATGTTTCCAAATGAAGTCATGCGGTAGACCTAATTCGGCGGCAAGCTTCCGAACCTCATCCTTATACAGGAACCTTAGAGGCTCCAACACCTCCATGTTCATGAGAGACGGTAAGGCATTATGATGAGTCTTAATCGTACTCGCATGTTTAGTGCCACCGCTGGTGATGATGTCTGGATATATTGTACCTTGAGCCAGTATCCACCGGTCGGGATCCAAGTTTAGATAGGCCACAGTTCTGTTCTTAACGTCTAGGAATAGTTTGCCTATAATCTTCCGCTTTTCCTCTGGATCAACAACGTTTCTAAGAGCCCGTAAGAATTCTTCAGAAGCGTCGACGAATAAGCAATTACTCATACCATATTCTGTGAGGAATCGCTGTGTATTCTCAAGATCCCGTGGACGAAGAAGCCCTGTATCGATCGATAAGCCCTTGACGCGAGATGTTCCGAGCACTCGATTCAAAAGAATGAAAAGAACAGTAGAATCGATGCCACCGCTTACCAGGATAAAAACGTTACGTTCGCCTAAAGCCTTCCGAATGTAATCTTCAGCTATCTCGACGTAAGCCTTCATGTCCCATGTGGGTTTACAACCGCAAACGTTGATTGCAAAGTTGGCTAGTATTTCCTTCCCGTACGTTGAATGCGCGACTTCGCAGTGAAATTGCACGCCATAACGTTTAGACACGGGATCTTCAGCCGCGGCATTGGGACAGTGAGTCGTGGAAGCTACGGTTGAAAATCCAGAGGGAAGTTCGACAACCGCATCGCCATGGCTCATCCAAACTGTTTGTGTCGAAGGTAATCCTTTGAAGAGGAGAGAATCCTTTTGCACCGTAAGCTCCGCACGTCCAAATTCCTTAACTTGACCTGCTACAACGCATCCACCGAGTAACTGTCCCATCAATTGATATCCGTAGCAGATCCCCAATATTGGTATCTTCAGATTAAGAAGACTTCGATTGAATTCTGGGCAATTCTCGTCGTACACGCTGGACGGGCCTCCAGACAGAATCAGTCCTTCAATGCCTTTAGAGATTAGTTCATCAGCCGAAACATCAGGAGGAAAAATTTCACAGTAAATACCCGCGTCGCGTAGTCGTCTACTGATTAGATGGGTAAATTGTGACCCGAAGTCTAGAATTGCGATAGGAACGACTTGGTGATCCTCCATGAAGAGTCCTGTTTCTAATTAAATTTGTCCTGCAACTTCAACTTTGCAGCGGCAGCTCCATTGTCGCAACCAGCGGTTATTCCGCCCTGTAGTTGGGGGCTTCCTTCGTTATGAAGACATCGTGGACGTGTCCCTCTCTCAACCCCGCTGAGGTCACTTGCATAAAGCGGGCCTTCGCACGCAGGTCCGTGACGGTCCGGCAACCGAGGTAGCCCATCCCAGCGCGTAAGCCACCAACCAACTGGTGGATATTAAAAGAGAGAGAACCTTTGTATGGCACCTGCCCCTCAATTCCTTCGGGAACCAATTTCATTCTATCTTCCACATCGCTCTGCCCGTAGCGGTCCTTGCTCCCGTCTCCCATAGCCCCAAGAGAACCCATGCCGCGATAAACTTTATAAGTTCTTCCCTGATAGAGAATGGTTTCTCCGGGACTCTCCTCGGTGCCGGCAAAAAGGCTCCCGATCATAACCGAATGAGCGCCAGCAGCAAGCGCTTTGGTGATGTCACCTGAGTACTTGATCCCGCCGTCGGAGATAATCGGGATGTTATGACGCTCGGAAGCCTTGGCACAACTTGCGATCGCCGTGAGCTGCGGTACTCCTACCCCTGAGACCACGCGGGTAGTGCAGATGGAGCCTGGCCCTACGCCTACTTTTACCGCATTGACGCCAGCCTGAATCAGGGCAAGCGTGCCCTCCTCCGTAGCGACGTTCCCGCCTACAAGCGCGAGATCAGGGTGGCGGCGTCGAATACCCTTGACCACCTCCAGCACATTCTTGGAGTGACCGTGGGCCGTATCCACGGCGATGACGTCCGCTCCGGCTCTAACCAGAGCCTCCACCCGTTCCTCGCAATCCGATCCCACACCCACTGCCGCTCCCACGCGCAGCCGCCCTCTCTCGTCTTTACAGGCAAAGGGGTATTGGGTTTTTTTCTCTATATCTTTGACGGTGATCAGCCCCTTGAGCTTAAATTTTTCATCCACGACCAAAAGCTTTTCGATCCGGTGGCGGTGCAGGATCTCTTTGGCCTCGTCGAGATCCACTCCCGGTTTGGCCGTGATCAGATTCTCTTTGGTCATAACCTCCGATACTGGCCGGTCCAGCCCTTTCTCGAAGCGCAGATCCCGATGGGTCAGGATCCCCACCAGACGCCCTCCCTGGGTCACCGGAAGCCCAGAGATACCATATTTCTGCATGATCTCCTGTGCCTCGGCGATTTTCTGATCCGGGCGCACCGTTATCGGGTCCGTGATCATCCCGCTCTCGAACTTTTTTACCTTTTCGACTTCCGCCGCTTGGGACGCCACCGGCATATTGCGATGGATAAACCCCAACCCGCCCTCCTGCGCCATGCCGATGGCCGTGCGCGATTCGGTCACCGTATCCATTGCCGCGCTCACCAGCGGGATGTTCAGCGTCATCCGCTCTGTCAAGCGGGTCGTGACGTCGGTCTCCCGTGGCAGGATCGAGGATTCTGCCGGGACTAGGAGGACATCGTCAAAGGTCAGACCGAGCGGCAGGATTTCCTGGTTTAACATGGCTCACCTCCGCATGAAGGTAAAAAAAAACCCAGACCTGGGCCTGGGTTTTTTATGGCGATTAGCGCCTTCAGGGCAAACATAAAATCTTATAACAGGAATCGCCCTTGTTGACAAGACCATAGGCTAAAGCATTGGGGCTCCTCCGAGCCTAAGGTTCACCTTCCTGATAAAATCTGTGGAGGAGCTGGAGAGACAATGGAAACGAGACAAACGACAGAATGAGAGACTTGTCGGTTTAACTAAACGGTCTTAGGTAATTACCATGATCCAGCGGCTTCGGCAGGTCGGATTGGCCCATCAGCCACTGGTCTACGCCGTGAGCCGCGTGGCGCCCCTCGGCGATCGCCCACACGACCAGACTCTGGCCTCGCGTCATGGCAGGTTGGTTGATCCCATCAAATAGCGGTCGCCTCTCAGAAGAGACGCTAAACTTTTTCCAGAAGGGCCACCGTTTCGACCTCCGCTGTCTGGGGAAACATGTCGAAAGGCTGCAGAGTGATCACGCGATAACCATTGCCGGTAAATTTATCGAGGTCGCGAGCGAGGGTCGCGGGCTCGCAGGAAACGTAGATGATCCGCGGCGGCTGCAAGGAAAAAAGAGCGGCCATGGCGTCAGGCTGAACACCTTTGCGCGGCGGGTTCAAGATCACGAGATCGATTTGGGCAAGCCGGCGTTTTGCTTCTTCCACTTTTTCGGCGATGTTTCCCTCAAAGAAGCGGCAGTTGGAAACGCCGTTCATCCTGGCGTTTTGCTTCGCCGTCGCGATCGAAAGAGAACTTTCATCGACACCCCAAATCAACTGCGCCGCCTGTGCCAGGTAGAGAGAGATGGGACCGACGCCGCAATAAAGGTCGAGGACCGTTTCGCTGCCGTTCAGGCTCGCAAGCGCGAAGACTTTCTCATAGAGCTTGCGGGCGACCAATGGGTTGGCCTGAGAGAATACCCCAACCGGAATCTTGATCTTCAAATGACCGATGCGCTCCCTGAGAGTATCTTGTCCGGCGAGTAGACGGTAATGCTCTCCCCAGATGACGTTGCCCGAATCTTCATTGATGTTCTGCACGACCGCGACGAGGGAGCGAAATCGCTTCTTGAGCGACCGCGCAAGTTCGCTGCCCTTGGGAAACGTCGCGTGCCGGGTAACCATAGTCAGCACGAGTTCCCGGGACCAAAAACTATAACGGACGTCCAGGTAGCGCAGCTCGCCGCTGTCGCTCCTTTCATCGTAAGGAGCGATGCCGAGTGTTTGGATTTCTTTCTTGAGCTGTTGAATCACGCGATTAACCGGCTCCGGATGAACCGGGCAGGAAGAGATGTCCACGACTCGATGGCTCTGCGGTAGATAGAGACCCGTGAGGACTTCGCCCTTCGACCTTCGCACGACGAGCTTCACGCGCGCGCGGTATCCCAGCCGCTGCGGAGACGGAACAACAGCAGGCGCCTCAAGGTGGCCCAGCGCCGGATAATCGGCCAGCGCTTGAGTTATGATTTGCTGTTTTCTTCTCAACTGCTCCGGATACGGAAGATTGATAAACGGGCAGCCGACACAATCGGGATAATGAGGACAGGACGGTATGTACTCGCCTTGGCGGCGTTGAGGTGCTCCCCGGCGGCGCGTCGGGACAGCCTCGTCTCGCTTAAAAGTCACGGACCAGAGATACAGGCAGGATCAGGCTGGGTCAATCGGGAAACGAACTCTACCACGAGAAAATCCTTGCTCTTTTACCGTCAGATCACGTAAAATTGCTGAAGTTAATAGGCTTCCAAGCTGCACCTCGTAAGCAAAGCCCAAGTAGGCCACCGAAGGGCATCGTCGTCACAGCGGCTAGTTGCGCCGCGAGACGAACAAGCGCCCGTAATTTGAGAAACTAACAAACACTCTAATGGCCCGAAAGAAAAAATCCCGCACCAAAAACAAGAAGCGCAATATTGCGCCAAATCTCAAGTCGGCGAGCGGATCAGGGTTCTCATTCGAGGACAAAGTTGCTGCGCTTCTTTTTTGTGAGATGCTGGCGGGAAAGTCATCGCTTGGTGACGATTGCGGATTAACCGTAAGCATTGAACGCCAGGCGGGAGACTGGGAGCCATTTGGGGATCTGCTTCTCATTCTTCCGACGCGGGATGGAACGCTCGTAAAGTGCGGTTGCTCTGTGAAAAGCAACCGACAGATTACTGCCAATGGATGCAAGGCTGACCTACGGGTAAATCTTTGGGCCATGCCCGCAAAACCGGTATTTGATCCTGATGGGAGTGCGCTCGGCTTGTTCTGTGCCGAACTCGTCAAGAAAGACAGCGACCTTGCTCACTCTCTGTGTCGGCAGGCCCGGGAAGTGGAGCCTGCTAGACTCGACCAAAAGGTAATGCAAACGAACATGCGTAGGATCTACGATTCCTTCAGATGCCCAACGCTTGCCGGCGTAGATGGTCTCCCCGGGCATATTCTACGGCATTTCGTTCTGCGTGAATTTGACTTTGAAAATGTCACATCACGTTGCGAAGCCGACGCCCTCCGACTTTGTAGGGAAATTCTTCGCCCAGAGGATTCAACAGAGGAGGCTTCGCGTAATCTCTGGAAAGAATTACTGAGTATTGCCGAGGGACTTCGAATCGCTGGCGGGTCAATCACGCGTGCACGCCTAGCAGCCAAGCTTCGGATAACCTTCAGATTGCGCGACGATCCTTCTGATGTTGCGGCGTGGACACGTATCCGGGCGCTCTCTCGCGAGTGGATGGAACAGATCAAGACGAAACTACCTGGCGGAATCACACTTCCCCGCGCTCGCGAGATGCAAGCGTTGCAAACCGAATTGGATCAGAGCAGGGCTTTGCATGTTATCGGCGAGTCCGGGTTGGGGAAAAGTGCCTTAATTAAAATGCTTGCTGTTCAAGCCGCGGCGAATGGCACGGAGGTCGTCTGGATTAAAGCGGAGCAGATGAATTACCCCGCGCCAAGAGCGCGGGGTATCAAAAGAGCGAGAGTTGGCGTAGTACCTCCATGGGCTTACCTTGGTTGCGAACGTATCTCTCTACTACCTCCCAGCCCCCACGTTCCCCAACTGT
>Ga0209824_10000440_pt1 | contig 25930 bp, 21 predicted proteins | sample VDWuncwatermetaG_FD_184124 | JGI IMG/M metagenome (GOLD analysis project Ga0209824, IMG submission 184124) | Wastewater microbial communities from Netherlands to study Microbial Dark Matter (Phase II) - VDW unchlorinated drinking water (SPAdes)... ...
GGCATTGCAATACTTATTGGAATATTTTTAATTGTCCGGGCATTGCATATAGATTTCTCCAAAATCACACCTGAGAAATTTAGAGAAACGATTAATGGATTCGGTATTTGGGGGCCGGTCATTTATATTTTATTTTATATAGTTCGGCCTTTGATCCTTTTTCCCGCCGCTTTACTTTCAGCATCAGCTGGAGTGATTTGGGGAGTAGCCAAAGGGTTCCTCTATCTGCAGATCGCGGCCAATTTGTCAGCGGTAGGGGAATTTTTTGTCGCCCGTTATTTGGCGCGCGAGACCGTTGAGAAATTTCTAAAAGGGAAAATAGGGAATATTGACCAGGCCATTGAAAAGCGGGGGTTTGTGACGGTCCTGTTGATCCGCCTCATTCCCAATCTTCCCTGGGATATTCAGAATCTCGGTTTAGGATTGACCAAGGTCAGGTTTCGTGATTATTTCTGGGCGACGTTTTTTGGGATTATGCCGGGCTCCTTTGCGCTGGTGTATTTTGGTTCATCATTTATCAGCGTATTGACAAATCCAAAAAATATATGGAATATAGGTATTGCAATATTGCTTTTTGTTTTTGTTTACTGGTTACAGAAATTTCTAAAAGATCACAAGAGAAGATCGGAACTTTAAAGAAGAAGAATGGGTTCTTGCTTTGTCCCGTCACTGGTGCTAAATTAAAAAAATGCCTAAGCTTTATATTATTGCCGGCCCTAATGGCGTGGGTAAAATTTGGAGGTAGATAATGGTTAAAAAATCAGAGGGAGAAATTATTTCTCAAAAAGCGTATAAGGCCATAAAAAAGGCCGTGCGCGGCGTTATTGCTGACCGCAAGATGCGCGGCGAGCCGTTAATTATATGGAAGAATGGAAAAGTTGTGAAGGTCCCGGCGAATCAATTAAGCATGTCCTGATGTTCTTTAAGATGTCATCAAAAATTTAGGCTGCCCACAGAAGAAGAAATAGCTTGACATAGCGAAAATTCTTCTGTATATTTTTTCCATTGCATTCAGAGCAAAGAAGCTCCCAGCCAATGAAGGCAAGCAATTCCAAGTTAACGCAACTAACACCCAAAAAATGCGTACTTGGATTTATTTATTTTTTGGGCTAGGCTAGGAGAAAAAATGCAAATCAACAGTCAAAAGGGAATAAAATCTGTGGTATTAAAAGGTAATATTTTGGTGGTATCATTGGCCTTCCTGGGAGTATTTTTTCTTGGAACAGGTTCGGTTTGGGCCGATGAGAAAGATGTGTTGATACAACAACTCATGAATCGCGTAGATCAGCTTGAAAAAAAGGTCGATAGTTTAGAACAAAAACCAGCCGTGGTTGTTTCTGACGAAGCTGTTTCCAAGAAGGTCGCTGAAATCATGGCGCAGAAACAACCAAGCGCTCCTCCATTGATCACTATGCCCAAGATTAATGGTTTCATTGATACTACCTACAATTATAATTTCGCTAAACCAGCCGGTCAGGTTACAGTATTAGGAAATCCGCATACAAGCACAGCCGGACCGAATAATGTTTCCAGTTTTGTTACAAAATCCAATAATATTACTTTTAATGCCGCTCAATTGAATATAAACGGCTCTGTGAAGGATGCGAACTACGTCATTAAACTAGTCGCAGGTTCGGATGCCAATGTCATTCACCCTTCCGGTGGAGGTGGCACCTCTAATTTTGATGTTGAAGAGGCTTATTTTACCACCCCTCTTTTAAATACCGGTTTCAACCTGAAACTTGGTAAGTTTGTTACAACGGAGGGAATTGAAGTCATAGAGTCTATAAATGATCCAACCATCAGCCGTGGTTATCTCTTTGGGTTCGCAGAGCCATTTACCCAAGTAGGGTTTTTATTGTCTCATCCGCTTCCCGGTCCTCTTAGTGGTCTAACGTTACAGGGAGGGGTTGCCAATGGTTGGGATACCCTGGTGGGTAATAATCCAGGGGAGACGTTCCTGGGTGGTTTGGCTATTAATTATGGGGATACAGCTACAGGAACATTATCTGTCTATTATGGGCCTCAGCAGGCAGGTAATGACAGCCATAATCGTACCAGTGTTGATTTAACTATCGCCAACAAACCATTGCCTAAACTTTTGCCTCAACTTACCCTTAATCTTCAAGGTAACTATGGCCAAGAAGGCGGCGTCAGTGGGCATGATGATCGTTGGTATGGTTTTGGAATCCAGCCAGTCTATCAGTTTACTGATAAGTTTTCTATAGGCGGTCGCATTGAGCAGATGCAAAACAAATTCGGCAGCCGTTTTGGTACTAATGTTGGGGGGAAACTTACCAATTTTACCATAACCCCAGCCTATAAGCTGACGGATAATCTTACAGCCAGGATAGAATATCGCCATGATATTGCTGATAAAGGTTTCTTTGACGGAAAAGATGGGATCTTTGACGACAAAACCATGGATCAAGTGATGGCAGAGTTCATTTGGGCGTTTTAAGGCGGGTTAGTGATATTTTTTGAGTGAGTAAACACCCGAATGTTATGGAATTTCGGTGTATTCAAAGAATGTTGAAAGAAATTGACATTGTTTGGTCGAATGATATACTATTAGTAGGGTAGTGAATTGAGGGGGTGAAGTAGTATGGGTGTATTGAAGAAAGTAGTTATTTTATCTATTATTCTTCCATTTTTTTCATTGACGTTATCTTTCTGTTGTTTCAAGATGATTACGGCAAGCGCTCATGCTATGAACTGTTGCCCCAGCATGGCTTCTTCGGACACCATGCAACATGGTCTAAATCCTCTGGGAATTGCTTGTGCCCCGCATTCTTCCAAATGTCAATGTGAACAATTAACTGAAAGTTATGACAAGGCTGGGCTAAAAAGCATTGACTCACAAAAGTCGTTCTTAAATAACCCAAAGGCCATCACTTTTACCAGCCAAACTTTCACACTCCGTGCTTTAGATGCTTCACTATTCCTTAATTACCAATCTCCACCCAAAATTGTTCAAAATTCTCTTCCTTTGTATCTCCAACTCTCAGTTCTTCGTATTTAAGAAATCCCTACATATTTTTTGTCTTTGAGTTTACCAATGAGGGTAAATTCTGTCTTACATTGATTCCAAAGATGGGATCAATTAAAGAAAGCGAGGACGCCATGAAAAACAGAATGATTGTCATCTTAACTTTATTGGTCATAGTGGGGGCTGTGGGATATGCATTTGCTAATCCTACAGATGAAAGTCGTTACCCTGCGACGACCGTTGGCCCAATTGCTGTTCATCCTGGGTCTACTGGGTTTGGCGGCTAGTAATATACTATAGTAGGGATGAAATCCCCTTAGCATCAAAATGGTGTTAAGGGGATTTTCACCCCCTTCGGGGAAGAAAGGTGATAGTTATGAAAAACATAATTATTTTAACCATAACCTTGTTCATGTTAGAACCCAACGCAGGGAGTTTCGCGTCGACCGTTTTTAATCAAGGGGCGGGTACCCACTTTGAAACCATTATTGGAGTGGTAGAGTCGGTGAATCGGTCAAAGAATGCGTTTGTTGTATATGATAAATATGAGGGTACCTCAACAACGGTTTTGACGGATTCTAAGACAATAGCCTCTCTTGTTGAAGGGCAGACAGTCCGGGTAATCAAAAATGTGACTAGCCCAATGGCTTTGTCAGTAACAGTAGTTGACTAAAATGGTAATATTTCGTTGTTATAGGGACGGTTGTTGAAATCGCCACTATGACAACGAAGAGGGAAAGCATGAAAAGTATTTTTAAATTATTCATTGCTTTTTTATTGACGGTATGCCTGGCTCTGGCAACGGTTGTATGTTGCTGTGTGGCCCCGGCCGTGATGGCTCATTTCCATAAAATACCTAAGTGTAGCCATTGTCAAGACCAAAGTTCTAATAATCATTTTTCTAATACGTCAGGAACATGCCAATACTATTTGACGAGCGCTGCGCTTTCCCGCAGTCAGACCATTTCTTCATCGGTTAAATCTCTCATTGTTTCCATAGATTTTGTTTCCTTTAATAAGCATTTAACACCATTTTTGCCTTCTTCTCAAATAGTCTATCCGCCTGGCGGTCCTTCTTTAATTGCCAATACCGTTTCCATTTATCTTAGTACGCACAGCTTGCGTATTTAATTTTTTTTTATAACTAGATTACCCTTCTTGTGTGATGAAGGGTTTTGTTTTTTATTAATAGCAAATTAACAGGGAAAATTTTATGAAAACCAAAAATATTATTCTAATCATTGTTCTAATTGCTGCAGCTTTAGGAATTTGGATCTTTGTCAGGCAGCATAATACATCTATGTCAGCTTCTGGTCAGCAGGGGCACCATGACATTTGGTATTGCCCCATGCATCCGCATTACACCAGTGACAGGCCTGGGGTATGTCCAATTTGCCAAATGAAGCTGGTCAAGAAATTACAGCAACAAATGGCCGAATCTAAAAAAGAGAAAAAGATCCTCTATTGGACAGACACCATGATGCCTGGTTATAAGTCCGATCATCCCGGAAAATCTCCCATGGGAATGGACATGACCCCTGTTTATGAAAATGACTCTGTGCAACAAGGACCTATGACACCAGGTTACGCAACAATTTCTGTCACAGCACAAAAACAGCAATTGATCGGCTTACGTACGATGAATGTTGAACGTAAACCAGCGGTAAAAATAATACGTGCTTATGGTGTTGTTTCTTCAGATTTGCAGCTGTATCAAATACAGGATGAATTCATTAATGCCTATGTTGAGTATATAAAAAATGAAAGGGATTATAAACGGATACGCGGCCGCAGGAGTACCTGGCAGCCTTACCGGGATATACAAGTACATTGGCTGGAAGCCAGAAATAAGCTGCTTCAATTGGGATTTAGCGAGAAAGAAATTGGGAAATTGCAGAATGTTACATGGTTTCAGGTTTTGAAGCAGCCGGGAGTGCAGCCGGAATTGCTGATGTTTAATGACAGCCGCAGCTATTGGGTCATTGCCCAAATTTTTGAGCAGGACTTTAAGTTTGTCAAAGTGGAACAGGAGGCAGAGGTCAATATTTCCGCCTATCAGGAAAAAACTAAAGGTGTCATTCGTGCCGTAGGAAGATTTATTGATCCCACGAGCCGTTCTGTCAGCGCGCTTATCGAGTTAAGTCATTATAACGGGGAATTGGCCGCCAATATGCTCACAGACATTATAATTCCTGTGAAATTAGAGGACGCTCTTTTTGTACCCCGCGAGGCCGTGATGGATACGGGTTTACGTAAAATTGTCTTTGTTCAAAAAGATGGCGAGACCTTTGAGCCGCGCGACATTCAAACCGTGGCGGAAACGGATGATGGTTTTGAAATCAAATCAGGTTTAAAAGAAGGTGAGCGTATTGTGGTCAGCGGTAATTTCCTTCTGGATTCTGAAAGCCGGGTCCAAGCTGGTTTACAAGAAAGCATGAAAGTGGACACAACGACCGCGCCAGGAAAAGAAGCCCATGGTCAATAATATAGAGAAGAAAGAGGGCTGGATAGAAAAGTTAATTGGATTTTCAGCCCAGAATAAATATTTGGTATTTATTTGCGTGACTGTTTCTTTAGTTGCGGCTATTTGGTCCATACAAAATATTCCTTTGGATGCCATACCTGATTTATCTGATTCCCAAGTCATTATCTATTCCCGTTGGGATAGAAGCCCGGACATTATTGAAGACCAGGTGACTTATCCGATAGTTGCTTCTTTGTTAGGTGTCCCCGGTGTCAAAGCCATCCGTGGCTTTTCTGATTTCGGGTTTTCCTATGTGTATGTCATTTTCAAGGACGGGACTGACATTTATTGGGCCAGGAGCCGTGTATTGGAATACCTAAGCAAAATTATTCCACGCCTGCCGGAAGGGGTAAAAACAGAACTTGGCCCCGATGCCACAGGTGTTGGCTGGGTATATCAGTATGTGCTTGTCGATAAAAGCGGTAAACATGATTTACAAGAGTTACGTAGTTTTCAGGACTGGTATTTACGTTATCACCTGCAAAGCGTACCCGGGGTGGCTGAAGTGGCTTCTTTGGGCGGCTTTGTCAAACAATATCAAATCACCGCTGATCCTCATAAATTATTGGTTTACAACATTCCAATTACTAAACTTATCGATGCGATCAAAAATGGCAATGAAGAATCCGGTGGAGGACTTCTGGATTTTAACGGTGCGGAGTACATGGTGCGCGGGCATGGTTATGTGAAATCCATTAAAGACCTTGAGCAAACGGTGGTGAGTGTTGATCAAAACAGTACGCCAATTCTTGTCAAAGATGTGGCCCAGGTAGGCATAGGCCCTGAGCTTCGCCGCGGTCTGTCCGATTTAGACGGCCAAGGCGACGTAGTCGGTGGTACGGTAGTCATGCGTTTTGGAGAAAATGCCCTGAATGTCATCAATAGAGTTAAGGGAAAACTCAAAGAAATCGAATCCTCTTTACCAGATGGGGTTGAACTGAAAGTGACTTATGACCGCTCTGAGCTGATCTTGAGGGCGATTGAGAATTTGCGGCATCAGCTGACTGAGGAAATGATTATCGTAAGTTTGGTGATTTTATTTTTCCTTTGGCATTTTCCGTCGGCTTTTATTCCCATTATTACAATTCCAATCGCCGTTATACTTTCGTTTATTCCTTTATTAGGGATGAAACTGACCTCTAATATCATGTCTTTGTCTGGTATAGCTATTTCCATCGGGGTTCTGGTGGATGGGGCCATTGTGCAAATGGAGAATGTGTATAAGCATTTGGAATATTGGGAAGCCGGGGGGCGCAAAGAAGATTACCGGAATGTATGTCTTAAAGCTTTAAAAGAAGTTGGGCCGGCGATCTTTTTTTCGTTATTGGTCATTGCCGTTTCTCTTTTTCCCATTTTTACGCTGGTCGATCAAGAGGGACGTTTGTTTAAGCCGCTGGCCTGGTCTTATACATTTTCCATGGGCCTAGCCGCTATTTTAGTCGTGACGCTCAATCCCGCGTTACGTATGCTGCTTTTGCGGGTCAAACCTTTTCGCTCAAAATTTGCTAATGCCTTGCTGGTCGGTAAATATTATCCCGAAGAACGGCATCCGGTAAGCCGCGTTTTATTTAAGTTGTATGACCCTGTTTGCCGGTTTGTTTTGCGTTATCCCAAGCAGATCATTATCGCGGCCATTGTTTTAATGCTGACGACGGTTCCGGTTTATTTAAAGTTGGGATCGGAATTTATGCCGCCGTTATGGGAAGGCAGCATTTTGTATATGCCTATAACCATGCCGGGCATTTCCGCGCCGGAAGCTAAAAAACTGCTGCAAATAGAAGATGCGGTCATCAAAAGTTTTCCGGAGGTTGAAAGGGTGTGGGGAAAATCCGGGCGTATGGAAAGTTCAACTGACCCGGCACCGCTTTCGATGATGGAAACGGTTGTACTTCTAAAACCCGAGGATGAATGGCCTAAGATTCACCGTTGGTATTCAGGTCTGCCGGAATTTGTGCAGGGACTGTTTAAGACTTTTTGGCCGGATCATATATCTCACCAGGAGCTGATTGATCAAATGGACGCGGCTTTGCAGATTCCGGGTAATACCAATTCCTGGACCATGCCGATTAAAAACCGTATCGATATGTTATCCACAGGCGTGCGTACACCTATTGGCATTAAGATTTTGGGGTCGGATATTAATGAAATTGAACGTATCGGGACCAAGTTAGAGGGGATCATCAAAAATATTCCCGGCACCAGAAGCGTCTACTCGGAGCGCACTGCTGGAGGATACTTCCTGGATTTCGATTTAAAAAGAGATCAATTAGCCCGTTATGGTTTGTCTATCCATGACGCTCAAATGACTATCATGTCGGCTATCGGTGGGGAAGATGTCACAACCACTGTCGAAGGCCAGGAGCGTTATACGGTCAATGTCCGTTATCCGCGGGAATTACGGGATAACGTGGAGAAATTAAAACACGTTTTAATCACTACACCATCCGGGGCGCAAATTCCCTTGCAAGAGATTGCCGACATTGTCCTGCGCGCAGGCCCATCGATGATTCGTATTGAAAACGGTCTGTTGGCTGGCTACGTTTATGTGGATGTATCAAGCAGCGACATCGGTACCTATGTGGATCGTGCCAAAGGTATTGTTGACCAGCAATTAAAATTGCCGGAAGGCTACGGGCTTTTATGGAGCGGCCAGTATGAGAATATGTTACGTGTACAGAAAAGTCTCAAAGTCGTATTACCCTTGACGCTGTTTATCATTTCGATGCTGCTGTACATAAACACAAGATCCATGGTGCAAACCGGTATTGTGCTTTTGTCCGTACCGTTTTCATTGATTGGCGCAGTATGGCTTCTGTGGGTATTGGGTTATAACATTTCCATCGCCGTGTGGGTGGGAATGATTGCACTCATGGGTCTTGATGCAGAAACAGGCGTGTTACTTCTTTTGTTTATGGAACTCGCTTACAAAGAAGCCATCCGGCAAAACCGCATGAACACCGATGAGAATTTAAAGGATGCAATTATTCACGGGGCTGTGCGCCGTCTGCGTCCGAAAATGATGACGGTCATGGCTGCTTTCGTTGGATTATTACCTATTATGTGGTCTGACGGCGCTGGCGCGGATGTCATGAAACGCATTGCCGCACCTATGGTCGGTGGCCTGGTGACATCCTTTGTTCTGGGCCTTGTGGTGTATCCAGCCATTTACTATATTTGGAAAGCTAAATTCGAATTAAAGGGAAAACTTAAATAACAACCATAAACAAAGGGGGAATGTATGAAAAAAGGTCTTACGGTAATCACAGCAGTTTATATTTTAATGGCATCAGGGTCAGCCTTTGCCCAAATGAATGACCAGGGCAAGGGAATGATGGAAGGTAGCATGATGAAGGACAATGGCATGATGAAAGATAATGCTACAGTGGCTATTTCAGGTTATTGCCCTGTTTGCCTTCTCAGTGGTATGAAAATGAAAGGTAGCGATAATTTCACTACTGAATACAAAGGGAAAATTTATAAATTCGCCAGTATAGAAATGCAAAAAGCATTTTTGGAAAATCCGGAGGAATACACCAAGGATTTGGAAGCTAAATTTAAACAGATGTAGAGATAATCTTTAAGTTGTTAATTTGAGTTTGGCAAATTTTATTAGGCTGATTATGTAAGTACTTGCAATATAATAGATTGTGTCATTGCGAGCGAAGCGAAGCAATCTTTTAAAAGATCGACGCGTCCCGACAAACAGCGTCGGGACTCGCGATGACACATAAAAAAAGTGCCAAACTCAAGGAGTTATTTTATTATCATCGAGTTTTACTTTTGCCCAGCAGACAGCATCAATAGCATCAGCAGAAGTGAAACCTGTAGAGGTAGGCAATAAAACTTGCCCGGTAAGCGGCAATAAAGTTGGCGAAATGGGACCTCCTATAAAGTACACATATAATGGGAAGGTTTACAATTTATGCTGTCCTATGTGTATAAAGAGTTTTAAGAACAATCCTGAAAAATACAGCAAAATTGCCGATGATGAAATCAAAGGACAAGTCCAATGAAATTATTCAAACAGGACCATCATTGCTGTCATTAACAACATTGCCATTGTCTTCATTTTGGGCACATATTCCTGAACATATCAACCCTGTGGCTTTGACGATTGGTCCCATGGATGTTCATTGGTATGGGATCATGTACGCCGTGGCATTTTCTATTGTTTATTCTTTGGTGCTTTATAGGATAAAAACAGAAAAAATAAATTATTCCCAAGAGATGATTGGCGATTTTATGATTTGGGCTATTATCGCCATCTTGCTGGGCGGTAGATTAGGGTATGTTTTATTTTATAATTTAGGTTATTTTCTTCGACACCCCATAAATATAATTTTACCGCTTGATTATTCAAAAGGATTTCATTATGTTGGTTTTGGGGGGATGTCGTATCATGGCGCCCTGTTGGGTTTTGTCTTTGCTTTAGTCGTATTTTGCAAGGGAAGAAGTATTGATTTCTGGGGTTTTATCGATCTTTTTATTCCGGCGATTCCTTTAGGATACACTTTTGGCAGGTTAGGAAATTTTATCAACGGAGAGTTATACGGCCGCGTAACTAACGTAGCGTGGGGGATGTATTTTCCTTTGGATCCGACCCATCATTTACGCCACCCCTCCCAGCTTTACGAGGCTTTTTTTGAGGGGATATTTCTTTTTCTCATTCTTTGGAGTATAAGAAAAGCGGCCCCTTATCATGGGTTTCTTTGCGGCCTGTATTTGATGGGTTACGGTGGTTTAAGGTTTGTTATTGAATTTTTTAGAGAACCTGATCCCCAATTGGGGTTTGTGTTGGGGCCCTTTACTTTAGGCCAGATTTTTTGTGCTTTGATGGTAATATCAGGTATGCTTATTTTAGAGAATAGACGGAGAAAATTAAAATCTTCGTAAAAATTTGACAGCCATATATTAAAGGGTATACTAAAAACGTGGGCAAAATTTTGTTTCAGTTTTTTGCAGCTGTCTTTATTACTTCTTTCCTTACGACCGTATTTTTTTGTTCCTGCGCGGACAGTGCGGAGATTTCTTTAGCCCCGGATGTCCATTATGATCAAGCAGGTTGCTGTGATTCTTCTCAAGGGAAAACCAGTCATTCATCTGGAAAACATTGTGATTGTTATGTAACTAAAATGGTGAATGCCGATATTGCGGCTAAGATTGTTTTGACAGTTCCCGGAAGCATTTCACAGCAATCGTTTATTTTAAATAATTTTTTTCCGAATAAAAGCATTGATGTAAAACATAGTCTTTCCTACATACATGGCCCGCCATGTCCCGTAGTAGTTGTTCCTCTGTATATCCAATTCCATAGTTTTCGTATTTAACCATAAACCAAGACAAGCACTTCGTGTCTGGTTTATGGTTACCCTGAACCGATTACGAAGTGCTTAATCTGGTTTAAGGGTAATTTTTTGCATGCTATCATTTATTGAAGAAATTTCATATTTAAATAAAGTTTGTAGATTTAATGATAAAATTAAAGAACATATGGCTTTAAAGATTGTTCCAATACTATTTGGATTAATTATTTTTTTCCCTTTAAGCCAAATAACAATGGCAGAAGAAACGGCGTCAGTACAGTCTATCTTGACCGAAGAAGAAGCTGTAAGTAATGCGATACGAAATAATTATGACCTGCGGCAGGCAAAAATAAGCGTCGAGTTAGCGAGGGTGCAGCTTGTGCTGGCGGGGCTATGGCCTAACCCGGAGGGTGAATTTTCCATCCGTAGTGATAAATATTACGCGAATGAGGGCGAGGGTGGTTATGAATACGGCTTAAATCAATCCATCCCTATAAGCGGCAGGATATTTTTTCAAAAGAGGGTTGCCCGGCTCGGGGTAGAACGCGCCGAGTGGCAATTGAAAGATGCCCAACGGCAGGTTGTTGCAGTGGTAAGAAAAACTTTCTATCAGGTCACAACACTTCAGGAGAAAGAAAAAATTTTAAATTCTCTGGTAAAAATAAATCAAGATCTTCTTGAGTCTGGTAAGGCAAGGTTACGCCAGGCTGAAGTTTCAAATATCGATATTACTTTAGTTCGCGGCGAGCTTTTAATGGTGAGTCAGGAGCTTGCAGAATTAAAAGCAAATCTTTATAAGTCCAGGGCCGATCTTAATATGCTTATGGGACAGAGTTTGAACAATCCTTTTGTTATTACGTCTGGACCGTTAACATTTCCATCCATTGATTTAGAAACAACCACTCAAGAGTCTTTAGAAAACCGCCCTGACCTGAAAGCAAAGGAATTGGAAGAGAAAATGGGCAGCGCTGCTTTAAGCTTGGCCAAGGCCATGCAGATACCGGATATTACAGTCGGCGGGTTTTATCAAAGTGACAAGAGTCGATTCGATGTGAACGGTCAGAAGGTAAGCGATAACAGCCGTACGCTTGGATTCAAAGTTTCCATACCCTTGCCATTTTTTAATCATAACCAGGGAGAAATTGCCAAGACCACAGTTGAAAATAATGACGCCAGTCTTCAGGTTGAAGCTTTAAAAGTACAGATTGCCAAAGAGGTGTCTCAAGCATACATCCGTTTAACAGCCTCAAAAGAAATTATGAATTCTTACAACAACGGGGTCAGGCAAGACATGGAAAAATCAGTCAAGTTGATGCAAAACGCCTACCTTCAGGGACAGGTGAGTTTATTTGATGTGGTTCAAACTCAGAGTAAATTTAATAGTATCGAAAAGTCTTTTCTGGATGCTGCTCAAAATGCCAGGGAAGCAGTTATAGACCTTGAGTCTGCGGAAGGAAAGAATTCATGAAAAATCGAATGATTTTAGCATTGATATTGTGTCTGGTTTTGCCGCAAAAGCCGTTTGCCCATGGTACGGCCATTGATACCGGTGGAGGTAGCGGCGGCGGGCCTGTTAAATTGACCCGGGAACAACAAGCTGCCATAGGCTTGAAGACAGTCAGGGCCCAAGGGCGCAGTATTGATACTGTTTTGCTTCTTAATGGCAAGGTAATGCTTGATCCGGATCGTCACGCGCATGTCAGTACACGTATCGAAGGCCGCGTTGAGAAGCTTTATGCCGGTGTCGGGGATAAAGTTGAGAAGGGGCAAAAGCTCGTGGACATCCAGTCCCGGCAAATTGGCGAACCTCCACCCACAGTCACCATTACGGCGATAGTTAGCGGCGTAATAAATGAACGTGATGTCACCCTTGGTGAATCGGTTGATCCGAACAAGGAATTATTTCACATTATTGATTTGTCTGAAGTTATCGTTGAAGCAGACGTGTACGAAGAAGATGTCGGCAAGGTTAAACCTGGACAAGCCGCGCGTATCCGTGCTTTGGGATATCCGGATGACGCCTTCGAAGGGAAAATTAAGTTTATTGGCGCGCAGCTTGATGGCGAGAAACGCACCTTGCCCATATGGATTTCAGTCAAGAATCCCGATTGGAAACTCCGGCCTGAAATGTTTGCTAAAATCGCTGTTGTCCTTAACAAAAATGAAGATGTTCTTGCCGTGCCGAAAGACACGCTTATGGAGGAGGGCGGCGAAAAATTCGTGTTCGTGCAAACGGGTGACACGTTTAATCGTGCAGACGTACAGACAGGTGCGCAAGATGACCGCTTTGTTGAAATTAAGGATGGCCTTGTGCCCGACGACATGGTTGTTACCGACGGCAAACGCGAGGTGTACACCCAATCACTCATGGGCCGCGGTGTGAAGCCGCGAACAGATACTGATTAGTGTGGTGCTTTCAATAGATCTTTACATTTGTCACCCCCGAAAGTTTTTGTCGGGGGTCCAGTCATGCGTGTCTGGATTCCCGACAAAAGCATTCGGGAATGACAGTGTTTATCAGTAAAGGAACTTATGTTTGATAAACTTATTCTTTGGTCATTAAAAAACCGGCTGCTTGTTGTTGTAGGTCTGATGGTATTCCTGGTTGCAGCCACCTACATAACAATCCACATGCCTGTGGATGTTTTTCCGGAGTTTGCGCCGCCGCAGGTTGTTGTGCAAACCGAATCGCCGGGACTTGCGCCTGAAGACGTGGAATCTTTAATTACTTTTCCTGTTGAGAGCGCTGTCAACGGCACACCTGGCGTGGACAAAGTACGCTCGCAGTCGTCAGTTGGACTTTCAACCGTTACTATTATATTCCGTTGGGGGACAAATGTGTATGTAGCCCGGCAGTTAATCAACGAACGTATCCAGTCGGTACGAGATCGTTTTCCTGCCGGTACACAAGCGCCAGTCATGTTGCCGGTTGAATCAACGGTTGGTTGGTTGATTAAGTATAGCCTTCAAAGCGATACGCGTTCGCTGATGGACTTACGCACTATTTCTGACTGGCAAATCCGTCCGCGTATCTTAGCGCTTGGCGGTATTGCTTCTGTAGTGAGCATCGGCGGTGAAGTGAAACAGTATCAGGTGATCCTTGACCCTGACCGCATGAGCGCCTATCACGTCAGCGTTGCCCAAGTACGCGAGGCGTTGGAGAAATCCAATGTCAATGTTCCCGGCGCATTTTTGCAAGCTCCAGGCCAGGAATATATCGTCACCGGCACGGCACGAATCCGGTCACTCGATGACCTGCGTGACACAATTATTGAATATAAAAAGGGAACACCGATTTTTATCCATAACATTGCTCAAGTGAAGTTTGGCGGCGAGCTCAAGCGCGGCGACGGCGCATTCAACCTTAAGAATGCCGTTATCGGTACGATTTCAAAAGCCTATGGCGCGGACACGCTCGCCGCCACTTATAAAGTCGAGAGTGCATTGCGCGACATCCAAAAGCAGTTGCCGCCGGACGTAAAATTGAATACAAAGGTTTTTCGTCAGACCGACTTCATTGAAAGCTCAATTGAAAATCTCGATCATGCGCTTCTTGAAGGCGGCATTATTGTTGCCATTATATTGTTTATTTTTCTTATGAACGCCCGAGCATCCTTTATCAGTTTTCTTTCAATGCCCACGTCTCTGTTGGCAGGTGTAATGGTGCTGAAATACTTCGGCGTCAGTCTTAACTCGATGACTATCGGAGGTTTGGCTATTGCCGTTGGACAAGTTGTGGATAACTCCATTATTGGTGTTGAAAATTGTTTTCGCCGGTTGAGGCTCAATCGCGAATTGTCCGCGCCTCGAGCGTCATTTGACATTGTTTTTGAGGCGACGAGTGAAATCATGAACTCGGTTGTTTATGCTACTTTCATCGTAGCGATTGTATTTTTATCGATTTTTTTTCTTCCGGGTTTGGAAGGGCGTATTTTTTCTCCACTTGGCGTTGCCTATCTCGGCGCGTTGATATGTTCACTGGTGGTGGCAGTAACCGCTACGCCGGCACTTTGCTATCTGCTTATCGGCAATACAAAGAAAGAGCTGAGAGAGAGTTTCATCGCGCGTTGGTTCAAGAAATATTATGAGCGATTGCTGCATTTTACACTGCGTCATGTGCGGCCGGTTGTCATCATGACATTGATTTTGGTCAGCGTGGCCGTGGCGATGATTCCCTTTTTCGGACGTTCATTCTTGCCCGAGTTTCACGAAGGAAATTTTATCATAGTCCAAAGTACATTACCGGGTACATCGCTGGATGAATCCATGCGGCTTGGGCTTCTCATGCGCCGGAAACTTCTTGAATATCCGCAGGTCGTCTCGATGGCTCAGCGCGCCGGCCGCAGTGAATTGGATGAAGACGCGCAGCCGCCCAATTTCAGCGAGTTCGATGTAAAGATTGACTATAACCGTGACAAAAATATGACACCCGATGAATTATTGCGTCATATTCGCGCTGACCTTTCAGAAATTCCCGGTGCGGTTTACAACATCGGCCAGTTTATTTCGCACCGAATGGATGAAGTCCTCTCGGGTGTCCGCGCGCAAGTTGCCATTAAGATTTATGGCGATGACTTAGGGACGCTGCGTCAGATTGGCCGACAAGTACAAAGAATTTTGCAAACTGTCAAAGGTGTTGAAGATCTTGCGCTGGAGCAGCAGATCAATGTGCCGCAGCTTATCATCCGTGTGGATCGTCAAAAAGCCAGCCGGTACGGGATTAAAGCAGGTGAGTTGGCCGAGACGGTTGAGACATTGCTTAACGGTGTCACCGTTTCACAAGTGCTTGAAGGACAGAAATCGTTTGATCTATACATGCGCCTGCAAGACTCAGCGCGCAATGACGCGAATTCCATCCGTAATATCCTTGTGGACGCGCCCGCGTTGACAAAGGACGGCGACGCCAAAATCCCGTTGCGACAGATTGCGCAGGTTGAGTTTGAACAGAAGCCTTATTTTATCAATCGTGAAGACGTACAACGGCGTATCGTTGTCTCTTGCAATGTTGCCGGCAGGGACCTCAACAGCTTGATTGTTGAGACGCAAAAGAAAATCAACGAACAAATTACGCCAAAACTGCCTAGCGGCTATTTTATCCAATACGGGGGCCAGTTCGAGAGCCAGCAGGAGGCGCAGCGGATTTTGGTGATTTTTGGCATCGGCGCGGTATTGGGCATTTTCTTCATGTTGTACCAGGCATTCGGCACAACACGCGAGGCGCTGCTCGTGATGCTGAATTTACCGCTGGCCCTCATTGGCGGCGTCATTGCCATTTTTTTGACGGGCCGCGACCTGAGCGTGCCTGCGATGATAGGGTTTATCAGCTTATTTGGGATTGCTTCATGCAACGGCGTTATCTTAGTCAGCCACTATAACCAGCTTCGCAAGAAAGGCAGGTCGCTGCGAGAAACAGTGGTGGAAGGTTCTCTTGATCGGCTTAATCCAATTTTAATGACCGCCGCGACCGCTGCGCTGAGCCTTGTGCCATTACTCTGGGGCAGCCCGACCGGCAAGGAATTGGAGCGTCCGCTGGCCCACGTAATTATCGGAGGCCTGTTCACCTCAACGTTCCTCAACATGATCGTGATCCCGACTTTGTACAACAAGATTGAAGAAATTCGTGAGAAGCGGATCAACAATAAAAATTAGGAGAGTAATATGAAAGCAAAATGGTTTATTATTTTAGTATTGAGTATGTCGCTTGCCGTCTTCCGGCTGGCATCAGCGGAAGATGAAGAAAACGAACACAAGGGTGGAACAAAGATCCCAGCTACCATCAGCGGCATTTGGGATGAAGTGAAGGAGCACGAAGAACAACTCGGCAAAATTATCATGGACAAAAAGTTAGACAAGGTGCATGAAGCTGCTTTTGAGATCCGCGACTTAGTGAACGCCCTACCCGGCAAATCTGCAAAGGTCAAGTCTAACGCGAAGTATGTGGCTGATATTGCCAAGCGTCTTGATGGATCCGGTGACGCTGGTGATCAAGCCGCCACGGAAGTTAATTTTAAGAAATTACAAGATTTTTTAAAGGTCATTGAAACCCAATACTCTTCCCAACAGCTTAAGTCTGTTGAAAATGAAAAGGTCAAATCATGAGCTATGACAGAAAAAAGCATTGGGAAGACGTGTACACAAAGAAAATACCCGCAGAAGTGAGTTGGTATCAAATTGAGCCAACCCTATCTTTGGAGCTTATAAAATCTACGGGAATAGACCACACCAGTAAAATTATAGATGTCGGCGGTGGAGCATCTGTGCTTGTGGACAGACTATTGGATCAAGGATTTCAGAATTTAACCGTCTTGGATATTTCATCGAAGTCACTGGACTTTACCAAAGAACGGTTAGGTGAGTTGGCAGTACAAGTTTTCTGGATTGAGGTTGATGTGACGGAGTTTGATCCACCACAAAAATACGATTTATGGCATGACAGGGCAGTTTTCCATTTTTTGACTGACCCCAATGACCGAAAGAAATATGTACGAAATATGGACAAGGCATTAAATCCCGGAGGGCATGCGATCATTGCTGCTTTTGCTATTGATGGCCCGCCAAAATGCAGCGGTCTTGATGTTGAGCGGTATAGTCCTGAGAAGATGAAGAATGAGCTTGGGGATTCTTTTGAGTTTATCAAAAGCATCAAAGAAGTTCACATGACCCCTTGGGGATCAGAACAAAAGTTTATCTATTGTTATTCTAAAAAAATTAGTTAAGGGAGGCGTGATGGTATGATGAAAAAAATTTTAATGACTGTAACATTTTTAATTTTGATGACACTATCATTACAAATGGTAATGACCCAACAGAAGTCAACAGAATCTTCCGGGGCCGTCTGGTACGGCAATATTGAGCGGATTACCGGTTTGAAGGGGACTTTTAATCAAGAGCAGAATGTTTTTAAGGTTTCTTCCCCACGCACGGATGTAAAGGTGACTGTTGACCAAATACCCATGACGCCTTTTATGGGATTAACCTCATGGGCCGCTTTTACCAAAGGTTCCAAAGATACAATGATGGTGATGGGGGATTTGGTTCTATTCCAGGATGAGGTCAATCCAGTGATGAGTGTAGCATTGGATAATGGATTGCAGGTCACGGCCCTGCATAATCATTTCTTTTTTGATGAACCCAAGGTTTATTTTATGCATGTAGGAGGGGAAGGCAGTATAGAACAATTGGCCCAGGGAGTTCACAAGGCCCTTGATAAAGTTAAAGCCATCCGAACAGCCAATCCCAATCCGGTTAATAGTTTTGGAAATGGGGGAATTGCTCAACCCAGTTCAATCACATCTAAAACTATTGAAGATATTATAGGCGTCAAAGGTCAAAGCAAGGACGGCATGTTTAAAGTGACCATTGGACGTAAGGTCAAAATGGCCTGCGACTGTGTAGTGGGGAAAGACATGGGAATAAATACCTGGGCAGCATTTGCCGGCAGTGATGATAAGGCTATCGTCGATGGAGACTTCGTTGTCCATGAGGATGAATTGCAAACAATACTGAAAAGCTTAAGAAGAGGCGGTATCAATGTGGTGGCCATTCATAGCCATATGATTCAAGAAAATCCTCGGATGCTGTTTATTCATTATTGGGGGATCGGTACTACGGTTGATTTGGCGACAACCATAAAGACAGCCCTAAACTCTCAACATAAATAATAATGTCCATTCATTTCCCCCCCCAAGACCTTTCTGTGTTGCCCCCAGATGGCCGGCTTCTGTTTTTGACCCGCATTCTGCGGCTATTCGGTTACGGGTTCTTTTCCGTTATTCTTGTGATTTATCTGAAGGCCATTGGCCTTAAGTCAATTCAGATCGGTTGGCTTCTGGCATTAACGCTGGTTGGCGATGCGGTGATTTCTTTAGGTGTTTCGCTCATTGCTGATACCGTCGGCCGCAGATGCATGCTTCGTGCGGGAGCTCTGTTGATGGTGTTTGCCGGCATCTTGTTTGCTTTTACCGACAATTTTATTTGTCTGCTTTTGGCCGCGATCATTGGGGTCATCAGCCCCAGCGGCAATGAGGTGGGGCCGTTCCTTGCGATCGAGCAGGCGTCTTTGTCCCATCTTGTTCGCGATGACAAACGTATTGGTGTTTTTGCCTGGTACAATTTACTTGGGTTTTGTGCCACCGCCCTGGGCGCGTTGATGGTCGGTATTCTATTTAAAACTCTTGTTGGCATAAGGGTAGATGCTTTGAGCAGTTATAAAATAATTGTGCTTATTTATGCATTGATGGGTCTGGTGTTATGGTTTTTGTTCGGTAGACTTTCTAAAAATATTGAAGTCAGCTCAATCCGGGGACCATTAAATTTTGCATCCCTTGCTGCCAGCCGCCTGGGAATCCATCAATCTCTGGCGGTAGTGCTTCGGTTATCGTCGCTTTTTGCGTTGGATGCCTTTGCCGGGGGTTTTATTATGCAGTCTTTGCTGGCGTATTGGTTTCATGTGCATTTTGGCGCTGGTATAGCGGTTTTAGGCGGTATATTTTTTGGCGCCAACCTTCTCGCCGGGATTTCTTCACTTTTAGCCGTGCGGTTGGCAAAACACTTCGGGCTTATTAACACGATGGTCTTCACGCATTTACCTTCCAATATTTTGTTGGTCCTGGTTGTGTTTATGCCGAATTTGACCTGGGCCGTGATTGTTTTTCTTGCGCGTTGCGCCATTTCCCAAATGGACGTGCCGACGCGCCAGGCGTATATGATGGCCGTCGTGACGCCATCGGAGCGCTCCGCCGCCGGTGGTATCGCCAATGTCGCCCGTACACTGGGGGCATCGATAGCGCCGCTTTTGGCCGTGCCGTTACTGGGTAACCCGGCATTTGCCAGCCTGCCTATTATTCTTGCCGGCGGGTTAAAAATCATTTATGATTTATTACTGTTTGGTAATTTTAGAAGAATTAAACCGCTTGAGGAGCGCTTGTGAATTTTGGATATGCTGTTTATACCTGCCCGATGCATCCGGAAATCCGCCAGGATAAGCCGGGGGATTGCCCTAAATGCGGCATGCCGCTTGAGCCTGTCAACCCTATCGCGCAAGATCATGATAACGATGAGGTTAAAGCATTGTCTTTAAAATTTTGGGCAGGATTAACTTTTACTGCCCCTGTTATTCTCTTATCGTTTATTGAAATAAAAGGCGGGGAGTGGATTCAATTTGTTTTAGCCACACCCGTTGTTTGGTGGGCCGGCTTATTTCTTTTCCAAAAAGCATGGGGCTCCATGATTAATCGTTCATTGAATATGTTTACCTTAATTGCTTTAGGTGTCGGGGCGGCCTATTTTTATAGCATGGTAACTGTTTTATTCCCGATGGTATTACCTGAATCGTTTAAATCTCATGGGAAGATGAATTACTATTTTGAGTCCGCGGCTGTTATTACGGTATTGGTTATTTTAGGACAATTGTTGGAGGCTAAAGCGCGCAGCCGAACAGGCCAGGCTATCAAAGCCCTTTTGGGGTTGGCTGCCAAGAACGCACACCGCATCCGTAATGGGATCGAAGAAGAGGTGCCGATTGATTCTGTTCAAAAAGGTGATCTGTTGCGGGTCCGCCCTGGGGAAAAAGTGCCGTTGGATGGTGTTATTACCGAAGGGAAGAGTGCCATTGATGAGTCCATGATTTCCGGTGAACCAATGCCCGTTGAAAAAAATGCCGGTGACCGTGTCATCGGCGCGACTGTCAATCAGACCGGCACATTTCTGATGAAAACAGAAAAAATCGGTGCGGAAACCCTGCTTTCCCAGATTGTGCATATGGTCGGCCAAGCCCAGCGCAGCCGTGCGCCTATTCAAAAATTGGCTGACACAATATCCGGTTATTTTGTTCCTGTTGTTGTATTGATTTCAGTTTTGACTTTTATTATTTGGGTAAACCTGGGGCCGGAGCCGAAATTAGCTTTTGCTTTTGTCAACGCCATTGCTGTTTTAATCATTGCCTGTCCCTGCGCTTTGGGATTGGCGACACCTGTGTCTATTATGGTGGGAGTGGGCCTCGGTGCCCAAAGCGGGATCCTGATTAAAAATGCTGAAAGCATTGAGAGATCCGAAAAAATCACGCATGTCTTGACGGATAAAACAGGGACGCTGACCGAAGGAAAACCAAAAGTCACGGCCTGTGTCTCGGCCCAAGATTGGGATGAACAAAGGCTTGCAGGCATGGCTGCCTCCATTGAACAAAGCAGTGAGCATCCCCTGGCACGGGCGATCATTGATTACGCGAAGGGACAAAATGCCAGGATAGAATCTGTCCATGATTTTGAATCGGTTACCGGGGGCGGGATAAAGGCCAAGTTAAACGGGCAAAAGATCATTCTGGGAAAACAAAAATTTATTGAAGATCAACAGATTGATATCCCGGAGAATTTAAAAAGTAAGTCTATTGCATTGCAGGCAAAGGCACAGACAGTTGTTTGGGTGGCGGTTGAAGGAAAGGTGATTGGAATGCTGGGGATTTCTGATCCGATTAAGAAAACTACCCCTCAAGCCATTGAGGCCCTTCATAAGATGGGGATTAAGGTGGTTATGCTGACGGGGGACAATCATAAGACTGCCGAGGCGATTGCCAAAGAATTGAACATTGATGAGTGCCAGGCTGAACTGGAACCAAAGAGCAAACAAGAAATTGTCAAAAAATTTAAAGCCCGGGGCGCTGTTGTGATGATGGCAGGAGACGGCATTAACGATGCCCCTGCTTTAGCCCAGGCCGATGTTGGCGTTGCCATGGGAACAGGGACGGACGTGGCCATCCAAAGTGCCGGGATTACCCTGGTTAAAGGGGATCTTAACGGGATTGTCAAAGCTTTGAAACTCAGCCGGGCGGTGATGTCGAATATCCGCCAGAATTTATTTTTTGCATTTATATATAACGCTTTGGGGATCCCTGTCGCCGCCGGTATTTTATATCCATTGGGGGGACTTTTATTAAATCCGATGATTGCCGCCGCAGCCATGAGTTTCAGTTCCGTGTCTGTGATTGGAAATGCTCTGAGGCTAAATAAATCTGTTCATTTAATTTAAGCTAATATATAATTGACATGAGGACATGAGTTACGGAACGTAACTCATAAGTCCGAATGTCATCCCCGAATGTTTTAATCGGGGATCCAGGACATGGATGAACTGGATTCCCGCTTTCGCGGGAATGACAATAGTAAAATTTAATAATCCCGTCTTTGTAAGAAACTCTCTTTAAAAATAAACCATACGGGAGCAGAAAAATATGAGTTTGTCTATTATTGACGTCGATAAGGTTTACAACGCAAAGCTGGAAACATCTCCCTATGAGTATATCGTGGTTTCAGATTTTATTAAGGAGGCATGGAAAGACAAGCTGATACAGGCTTATCCGGAGGTCAAGGCAGCCGGCAGTTTTCCCTTGTCCACGCTGTCTGTTAGCAGTGAGTTTATGCAATTGATCAGTGAATTAAATTCCGATGCTTTTAGAAACGCCATAGAAAAAAAGTTTTCACTTGATCTCCAGGGTAAGCCAACGATGTTTACGGTCCGTGGCAACTGCAGGCTTAAGGACGGTCAAGTCCATACGGATTCAGAAACTAAAATCATTACAATACTTCTCTACATGAACCCCTCCTGGGAAAATCAGGCAGGAGGCCGGCTTCGCCTGCTCAACAGCAATAATATCGATGATATCAAAGTTGAGATTTCCCCTAATGTCGGGACCCTGCTTGTTTTCAAGCGCTGTGATCATTCTTATCATGGCCATTTGCCTTTTGAAGGCCCGCGTAAGGTCATACAGATGAACTGGGTGACTGATCAGAAAGTCGTTGATAAAGAACAAAATCGGCACCGGTGGTCGTCTATTTTTAAAATGTTCTCGTCTTATTAAAAACATAGTGTTATTGCGAGGAGCCGAAGGCGACGTGGCAATCTTTTTACCAATATCATCATGCTGGGTAGTGACTGAAGGGTTGATCGGCCTGCAGAACCAGGCCATTGGCCTTGCCCAAGCGCTTGGACTTGCTTTTGTTTTAAAGGAGGTCAGAAAACCTAAGGGCCTATGGCACTTACTTTCACCTGGCAGGCATGATTTTACCCCTCCGTGGCCGGATATACTGATTTCATGCGGCCGCCAAAGCGGGCCTGTTTCAGCGGCCATCCGTCGCGCCAGCGAAAATAAAACCTTTACCGTCCATATTCAGGACCCTTTTATGGATCCCGGGCAGTTTGATGTTGTTATTGTGCCCGCGCATGATAAATTGCGTGGGCGAAATGTCCTTGTGACTCAGGGGTCAATTCATCATGTCAGCATGGAAAAGCTTATTAGCGCGGCCGGGCATTTCCGTCCTCTGTTGGCATCTTTACCGCGTCCTCTTATCAGTGTGCTGGTTGGCGGTAAAAATCGGCATCAAAACTTTTCTGATGCCTCTTCCCATGATTTTGCCAGGAAGCTGCTGGCCGCGGCAAAAAGTACCGGCGGCGGGCTTGCCATTACCTTTTCACGTCGGACCGGCGCGGAAAATGAAGCAATACTAAGACAACAACTTTCAGGAATTCCTTCCTACATTTGGGAGGACACAGGGGAAAATCCTTATTTAGGCTTGTTGGCCCTTGCGGATGTGATTATTGTTACCAGTGATTCCGTCTCCATGATTTCCGAAGCTTGTTCGACGGGGAAGCCGGTTTATATCTACGAACTACCCCATGGTCGTCATACCCGACACTCAGTCCTCTTGCCGGACACTCGCAGGAGCTCGCAGTTGTTCGGCGGAGGGCGGCATAAACAGTTTTGTGAGAGTTTAATAAAAAACGGTACCGCGCGTCTTTTTTCAGGCACTGTAGAAATCTGGAAGAACACGCCGCTGGATGAAACCCGCAGGGCGGCTGATTTTGTCTATGAACGTTATGCCGCTTTTTTGTCATCCCCGAATGTCTCGCCTTTGGCGGGATCCCGCTAAGCGGTGATTTTAATCGGGGATCCAGGACATGGATTCCCGCTTTCGCGGGAATGACAATTACTTAATAGGATTGGAGATGACAATGCAGACATTAGCTCAAGAAATTCCTCTTAAAATCAAAACATTCAATAATACGGGGGGTAGTTCCGCGCTTTTTAAGGCGCTGGGCCATCCCTTGACGTCCCCCAAAATGCACAGCCTGATTAAATCCTTGTCGTCATTCAAAAGAGTTGCCGTCTATGATCCGTTGGGACATGCCGCGGAATTGGAAGCCCTTTATGATATTTCGAAGATAAAGATCGCTGCTGTTTTCGTCCAGAATGTTAACGATATCGGAAAGCAAGTGATAGGGAATATTACCCAGCCTGTCACCGATCTAAAAAATATCAATGTGGATGCTGTTTTTGTAACTTCTTTTGACTCGCCCAAGCTGATTGCCCAAATCAATCATTTTCTGCCTAAAGGAGTAAAGGTATTCTCTCTCGATGAGACCCGCCTGTCTGATGAATTTTTGACCAACACGCGCAATTATACTGATCCATTGAATTTTGCCACTAATTTTGTCTTTTTCAGGGAAGAGGCAGGACATCATACGCGATTGGTCACAGCCAATTATTGGGCTGGATACTCCACGAAAACTGTCGGGCTTTGGTGCTGCCTGTTTGACAAAGATGGCAGGTTGCTTTCGCAATGGAATGAAAAACTTGAAAAATCCGTCCATACAATCACTATTGACAGTATCGAGGTCAAACAGCGCTTTGGTCTTTCCGGTTTTACCGGCAGCCTGTTTGTGCATTTTACCGGCATTGCCGGTCATGACGTTGTCAAATACGCGCTGGATGTGTACGGGGACGATGATTCTGTCCTGTCGTGTACGCATGACGCCAATTCCTGGCCTGCTGACCTTTACGCAGGTTTGCCGGCACCGCACGAAGGAGAACAAGTTTTGCTTTGGGTCCAAAACAGCCATCCCTGTCCTATTCCGGTCGGCGGCATGAGTTTGAGTTTGATGGGCTCCGATGAGGCGGTTGTCTTTGACAAGCCGGTTGCTCCTTTTGCTACTTATCCGGTAGATGTGGCCAAATTATTTCCTGATGTCAGGTGGCCGCAGCAATTGGAAGTCCATGCCGGGCGGTATATAGTCAGGCCGCGTTATGAAGTTGTTGATAGAAAAGGCCGCCGGTGGATAGCTCATACCAACGTCGAGCGCACGGACCTTAAAAGCGATCTGGATATTGCCACCATTAGCAAAACCATGGGTAAGGGGTATATATTGCCGATCCCGATATTGCCTGTGGACCGATGGCAAAGTATTGTTTTGCCCACACCTATGTCGACTGCTCAGCAAAACCTTCCGCTGACGCTGTTGGTTTATAACAGCAAGGGCCAACAGATGGTCAAACATCCGTTGGGGAAATTGGACCGGGGATTTATTAAAGATATCAATATCAACCAATTATTAGGCAAGCGTTCGGAAAGTGATTTTCCCGGTGGCTTTGGTCATGCAGAGTTAATTTATGATTTTTCCCAAGGGGGCGAAGCCGATGGCTGGCTGCACGCTTTGATGCGTTATGAGGACACCAAAAGCGGGCATAATACTGAAACCAGCTTTGGGTCGCATATTTTTAATACAGTATTAGTCTATAAAAATGAGCCGCAGTCGTACGCGGGCCGTCCGCCGGGTTTAAGCACACGCTTGTTTCTGCGTTTGGGCCGTGATGAAGGCACAGACACGTTATGCCATTTGATTTATCCGGCTTCGACACCTTGGCATGCGCAGTCTGAAACTGATCTGATTCTGTCGGACGCGAAGGGAACTGAAATGTTTAAAAAGACCGTGCATATTGTCTGCAGCGGTTCTTTGCTGTGGCGCTATCACGACATGTTTAATAAAGAAGAGCGCCTGCGTGCCGGCAAAGACGCGTATATTATCATACGTGACACCACTTGCCGGTTGTTCGGCTATCACGGGCTTATCAAAGGCGAACAATCCTTCTGCCTGGATCACATGTTCGGCTTCTGATCTATGCCATCAAATTCAGATCCATCACATAAGTCAATCCATCCGCAATCCTTCCATTTCCGGGCGTTGATCAACAGACAGGGTAGATTGAATGTCCATGGCACGCGCGACCGCCGGAACCCTTTCTCGGACCTTTATCATTTTTTCTTCTCTTTGTCCTGGCCCAAGTTC
>Ga0209824_10000441_pt1 | contig 25866 bp, 22 predicted proteins | sample VDWuncwatermetaG_FD_184124 | JGI IMG/M metagenome (GOLD analysis project Ga0209824, IMG submission 184124) | Wastewater microbial communities from Netherlands to study Microbial Dark Matter (Phase II) - VDW unchlorinated drinking water (SPAdes)... ...
TTACTGAACGCGGCGACACCGAGCAATTGGACGGCATGACTTCCGCTTATGGTCGGCAACGCTTGGATGATTCTGCGCTCGCGGATATGCGCTTTAATTTGAGCCGCGCCCCACGTCGCGCTAAGGCGGGCAAAAACGTCTCGCAAATGCACTATGCGCGTCAGGGCATCATCACCCCCGAAATGGAATACATCGCGATTCGTGAGAATCAAAAAGTTGCCGAACAAATGTCCGCGATGATGCGCAAACAACACGAAGGTGAGAATTTTGGCAAAGCCATGCCAAAAGAAATTACGCCTGAGTTTGTGCGTTCTGAGGTTGCCGCAGGTCGTGCGGTGATTACCGCCAACATCAATCATCCCGAACTTGAACCGATGATCATCGGGCGCAATTTCTTGGTAAAAATTAACGCCAACATCGGTAATTCCGCGCTGGGTTCTAGCATCCAAGAAGAAGTCGAAAAAATGACGTGGGCAATCCGTTGGGGCGGCGATACGGTGATGGATTTATCGACGGGTAAAAACATCCACGAAACCCGCGAATGGATTATCCGCAATTCGCCTGTGCCAATTGGCACAGTGCCGATTTATCAAGCCCTCGAAAAAGTGAACGGCAAAGCCGAAGACCTGACGTGGGAAATTTTCCGCGACACGCTGATTGAGCAAGCGGAACAGGGCGTGGACTATTTCACCATTCACGCGGGCGTGTTGTTGCGCTATGTGCCGATGACCGCGAATCGCATGACCGGCATTGTGTCGCGCGGCGGTTCGATTATGGCGAAGTGGTGTTTGGCGCATCACCAAGAAAATTTCCTCTACACCCATTTCGAGGACATTTGCGAAATTATGAAAGCGTATGACGTGACCTTTAGCTTAGGCGATGGTCTGCGTCCGGGCTCGATTTACGATGCCAATGACGAAGCGCAATTAGGCGAACTCAAGACCTTGGGCGAGCTCACCGACATCGCATGGAAACATGATGTGCAAGTGATGATAGAAGGGCCAGGCCATGTGCCGATGCACCTGATTAAAGAGAACATGGATTTGCAACTGAAGTGGTGTAAAGAAGCACCGTTTTATACCCTGGGCCCGCTGACCATGGACATTGCCCCCGGCTACGATCACATCACGTCCGCGATTGGCGCGGCGATGATAGGTTGGTTCGGCACGGCGATGTTGTGCTATGTCACGCCTAAAGAACACTTGGGTTTGCCGAATAAAGCTGACGTAAAAGAAGGCATCATTACTTACAAAATCGCCGCTCATGCCGCCGACTTAGCGAAGGGTCATCCGGGTGCGCAAGTGCGCGACAACGCTTTGTCTAAAGCGCGTTTTGAATTCCGTTGGGATGACCAATTTAACTTAGGCTTAGACCCCGATCGTGCGCGTGAATTTCACGACGAAACCTTGCCTAAAGAATCCTCCAAAATCGCGCATTTTTGCTCCATGTGCGGTCCGCATTTCTGCTCGATGAAAATCTCCCAAGACGTGCGCGACTTCGCCGCTAAAGAAGGCATCGCGGAAGCCGATGCGCTGAATAAAGGTATGGAGCTAAAAGCGATTGAGTTCGTGAAAAAAGGCAGCCAGCTTTACAGCAAATCGTAAACATGTCGGTTGAGTTTCCTCCGCAAATTACCGCCGCCAGCCCGTGTACAGGTCATTGCAGCACGGTGTTAGGCGACGACGTATGTCGCAGTTGCAAGCGCACGTTTGACGAAATTATTGCCTGGCCAACAATTACCGATGAGCAGCGCATCGCCATCAATCAACGCGTCGCGCGCCTAGCACTGACGACTTCCCTACTCACCACTCACCAAAATTAAAATGGATATTATTTTATTACTCAAAGCCGCTATTTTAGGCATCGTCGAAGGCCTCACCGAATTTTTGCCCGTGTCCTCCACTGGGCATTTAATTTTAGTCGGCGATTTGCTCAACTTTAATGACGAGCGCGGCAAGGTATTTGAGATTGTCATTCAGTTCGCCGCCATCCTCGCGGTGTGCTGGGAATATCGCGCCAAGCTAGCTTCGGTGTCGTCAGGCTTGATGCAAAAACAGGAAGCGGCGCAACGCTTCACGTTTAATTTATTCATCGCATTTTTGCCGCTGGCGATACTTGGCTTACTGTTTGGCAAAGCCATCAAAGCGCATTTGTTCGCGCCGATTCCTGTTGCTTTGGCATTCATTGTTGGCGGCTTGATTATCCTGTGGGCTGAAAAACGCCAGCATGTGGTGACGATAGGAAGCGTTGAAGATATGCACTGGCGGGATGCGTTGAAAATGGGCTTGGCACAAGCCTTGGCGTTGATACCAGGCACTTCGCGCTCTGGTGCGACCATCATTGGCGGCTTGTTTTTTGGTTTGTCACGCAAAGCCGCCACAGAGTTTTCTTTCTTTTTGGCGATTCCGACCATCACCATGGCGACGCTGTATGAAGTGGTGAAATACCGCCACGATTTTCATACCGAGGACATGGGCATCTTTTTGGTCGGCTCGGTTGCCTCATTCATCAGTGCTTTTTTCGCGGTACGCGCGTTGCTGCGTTACATCAGCCGCCATGACTTTACTGCCTTTGCTTGGTACCGCATCGCTTTCGGTTTGATTGTGCTGGCAACTTATTTCACGGGTGCTGTGAACTGGTCGGCACAATAATGGTCTAGTACGCGCAGTGCGTTTTACGGCAACTTTATGACCGTTTATCAGCCGATAAACGGTCATATTTTTGAGCTGCGAAAAAACTTTTCTCCCGTAAAATGCGCGGCTTTTTTTATTTTTAGGAATTCATCATGTTACGCACTCTCATCGCTTTATTTTGCTTTACCGCTTTAGTGAGTAACGCATTTGCCGAAACGCCCGCTGAAATTCTTGCTGGTATCAAAGCTGAAGCCGCTACCACCGCTGGCTTTCAAGGTTTTTCTGCTGCGCGTGGCGAAACTTTTTTCAAAGCGAAGCATGGCGGCGAATGGAGTTGCTCGTCTTGCCATACCGACAATCCAATGAATTCGGGCAAACATGCTAAGACCGAAAAAGTCATTAAACCGATGGCGCCTAAGGCAAACGAAGAGCGTTTTACTGAGCCGAAAAAAGTCGCGAAATGGTTTAAGCGTAATTGCAACGACGTGCTGGATCGCGAATGTACTGCGCAAGAACAAGGTGACGTGATGACGTATTTGTTGGCAGTCGGTCAGCCTGTTGCCGCAGCACCTGCACCTGTTGCCAAGCCTGTTGAAGCTGCGCCTGTTGCCGCACCCGCAGCAGCGCATTCCAGCCATAAACATTCAGCACACTAAACCGCCATGACTAAAAAAATTCTAGTGTGGGACGTGCCAACGCGGGTGTTTCATTGGCTGCAAGCCTTGTCGTTTTTGGGCGCATATCTCACTGCTGATTCCGAAAAAACCCGCGAGATACACGTCACGCTGGGCTTTATTTTGTTTGGTCTGATTGCCTTCCGTTTGGTGTGGGGCTTCGTTGGCACTAAGCACGCGCGCTTTAGCTCGTTTATTTTTCACCCTAGCACTGTCATCACTTATGTGCGCTCGTTGTTGCAAAATAATGCGCAACATTTTGTTGGTCACAACCCCATTGGCAGCATCGCGATTTGGTTGTTGCTGGGCATGGGAATTGGGCTGGGCGTGACGGGCGTGATGTTGCTACAAGATGATGTCGCGGACAGCGTGGTCGATATTCACGCTTATCTTACCAACGGCATGTTGGTGGTGATTGCGGGGCATTTAGTCGGTGTGGCGATGAGTAGTTTTTTGCATAAAGAGAACTTGGTGCGCGCCATGATTACTGGACGCAAACAAGGCTCAGCGCAGCAAGGCATCACACAGGCTTACGCATGGTTAGGCGCGGCATTAGTCATCGCTGCGGCTGCGTTTGCCTATCTCTATAACCGCTAGAGGGTGGTGCGCCACCCTGCCAGTTTTTATCAGTATTATTTTTTTAACTTTAAGGACTTTCCATGAAACGCAATCACCCCTACAAGAAAATTGTAGCGAGCCTTTGCTTCGCTTTGGCTTGCAACACCGCATTTGCTGCGGATAGCGCACTTGATTTGAGTCTGCCTGCTGCGACGGCCAGCCCTAAATCTTTTATGCTCGCGTCTAACGACACACTACCGACTGGCGTGACCACCGCCGCCCCTAAGGCAGAATTTTCTGAGCCATGGATGTCGGGCGACAAGCTGCATCAATACATGGGCTGGACGACACTGGCGTTAGTTGCTGCGACGGCTTTTAGTGCCCCAGGCGAGGGATGTGAGGGGGCTGCTTGCGCTAATCAACCTGTTCAACCACGTCAAACCAATGGCGCGCACGCCAAGCTGGCTAAGGCCGCCGCGTTTATGGCGGCAGCAACCGTGACTTCGGGTTTGATTGATCATTGGGATGACTTCCATATGGAAGACGGCTTTACTGACCCAGACAACTTGCACGCCATGTTAGGCACAGCGGGCGCGTTGATGATGATGTATGCAGTCAATAAATCCGCCAATTCAAGCGTGCCAGTGAGCCACGCGGGGATTGCCGAATTGGGCGGTGTAGCAATGGCGGTTGCCGTTAAATTGACTTGGTAAGGAGAAGCTAAATGTTAAAAAAATTCAAAATCATCGCGCTGTTGAGCAGTGCATTATTTTTGGCTAACACAGCGTTTGCAGGCGAAACCACCGCAGACTGGCTGTTAAGTTTGGAACGCATGAAAAACGTCAAAGCTGTGACGGATAAAACCTATGCGAAAGAATGTGGCGAATGCCATTTCGCCTATCCAGCAGGCTTGTTGCCGAGCGCGTCATGGGAAAAATTGTTGAACGCTACGGCACTGAAAAATCACTTTGGCGACAACGCGGAAATGGATGCGGCAACCTTAGAGCGCGTACTCGATTACGCGACCAACAATGCGGCGGAAAAATCTTGGTACAAACGTGCGCGCAAAATCGCTAACAGCGGTCAAGCTCCATTGCGTATTACTGAGCTGCGTTACATCAAACGGGTGCATGAAGAAATTCCTGCCAAGATGATTAAAGATAACAAAGACGTGAAGTCGTTGAGCATGTGTAATGCCTGCCACACGCAAGCCGCTAAAGGCGTGTTTGATTCGGACACCGTCAACATTCCTAATTTCCCTGACTACAATTAAGCAGGGGTTTGTGAAAGTTTGAACAAGGGGGCGTAAGCCCCCTTTTTTTGCATAAAAATTATGCCTGATAGTAAAATGCTGCGCGCCACAAAAAATTACCAAAAGAATAACAACTTAATCAGGAGCATTTATGGCTTTGCTACGCACAGTTTTATTGTCGTGTTCTTACGTCGCCTTATTCCCGCTCAATGCAGTAGCGGTAGAACAAATAGGCGATTTTTCTTTTACGGGCTCAGGCTTCCTAACGCTGGGAGTCGGTCACATGATGAGTGGCACACGCGGCGCAGTGCTGGATAAAAACTGCCCATGCTTAGTTGCCGACTATGCGCAAAACGCCATTTACGATGGCAACGCGGGACTGCAATTTGCGCCTGAATCTAAGCTCGGCTTGCAAGGCACGATGACCTTGCCCAACCCCAATTTTTCTCTAACCGCACAAGCGGTCGCACGCGGCAGTCTAAACGGTAATATCAATTTGGAATGGCTGTACGGCAGTTATCAACTCAACGAAGCAACCACGCTACAAATCGGGCGCAAACGCTTGCCGATTTTTTATTACTCAGACAGTCAAGACATCGGCTTTGCCTTGCCTTGGACGCATTTGCCGCCGCAAATGTATGGCTGGGAAGCGGTCAATTACAACGGCATCAGCGTGCAACATCGCACGCAAGTGGGCGATTGGGATGTGTTGACGGGGGCGTTGGCGGGCAACGAACGAGTCAAAGATAGCGGCTACTGGCAGGTGTACAACGGCCAAGCCTCGCAAACCAATGTGCAGTGGAACAACATTCTGGGCACCAATGTGCAGCTAACGCGCGATTGGTTTGAAACCCGCCTGTCATACATTCAATCGGACACTGAGCGGCAAAATATCAATGGCGTGTGGGATGCGGCTACGCAACGCTTAGTTGCCAGCCCGGAGGCTTTTCTGCACGGACTGCGTACCCAACAAAAAATTTATACCGCCGCCTTCAGCGCGGACTTTGCAAACTGGCTGGTACGAACTGAGCTGTTGTATATCGACCGTCCCGGCGCGAATTTCAAAGACCACGCGAATCGTTTGGGCGTGACGCGTCGCTTCAATAACTGGGAAGTCAGCGGCAATGTTGCCGAATATCATGGGCAAGCAGTAATCGCGCAAGGCGGTGATCCGCAAGGCCAAGAAAGCCACCTCAATCAGTCGCTCACCACGCGTTATTTCTTGTCACCACAAAGCGATGTCAAAGCACAAATCGACCATCAACGCGATCGCGGCGGGGTTAACTGGCTGCCTAAATATGGCAACGCCACCCTCTTAACGCTCGCTTACGACAGGATATTTTAATCATGCGCACACTACTTTTAGCCATGCTGCTGCTGAGCGGCGAGGTCGTTGCCGCTCAGCCGGCGATTGCCATTATTGCCAATCACGATGGCGATTACGCCACGCTGACGCGCAAGCAAGTGGTGGATATTTATATGGGTAAATTAACCGTGTTGACCAATGGCACGTTTCCGCAGCCAGTTGATTACCAAGGTAATCCAGAAATTCGCGAACGCTTCTATCGTTTATTGACGGGCAAAAATTTAGCGCAAATCAATGCCTACTGGGCGCGCATGTCGTTCACTGGACAAACCAATCCCCCCCGGTTACTGCCCGACCAAAAAGCCATGTTGCGCGCAGTCGGCAAAAATCAAGATGCGTTAGGCTACGTCGATAAAAATGAGGTCACGCCTAGCGTGCAGCCCTTGATGACTATCGGCGAATGAAGATGCTGCAAGCACTCACCCTGCAAGCCCGCTTAATGTGGATTGTATTAGGAAGTACCGCCATCATCGGTGGCGGTACTTTGCTGTTGGTGTTTGTGATTAGCTACCAAAATAAATTAAGCGAGAGTGAGCAACATATTCGGCAACTGATGGATGCGGTCGAGTATTCCGCCGCCATTGCTAGCTACAGCAGCAACGCCGAGATTGCCGATGATGTCATCAAAGGGCTAATGCGTGACGAAGCAGTTTGCGAAGTTAGTCTCTCCAGCAACGAAGGTCTGCATTTAAGTCGCAGCAAATATAACGACTTAAGTGTTTGCCCCATCACGTTGCAGCACGCTCTGCTATCGCCTTTTTCGAGCACTGATTTCATCGGCAATCTAGAAACGCGCGTCGATAACGGCATCATCGAAACGCGTGCGGTGCACTATGCGGGACAAGTGGCATTGGGGTTGTTGGCATTATTGATATTACCTAGCTTGATTATTTGGTTCGCGGTATCGCGCTATATCACCCGCCCAATCCACGCCTATGCGCAGCAACTACACAATATCGTGCCAGGCAGTTCCGAGCGCATCGCGACTGTTGCGCACAGCTCACTTGAGCTCAATCGCGTCATCCGCGACAGCAATTCCCTACTAATCGGCATTGAAGAAATGTTGCTGGATGAGCGCGCTCAGCGCAACGAAATTGAACGCTTAAAAGAACAATATAAGCATCTTGCCCACCATGATAATTTGACGGGCTTACCCAATCGCGCCATGTTCCATGACCGCTTGGCACACATGTTGATACAAGCAAAACGCTATCAACTAAAAGGCGCGCTCATTTATCTCGATTTGGATAAATTCAAACCCGTCAATGACACTTTGGGGCATGGCGTAGGTGATTTGCTGCTTAAAGCCGTCGCACTTCGTTTGCTCGACGCGGTACGCGAATCAGACACTGTGGCGCGCTTGGGCGGCGACGAGTTTGTGGTGATTTTGCCCGCATTACACAACGCATCGACCGATGCACTCAGCATTGCAGAGAAAATTTTGCACGCACTGCAACAGCCGTTTGAGTTGGGTGCACACACCGTGCAAATCGGCAGCAGCCTAGGTATCGCCTGCTATCCTGAACATGGCAAGGATGAATTTACCCTGTCTAAACACGCTGACCTTGCCATGTATCGTGCCAAGCAGAATGGGCGCAACAACGCGCAACTTTTTCAACCCAGCATGGCCGAGGCTGCCGATTGATTTTGCCGAGCACGATAAAAAAAGACACCCTTGCGGATGTCCTTTTTTAATTGGCGGAGAGGGAGGGATTCGAACCCTCGATACCTTGCGGTATGCCTGATTTCGAGTCAGGTACATTCGACCACTCTGCCACCTCTCCAGATGCGGCGCGCATTCTACCAGCAAGGACGCTACTCGTGAGAACTGTTGCGATGAAAAAACTGCGTACCCCGTATCGCCGCATGGCCAGCATCGCCGCTGCACTGGCATGGACGATGTTGTTATCCGGCTGCCACGCCCCTGCCAGCAAGCCTTTAGCAGACTGGCAGGCGGGTGAATTGGTGGTGTTGGAAGATGCCGCGCAAGACAACAACGACAGCCAATTCAACCATCAATTAGCGGTGTTATTTGCTGCGCATTTACACACCACGCTCAAAGTCATTCCCGTCACGCCCGCCCAAGTTGCAGATGAATTAGCTGAACATCACGCGCACCTTGCGGCGTTCAGTTTGCGCAGCAACGAAGCTGGTTTGGGGCTGATATTTGCGCCCAGTTTTGCCAGCGTGGCGGAGCAGGTGGTGGTGAATAGCGAGCTGGCGCGCCCGCACAATTTGAGTGATTTGAACTTGCTGCATATTGTGGTGATAGAAGGTTCGGCGCAGCACAAAGTGTTGCAACAACTGAAATTAAGCTCACCCAAACTAACTTGGCAAACGCGCCGCACTGGGGATGTCGAAGACTTGCTCGATGAAGTAGCGAGCAATCAATTAGCCGCCACGCTGGCGAATGAAGAGCAGTACGCGCTAGCCAGTAATTTTTACGATAATTTGCTGGATAACAATTTTCCGCTAATTGCCGCTAGCCAATTAGCGTGGGGCTTTGGCACGGATAGCGATGCCGCGTTACGCGCGCAAGCAGCGCAATTTTTTGCGCTGCTAAAAAACGATGGCAGGCTGAATAATTTATTGGATCGCTACTACGGATTTAATCAACGCCTATCGCCCGTGGATGCCGCCACCTTTATCGAGCAAATCGACCGCAGCTTGCCGCGCTATCAAAAGTTATTTGCGGAGGCGGCGCACTGGACGGGTTTTGATTGGCAGCTCCTCGCAGCACTCGCCTATCAAGAGTCGCACTGGAATCCGCTCGCCACCTCGTTCACCAATGTGCGCGGCATGATGATGCTCACCGAAGAAACCGCCGACCAACTGAACGTGGCGAATCGTTTAGATGCGCGCGACAGTATTTTGGCGGGTGCGCGTTATTTAGCGGCACTGCGCGATCGCCTCCCTGTGGGCATTGCTGAACCTGATCGCACTTGGATGGCACTCGCCGCTTATAACCAAGGTTTCGGGCATTTAGAAGATGCGCGCGTACTGACGCAAAGAATGGGTATGAACCCCGACCACTGGGCGGAAGTGAAACAATGGATGCCCAAATTGAATCAAGCGACGCACCATGAGCAGCTCAAACACGGTTATGCGCGCGGTGGTGAGGCGGTGATTTTGGTTGAAAATATCCGTATGTATTACGATATTTTGCAGCGTGTCGCCCCTGTCAATAGTGCCTCAACCGAGTTGGTCAGCCCCCCGTTTTATCAGCTGCTAGACAGCCACAACAAGCCCAAACTCGGTGGCTTTAGTCCGCCAGCGGCACGTTAAGCTCACGCTGCATTAGCCACACCAAATACTCCTCCATGGGCAAGGCTTTAGAAAAGTAATAGCCCTGCAAAGTATCCACGCCCATCTCAGTTAGTAATTGCGCGGTTGCCGCATCTTCCACACCTTCGGCGACACATTCCATTTCTAACGAGCGCGCAATCGAGATAATCGCATCGGCAATGGCGCGACCATTTTTAAGATGAATGCGTTTCACAAAAGCAATGTCGAGTTTAATTTCGTTAGCGGGAATCTCGTGTAACTGCGCCAACGATGAATGCCCTACGCCAAAATCATCCACCGCAATACCAAAGCCCAACGCGTCTAATTCAGCAATGCGTTCACGTGCAAAATCAACATCCGACAATGCCACACTTTCAGTGATTTCTAACATGATTTGGCTAGGCTTAATGTTGGCGCGCGCAAGGTCATCGCAGAACTGCTGCACGATGTTGCTAGAAAATAATTGTCGCTTGGACAAGTTAATCGACAGTCGGTGATTGGCGGGCAACAGTGGCAATGCCTTAAGTGAATCTTGCCAAACCGATTGTCCGAGTTGGTCGATTAGCCCCATGCTTTCCGCCATCGGGATAAACACCGAGGGCGGTATCCAACCTTGTTCGGGTTCATGCCAGCGCGCTAACACTTCCGCACCGATTACCGCACCCGTTTGGGCGCAAATCAGCGGCTGCAACCAGGCTTTAATTTCTTTACGTTTAATCGCTGCCGCCAAGCGACTTTGAATATAGAACGATTTACGTCCTGGTTCTTTCTGGGCAATCGCATTAAAAAATTGGATGTTGTTGCGTCCTTGCGCCTTGGCATAAAACATGGCGCGATCAGCTTGTGATAACAGCATTTCGCTGTTGCTGGCATCGTCTGGATAAACCGCAAATCCGCCACTAAAGGTAAAGGGAAAATTGGTGCCGTCAATGTCGATATTTTCTTGGGTTAGCCGCGCCAACTTGTGGCTAATTTCACGCGCATCTTCTAAAGATTTTAAGTCGGGACACAAAATCACAAACTCATCGCCGCCCCAGCGACACAGCGTATCCGAGCTACGCAACACGGTTTGCAAACGCTGCGTGACTTCTTTCAATAAACGGTCGCCGACTTTGTGCCCAAAATTATCATTCACTTGCTTAAAGTGGTCGAGGTCGATAAAGCCCAGCGCAACGTGCATCCCGCTGCGTTCAGCACGCGGAATCGCCATGGCAATACGGTCTTCAAGTAGCACCCGATTGGGCAAGTCGGTCAGCGCGTCGTGTAACGCCATATGACTAATTTGCCGTTCTTTAAGATAGGAGCTGGAAATATCACGCACTACCCCGCGTATCGAATGCACCGCACCATTTTTGAGTACGGGGGCGAAGCGTCCTTCCACCCAAATATAAGCGTCACCACTCGCTTTGCTATTGAGCCGAAAGCGCAACGTCACTTGCTGCTTTTGCTCGTTTACCAAGCCGCTAAATTGCTCCAGCACTAAATACACATCTTCGTTATGCACGCAGCTTTCGATTGAACAACGCTGCAAATCGACAATGCCAGTCAACACCCTCCACGCATCTGAAGCGCGCAACAATCCTCCTTCAGGAGTGAACTCCACCACGGCATCTTGTAACAAGCTAATGGTCTGCAAATAAATTTGTTGCTCTTCATCACGCTGCCCCAGTTCTTGAATGTACGCCTGTAACCGCGTCGCTAGCTGCCCGAAAATCCCCGCCAATTGCACCACTTCATCTTGTGTGCTGCGTAGCGTTTGATTCAGTGTTAAATCGTACTGCGCGGCTAAATCGTGCATGTCTTGATTAAGTCTGCCAATAGGGCGGCAGATTAAAGTCACTAACCAGCCCGTCACGCCCATCAGCAGCAACATCAATAGACCCGTTAACAGCAAGGCGAGTAACACCTGCCGATTCGCCGCCGCTTGTAGCTCCGTTAAAGAATAGGTGACCACTAGGTTGGCATATTTCACACCGCTTTCGCCTACTGGTTGGACAATAACCAGCTCATCGCGGATGCTAAATTGCTGTTGCGCAGCGTTGTAAGGCTGCGTGAGCAAAGACAGATTTTTCGCTATAGGGAGTGTTGAGTTAAGTGGGTAGAGCAGCGGGTGCGAACTCACCAACACTGTGCCCGCATCATCTAGCAACACAATACTGGACAACTCGCGCCCAGCATTCACCATCGCTAGCGGTGCTTCGTTTTCTTGAAAGGGCGCAACGATTAACTCATAGACCCGAAACTCATCGCCCAAACGTAACGGATCGAGCAACACCCGTTGATACAACTGCGTCAAGGCAGCTGCCTCGTTGGACAAATCAGTGCGTGCCGTTTGATACGCGAGATGCGCCACATACAGCGCGCTAGATACCCCCGATATGCCTATCAATAGCGCGCTCAGCAGCAGCAATTTGCCGCGTAAAGAAAATTTATTGAATGTTTTTCGCATGGCTCTCTACTTTCTTCATCACAGCGGCAACCTCATCAAATAATTTTTCATCGCCAGCAATAAATTTATCCAAACCCATATAACCCAACAGCGCGCGACCTTCTGGCTCGCCATCCATTCCCAACAACACTTCGCGTAATTTTTGTGCATCTTGCGCAGGCAAGTGCGCGCCGCTTACAAAGGGTGGAAAGCCAAATGAGGGCGATTGACTCACCACCCGCGTGCGCGCGATAACGGCAGGATAAAAGCGCGCCATTTGCGCATATACATAGCCATCAACACTCGCGCCCTGTACCAAACCATCGGCAACTGCTGCGATACTTTTCTTGTGCGAATAAGTAAACAGCGTCTTATTAAAAAAGGTTTTAGGTTCTTCACCCAAAGCCAAAATTTCCGATTCTGTAAACACATGTCCAGAGTTTGATTCGGGATCGGAATAGGCAAAATTTTTGCCGCGTAAATCTGCCAAAGATTGTGTGGTTACATCGCTATTCGGCACGATTAAATAAGAGCGATACAAAGGCTGCCCCTGCCACACCCCCACTGCCAACAAGCGTTGTGCGCGCGGGTAACGCAAATGGGGCACAGAACAAATCCAGCCCGCATCCAGTTTGCCATCTGCCAAACCGTCTATCGTTTGGCGATAACTACGACGTTGCACAAACACCACAGGGCGTTGCAAATGCACTTCCAAATACTTTTGCCAACGCGCCACGACATCTTGCTGCTCGCCCAACATCACCGCAGACAAAGCCAGATGCAGCGGCGGTAAGCTAGATGTGACGGGCGTTTCCGCATAAGCCGAATTCATTCCTAACAACACGACCAGCAGAATTTTCCACATCGCAGCGACCCCAAACAAAAAGAGGCGGCATTATAGCGACCCTATAGTTAGCGCGCCTTTCTAATCAAAGGCGTGGAGCAGGCTTTATGACGCGTAGATGACGGCTCGCTCAAAACATTTTGAATCAGACAAAACCGTCATCTCAATGTCATAATCGCTGGCTATAATTTTCAACCCTTAAGGAGTCAGCAACATGGCAAGAAACGTACAGTGTGTGAAGTTAGGGCGCGAGGCGGAAGGTCTGGATCGTCTGCCCTATCCAGGCCCGTTAGGTCAGCGCATTTTTGAAAGCGTCTCTAAAGAAGCCTGGCAAGGTTGGATCAAACATCAAACCATGTTGGTCAATGAAAACCGTTTGAATTTGGCTGATTTAGCCGCGCGCAAATATCTCGCCGCACAAATGGAGAGCTATTTTTTCGGTGGTGCGACCGATGCGATTCAAGGCTATGTAACCCCCGCTAAATAGGACGGGTCGCGCCTACAGGTTCTGGGTTTCGTCAGAGCTGGGCGCATGAAACGCTGTTGTAGGAGACCGACTTGTTGGGTGATAGCCGCAGCAAAACTATCGCTCGACAGGCTTCTGCATATGCAGGACTAACTGGTAAACCACCCGTCGCTGCTAAATTCGAGCGCCCACAAATTCGGTGTGACTACCCTCTACCCAACCCATCGAAAGTTTTTCTTGAATAAAAAATCCGCCCCGCAACTTTTTCTTAATCGCGAACTCGGTTTGTTGGCGTTCAATCGTCGCGTACTCGCTTTGGCAGAAAACGATGCGCTGCCTTTGCTCGAACGCTTTAAGTATTTGTGCATCGTCAGCAGTAATCTCGATGAGTTTTTTGAAATCCGCGTGGCCGGGCTCAAAGAACAGGTGAAGCTGGGCGTGACGACTTTAAGCGCAGATGGCATGAGCGCGCAGCAGACTTTGAGCGTGCTGTCTGAGCAAGCACATCAGCTCATCACGCGCCAATACCTGTTATTCAACAACAAGCTCACCCCCGCCTTGGCGGATGCGGGCATTAAATTTTTGCGCCGCACCCACTGGAACGAGACGCAGCGCATTTGGGTGCGCGATTATTTTTTCCGCGAAGTGATGCCGGTATTGACCCCTATCGGTATAGACCCCGCCCATCCGTTTCCACGCGTATTAAATAAAAGTTTGAATTTTGCCGTGGAGCTGCAAGGCAAAGATGCCTTTGGGCGTAATTCGGCACGCGCCATTGTGCAAGCTCCGCGTGTGTTGCCGCGTGTCATTCCAATGCCGCCCGAAGTCAGCGGTTGCGAACACGGCTTTGTATTTTTGTCGTCGGTTATTCACGCGCATGTCGATGAATTATTTGGCGGCATGGAAGTGTTGGGCTGCTTTCAATTTCGTGTCACGCGCAACAGCAATTTGTTTGTCGATGATGAAGAAGTTAAAAATCTACGCTTGAGTTTGCAAGGTGAATTGCCGCAACGGCACTTTGGTGATGCAGTGCGCTTGGAGATTGCCGACAACTGTTCGCCGCACATCGCCACCATGTTGCTTAAAGAATTAGGCTTGTCGGGCGCAGACGCATTCCGTGTGCAAGGGCCAGTCAATTTAGTGCGTTTGATGGACATTCAAGGCTTGGTCGATCGCGCCGATTTGAAGTTTTCCGCGTTTACGCCAAGCGTGCAGCCGACCTTGCAAAAGAAGGGCTCGGACATGTTCAAGGTGATTCGCCGTGGCGACGTGCTACTGCATCATCCGTATCAATCGTTTAAGCCGGTGATTGATTTTATTCAGCAAGCCGCGAGCGATCCGCAAGTGGTGGCGATTAAACAAACCGTGTATCGCACCGGCGCGGATTCGGCGTTGATGGAAGCCCTCATTGCTGCCGCCAAACGCGGCAAAGAAGTCACCGTGGTGGTGGAGTTGCTGGCACGTTTTGATGAAGAAGCCAACATCAATTGGGCGAACAAATTAGAAGAAGTCGGCGCGCATGTGGTGTATGGCGTGGTCGGTCATAAGACCCACGCCAAGATGCTAATGGTGGTGCGTCGCGAAGACGGCAAGCTGCGTCGCTATGCGCATTTAGGCACAGGCAACTATCACCCGCGCACCGCCACGCTCTATACCGATTTCGGTTTGTTTACTTGCCATGAACAAATCTGTGCTGACGTAAATGAAGTGTTCGCGCAACTCACCAGTCTAGGCAAAGCACGCACCCTGCATCACCTATGGCAATCGCCGTTTAGTTTGCACAACCAAGTCATCGCGGCGATACAGCGCGAAACCGCGCACGCCCGCGCTGGCAAGCCCGCGCATATCATCGCCAAGATGAACGCACTGCTCGAAGCGGAAACCATAGAGGCGTTATATGCCGCCTCGCAAGCGGGGGTGAAAATTGACTTGTTGATACGCGGCGTATGCGCACTGCGTCCGGGTGTGCAAGGCTTATCCGAAAACATCCGCGTGCGTTCTATCATCGGTCGTTTTTTGGAACATTCGCGCATCTATTATTTCCGCAACGACTTAGCCCACGACGTGTATTTGGCGAGTGCCGATTGGATGGATCGAAACTTTTTCCGCCGCATCGAAGTGGCGTTCCCAATACTGGATAACAAGCTCAAAAAACGTGTCTTGGATGAAGGACTCAAAATTTATTTGCGCGACAACATTGCCGCTTGGGAAATGAATAGTGAGGGCGATTACAAACTCAAACATGCCCCACGCAGCAAGCCGCTCAATGCACAAAATGAGTTGCTGAAACAGTTAAGCCGAGGTTTTATTGGTCAATAAAAAAGCCCGTCATTCGATTTGAATGACGGGCTTTTTAGTGGCAAAAAACGCTGTTCTGTTTAGCCTTTTTTAGGGCGACCCGTGGCAATTTTTTCGAGCTTGCCAAACACGGTTTTCATTTCCGCCATATCCAGCAACGACAACATCAACAAGCCCGCGCGCAACACTTCGCTCTTCTTCACAGGTATCCCTGCTTTAGCACACGCGACTTTGATGTCAGCGATTTTTTGATATTCAACTTCTGGCATGGTGAAGCTATCGCGCGTCACTTTTGGCTTAGCGGCTTTCTTAACTTTCTTCACCGCAGCCACTTTTTTGTCGGCTGATTTCACAATCGCTTTTGCGCTGGATTTGTTAGTGACATTTTTTTTAAGCGCAACTTTTTTTACTTTGGGTGTCGCTACCGCTTTGCTTGTATCTGCAACAGGTGTAACGATTTTAGGGTTTGCAGCAGTCATGTTATTTCCTTTTTTATAATGTCGAGCAAACAGTGTATATAGTATATTTATGTTTGTGAATTGTAATAATTGACCCGCAGCAAGTGAACCGACGAATGGGAGCGCGACATGGAACTGATTTTATGGCGACACGCCGAGGCAGAAGATAATTCGCCTGATATGGCAAGGGAGTTGACGGCTAAAGGTCAGCTGCAAGCACAAAAAATGGCGGCGTTTTTACAACAACATTTGCCCGCCGACACGCGCATTTTGGTCAGTCCCGCGACGCGCACCCGACAAACGGTCAGCGCGCTCACCGATAAATTCACCGTGGTCAACAGCCTCGCACCGAATGCTTCCGCGCACGCAATTTTGCAGGCAGCGCGTTGGCCGAACGGCAACGACAGCGTGCTCATCGTCGCTCACCAACCCACACTAGGCGCAGTTGCCGCCTTGCTGTTAGGCAGCGCGGAAACTTCATTGAGCATTAAAAAAGGCGGGCTCTGGTGGTTCAGCCGCCGTGAACGCGACGACTCGGCGCAGACCACGTTGCGCTTAGTCATTACGCCCGACATGCTGGACTGAACTTTGTAGGATGAAATGGGTTGGTAGGAGGCCGAATTTAGCAACGACTTGTGGCTTGCCACTTAGTCGATGCTAAATTCGAGCTCCTACAACAGCCTTTGGGTCTTGTCTTAAAACCGAGGAGCACATCATGTTTGAATCTGCTGAATTAGGTCACCGCATCACTAAAGCCGCTTACGAAAAAGCCTTGCCCGCCTTGCGCGAAGGCTTGCTCAACGCGCAATTTGAATTGGCGCAGCAGGCAAAATTCCCCGTGATTATTTTGGTTAGCGGCGTGGATGGCGCGGGCAAAGGCGAGACGGTAAATCTGCTCAACGAGTGGATGGATCCGCGCCATATTGAAGTACACGCGATGGCGGAACACAGCGACGAAGAACGCCAGCATCCGCCCATGTGGCGGTACTGGCGCGCGCTGCCGCCGAAAGGCAAAATCGGCGTATTTTTTGGCTCGTGGTACACCGCACCCATCATAGCCCGCAGCTTAGGCAAAACCCGTAACAGCCAATTAAATCAAAGCATCCACGCCATCAATCATTTTGAAACAATGTTGAGCAACGAGGGCGCACTCATCATCAAGCTATGGTTTCATTTGTCCAAAGACGCGCAACAGCAACGCTTAAAATCGCTAGAAAAAAATCCTAAAACACAGTGGCGCGTGACCGTTCCAGACTGGAAAAATTACCAACGCTACGATAAATTCCGCAAGGTTTCTGAACACACGCTACTCGCCACCAGCAATGAACACGCGCCTTGGCGGGTGATTGAAGGTGAGGACGCGCGCTATCGCAGCTTGACCGCAGGGAAAATTATTTTGGCGGCGTTGCAACAACGCTTAAACAAAAATGTTAAGCCTGTCGCCATTGCTGCCGCGCCACTTAGCGTCGCCATCGACGCACTGGATTTATTCGACAAGCTCGATATGACGCAGGCTCTGAGCGATAAAAAATTTGCGGCGCAATTAGAAAAATATCAGGGCAAATTAAATCTGCTCACACGCGATGCGCGCTTCGCTAAACTTTCTGTCATCGCAGTATTTGAAGGTTCGGATGCGGCAGGCAAAGGGGGTGCCATTCGCCGCATCACTGGCGCGCTCGATGCGCGTCATTACCGCACCGTGCCGATTGCTGCGCCCACTGAAGAAGAGCGCGCCCAGCCCTATTTGTGGCGGTTCTGGCGACACGTTCCGCGCACGGGACGCTTCGCGATTTTTGATCGTTCTTGGTATGGTCGCGTGCTGGTAGAACGTGTGGAAAAGTTTTGCTCGCAAGCCGATTGGATGCGCGCTTACAACGAGATCAACGACTTTGAAGAACAGCTCATCGACAACCACGCGCTGGTGATTAAATTTTGGCTAACCGTCACGCCCGATGAGCAATTACGCCGCTTTCAGGAACGCGAAAAAATCGGTTTCAAACGCTTCAAAATCACCGCCGATGATTGGCGCAATCGCGAACGCTGGGACGATTATCAAGCGGCGGTGTGCGACATGGTGGATAGAACCAGCACCGAAATTGCGCCTTGGACTATCGTTGAAGCTAACGACAAAAATTTCGCCCGCATCAAAATCCTCAAGACTTTATGTAGCCGCATAGAAGCAGCGTTGCATGAGCTGGCTTAAAGCACTTCTGCGGCAGCGGGGAGAGTGGTTTTGCCGTGTAAATCACAATAATTCGCGATGTGAATAAAGTCGGTGACACTCAAATTTTCGGCGCGTAGTTGCGGGTTAATGTCCAGCGCGGCGAAGTCTGCTTCTTGCAAAATTTGGCGCAAAGTATTACGCAAAGTTTTGCGCCGCTGCCCAAATGCCATGCTGACAATTGCGGCAAATAATTTTTCATTGCGCACCAAAATTTGTTCGGCAGGCAAGGGAATCATGCGCACGATGGCGGAGTCAACTTTAGGTGCGGGACGGAATGATTCGGGTGGCACGTCGAGCAATTTTTCCATCACAAAACGATATTGCAACATCACCGAAAGCCTTCCATATGCAGGCGTGGAATGAGCGGCAACCATGCGTTCGACCACTTCGTTTTGCAACATAAAGTGCATGTCGGTGATGCGCGCGCTAAAGCGCGTGAAGTGAAATAACAACGGCGTGGAAATGTTGTAAGGCAGATTGCCGACGATGCGCAGCGGCGTGTCCAAGGTGGCAAAATCAAACGCCAGCGCGTCGCCCGCATGAATAATCAGCTTGGTTTTTTCGTGTTCTTGCGGGTAATCGTTGTGCAGGCGCGCGATGATGTCGCGATCGATTTCCACCACATGCAAATGATTGAGTTGCTTGAGCAAGGGACGCGTCAGCGCGCCTAAACCAGGCCCGATTTCGACCATATTGTCGGCAGCCTGAGGACGGATGCACGCCACGATGTCGGCGATGATGGATTGATCGACCAGAAAATTCTGACCGAACATTTTTTTAGCTTTATGACTCACTTAACCCCTATCTGCCACAGATTAGAACTGCCACGAAATTTTGTGTTATCGCTGTTTAATCTGTTGAAAAAATAATTATTGCACCAAGTAACTTGCCATTTCTTGAGCCACTGCAATCGCCTGCAACAAGCTGCCGCAATCGGCTTTGCCTGTGCCGGCTAAATCTAATGCGGTGCCGTGATCGACCGAGGTACGAATAATCGGCAAGCCCAGTGTGATGTTGACCCCCGCACCAAAACTCGCGTGCTTTAACACGGGCAATCCTTGGTCGTGATACATGGTAAGAACTGCGTCGCATTGCACTAATTTGTATGGGGTAAACAGCGTGTCGGCAGGTAATGGCGCGCTGACATTCATGCCTGCGGCGCGCAATTTATCCAGCACGGGAATCATCACGTCGATTTCTTCGCGTCCCAAATAGCCGCCTTCGCCTGCATGTGGATTGAGCCCCGCCACCAAAATATGGGGGCGCGCAATGCCAAAACGTTGCTGCAAATCGCGCTGCAATATCCGTAATACTTTTTCTAATAAGGGCTGCGTAATCGCATCGGCAACCTCGCGCAAAGGCAAATGCGTGGTGGCTAATGCCACGCGCATTCCGCCGCCCACTAGCATCATCACCACCAAGGGCGTAGCCGTTTGCTCGGCTAAAAATTCGGTGTGTCCAGTGAAGGCGATGCCCGCATCATTGATGATGCCCTTGTGTACGGGCGCGGTGACCATGCCTGAAAATTCGCCTGCCACACAGCCTTGCAGCGCACGACGTAGCGTGGCCAAAACGTAGTCGCTGTTGGCGGCGTTTAACACCCCCGCAACCGCAGGCGCGGCGAGCGGAATATGGATGACGTGTAGGACGGAATGGGGCGTTGCAATGCGCGGCGTGTCGCCATTCGCGACTTCGCAAATCTGCACGCCTAAGCCCAACTGTTGTGCGCGCTGTTGCAGTAAAAATTTATCGGCGATGCACAATAAATGATGACCTTGTGCGGCGAGTTGCACGCATAAATCAGGGCCGATGCCAGCAGGTTCGCCGCAGGTGATGACTAATGGTGACATGGATTTATTGCGGGTAATCGACAAAAGCGCGGTCGCGTAATTGGCGCAACCAATCTTGATATTGCTCGTCGGATTTGAACGTGCCAATCGCGATGCGCGCTTGTTGGCGTTTTTGTTGCACGCTGACATCTGTGTCACGTCGCTCCAAGACTTGAATCAAATGCCAACCGAATTGGCTTTGTACTGCGCCGATTTGTTGCACCGCCAATTTGTTCATCGCTTCTTCAAATTCGCTGACGGTTTGTCCAGGCGATAACCAATCCAAATCACCGCCCGCTTGCGCGCTACCGTCTTCGGAATACTTCTTGGCTTGCTCGGCAAAGTCTGCACCTGCGGCGATGCGTTGCTTGATTTCCATGATGCGTTTTTTTGCCTCGGCTTCGGGCACGATTTGGCTAGTCTTAATCAAAATATGACGCGCGTGGGTTTGCGTAATCACCACGGGCGCGTTGCCCGAACGCGTCGCGACCAACTTCAAAATATGAAAGCCATTCGGACTTTGCAAAATCGGCGTGTGCTGCCCTGCGGTTAATTTTTGCAATGCCTCAGCAAAACTAGGCGGCAAACGATCGCTGCCGCGCCAGCCTAAATCGCCACCTTTGAGCGCGTCTTTGGCATCCGAGCTGCCCGCTGCAACTTGGGCAAAATCAGCACCGTCTTGTAATTGTTTGTAGGCTAATTCGGCGCGTGCGCGACTGACTTTGATTTTGTCGGCACTGGCTTGTTCAGGAATCACCACCAAAATATGTGCCAGATGAAACTCAGTTTTTGCCCCGCCCTGCTTAGCTTGATTGGCTAAGTAGTTATCGACATCACTGTCGCTAATAATTAACTTGCTTTCCACTTCGCGTTCGCGCAAACGGGTGTAAAGCATTTCATTACGCATCTCATTGCGATAGGTATCAAAGTCAATTCCATCGTCTTTTAGACGGCTGCGCAGCTCGGATACACCTGCTAGATTATTTTGCTCCACGATGCGATTGATGGATAAATCCAGCTGCCCTTCGTCCACGCGCACGCCAGTTTCTTTGGCGTATTGCAATTGCAGCAAGTCGATAATCATGCGTTCCAATAATTGCTTTTCTAACACCAGTGCATCGGGTAACGGTGTGCCTTGTTTGTTTAATTGCTTAATCGTGCTGCGCAGTTTTTCGTCTAACTCTAAGCGCGTAATCACATCGCTATTCACCACCGCGACCACTGCATCTAATTTTTCCGCAGGGGCGGCATCGTTGGCAAACGCCGCAGGAATCAGCCAGACACTGGCAAGTAAACAAAGAGAAATTAGGCGCATAGAGGCTTTCGGTTAAGGACGAGTGGCGGAGTTGCGATCATTTAATTTGCTGTAGCCGGGCACGCTTTTGCGCAACACCGCTAACGGATCGGAGCCGACTTGTAAAAAGTCGTTGAGTTCGAGTTGTACAAAAAATCCGGTATTGGTTTGTTGCAGAGCGGTGGTGAAGTGTTGCGCCACCAAGCGTAGCGTCCAGCAGTCCTGATTATACTCAAGCCCCGCTAGCGAATCTAACAAGCGCGAATCTTGATAGGAATAATTCCAGCGACCCACCGCATACCATTTGCTCGCCAACGGCCACTGCGTCGAAACATCAATCATGCGCGTGGTATTACGCAAAAAACGATAGCCCACATTTAAGGTTTTACCTGGCTCTGGGCGATAACGTGCGCCGACGTTGTAGCGTTGGATATTGGCTTGATTCGGGTTGTATTGAAACTCGCTATCGAAATGCCATTGCCGCGATGCTTGACTCGATACCGCCATTAACACATCCGATTTGGCGGTGCTGGTATTGGCGGGGGTGACTAAATTCACTTGCGGGGTAATCGCGCTAAATCGCTCTGCCAGCGTGACTTTGAGACGCTCTGCGCCACTGCTTTGATTGATGATGCGCGTGCTAGTCGCCAAGGTTAGTTGATTGGCATCGCCGATACGGTCATTCCCAAAAAAACGGTTCTCGGTAAAAATTTGCGAGAAATTAAAGTCCGCTTGTGCTGAATCAAAGTTAGGCAATAAATCTTGTTTGCGATACGGGATATACACATAAAACGCGCGTGGCTCTAAGGTTTGAATGTAGTCATCGGCAAGCACTTTGGTCTCGCGCTCAAACGCGATGCCGCTATCCAAACTGACAATCGGCACGCTGCGCGTCGCATTCGGCAAAGCGTTGGTGTTATTGGTGTTCAACACATATTGGCTGGTGTGCAAACCTACTTTAGGTGTGACATAAAACGCGGGTTCGCTGACCAAGGGATAGCTCGCCTGCGGATACATCACCAAACGATTACCGCCGACCAAAGTGGGATGTTTGAACGCAACAAATTCATTGTTGAGCGAGACGTTGAGGTCGTGCCAGTTGCGCTGTGTAGTCGCGGTGACTTGCGGCAAACGCGCATACGGCACAGCAATCGGCGCGAGCGGATCTTGCAGGGTTTGGTAGCGTTGCGCGCGCGCCACCGCCGTCCAATCGGGTGACAAATAATTAAGACTTGCGTCTTGCAATAAGTTGACTTGCGCAGTCGTTGCCACCGCCGAGCCTAGGTCGCGAAAATACGCATCATCGGCAACGCGATTGAAATTCAAATTGGCACTAAAGGAATTGTCGATGGCTTGCGCATGGCGAATTGAAAAACGGCTGCGATTGATTCTGCTGACTTGGTCGCCTTGCAAAGTGTCGGCATGAATTTCGCCGTTATAGCTAGTGCCCAAATAACGTAGCTCATTATTAAATTGCGTGCCGCGTTTTTGGATATAGCGCGGCGCCAGCGTGGCATCGTAATTGGGCGCGATATTCACATAGTAGGGCAGCGTCAGCTCCGCGCCATTTTTCACCGTGCTGCCAAAATCAGGCGATAAAAATCCCGACTTGCGCGCATCGGTCAGCGGAAAATCCATCCACGGCGTATAGATAAACGGCACGCCTTTGAACTGCACATAAGCATGGGTTGCGGTGCCGAGCTGCTCGACTTTATCCAGCTCTAAATTACCCATGCGCAACAGCCAATCGTTGTTGCCCGCAGGGCAGGTGGTGTAGGTCGCGCCGTCTAAGTTGTAGTGCTGCTTATCGACGATGTGCATTTGCTTTGCACTGCCGCGTGCATTATTTTCAGTGAAATAAAATTCAGGCTGAGTCAGCTCACCGCGTTGACTTTCCAGGTTGTATTGCAAACGCGGCCCAGTCATGCGATTGCCGTCTTCTTCTACGACAACACCACCATCCGCCTGTAACTCGCCACTATCTTGCTGATAATCCAGCCTGTCGGCGCGTATCGTTTGTCCGCCTTGTTGCAAAATCGCGTTACCCGTCGCCTGCAACGACTTGCCTTTTTGTCCCGTCAAGCTATCCGCTTCGATTTCAGTCGGCGCGAGCGGGTCGGCGGCTTTTTTCGGCGCGGCGCGGCTGGTCGTACCTGGCATCACCGCGTAAGCGGAGGCACTGGCGAATAACACAATGAATAATATGGAGGGGGATAAACGCATTCGGTGCGGGATTTATAAACTAGGGAGAAATCCTATAACTTGAAATATCTAAGCAAGACAAGGCGCGAATAAAAAATTGCGACGACGCATAGAACCACTATGTGAGGAGTAATTTTTTATGAGCAACGCAGTATTGCGACGAGATTTCAATTTATAGACCTTGCTAGGTGATAAAATTTGATGATTTTATCATTAACTACGAGCCTGCCACGATGCAACGTCAACAACACCTCACTACTTGGCTACAAGGTCTGTTCCCTGAGCAAACTTTCACCCTCACGCCCGCCTCCGCTGATGCCAGTTTTCGCCGTTATTTTCGCGCCACGTTTGCCGATGGCACGACGCGCATCGTCATGGACGCACCGCCTGAACATGAAGATTGCCGCCCATTTTTGCAGGTTGGCAAATTATTCGAGGCGGCGGGCGCGCATGTGCCGCATGTTTACGCACAAGATTTAGCGCAAGGTTTTTTGCTGCTATCCGACTTAGGCAACACCACTTATTTACAGGCTTTGAATGCCAACACGGCGAAGCCGCTGTACGCCGCCGCCACCGACGCGCTGATTAAAATTCAGCTCGCGTCGGATGCGAAAAATTTACCGCCTTACGACGAAGCCTTATTGCGCCGCGAGCTGAATTTATTTCCCGACTGGTACATCGCGCAACATTTGGGTGTCACGCTGACCACGCATCAGCAAAATAAGCTGGAAGAAGTGTTTGCGCGCATCGTCAAAAATAATTTAGCCCAGCCGATGGTGTATGTGCATCGCGATTTTCATTCGCGCAACTTGATGCTCACCGAACCGAATCCTGGCGTGATTGATTTTCAAGATGCCGTGTTCGGGCCGATTACTTACGACCTCGCGTCCTTGTTCAAAGACGCGTACATCCGTTGGGAAGAAGCCGACGTAATGGACTGGCTGATTACATATTGGGAGCGCGCGCGCGCAGCGGGCTTACCTGTTCATGCTGATTTCGGCGAGTTTTATCGCGACTACGAGATGATGGGCGCGCAACGCCACATCAAAGTGCTGGGCATTTTTGCGCGCCTAGCGATACGCGACGGCAAAACTGGCTATGTAAAAGATATGCCGCTGGTGATGGATTATTTACGCCGCGCCTGTGTGCGCTACATCGACTTAAAGCCCTTGCTCAACATTTTGGACGAGCTCGAACCGCAGATTAAACATGCGGATTTTTCGGTTTAATCATTCATTCAAACCATCCCCCTATCCAAATCCCCCTCGCTGCGCCAGTGGGAGAAAGAGCAAACGAGAAAGGCCTTTATTTTATGCGCGCAATGATACTTGCGGCAGGTCGCGGCGAACGCATGAGACCGCTCACCGACCACACGCCGAAACCCTTGCTGCAAGTGGGCGGCAAGCCGCTCATCGTGTGGCATATCGAACGCTTGGTTGCAGCGGGCATCACCGAGCTGGTGATCAATCACGCGCATCTTGGCGCGCAAATTGAAGCGGCATTAGGCGATGGAAAAACGTGGGGCGCGCACATCCAATACTCACGCGAAACCGCCGCGCTAGAAACAGCGGGCGGCATTGCGAATGCGCTGTCGTTACTAGGCGAAGAGAGTTTCGCGGTGGTTAATGGCGATGTTTTTTGCGACTACGACTTTTCCCAACTGCACATCCGTGCCGCGCAAATGCAGGCGCAGCAAGACTTAGCGCATTTAGTGTTGGTCAACAATCCGCCGCAGCACCTGAATGGTGATTTCGCTTTGATCGACGAGCGTATCGCACTGCCAACCCCTCCCAACCTCCCCTTATCAGGTGAGGCTCAAAATCCCCCCCTGATAAGGGGGGCTAGGGGGGTTGAAACTTTAACTTTTTCAGGCATCGGCCTTTACCACCCCACGCTATTTGCCAACATCGCTGCTGGCACAAAAGCCCCGCTCGCGCCGTTATTACGCGAGCAAATCGCACAGGGAAAAGTCAGCGGTGAACATCATCGCGGACGCTGGGTCGATGTCGGCACACCGCAACGCTTAACCGAACTGGATGAACAATTACACCATGA
>Ga0209824_10000443_pt1 | contig 25803 bp, 31 predicted proteins | sample VDWuncwatermetaG_FD_184124 | JGI IMG/M metagenome (GOLD analysis project Ga0209824, IMG submission 184124) | Wastewater microbial communities from Netherlands to study Microbial Dark Matter (Phase II) - VDW unchlorinated drinking water (SPAdes)... ...
GGAGAGGGGGGGGTAGGGGGTAATTGTCCAATTGTCTAAGGCTTTATGGACAATTAGACAATTGGACAATTAAAATCCTCAAATTTTATCCCCCCTTCCATTACCAACATCAAAATGCTACAATACGCCTGTACTAAAATAATCAAGACAGCTAAAAAGGAGCTAGATATGCAAGTAGTGAATAAGTACCGCCCAAACATGACAGCAAAGGAAATTAGTTTGCTATGCAAGCTGCTAGTAGCTGCTATCAGCAGAGAGGAGAAAGCAGTAGAGCTAACAGCTCAGGAGGAGGAATATGCAGGTAGCATTCTGAAGGTGCTAGTTCCCTTGGAAGCTAAGATTGCTACTGGCATAGCTAATCCTGCCTTTGTAGCAAATAGCGCAGCAAGAGCTAAGAAGGAAAGCGCAGCCTTTGCCTTTCAAGTAGGAGTAAGCAGCTTGCAAGAACTACTAGCTATGCCGGAAGGAAGAATTAAGGAAGGCTTGGTGGACGCGGAATTAGCTAGCTTAGTAGAAGGAAGTGATGCTAGGAAGGAGGAGTTAATGATAGGCTTAATAGAGAGTAAGCTATCATTATAAAATATCACTTGTTTTTTTTCTGTTTTGCGTGTAAAATTGCGGTGTTGAAATGCATTTTTTGCACTTTAACTAGCAGCTAGCAGCTAACTATCCATTAACTACTCGGAATCAACAACTATGAAAAAACTATGTGCTATTAGCGGAGTACCGCTAACAACATCCTCTCATTTTAGCAGCTACTTCACCAGAGAGCTGCATCCTTTGCTAGAAGTTAAGACAGCTGACTTGCTAACAATTATAGGTTCAAAAGAGTGGCTAGACTGGCAGGAAGAAGAAGCCAAGCTGCTCTTCCTAGCTTTAGCTAACTCCCTAGGCATGTTAGTAGTAATGCCTAACTCCTTCGCTAGACCTTCAGTAGCCACCATCAGCAGTAGCATAGAGAACTTAGTGCTAATAGCTGGCTGGCATTCAATGAGGGAATTCCCCCTGCCTTCCTATGTAATAAGCTCCGCCAGTTTTAATAATAGCTCCTCCTCCAATGAGCAACCAAGTAATGAAGCTATGCTTGAGTTTCCTAACTTGCTGCTAACTATCCTAACTACTAGAGAGGAAGTTAAGAGCACTAGATTGCTAGCAGCAAAAGCTGCGCAGCTTGAAACTACCATTAAAATACTTTATAGCAATTGCAGGATAGGAGCAAATAAGCACGCCTTACTAAGAGCTAAGGTAGCTGATTGGGCTATACTGGTTACGCAAGAAGCTGCTAAGAAAGAGCGAGTAACTGAGGATACCTTGCAGCTATGGCGCAAGATGTTGCAAACTGCTCCAGTAGATGCATATAAGTTTCTGGTTGATAAAGAAACAGGCGTGCAATCTAACGTAGACTTGCTAGACTTAGATGACTTTATGGCAGCAAACCTGCCGCATGGTTGCAGTGCTAGCTATGCAGTCATGAAGCAGTTAACAGACATGAAGAATGCTACTATCAGCTTAGGAGCATTCTTGGGCATAGAAGGTAGCGTAGTCCAGCTAATACCCCATAATCACCCAGCACCACTGGAAACTAACTTTGCTACTAGGCAAGAGTTTCTGCTTGCTAAAGCTAAGTGGCTAATAGCTGGGACTAACTTAGCCGAACCTACCGCTGAGATAGTTCCTAGCATAGAGAGCTTTGAAGTACTAGAAAAGGAGCATGAAAATGAGTAACATTTACTACCTAGCTACTTCTAGAGGCTTCTACAAGGAAGACTTTCCGCACTTTACATCTAACATAAGAAGTGCTGCACCATTTACTAGCTTCGTGGAAGCTGAGAAAGCCTTTAGCAAGGTACTGCATTCAGCACCAGCTAAGCCTTATTATGCAGTGCTGGCAATAGCTACACCTTACGCACAGGAGTTAATAGCTGATGAATACTAACAGCAACAGCAACAGCAACAGCAACAGCAATGAAGCTAACTTACGTCTCAAAGCTGCAATAGAAGCTAAGAAGGCCGCGAAATTAGCGCTAGCAGAAGCAGAAACAGTTACCTTGCACCTAGGGGCTAAGACTGTTTCTGCTAAAGCTCTGGAGGAAGAAGGCTTAACAGGCTTAACAACTTCTCAACTGCCGCTACATCAAGGCTTAGATGGTAGAACCTACAACAAGGAGCAGACAGAAGCTATCCAAGCAGCACTGGCTGGTAATAGCTTTTGCTTCATAGGAGCAGCAGGTACTGGTAAGACAGCAGCAATAGCTGAGCTTAGCAGGCAGCTTGTCTATCATAACAAAGTGCCTCTAATTAAAGAGTCTACTAGAGTGCTAGTACAAGATTCTCCAGGAGTTGTTTGCATTAGCTACACTAATGTAGCTGTAAACAACATAGCGAAGAACATGCAAGGTGTAGTTACATGCAGCACTATTAACGCTTTGCTGGAGTTTGCCCCAGTCTTCTACGAAGTTATAGATGCTAGTGGCAACCTATCAACTACTATGCGCTTTGAACCTCGCAGGCACAGGCACAACCCACTGCCTAGAGAGCTAACAACAATCATCGTGGAGGAAGCTGGTAGTGTTGGTACGGAGCTATTCAAGCTGCTGCTAGATGCTTTACCTAGCCCAGAAGCAGTGCAGTTTATCTTCCTAGGAGACCTTTATCAAGTACCTCCTATCTATGATGACGCGATACTTGGCTATAAGATGTTAGATATACCAGTCATTGAGTTACAGCAAGTTTACCGCCAAGCTCTTAACAGCCCTATAATCTCCCTTGCACACAGAGTTAAGGACGGCAAGCAGCTATGCGAAGCGGAGCTTAGAAGCCCTGCATGGAACGTAACAGTGCCTGAAGGAAAGCTATCTATCAAGCCTTGGAAGAAGAAGCTGGATAGCTTTGTAGCTACTAAGGCAGCTTGTCAGTTTGTTATCCAAGCTATAGAAGCTAAGGAGTTTGACCCTGAGCAGGATATGATTCTAATACCCTTCAATAAGCACTTTGGTACTATAGAAGTTAACAAGTACCTCTCCCAATACTTAGGTACTCAAAGAGGTGCTATCATTCATGAGGTAATTGCTGGCTTCAATAAGCATTACCTAGCAGTAGGGGATAAAGTCTTTGTTAATAAGCGATTTGGTACTATTACAAGCATTACTAAGAATGGCTCTTACTTAGGCAAGAGACCTCAGAAAGCAACTATCACTCTTAATCGCTGGGGACATGAAACATCTGTTAGCTTAGCTAATATGCTAGAGACCAGTGACCCCATAGATATTGATAAGCTGCTAGCAGCTATGTCAGATGTAGATGATAGAAAGCTGCAATCCTCCCACTTTGTAGAAGTTGCTTATGCAAGCAGTGGGCAGGTTGAGGTGCTAACAACAAGCAGTGAACTTAACGCATTGATATTTAGCTACGCATTAACAGTGCATAAGGCGCAGGGAAGTGAATGGCGCAAAGTCTACGCTATCTTTCATAGCAGTCATAATGTTATGATGTGCAATGAGATACTATATACAGCTATCACTAGAGCTAGGGAAGAGTTACTGGTAATCTGTGAGCCTAACCACTTTCAGAAAGCAGTGGTAACTAGGAGAATCAAAGGTACTACCTTAACAGAGAAGGCGGAGTACTTCAAGGGCAAGAGAGCAAAGAAGGCAGTAGAAGAAGCAGAAGAAGCAGAAGCAGTAGAAGCAGTAGAGAGCTAACTAGCAGCACTAACACTAACTAACACTAACTAAAGGAGATACAGCAATGCGTAATTTCGAGAAAGCCGTAGTAGACGCAATAAAGGAGGCAGCTCCGACTGCCAAGCAGGTAAAAGAAGTAACTGTAAATTTCTTCCTAGATGACAGCTATGCTGACCTTCGTAGTAATAGGGGAAGTATCTACGCATCAAGTATCGACAGGAAGTACATAGAGTCTGCTACTTGCTGCTTCATAGAAGCTAAGACACTGACAATCTCCTTGCCTAGCGAGAGGGAGGTAACAGCAAATAAGCTTATGTGCCTTAAGGCGGATTTGCAGAAGGTGCGTGTTGAGTCCTTTATTAAAGAAGAAGCAATACAAGATGCTATTAACAAACTGCTAGCATTGCCTGCCTTGCGGGAGGAAGAATTAGTAGAAGCAGTAGTAACAGAAGACTGGGTAGCTGTAGTGGCAGCGGCAGCAGCAGCAGAAGACGAAGGAAGCTTCAAGCCATGAAAGGAAGCCAAGCTAAAGAAGATAGCAGACAGCTAGAGCTTGACCTAGTTAAAGCTGCTTCGCCCCCTAAAGCGCGTGCTTACCTAGATGAGCAAGGAACTATTGTAATTATTGGCTTCCATGCTTGGTCTAGTGCTACTGTTGTAGACTTGGATAGCCCTATCCAAGCTTCATGGGTAGCACTAGTAGCTGCTACACACTTAACTAAGGAGACTTAATACCATGAGTACCAAAAAAATTACTGAGCCTGATAACGTGAACCATCCTAAGCATTACACTAGTCATCCTAGTGGTGTAGAGTGTATAACAATTACTGAGCATATGAGCTTTAATCTTGGTAATGCTATGAAGTACATCTGGAGGGCAGATGAGAAGGCTAATGCTCTGGAAGACCTGGAGAAAGCAGCTTGGTACATTAACAGAGAGATAGCTAGGCGTACTGGTAATACGGAGGAATTAGCACAGGCAGTCAATAGCATGACTACAGCCATGCCACTAACCATAGCAGAGTTATGGAAGTGGCAGTAGCATGAGTGAAAAGCTAAACGCAGCACCTACCTACTCAGAGCTAATTAACAACATCCAGCATGTAGCTACAAATACCACCTTAAGCAGCAAGCAGAAAGTTATCAAGCAGCTAGGCAGGTTCTTAGTGGACGAAGGCTACGAACAGCTAGGTAAAATGCTTATTGCTAAGTCCGCAGAACTAACTATAAAGGAGTAATTAGTATGATTGAAGAGAGCGAAGAAGAGCAAGAAGAGCAAGAAGAACAAGATGCAGCAATAGATGAGCTACTAGCAGGTGATTACTGCCCCACTAACAAGGATAACTTCGGGGAAGCTATGGCTAACATTAGCACTGAAGAACTAATCAAACTCCTAGATGCCTTTCTACTAGCTACGAAGACAGGGGATAATGCTCCGCTAGGTAGAATCTTTGTATCTGTTATGACTGACTATTGGGTTAAGTGTGCTACACGAAAGGTGCTAGGTAGTTTGCCAGCAGGAGTTAGCAGGAAAATTTCCCCTTGACAATTGGCGCGTTATGCCGTAAAATGATTGTTCCTGTAAAAGTTTATGCAGGTAAAGAGCACCAGTAACACTAACCAGTAACACTAACTAACTAAGGAGTACTACCATGCAAAGCACCTCAATTAAGTTTAACTTTCGTTCTGATAGCATCCGCGATGAATCAGGGCGTGTTATCGGCAAGACTACTAAGCACCCAAGCGTAACAGTTAATATCCCTGCCTTAACAGCAGATGACCTGCTGACTATCTTGGAAGCAGGCGGCTTGCAGCTTGAGCTATTGCTAGCTTCAGCTAACGCCGTAATCTACCAAGCAAGCCGCGATGTCGTCAATGATGCTATCGAAGCTAAGAAGGAAGTCAACCAAGCACTGCTTGATGCTGCTGCCCCAGAGCTAACTTGGGCTAAGCTAGCTGTACGCACACCTGCTGAGCGTAAAGTAGCGGGCATTAGCAAAGACACTTGGGAAGCCTTCTCCAATGATTATCAAGAAGTTATGCGCTTGGTACTTGTTGACAAGTCCCCTGAGTCTATCGCCTTGGGTGCTAGCCACCTTGTTAAGAAGTTTAACGGTTGCCGTTACCAGAAGGATGTTATTGCTACCTTGCGTAACTACCTAGCTGCTTGGTACGCTAACACTTCCGAGAAGGATGACTTTGAAGAAGTCTACAATGCGTTAGATAGCCGCGCAGAATTGTTGCTTAACGCTGAAGACACAGGCCGCTTAGCTTCAATGCTGTAAGCAGTAACTAGCAAGTAGCTTATAGCAGTCTAGCTTTTAATCAGTAGACTGCTATGAGATAGGTGCTAAACTAATCTAAAGGAGCTAAGACTATGAATAGGGATAATTACGGAAAGACTTTAACACCTGAAGAAGCAGCTCTTAAGTACCAAATAGGGTGGGTGGTGCTTAATAAGGCTAAGGAAGATGCACTTGCTAGGGCTGACTTCGCAACTGCTAGGGACTGCCGTCAGCAGCTTAGCTATCTGAGTGTGGAATGCGAAGCTAGGCATAGCGTAGGCATTCCAGAGGAAGCTAAGTTGCCTAGCACTAAGTGGGTAGTATCCGTAGAATATGACCTTGCTCCTGACATGAATGCTATTCTAGCTGTGTGTAGCACACAGGAGCTAGCTACTGCATTCATGCAGCGGCAACCAGATTATAACTCTGAGGATGTTATACATCATATTGATGAAGTAGCTAACTACGAATAATCTTCCTAACTAATAAGTCAACTATGTCAACTGATTACAAATCTTACTGGAGCATCCTTCTACGCGAAGGTAAGCTAACACTTCAGATGCCTACTGTGTTAGTTAATAAGGTCAGGCACTCTATCAGTAACTCCAAGTACGACCATCGACTAAGGTCTGGTATCCGCTACAGTAATCTCAAGACTGTGCTAAGTCCAGCTAAGACTGCTTCAGGTGCTATTAAGCCTGGCTGGACTAGAGTAGACTTCTCTATGCATAATGTAACCTTAAAGGACTTTTAACTATGCCTGCTACCGTACATCTATACCCAGAAGCATATAACCAGCTAGTCATTAAGCTAAGTCGTGAGCACCGTGATTTATGGCGCAAGGTTGGTTGGTACATGGCTTATGACCAAGCAGAGTTTATAGCTATCATGAACAAGGAACTAGACTGCTTATGCTTACCTGAGCAAAGTATTACAGAAGTCTGCGATAAGTATCTGAGATTACTAGGGAAGCGCATAGGCAAGCAAGCAGCTAAGAGTACAGAGCTGCTTGCTGCTGAGAAGTCAGGCAAGTTTGGTGCTGAAGCTATCTTTGGAAACAAGGAAGATTTCCTAGAGCGTAAGGAATTTCAGGACTGGCAACGCGCGATAGCTAAGAAGTAAGCAGTTAACTAACTAAAGGAGCTAACAAGTAATGATTACCCAAGAAGAGCAAATAGAATTAAAGATAGCTGAGTTGCATCAAGCAATGCTATCCAATCACCCAGAGCTTCCCACCTTCCTGAAGCGCATTCACCTAGAGCTTCTTAAGCACCCAGAGCTTGTACACATAATGTCTAATGAGCAGCGAAGCAAGCTAATAGCTGCCTTACAGAAACAGACAGGCATTAGCGTATTTGTAGCTTCTTCCGCTAAGGTTAAGAACAGCAAGAATGCTCCCCAAATGACAGCAGCAGAGTTTGGTATCTAGCCATGAGTGACGAACTAGATACCACAGCCTTTGCACATTTCGAGCTAAGAGCAATACCTATTAAGTGCAGTCATTGCTCTCAACCAAGCGTTGCCTATTTACCCACAACTTGGGGCGTAGGCTTATCTGAGGCTGGTTATCTGGTAGCCAGCATACTTTGCACACTTTGTGCAGAGAAGAAGTTAGCTGACCAAGAACTAGCTGCTAAGGGTAACCAGCCATGCCACTAACTTTAGCAGAGGTTAAGGAGCTTTGGGAGCTTAAGAGTTCTCAAGCAGCTAACTTGCTATCCCTAACTCTTTACTGCTATAACTCACGAGAGCTGTACTTTAACTACTTTGATGGATTAAGGCATCTAATGGAAGTTACGGGTAATAGCAAAGGCTTACCGGAGCTAGCTATTTCTATTGGGTTCCCCTTACCTACGCGGCACATAGTCTGCGATGTTTGTTGCACTATTGTAGCTAGCTCTAATAGGATACAATTCAGCAAGCTCCTTAAGACTAACTGTGGTAGCTGCACACGCAAGCATGATGCTATATTAGATGTATATGTTCTAGGTAAGCTAGCTGAGCTTTACGGCTCCCCTATTAGCTTGGTAGAGCATCACATAGCAACAATTCTAAGTAAGTTTAACCCGCAATTTATTGCTAGCTATGAGAGGAAACAGCCGTGAGTGCCTTAGATGATTTACTTAGCACCTCTGTAACTCCAGTACCTTCATACAGGCAGAAGCTGCAAGCAGGCAATTTGCTTAGCTACAGTACAAGGCTAACCTTGCACTCCTGCCCACGTAAGTTCTTTTTAGACAAATCTACAGCTAAGGAAGTAGGAGTAGCTGGTGAGTCTAACTCAGACTTCTTGTTTGGGCACAGCGTTGCAGCAGGGGTTCAGCAGTTCCTATCTACTGGTTCAAGAGAAGAAGCATTGCTAGCAAGCTTTCTAGCTTGGGATGGTAGCTTAGATGCTACCAAAGAAAAGAGCAAGAAAAGTATCTGGTTTGCTTTGGCAGCAGTTGAGAAGTTTGTGGTGATAGCTGCTGACTTACTAGCTGGTTGGGAAGTAGCGATGCTACCTGAGCCAGCAGTGGAGCTTTCATTCTGCTTAGATTTAGAGAATGGCTATTACTACTTAGGTCACATTGACTTGGTATTAGTAAATAAAGCTACCCAGCAGCTAATGGTGCTAGAGCTTAAAACTACTAGCTTCTCAACTGTCAACGAAGCTACATATGCTAACAGCGACCAAGCTATAGGTTATAGCATTATTCTGGACGCTATAGCACACAGGCTTAACCTTGATAGCAAGAATTACACTGTGCTGTACTTAGTTTATAAGACAGGGGCGCAGGAGTTTGAGCCTATACCCTTTATTAAAAGCCGCACAGATAGAGCAGTATTCCTGCATGACTTGCTAGTTGATTGTACTATAGCAGATACTTATAAGGAGCAGCGGCATTACCCTATGAGGGGTGAAAGCTGCTTTAGCTTCTTTAGGCCATGTGAGTACTTTGGCGTATGCAGTATGCAATCAATGCTTAAGACAGAGCTGAAGATTGCTGCACAAGCAGTTGAAGCAGATTATAGCTTTACATTAAGTGAGCTTGTTAGAAGCGAGCGAAACAGTTAACCAAAGGAGAACTAACATGGCATCAATTGGTACGATGATAGAGCAGCTTAACGGAATGCTGGACACCGTTGACCTAACGGAATGGGAGAATAATTTCGTAGCTAGTATCGTAGAGCGTTATTATGTAGCTAATAAGGATGCCTGCAACTTCAGTAGTAAGCAGGTTGAAAGCATCGAGCGTATATGGAAAAAACATTTTGCTCAGTAACCAGCAACTAACACTAACTAAAGGAACTAACTAACATGAAACTAAACTTATGTGAACCAGATAAAGCCAGAAGAATCCTTGTTTACGGAGCACCTAAGACTGGTAAGACTGTCTTAGTAGGAATGCTAGCGGAGAAGTACAAGCTACTTTGGATTGACATAGAGAATGGTGCAGCTAGCTTAATAAGCAATGTGCCTAAGCAATTCCAATCTAACATAGAGCTTATTAAAATACCAGATACCCGTGAATTTCCCATAGCAATAGACACATGCTTGAAGCTATTCACAGGGGCTAAAGGTACTATCTGTAACAAGCATGGAAAGTGGAACTGCCCCTTAGTTCCTTGCAAAGAACCTGCGGCAAGTACTCCCGTTCACTTAGCAGAGCTTGGGGAGGACTGGGTAGTGGTACTTGACAGTGCTACCCAGCTAACTAATAGCACTATGAGTCACATCTGCAAAGGTAAGACAGATGATTATAAGCCTGATTGGGAAGATTATAGAAAGCAAGGTGCTGTGCTTGATAGAGTATTCTCACAGATGCAGCAAGCTGCCTACAACATAGTTGTAATCAGCCACGAAACTATGACTGAGATGCAAGATGGTAAGATGAAGATAGTACCAGTAGCAGGCAGTAGTAACTTTAGCAAGACCTTCGCTAAGTACTTTGATGATGTAGTTTACTGTGAAATGGTGAACAAGAAGCATAAGTTCGCTAGCTCAACTAACTACGGAGTTAACATAATTACTGGCAGCAGGAGCAATCATGCTATTGAGAAGGATGAAGTACCTAAGCTGCTATCGCTATTTAATAACTAACACGCAGCAGCTAACTAACACGCAGCAAACTGGCATAGCTAACATTTCAGCGGCAACTAAAAGCAACTAACTGTAACTAAACGCAACTAAACTAAAGGAAGACATAACATGACAAATGCTAAATTTGATGACGGCGCAACACTTGAAGGTTTACTATCAGCTAACCTAGATGACGTTGCAGACTTGCCTTCTTGGGCACTACCTCCTGCTGGCACTTACATTGCCAATCTGAGCATAGAAACTAAGAAGATAAACTTGAAAGATGCTATTGAGTTTAAGTACGTGGTAGCTGAAACAGTAGAGCTGGCTGACCCTAACGATACTAATCCAGCAGCAGGCTCTAGCTTCAGCATTGCTTTCCAGATAGGTAATCCTATCGGCTTGGGTAAGTTCAAGGAAGCTATCAAGCCTGTTATGAACTATCTGGGTACATCCAGCTATGGCGACGTGCTATCTGGTCAGGTAACTGGTATGCAGGTAGAGGTAACTCTTAAGCATCGTGCGGATAAGAAAGACCCAGACCGCGCTTATGCAGATGTTACAAAGCTGTCAGTGCTGTAAGCACATGTAGAGAGTAGCATGTAGCTCTATTTAGGCAAGGAAGTGCTTACTTAGATAGAGCTATTTAGTGCATTCTACTAAAAACTAATGGAGATAAAGATGCGCTTGCTTTACATAGGAGAGAAGGATGATAGTAAGTTCACCTTCACGCTTAAAGATTTACTTGCTGGGAATCCTTGCACTGTTTACTGTGGTGATGTACTAACAAAAGCAGAGTTACTTAATCCAGCTAAACGTGCAGGGGTTAGCGCAATACTGACTAGCAATACTAAGTTAGTAAAGCTGCTTACTGGTAATCCCAAAGCTACTGTGGATAAGTACGCTGGCAGCTTGTTGAAGGAAGATGGCTTGGAGGTGCTAGTAATTCCACCTCTAGAGCAGCAGCTAACAACTTCTACTGGTAAGCACCTTATGGCTAGGTACATAAGCAAGCTGCTTAAGAAAGATGCTTGGTTTCACCAGACCGCGTTCACTTGGGAAATAGCTACTGAGGAAACAGTCGGGGCATTGCTAGCTCGTTTTAGTACTGCTAAGTACATGGCAGTAGATATAGAAACTCGCAAGGATAACTTGCAGATAACCTGCACTGGTTACTGTGCTGTCTGGCTTGGTAGTGATGGTAAGTACACCACTCATAGCATAGTGCTACCTATGGATAATGATTTCTGGGTTGCTCAATGCTCCTTATTTAATGCCCTGCCAGTACCTAAGATAATGCAGAATGGGCAGTACGATGCCAGCTACTTCATCCGCTACGGCATACCGCCTACTAACTACATATTCGACACTCTTAATCTATTTCATTGCTGGTACAGTGAGTTCCCTAAAAGCCTTGACTTCATAAGTAGCTACTGCCTCCGTGATTTCCAGTACTGGAAAGATGAAAGTGCTGAAGCTGCTAATCAAGTGGAGTACTTTCGCTATAATGCCAAGGATACTTGGGTTACAGCTAACTGCTTTCTAGCCCTAATGCTAGAAATGCCAGCGTGGGCTAGAGCTAATTACTTAACAGAGTTCCCTTTAATCTTCCCCTGCTTACATGCAGCACTGGAAGGCATAGCTATTGATTCCAAAGAAAGAGATAGGCTGACTGTAGTTGAGACAGCTAAGCTTGATAACTCACTAGCTGAATTACGCGCTTCTCTTGGTAGCCCTAAGTTCAACCCAAGCTCACCTGTTCAAGTTAAGAAGCTGCTTCTAGTGCTAGGAGTTCCTGCTAAAGATGCTACTAGCAGTGACGCTAAGACTTTAGTTAAAGCTTCTGTTGCTAACCCTTTTGCTGCTTGGTTCCTTGGTAGAATTGTACGCTACAGAGAAGCGAGAAAGCTTCTAAGCAGTTACCTAGAAGCTACACTGCTTAATGGCAGGTACATGTACTCACTATCCCCTAGTGGAACAGACACAGGTAGATTAGCTTCCCGAGAAAGTAGCTTCTGGTGTGGAGGTAATATACAGAATACTCCAGCAGAAGTTAAGAGCATGTATGTAGCTGATAAAGGCTGGCTCATGGCAGAGGTAGATTACAGCCAGAGTGAGGCTAGATGCGTAGCTTATCTTAGCGGTGATATGAATCTCATAACTGTTGTGGAAGGTAGCAGAGATTACCACGCAGTTAATGCTGAAATGTTCTTCGGAGTACCTTACGCAGAAGTTGTGGAAGCTGAAGCAGTAAGGAAGCGGGATAAGACTACTACCTTTACTATCAGAGACCTCAGTAAGCGAGTCAATCATGGCGCTAACTACAACATGGGCGCAGGAGTTCTGCTAGATACTATGGGAGTAGAGAATGTGCAGAGAGCTAAGAAGCTGCTTAAGCTGCCTGCGAACTGGTCGCTTAAGCAAGTCTGTGAGCATCTACTAGCCTGCTATGATAAAGCCTACCCGCAAGTAAAGAGTCGCTGGTATGATTCGATAAAGTACTCTATCCTAACTACCTCAATGCTGCGCAGTGCTTTAGGTTGGACTAGGTACTGCTTTGGCAAACCAAGCAACAGCAAGCAGGCTCTTAACAGCTACGTTGCACATGTGCCGCAGAATCTTAGTGTCAGCATAATCAACAAGGCTTTCATGTTAGTCTGGCAGCAGCTAGCATTGACAGGTAGAATTAGGCTGAAAGCACAGATACATGATAGCTTACTATTTCAGTACCGCGAAGGTGACGAGGAAGTTGTAGCTATAGTTGCTAAGTTACTGGAGATTCCAACTAGCGTTACTGGCAGTGACAACATTACCAGAACAATGCTTATACCTAATGATGTAAAACTGGGGCTAACAAGATGGCGGGAACTGTAAGCGAGGAAGTTAATTTATTCAACCTTTACTTAGACCAGTATGTAAATAACACTGAAAGCCCTACCATCTACCATAGATGGTGCTTGCTAGCTGCTATCTCTGCAATGCTTGGCAGGAACTTTTACTTCCCTCTAGGGCATTTCACAATCTACCCTAATCAGTTTGCTATGCTGATAGGTGAGCCAGCAGCCAGAAAGTCTGGAGCTATTAAGATAGCAAAGGCATTGGTGCTAGCTACTGGCTTTGACAGAATAGCTGAGGGTAGGACTACTAAAGAGAAGTTCCTGCTTGACTTGTTCGGGGAGATTGAGGCAGAAGGTACTGGCTTAGACGCTTTGCTAGAAGCTGATAATGATTGCCCCCATGAGTTACTGGTAGCAGCTGATGAGTTTAACAACTTCTGTGGAGCAGGTAACTTAGAGTTTTACTCGCTGCTAGGAGAGCTTTGGGACTGCCCTAAGAGTCACCCTGTACGCCTGAAGAACTCTAAGAGCTTCCTTATTAAGCAGCCTGTAGTTAATCTTATTGCAGCTAACACTCATGCTGGCTTTGCTGCTGCATTCCCACCAGAGATACTAGACCAAGGATTCTTAAGCAGGCTGCTGTTAATCTTTGCTAGCCCCACAGGTGTTAAGTTAACCATACCGCCACCACCTCCTGAAGAAGTCACAGCGTTGCTTGTTGCTAAGCTACAAGCAATAAAGCTCTATGTGCACGGAGCAGCTACAGTAACACCTGAAGCATCAGAAGCACTAGACTGGATTTATAAGAAGACTCCTGTGCTAGAAGATGCTAGGTTCAAGCATTACTCCTCCAGAAGATTTGACCACCTAGTAAAGCTAACTCTAATACATGCCGCAGCTAGGTTATCCACTAACATAACTGTAGCTGATGTGATTATGGCTAATACAGTCTTAACTTGGGCTGAAGCGGACATGCCGAAGGCACTAGGGGAATTTGGTAGAAGCAAGCATAACTCTGTATCTTCTAGAATAATAGCTGTTCTTAGTGCGGCGAATAAACCAGTGACAATAACAGAGTTATGGAAGCAGACAAGTATGGATTTAGAGAAGTACAATCAGCTAGCAGACATAGTATCTGGGTTACTTCAAGCTGATAAGATACAAAGAGCGGGGGATGGATTTCTAGCAAAGCTAAGTATCAGAGTAGATACAGGCAAGTACTTAGATTTCTCCTTGCTGCAAGAGAGCAGGGATAGGCTGTAGCAGCAGTTAGTAATCTAAGGGTGTGCAATATCTGCTACATACTCCCCTCCCATTAACCTAAATAAGCCTTCTGCTTCTGGGCTATTTAAGTCATCAGCAGCTTTGTTTATCTGGCTATTATTAGCATTCATAAACTGCCTCTTCATAAAGCTATTGAAGTTATCAGTATCTCCCCCGGCTTTAACATAAGACCGCAGGAACTCAGAAGTATCAGGGGAGCTACCATTTCGCATAGCTATCCGCATGTTCTCTCCTACCTTAGCAATCCTATCCGTTCTATCTGCTTTATAAGCTGTTTGCCTGTACAAAGCATCACTAGCCAAAGCATCATCTAAAGGCTTCCCGCCAGCAAGTCTAGCTCCCCAAGCAAAGATTGAGTAATCAGGGTTATTGTAACCAGCCATCAGAGAGCCTTTGCCTGTAGTCTGTCCACCTCCCATGATAGCACCAAGTCCGCTGATAGGTCTGTTAACCCCATTGTGCTCCATAGCGAAAGCTAGGGAAGGCAGTACTCCAGCACCACCACTAATATGTGTAGCTAAAGAAGCTAGGTTGCTGACAGTCTTAACCGTGGCTGACCATAGTGCAGTATCCGCTGGGACTATTGGTATGATGCTTGCTTGCCGTGGATTTAAGTCACCCCTGCTGTACAGATTAACAGCTAAGTCAGGATGAATAAGTCCTAGCATGTTGCTACCTGCTCCGTAAAGCATCCATTTAGCTTCCTCGCTTCCGCCTACCGCAGTGTAAATATCTCTGTGCTTAGGGTTGCCATTAGCCGTACCTATGATATGCGTGTTAATAGCATTGAATGCAGGCAAGCCTTGTAGACCGTAAAGTGCTACTTGCATACCTGCCATAGTAGTAAGAGCAGCAGACTCGCCAGCACCTGCATGTTGGAACATACGCTGTAAGAAGTTTACATAGAAAGTCATAAAGACCCCTATGCTCTGTCCGATAGCTCCTGAGAACATAATAGGTCTTTGACTAGCTATGCTAGCTCCATGTACTCTAGTTACATGCTGGGTGATATAAATAGCTCCTTCTTCCTGAGAAGAAAGTATGCCTTTGCTAAGTGCTTTCTGTACATAGATGTCCATAGAGCGAGCAGCCATAAACTTGCTGATAGCATCTGCTGCGTTATTACCAGTCATGGTTCTAACTACTTCCATGCCAGCGTTAATCTTAGCTCCCCAACCACTTACACCTGTAGATGAATCATAAGCTAGGTTATCCATAGCATCCCGCAAGGCTTTAGCATCACCTACTCGTAAGCCATAGCGAATAAATCTAGCCATCATATCCTCACCACTTTCGTGTATGAAGCTATTAGTAGCTGCGTCCCATACTTGGCCTCCCTTGAAGTAGCTGATTACAGCTTCGCTAACAGACTCAACCAGTGAAGGCATGGAATCAGCGTGACCAGCTAGCTGCCCTAGCTTACCTGCCCCTGCCCCTTCCTTCTTAAGGATAGCTTTGTGCAAAGCTACTAGCTCCGTAGCATGAACAGTAGTGCCTATTAAGGTATTAAATGCTTGCAGCACATCACTGCCTAGCACAAGGAAGTTTAAGCCTGCATTGGCTTTAGCTATGTTAGTGCCAAGTGTTGGATTAGTTGGAAGCATGTCTCTGAACTTATACAGCATTCCTTTCTCGTAAGCATTACCTATTCCCATATCCTGCACTGTTTTGTTAAGTGCAACAACTTCTGCCTCAAAGTCTCTAGGGTTAGTAGTTTCAAGCATGGCTAAGCCTGTCTTACGAACTTGCAAGGATAGCTTAGCAAAACCCTTGTTAAGGAACTCATTAGCTGCTAGGAACATTGGGTACTCTGCTTGCTTGCTTATATCAAGTGCCTGCTTAATCATATCCGCAAAAGGATTAGCTACAGCACTGGCTGCGAAGGAAGCTGCACTGGTAGAATTACCTCCGAACTTACTTGTGCCTGTCTTCGTGAAGGAATCCCCCATAACTTCCAGTTGCCTGAATGCCTGTGCGTACTTAAGCTCTACTGTATCTCGCACAGATTTATCAGACATCTTACGATGCCAGTCAGTTAAGTCGTTAAAGAATTCAGTGGCGTGTTGCTTGTCAATAGGGGGGAAAGCTTCATGCAGCTCTTTCTTAGATGCGATAGCATGGTCAATGGCACTATCATTCATACCACGGGCATACTCATAGTCGCCTTTAGCTTTATGAAAGTCCTCTACATCCTTCTTGTACTTAAAGTCATAGTTACTCTTAGGACTTCCTACGAACTCCATTCCTGGGAAGTCCCGCTGCAAGATTTTTACCTTAGCAGCTAAAGCTGCGGGACTAACAGCAGTCATAACACTGGTATGGGATTTCTGTGTTATGTTATCTGCTTGCCTAACAAATACGAAGAACGGGAATCTAGCTGTATTAACTGTAGGAGTGTACACTTGCTCCAGTCCGTACTGCTCCGCTAGGGTCATGGAGTTGTGCCCAGTGGTAGCTGCTGCCATAGTACTCTTAGCTCTGGCAGTCAAGTTGAGCTTAGTGCTAGTAGCAAGTAAAGCTAAAGCCTCCTCTGTTAGAGGGATGAATTCCTTAGCTGCTGCGTCAGTTGGATAATGCTGTCTAGAAGCAGCTTTCAACTCAGCCGCGAATTGCTTGCTCTTAGCAGCAGTTAGCTCCCCTGCTTTAGCAGCAGCATCTCTAGCTGCTAGTACATTGCTCCTAGCTGCTAGCAGCCCTTCGTTAATTGCTACATCCAGCCGCTTGATTCCTCCTGCCGCTAATACATACTTATCCTGCTGACTAGCTAAATAGTTAGCCATGGTGATAAGCTGCCTGCCAGTGTTAAAGGTATCATCCTTCATAGCCTTTACGATGTGCGGATTAAGTGCATCTTCAGTTAATTCCCGCGAATTGCGCAGCAGGTTATTAACCATAACGCCTAAGTGCTGCATTGCTCCACTCAAGCCTCCAGTAGCTCCTTCTGTGCTACCAATGAAAGACTGCCCAGTTTCACTAGAGCTGCTAGCAACCCTTATGCGCTCTAGTATGAGTTGTTCCGTAGGTGTGTTAGCCAGGCCTGGAATTAAGCCAATAGCTATGCTATTACGTTCCTCGCTAAACAGCTTGTTCATGTTATCAACGCGTAAGCTCTCTTCTGCAAAGGCTCTAGTTAGTCGTACAGGAACACTGTAAAGAGCAGGGTTTGGCACTAAGTTACCCGCAGCATCCTTAACTACAGGGAATGGTGTACCATCAGGTAAGTGAGTAGGAATAACAGCACCATCCTGTACTACAACCTTAACAGGTACACTGGTATTCTCGCCTTCAACCCCCTCTAAGTACTTACGCACTGCTGTGATACGCTTGTTGCCATCAAAGGTAAGTGTGCCATCAGCTTTAACTACAAGTGTGGGGGCTTCCATAACTGACCCAGTTTCTAGCTTAGCAACTATCCTAGCCGTAACTTTACTCGAGACTACCTCATTGCGAAGTCGCAACAGTGTGTTAATATCTATGCTTGTAACATGGTCACCCATGAATAGCTTACTAGCTACTGACACATCATCAGGGATTGCGTAAGTAATGCTGATATGCCTAGGGGAAAGAAGGTAGCTAGACAGCTCATCCCCCTTTCTAGCTATCATGTTAGTAAACTCTGCCCCCGATGCAAACTCCTTAGTAACATTAAGGCGCAAAGCTATCTGCTCAGGAGTATGCGTAGCTATCAGCTTCTCGTACTGAGCCACCTTCTCCTCAAACAAAGCTATCTTAAGCTCGTCTACCGAACTGTAGCGTTTGCCTCCAATAGTAACTACCTGCTTAACAAGCGCATTATCATCTAGTTGCAGTAACTTCTCCATAGCAGGTAAGTCATGTGCAGCCACCCTCAAGTTAATTGAAGGGTCTTTTGCTGCCCTTAACCAAGAAGCCTGTACTACTATATCATCAGCCTCCGCAAAGTTGCCTGAGGTGTTGATAGTCTTTACAGTACCTTTCTCTGGTATAAGTAACAGAGAGTCAGCATTGGTATGCACTAAAGTCTTAGGTGCTAAGGTATCACCAAAGTGCTTAGGAAGGCTAGCACCGGCAATGAATGAAGTGCCTGTATGCGTATCAAAAGTCATGGCAGTAGTACCCTCAAAAGCAGCTCCCCTGTTTACGCTAGCAGCAAGCCCAATAATATCACCTGCGTTAAGCGGCTTGCCCTCAGGGGTGCTATTAAGAAGCTTCTGTAACTTATCCACTACCTCTAAGTCTGTTGGATTAAGTCTGGTAAGCTCTAAGTGCATCTGGGTTTCAATGGAAGCTTTAGCGGTTTCAAGCGTACCAGCAACTAGTGAAGGGTTAGCTCCATTAGATAAAGCTACTTCACTGTCTGCTTGCAACTTAGCTTTATGGGAGATTAGCGCACGCAGATTAGTTTCAGGTGCAGCAGTAGCTGCACCTAAGTCAGACAGAACTCTGATGCCAGAGGTAGATGCACTAGCTTCTGCACCAGCTTTCTTGATTGAATAAGCAGTTTTAGCTGCACTAAACACTCCTCCGATAGCACCGCCAAGAGCTATATTAGTAGCTATTGTGCTAGCGTAATCGCCATCAGTGAACTCACTGTAAACAGGAGAAGCGAAAGTAGCTGCTATAGCAGCTACTTCAAAAGCTGCTGCATCTAGTACGTTAGCTCCGAAACCAGAAGCTACTGCCTTAAGACTGTTACCTGTAACTGAGCCGTAAACAGCTTCACCAGTAGCAGCCGCAGCCTTAGCTGCATCCCTAGCTCCTTGCAATGTGGAGTGAGGCAAGTTAAGGATAGCACTTAAGTTGCTTCCCTTAACTGCTTGAGCAGCACGCAATGCTCTAATACCCACAGCCCCAGGTACTAAAGAGCCAACAACCAATCCAGTACCTTCTACTAAGTTAGGATTCCTGTCATAGAACTTAGCCGCAGTTTCTCCTGCATAGCTGCGAATCACTTCGCGGGTATCACTGGGTTCGTAAGCTGCATTGACCCCTAGCTTGTTGCCTACGGAAGCAACGCTATCTGCTACTGTGCTGACAGCGGACACAAGAGTGCCAGCAGCTAGCCCGTAGCTGCTTTCAAGGAAGTTAGGCTCTACTTCTTCAGCGTTGTATTGATTAAGTAATGGCATTTAGTTAGCTCCAGTTAGTTGTTTTCTCTGGCCGCTTTGACTGCTGCTAGTGCTCTATCTCGCAGCAGTACTGCTGTTACTGCTGGAATGCTAGCTGCATCTAGTGGCTGTTGTTCTTCTAGCCCAAGCACACTACTTCTGCCAGGTATAGCAGTTTCGAATGTAGTGGGAAGAGGCAGGTTAAAAGCTTTCCTAGTACCTCCTTCAGATAAGGCTTCCAGCAGAAGCACATTCTTATATAGGTTAGCAAAGCTCTTAGCTATATCTGCTGGAGGTATCTGTGGATTTGCGGAAGCAAATGTACGTGTTACCTCAACTGCTGCTTTAACATCCCCCTGAACCTCAGCTAGGATAGCTGTTAGCTGGGGCAGCATAGCGTGCAGCTTAACTACCTTATTACTAGGTAGCGTGATTGAATCTCCTGCCGCCACAACTTGCTGTACAAGTGGGCTAGTTGCTGATGTAGTATGCCTAGTAGGAATCATGCCTTCAGGAGAAGAGTAGAATTCGTTAGCAATAGCGTGCTTAGTAGCATCAGGTAACTTATCCATATCTGCTAGTGTTGCATCTGAGCCTATTAGCAGCTTTTTCTTTGCAAAGGCCAGACGCTGTGGCCTACTTAAATTAACCTGCTCGGCTAATGCTTTGCCAGCCCTAGCTTCAGTAGTGTCTGGCATGGTAACATAAACCTCTGCTGCCTCCACTGCACTAACCAATGGAATACCTGCCGCTAACTTGCTGAGAGATTGCCGTACAGCAGGCTCTGAGTTAGCTACTAATCTAGGTATAGCTTCTGTAGGTACACCAAGCTTACTGGCTAACAAGCTATCTTGCAAAGCTGCTCGTTCTGCTGCTGTCTTGTTGTCAGCAGCAGCATCTACATTAGCTGAGGTTACAGCATTGTTAGCTTGCGCTACAGCTAAAGCACTGCTCTCCTTGTTGCCTTGTGCAGCAATCTTTAGCACCTCTTGGTTAGCCATTGCTTGCCTTTGGGTAGCAATAGCTAAGTCTTTAGCAGTGCTAATGGAAGGCATCCTAGCTATCAAGGCATCTGCATCCCGCTTGTCTGCCGCATCCATAGCTATGAATGAAGCATTCATAGCGTTATAATTATGCGCAGCATTATTTATACTAGCTCTAACTCCATCTTCTTCAAAGGTTCGCTGTAGCCAGCCCTCAAAGCCCTCTGCCGAGGTTATCTCATTAAGCTTAATTAAGCCTGCTGTATGCGTGCTCCTAGCCTGTGCTTGTGCCGTTAATAAATCTAGCCTCTGCTGCTTTTCCACTGCATCAGTCTGGTCATCCCGTATGAACTTAGTGGCAAAAGCTTCTTGGCTAGCAAGGGCGGCTAACGCATGTTTAGCAGCAGTCTCTCTGTTAATAGCATCAATAAGCTCTGCCTCTATGCTGCCAGCATTAGCAGCATTAGCTTCCAGTGTCTGCCCAGTCTGCTTAATAACTGCACCTGCAGTAGTTAACGCAGCAGCTTCTGGCTTACTGCCCGCGTTAATAACTGCACCAACTGGCGTAGTTGTGCCTAGGAGACTAGATACTAAATCATCCATAGTAATACTTACGCTTGCATCACTCATTATTAGCTCCTATTTGATTCCTAGCATACCTAAGAAGCCTTCAGCAGCACTAAGAGTTTTATTTGATTGCTCTGAAGTCTTAGTTTGGTCTGCTAAATTAGTAGCTAGATTGCCCGCAGCTACTTGCTGCCCAAGTAGAGCTTTCTGTGCTTCTGCCGAAAGTCTTGCAAGCAAGTCATTGCTTAGCAATGCGCTGGTAGTGCTATCTTGTGGACGCACTCCAGCAACGTTAGCTGCATTAAGTAAGCTAGGTGCTTGCTTCTCGAAGCCACTCTTAAAGATAGCCTGAAATAGCTTTTCCATGCTCTCAACATTGCCATCAGCCATTATGCCCTTAAGTACTTCTCTTAGAGGGTCTACATCTCCTGGTGTAGTGCGTTGACTGCCACTAGAGCTACCTGAAAATAGGCTACTTACTGCTCCTGCCAGTCCTCCACTGCCTCCCGCTGCATTTGCTACTGTGGCTAAGTCTGCCATAATTACTTACCTCCTTAATTAAGTTTACTTACTGAAGTACTCCGCTATCTCTATTTCAAAGCTATCAACAGCTTCTGCTAGCTGCATCAATTCAGCAAAAGCAATTCTACTGGAAGCTACACTGCACTGCCCAGTACTCCACACGTTAAAGCTCTCGCCGATAATTATACATCCTTGAGTATCTTCTGCTATGTTGCCAGAGTGAATTAGTATATGCTTGCGGTTAGGTACGTTAGTTACCTCAAACACATTCCCGAACTTAGGAGAGTTTACTCTTTTAGCAGTGTAGATGCCAGCGGGGATACAACTAATGCTAGTCTTATTATCCAACCAAGGACGCTCTAAGCTAACAGCTATTGGCATACCATCTACAGCTATCGTGCCAAACACTCCATCGTTGCGTGAAGCTATACGGCTAAGTTTTACTTTCATTTAACTACTCCTAGGTTAATTAGTCTTGTGCGAAGTTGGTTTGTTAGAGCAATAACAGTTGCTAAATCAGTGGCGGCAGCATTAACTGCTGCTGGGTTGCCTGTGATGCCGTCTCTTAAGTTATGAACTGCTTGGTACAAATTAGATACATCAAGGGAAGGTTCTATAGCTACTGGTACTGCTGGTAAGTCTATTTGTATAGGTGAAGCTGGCATGTTAAAATCTCCTTAGTTACTAGCTATTAGCTACCTAAAGCCATCCTGTGTTAAGGTTGCTGTTAATGCAGTTAAGTTAAGCATCCCTGTTAGATGAATATTATGCGAGTCCCCTGTCAGCCTAGAGAGGAATCTCCTTGACTGTCCAGAGACTTGCCCTGTAAGAGCTACTACTGGTTGCATAGCAGTGCCACCTTCATAGCTAGTAGCAACTCTGCAAACCATTACATCAGTAGCTAGCGGTGATTCTAGGCTAACCTCCTGCAAGGTGCATTTAGAAGTTCTAGTTAGCTTAATCCTCCCTATGATAGCTACACCGGCAGCATTGCCCGCAGTAGCATCAAGTGAAAGCTGCACTGCACTACCATCAGCAGCTAGGAAGCATATAACTCTGTGAGAGTTAGGAGCCGCAGCTGGCAAGGGCAAAACATCTGCGTGGTTAACAACTACCTTACCCCAGCGATTAAGAACTGAATCAAATACAAGGGCATGAGTGAAGGAAGTAATTCCATAGCTAACAACTAAGTAGCGCTTGCTAACTGTCTTTATGCTGACAAGTAAATCCGCGACTGTGGCAGTAGTAGTAAGAACTCCCGTAGTGCTATTGTATGTTTCCATTAACCTAGCAGCTAAGAAGTCTGTTACTTCTGGGAGCACTGGCTTAACCCCTTCTACAGTTACAATCTGCATACCATCAGTAGTTAGCACCAAGGAGCCATTATCTATGTACCCTGTAGCTGCATCACCTATGTTACGCAAACCAGTGCTTCCAGCTACTTGCCTAAATACCCAAGGGAATGTAGCATTACCACTGTAAGTAGCAGATATTACATTTTCTGTAGTAAAGATTAAGAACCCGTTAGCTACTTGAACTAAGTCAACTATCTTGCCTTTTAGGTCTGCTAGAATAGCATTACCTGCACCAGTTACCAAGCTAGGTGTAAAGTCCATTGGGTTAGCTGGATTGCTCCAGTAAATCACTTTATCCCCAGCAGCTATTAAGTAATTGCCGCTAGCACAAATGCGCTTAAACCTAGCTTCTATCTGAGCATGTGTCTCTGCTGCGTAAATCAAAGTATCTGCTGTATCGGTATTACGGCTGAGAGTTGCGGGGGTTAGATTGACTCTGCTGAAGCGGCTAAATTCCCAGCAGATATAACTCTGCCCGCCTACGTTAGCATGGCTAGTTTTAATGCCCCCACCAAAAGCTCCTGTTCCTTGCCAAGCACCCCCAGACTTCCATATCTGATTAGTGCCTCCAGCAGGAGAGAACCAGCCACTAGCTCCATCTGCTGAGGCAGCTAAGTAAGTATCTGCGAACGCAGCACTGACAGGATTTGAAGCAGCAGCAATTATGCTATTAAGAACGCAGCTTCTATACCCTTCTATGGTAGGCAGTAGATTCTCACAGTAAATAAGCTGTGGAGTAGGAGCCAGTTCCTTCCTAGCAAAGACAGAATCTAAGTTAGTAGGGACGACAGTAGGCTTCCCGCTACCTGTACTAAGCAGCGGGAAGCTATAGGCATTTAGCTGTAACCTAGTTACGATTTGCGCCATTATGACTTCCTCTTCCCTACCATATCTACTACCTTCTCTGTAGAGCGTCCTACAAAGTACGCCATGAACACTAGCTGGATTAGCTCCCCTAACAGTGTTACATACACAGGAGCTACTGCTATCCCGTAAATGGATGCTATGGAGAAGACAGAGAATAGGAATAGCAAGAAGATTAGAACCGCAGGTCTTACGTTCTTGCTAAGAGAATTATCGCTAGCCATGTCAGCTTTCCAGCGTTCGCTAACTTCCCCAGAAGCTGCTAAGTCTAGCTTAGCTTCCTCCAATGCTGCATTAACTAGAAACTGCTCATGTGTGTTCTGTGCTTCCTTCAACTTACCTAAGAGTTCAGGAGTTAACTGCTCGCTAGAGCTAGGTAACGTAATTCCTAGCTTCTTCTCAACAGCAGACTTCCCTTTAGCTACTACAGCCTCAGCTAGGATAGCTAGGCCGGATTGTGCCATTGTTGCTAGTAAGATTGGTAACATGCTCTCTCGCTTTCTTAAGATTAACAGCTAAGGTTGCTTCTTAAACTTGCACTTAACAGCACCTTCCGGCACTGCTTTCCACATATAAAGTTCGTAGCTATCAATTATAGCTTTAGCATCTAGCCGCATCCATACCATGTTAGCTACTTCATCCTTACCGCCACAACCTAGCGGATAGATATGTGCTACCTCATAGTTAGGGCAGCTACCTGTGTGCAAGCCGGTAGCTGGACAAACATGTATTGACCTAAACTTTCCAGTGCTGCTTCTCTTAACAGAGCCATCAGCATTGCGCACAACAGTCCCGGAATAGCGAGTTTCTTCTGGAGGGTAGGAAGGTAAGGATAGCTGGGCAGTAGCTGTGAGTGCACTTAGCACTAGAATTGTACTAAGCAATATGCGCTCTTTCATTACTGCTTACCTTTGAAAATTGCCCACACAATGCCAAAAGCTATGACAACTCCTGCTACCCATTTAAGTACATGGCTAAATATCACTACTACCCGAACAAACCCTTTAGCGTTGTCCCAAGCTATGATAATATCTTTCAGGGACGCAAGTGTCTTTGCTTGAGCAGCTTGCTGTGCTACCACCTGCTGCAACTCTTTATGGATGAGCTGCATTAGCTCCTTACTAGGCATGGTACTTACATCTACTTGTGTGAAGTCATCAGTAACTCTGCGAAATATAGCGTCTTCTGGAGATAGCATTATCAATATACCTTATTTAATGTGGTTAGGGGATATAGCATTCAGCGGTACAGCAAAAGCTCTAGCTACAGAGCCGCGCCAACCTTGCGTAGTTACATAGTGATTAAGCCGCTGGCTAAAGGTCAGCTCTCGTGGCAATGCCAGGAATAACAAGCTGCCAACAGTAGCATTAAACAGAACATCAAGTATGCCGAAGAAGGTGATAGCTGGAAGAAGTAGCAACTTAATGCCGAACTTAAGCCTATCCCAAGATTGCTTAGCACTGACGTAAACCATAAAGCCTAGAAAGGTTGTGTAAGTTAGTGCTAGTGAGTGAACTGTAACTTGGTATAGTAATTCTGTTAGTTCCGCTACCATTTTACAGCCTCCAATTCAGTAAGCGTTGATGCAGCACGAGCAGCAGCTTTAAGCTGCCATGATTTCCCGTAAGCAGCTTGAGTCTGCGCTGCCATTGCACCTGCGATTGCCAGTAGCTGAGTTAGTGATGTGATAGCTAAGTCGCTATCATCTAAATCTCGCCAAGTTGCTGGCAGTGGCAAGCCAGAAGAGCATAGGTTAATAACGCTGCTTAGAAGCTCTTGACTGCGCGCACCTGCTTGCCAAGTTCTAGCTAGTGCAGTTACTGGCAGGTAGCAAGCAGCATCGCGGGATGCTTTAATTTCTAGCAGCTTAGCAGCTAGAGCTTCAGGCAGCGTTGGCTGTGGAGGTACTGGAGGCAGGAAGTTAGTGCCATCGTAAGTCCAGCCAGCAGTAACTGCTCCTGCTAAGGAGCTAGAAACTAGAACTCCCTCGAAGCCAGCTTCTGTAGAAGTGCTAACTACGATGCAGCCAGTAACTACGTTACTACTGTTAAGTTGTGCTTTAATAAGTTCCATTAGCTATACTCCCATACGTCTATGTAACCAGAGCCACCAGCACCTCCAGCTGCTCCAGCACCTGTTGTACCAGTACCTCCACCACCGCCACCTCCACCGCCACCTCCATTACCTGTATTAGCAGTGCCAGCAGTGCCAGCAGCGCCAACAGCGCCGCCACCACCGTTACCGTTACCGCCACCTCCACCATCTCCCCCATT
>Ga0209824_10000444_pt1 | contig 25794 bp, 18 predicted proteins | sample VDWuncwatermetaG_FD_184124 | JGI IMG/M metagenome (GOLD analysis project Ga0209824, IMG submission 184124) | Wastewater microbial communities from Netherlands to study Microbial Dark Matter (Phase II) - VDW unchlorinated drinking water (SPAdes)... ...
CCTTATATCTCATTCTGCTGTTGCCGCGCTTAAAAGCGGGTTTGGCCGCGCTGATAACGGCGACAGTATTTGCCGCGCTGTTGGGCACGCATTATGTGTTGATGACTAAGCAGGCCATGTGGATACAATTGATGTTACCCGCATCGTTATTGTTGTTTGGACACTTATTGCTCACCACTAAAAACTTTTTGGTGACCGAAGAAGGCAAAATTAAATCCGACGCAGATTCCGCAGAAAGCAATCGCATGTTGGGCTTGGCTTTTCAGGGGCAAGGTCAGTTGGATATGGCTTTTGATAAATTTCGCAAAGTACAAATCGATAATAGCTTGATGGAGGTGTTGTATAACTTGGGGCTGGATTTTGAGCGCAAGCGACAATTTAATAAAGCGGAATCGGTCTTCAAATACATGGCCGAATACAATCCCAAGTTTCGTGATTTAGAAATGCGTTTGGCACAGGCGACTTCCATGTCGGGCACGGTGATTTTAGGTGGACATTCTGGTACTAACGCCAGCACCATGGTATTGGGGCAGAGCAATGTAGCCAAGCCGATGCTGGGGCGTTATGAGATTGAAAAAGAGCTGGGTAAGGGCGCGATGGGCGTGGTGTATCTGGGACGCGATCCTAAAATTAGCCGCGTGGTGGCAATTAAAACCATGGCACTGGCGCAAGAGTTTGAGGCGGATGAGTTGGATGAGGTGAAAGCGCGTTTCTTCCGCGAAGCAGAAACCGCAGGTCGCTTGAATCACCAAAATATTGTGACCATGTATGACGCGGGCGAAGAGCACGATCTGGCCTACATTGCGATGGAGTTTTTAAAGGGCGGCGATTTAGCGGCGTATGTTAAGCCTGAGAATTTATTGCCTGTGCCAACCGTGCTGAGCATTGTTGCGCGGGTGGCAGATGCCTTAAGTTACGCGCACACGCTAAACGTGGTGCATCGCGATATTAAGCCCGCCAATATTATGTATGACCCCAGTAGCGACACTGTTAAAGTGACCGACTTCGGCATTGCGCGTATTACCGATTCCTCTAAAACCAAAACCGGCATGGTGTTGGGTACACCCTCGTTTATGTCACCGGAGCAATTGTCGGGCATGAAGATAGAGGGCAGCTCTGACCTGTTTTCTTTGGGGGTGAGCTTGTACCAATTACTGTGTGGCAAGTTGCCCTTTCAGGGTGATTCTATGGCGCAATTAATGTTCCGCATCGCGAACGAGCAGCCTATTGACATATTGAGCATTAGAGCAGATTTACCACCCGCGTTGGTGGAAATTATCAACAAGGCGTTGGCTAAACAGCCAGCGGACAGATTTCAAACAGGCGCGGAAATGGCTGCGGCACTGCGTTCGTGCATAGCGGGCATGGCATAACGATTATGAAAATTGAACAAGCGTTAGAAATTGTTAGTGCCACTCATGCAGGGATGGTGCGTTCACATAATGAAGATAGTGTGGGCTATGAGGTATCGTGTGGTTTGGTGGTATTGGCCGATGGCATGGGCGGCTATAATGCGGGAGAAGTGGCCAGCGGGATTACGGTATCGGTGGTGTCCAGCGAGATAAAAAACGCGCTGCAAAATAGCCTGGCAGAGGATGCGGACGAAGGGAGCGGTGAAGATATTGGCGTAATGTTGTTGCGCAAATATGTGCAAAAAGCCAACGCCTCTATTTATCAGGCTGCACAAAGTCAGCCGCAATATTCGGGCATGGGCACAACAGTGGTAGCGGGATTGTTTTATGACAATCATCTGGCGGTGGCGCATGTCGGTGATTCGCGTATGTACCGTTTGCGGGGGGAGGTGTTTGAAAGCATCACCCGCGACCATTCTTTGTTACAGGAACAAATCGACAGTGGCATAATCAGCACTGCAGATGCGCGACGTTCCATGAATAAAAATCTGGTGACGCGCGCGGTAGGTATTGATGCTAACGTTGACGTTGAAGTACATGTACATGCGGTGCAAGTGGGCGATGTTTATTTGCTGTGCTCGGATGGGCTGAATGACATGGTGCCCGATGATGATATTGCCGACGCGGTAAAAATGCTGCAGGCTAATTTATCGTTGGCTGCAAATCAGTTAATTGAAATGGCAAATGATCACGGTGGGCGCGATAATGTGTCGGTTATTTTAATTAAAGTAAAAGGTGATTTTGCGGTGCAGCATGGTTGGCTGGAAAAATTTTTCCCCTGGGTTTAAGAATAGACGTTTAAAAGTTAAGTGACAGGATAGATGACATGGCAGCGAAATTAATACTGAGTATGAATGGTGCGGTGGTGCAGGAATACCCACTGGACAAGGAACGCATTACGATTGGTCGCAAAGCGCACAATGCGATTGTGATTGACAATCTTGCGGTGAGTGGGGAGCACGCGGCGATTGTTACCATACTCAATGATTCATTTTTGGAGGATTTGAACAGCACCAACGGGCTAACTGTGAACGGCAACACCACCAAAAAGCATTTTCTGCAAAACAATGATGTAATTGAAATTGGTAAATATAAGCTGAAATATTTGAATGACCAAGTCAGCCAAACCACGGCAGCAGATTTTGAGAAAACCATGATATTGCGTGCGCCCACAGCGCAGAGTGCGCCTAAAGCGGCGGATAACAACGAACAAACGGGTAAGTTGAAATCTCCCCCGTCTGCACCAGCTGCAGCGCCCCAAGCCGCACCTGCAGCACCTGCAGCACCTGCACCCCAAGTTGCAGCGGCAGCCCCGCAACCTACGCCTGCTCCAGCAGCGCAAGCAGCCCCCGCCGCGCCTACTCCAGCGGCTGCCCCGATGGGGACGGGTATGGTTCAAATTTTGACCGGGCCGAATGCGGGCAAAGAGTTCGAGTTAGTCAAGAATTTGACCACGCTGGGCAAGGCGGGCACGCAAGTGGTGGTACTAACTCGGCGCGCCCAAGGATATTTTATTACCTACGTTGAAGGGGACAGTTACCCCACGGTGAACAATAAGCCGCTAGGCGACCAGCCGCAACAACTTAACGCGCATGACATTATTGAATTAGCAGGCGTGAAGATGGAGTTTTACTTCAAAAGCTAAATTCGTACCCACCTCCAGATAATAGCCTAGGTCAAAAAAGTGAGACAGCACGCATTATTGGTCGGCCTAGGTTTGGTGCTGGTACTTGTTTTCCTCGGCAGCGCGGCCAATTTTTATAAAGTCGCATTCGTCCAGCAATTGGATGCCATCCTATACGATCAACGTTTACGATTGACCATGCCGAACACGGTCGATGAGCGCATCGTGATTCTCGACATTGACGAAAAAAGCCTGCAAGAAGAAGGCCGTTGGCCATGGGGGCGTGATCGTTTGGCGGTGTTGATGGATAAATTGTTTGACCAATATGCAGTAGCCGTGGTCGGGTTCGACGTGGTGTTTGCTGAGAAGGACGAAAGCTCCGGCTTAAAAACGCTGCAAAAGCTCGGTCAAAATCAGCTTAAAGATTCCGCGCAATTTCGCTCTGTGTTGGAGCAAATCACCCCGCAGCTCAGTTACGACAATCTCTTCGCCAATAAAATTAAAGACCGCAATATTGTCTTGGGTTATTACTTCAGCAATAGCAAAACGGGTGGTAAAGCGACCACTTCAGGGGCGCTACCTGAGTCTGTGTTTCCCAGTGGAATGTTTAAAACCAGACCCGTGGAATTTATACCCTGGGATGGCTATGGCGGGAATTTGCCCGAATTACAGGCAAACGCGATCAGTGCAGGACACTTTAATCCAGTAGTAGATTTTGATGGCGTGGTGCGTCGCTTGCCGATGGTGGTGGAATTTCAGGGGGGGTATTTTGAATCGCTGTCGCTGGCTATCACCCGTGTTTTATTAGGCTTTCCCAAGCTGAGGCCCGGCTACGCTCCTGGCGATAATGCGGGTTATGTGGGGCTGGAATCTTTGCTCATAGATGTTGGGAATAATACCAGTTTGGATATTCCGGTCGATCAGCGGGTGAGTGCGCTAATACCTTATCGTGGCGGGGCGGGCAGTTTCCGCTATATCTCCATGACCGATGTATTGCAAGAGCGCGTGCCAGTTACGGCATTAAAAAATAAAATTGTGTTGGTTGGAACGTCTGCCCCAGGGCTGCTGGATTTGCGTTCCACACCAGTGGGCGAGGCTTATCCCGGCGTTGAAGTCCACGCCAATATGATCTCTGGGATTTTAGATCAAAATCTCAAACACAAACCGCCCTATGCAATCGGTGCGGAAGTGGTTTTATTGCTGATTGCAGGGGTGGCCTTGGCGGTGCTGTTGCCTTTGTTGAGTCCGGTGCACGCTACGTTGTTGAGTGTGGGTACGCTAGTTGCAATGTTGTTGGGTAATTTGGTGCTGTGGTATTACGCTAATTTGGCTTTTCCATTGGCCAGTGTAGTGTTGCTGATTTTGAGTTTGTTTATGCTCAAAATGTCTTACGGTTATTTTGTTGAGTCGCGCGCTAAGCGGCAAATTACCGGCTTGTTCGGACAGTACGTGCCCGCCGAAGTGGTGGAGGAGATGAGCAAGCATCCAGAGCAGGTGTCAATGGAAGGCGAAAGCCGCGACATGACGATATTGTTTAGCGATGTCCGCAATTTCACCACGATCTCCGAGGGCTTGGAGGCTAAAGAATTAGCCGAGTTGATGCACCAGTTTCTTACGCCGTTGTCGCGGGTGGTGTACAAGCATCGCGGCACCATCGATAAATACATGGGCGATTGCATCATGGCCTTTTGGGGCGCGCCCTTGCATGATCCGCAACACGCCCGCAACGCGCTGGTTGCGGGCATGGAGATGCAACAACAGTTGGCCGAGATGCAGCCGCTATTCAAAGCCCGTGGCTGGCCAGAAATTTACATCGGTGTGGGCATCAACACAGGACGAGTGAGTGTCGGCAACATGGGCTCAGAAGTGCGGATGGCGTACACAGTGATGGGTGATGCGGTGAACCTTGCTTCGCGCTTGGAAGGCATTACCAAACAATACGGCGTGGGCATTATTGTGGGCGAGCAGACCAAAGTAGCCGTGCCTGATTTCCTGTATCGCGAGCTTGACCAAGTACGTGTAAAAGGTAAAGATAAGCCCGTGGTTATTTATGAGCCGTTGGGGCTGGTGGGACAGGTGTCACGCGAGCTACGCGATGAAGTTAAATTATTCAACCAAGCACTGTGGCACTATCGCAAGCAAGAGTGGGATCAGGCAGAGTTACAGCTATACAACTTGCAGCGCACTGCACCGCAAACCTATTTGTATAAACTGTATGCCGAGCGTGTGGCGCATTTTCGCAACAATCCACCGGGTGCGACATGGGATGGTGTGTTTACCTATGAATCGAAGTAGTCCTTCAGCAAGGATAAATCTGGGTATTTAGATTCAAGGTGGGCATCTTAAAATTGGATGGCAAATGATTAAACTAAAAATACTGGGATGCAGCGGTGGCATCGGGGGGAATTTTCGCACCACCTCGATGTTGCTCGACGACGACGTGCTGATCGACGCGGGCACGGGCGTGGGCGACCTCAGCGTAACGGAGCTATGCATGATCGACCATGTGTTTATTACCCATGCACACTTAGATCATATTGCGTGCATTCCCTTTATGGTAGATAGCGTGGGTTTTATGCGCGATAAGCCGCTCACCATTCATGCCACCGCCGCTACCCTAGCGGTATTACAAGCGCATATATTCAACTGGAAAATTTGGCCGGATTTTGCCGAGATACCGGATGCGCAGAATCCTTACATGCGCTATCAGACGATGGAATTAGGGCAGACCGTCGATTTAAATGGACGCAAAATTACCGCCTTGCCCGCGCACCACGTCGTGCCTGCGGTGGGGTATCAAATCGACAGTGGCGCGGCCAGCTTGGTGCATAGTGGTGATACCACCACGCATGATGCATTTTGGGAAGTGGTCAATAAAATTGATAATTTGCGTTACTTGATTATCGAAACGGCTTTCCCTAATGAGGAAAGAAAATTGTCTGAAATCTCCAAGCATTTATGCCCCGATATGTTGGCGGAAGAGCTGCTGAAATTGAAGCAGCCGCAGACAGAAATTTTTATCACGCATTTAAAACCCGGTGATGTCGATTTAACCATGCAACAAATCGGTGAATGCGTGCAGGGCTTTAAGCCCGTGATGTTGTTAAATGGACAAGTGTTCGAGTTTTAAGTACAGAGGTATTCATGGATAACGCAGCAGCAGTACCAATAGACCGACGGCGCGCAGGCGGCGATATTTCGCTGCAACTGGAGTTCACCAAAAAGCTTAGCCAGGTTACGAATAAAATTCACGGCACCAGTAATATCGACGAGATTATGTTGGATGTCAGCAAAGATATTTGCAGCTTGTTTAATGCAGATCGCCTGACCATTTATGTGATGGGTGATGACAAGGCATCGCTAGTCTCTAAGGTTAAAACAGGTTTAAATTCGTTTAAAGATTTGAAGCTGCCGATTACCGAGCAGAGCATTGCGGGCTATGTCGCGCTGAATAAAAAAATGCTCAATCTCAAAGATGTGTATGACGAAAATGAGCTGGCATTGCATGGCGGTCAACTGCGGTTTTTGCAGGATGTGGACAAGCGCACGGGCTACCGCACTAAACAAATGTTGGTTGCGCCCATCGTCGATGCTAGCAGTAATGAGCTAATCGGGGTGATGCAGGTTATCAACAATAAAGCGGGCTTCCCATTTACTAGCTCGATTGAAGACGGCATTAAAGAGTTGGCGCAAACGCTAGCCGTGGCACTCAAGCAGCGGCAGCAGCAAGTGGTGGCTAAGACTAAATATGATTATTTGGTAGCCGATGCGGTTATCACGCCAGTGGAATTTGACCTTGCCACACGTACGGCAAGACGCAAAGGCATCGACATTGAAGATGTGCTGATCGACGAATTTCAAGTCAAGATGGACGCACTGGGTAAGTCGCTGGCGCGCTTCTTTGGCGTGCCTTATGAGCCGTTTAAATCAGACCGAATCAAGCCGCCCGATTTGCTCAAAAATCTGCGCCGCGATTATATTGAAAGCAGCCATTGGCTGCCCATCGAAGAAACGCAAGAGGGGATGGTAATTCTAACCACCGACCCTGAGCGGATCAAAGCGTCACGTGTGGTGAATAATATTTTTCCGCGCAGCCGCCTGGTTTACAAAGTGTGTCCGCTGCGCGAATTTAAAGCCACGCTCGATTTATTCTACAGCGGCGGTGGGGGTATGAGCGGCGGCTCCAGCATGGAGATGGACAGCTCTTCGGTGGGCGATTTGCTGACCGCCTTGGGTGGGGAAGAGGATGAGGGTAGCGGCTCAACCTTTGAGGATGAAAACGCGGCGGGCGATAACGAGCTGGTCAAGCTGGTTAATAAAATCATCGTCGATGCCTACAACATGGGCGCGTCGGACATACATATCGAACCCGCTCCGGGCAAAGCTCCTGTGCTGGTGCGCTTGCGTAAAGATGGCTCGCTGCTGAAATATATTGAAGTGCCTGCCGCTTACCGTAGCGCGCTGGTGACGCGGCTAAAAATTATGTGTGATCTGGATATTTCAGAAAAACGCAAACCGCAAGATGGCAAAATTAAATTCAAAAAGTATGGCCCGCTGGATATTGAGCTGCGCGTAGCGACCGTGCCTTCGCAAGGCGGAGTGGAAGATGTGGTGATGCGTATTCTAGCTTCGGGCGAGCCGATCAAGCTGGATGAATTAGGCTTGTCGGTGCATAACCTGGCCACGTTGAAAGCGATTATCAGCAAGCCCTACGGTTTGTTCTTTGTGTGCGGCCCGACTGGCTCAGGCAAAACCACTTCTTTGCATTCGGTGTTGGGCTATATCAACAAACCCGATACTAAAATTTGGACGGCAGAAGACCCCGTGGAAATTACGCAGAAAGGATTGCGCCAAGTTCAAATCAACAAAAAAGCAGGGATGGATTTTGCCACCATCATGAAAGCGTTTTTACGTTGCGATCCTGACATCATCATGGTCGGTGAGATGCGCGATAAAGAAACCGTGTCGATTGGTATTGAAGCTTCGCTCACGGGTCACCTCGTGTTCGCTACGTTACATACCAACAGCGCGCCGGAATCGATTATTCGTTTGTTGGATATGGGCATGGATCCGTTTAACTTTGCCGATGCCTTGTTAGGAATTTTGGCGCAGCGATTGGCGAAACGCTTATGCAAAAAATGCAAAAAGCCGCACATCGCCACGCCGGATGAAATTAAAGCCTTGCTTACCGAGTACTCTATCGAGCTGATGAATACGGCCACGTGGAAAAAAGACCCAAACGCGGCGTACAAGGCACTGTATGCCGAGTGGGTGAAATTATTCGCGGATGAAAAAGGGCAATTCACTTTGTATGATCCGGTTGGTTGCGATAATTGTTCTAATACAGGCTATCGCGGTCGTGTCGGTATACATGAATTGATGGTTGGCACGGATATGGTGAAAAAAAATATTCAAGAACACGCTCGCGTGGCTGAGTTATTTGCCACTGCGCTGGATGAGGGGATGCGTACCTTGAAGCAGGATGGTATCGAAAAAGTATTGTCGGGCGTGACCGACATTCATCAAATACGGGCGGTTTGCATTAAATAACGGACACCTTGGTAAATAACGGACACCTTGGTAAATAACAGACACCTTGGTAAATAACAGACACCTTGGTAAATAACAGACACCTTGGTAAATAACTGATACTTTAAGCCATGGAAAAAACCACTACACTTTTACATCGGCTGGATGAACTCAACGCCATCGGTGTCGCGCTGTCGAATGAGCGCGACATTGATCGCTTGCTGGAAATTATTCTAATCGCAGCCAAGCGCATTACCCATGCCGATGCGGGCACGCTGTATTTAATGGAGTCCGAGCAGCAAGTTTTGAAGTTTGAGATTATTCGCAATGACAGCCTCGGCATCGCGCTGGGCGGCACGACGGGCAACCCCATCACCTTTTTTCCCGTGAAATTGTACGACGAAGCCGGCAAGCCCAATCACCAGATGGTGGTGGCGTATGCCGCGTTGAATGGCATCACCATTAACATCCCCGATGCGTATTCTGCCGAAGGCTATGATTTTTCGGGCACCAAGGCGTTCGATAAAAAAACTGGGTATCGCTCGACTTCCTTTCTGACTGTTCCCATGCGTAACCATGAGAACGAAACCATAGGCGTGTTGCAACTCATCAACGCTGAGAAGCGCGCAGACCCAGATATTGCCCGACCAGATGGTCAGCAAGACAAGCAAGATGACATCATCATCCCTTTTTCGGCGGCCGATCAACATCTGGTGGAATCGCTGGCATCGCAGGCGGCCATCGCGCTGACTAATCGCCGTTTAATTAAGCAAATGGAAGATTTATTCGAGTCGTTCATCAACTTAATTAACGCGGCTATTGACGATAAATCTCCCTACACGGGCGGCCATTGCGAGCGCGTGCCAGTGCTCACCATGTTGTTGGCGGAAGCCGCCAGCCGCACCAATACCGGGCCGCTCAAAGATTTTGTCATGACTGACAAAGATCGTTACGAACTGAAAATTGCGGGGCTGTTGCATGACTGCGGCAAGGTCACCACGCCCGTGCATGTGGTGGATAAGGCGACCAAATTACACACGCTATTTGATCGCATTCATTTGATCGACGAACGTTTTGAAATACTCAAGCGTGATGCCGAAATTGCCATGTTGCGTGAGATGTTAGAGGCTAAGGGCGAACAAACCAAAGCCCACGTTCAACAGGCATGGGCGTTACGCTGCCAGCAACTGGATGCAGACCGCAATTTTTTACGGCACTGCAATATCGGCGCGGAAAAAATGCCGCCAGAAGATCAAGAACGCGTACAGCAAATTGCCCAATATCGTTGGCGTAACGCAGCGGGCGAGGAGGCAGATTTCCTCAGCGCGGACGAAGTGGAAAACCTCACTATACGCGCTGGCACACTCACGGCGGCGGAGCGCAAAATCATCAACCATCACATCGAGGTGACGATCACCATGCTGGAATCTTTGCCCTGGCCTAAGCATCTGAAAAACGCGCCGGAGTATGCGGGCGGACATCATGAGCGCATGGACGGCAAGGGCTACCCCAGAGGCTTAACCCGCGACCAAATGTCGGTGCAAGCACGGGTAATGGGTATTGCTGATATTTTTGAAGCCCTCACCGCAAAGGATCGCCCATACAAAAAAGGCAAAACGCTGACTGAATCGCTGCATATCTTGGGGCAATTCAGATTAAACGGGCATATTGATCCAGACTTATTCGATATTTTTGTGCGGGATAAAGTTTATCTGGCCTATGCTCAGCAATTTATGGATGCCGCGCAAGTGGATGAGGTGGATGAGAGCAAGATTCCGGGGTATGTGCCGTAGTGTAACTTTAAGTGTCAACCTAAATTATCTGTTAGGGGAGTACGCCAGAAACCCCCTCTAGCTCCCCCTTATCAGGGGGAGAACAAAACCTGCTCCTCCCCTGATAAGGGGAGGTTGGGAGGGGTTTAGAGCTAACGAATTACCTGAGATAAACAAACCCTCAGCTTTTGTGGTGACGGAAAATGTCACCTTCCTTAACAAAGAATCGCACAGCAGGGGTTGAACAACAGCAACAAGCACAAGTCTTGTCAAATAAACGTTGTAAATACAATTCACTGACAAACTCCACACTGTGTGGCACGAACCATGCTCATAGCAAACCGCACGCATCGTGCGTTGTATCTAACTTTTAAAGGAGTATTTGAAATGAAAACAATACAAAAAGGTTTTACCCTGATTGAATTGATGATCGTCGTAGCGATTATCGGTATCTTGGCGGCGGTGGCGATTCCGGCGTACAGTGATTACACCAAGAAAGCCAAGTTCACCGAAGTTGTTCAGGGTACCCAAGCAATGAAGACTGCAATCGAAATTTGTGCTACCGAAGGAGGCGTAGACCCCATCGTTGGTTGTGCTGCTGGAACTAATGGCGTGCCTGCTGCGATTGGTACAAGCAACAGCACTACTCCGGCAGCAGGAAAATATCTTGCATTTCTTACCGCCAGTGATGCTGGGGTTATTACGGCACAGGCAATTCCTGCTGTTGATGGGAGCACAACTGGTGTAGGCGCAACATACATATTGACACCAACGTATTCTTCCACTGCTGGGGTTAAGTGGGATGTTTCAGGTACATGCAAACCAAAACTGTGTAAATAGTATTTGTAGTTTGTGATAGGTTGCATTTTAACGCCCCTCCTTGCGAGGGGTGTTTTTTTATCTAGTTAAATTATGTTTAAAATCTTTATGCTAGCTTCAAAAATGTCATCGCAGCACTTATGGGTTCCCATGCTACTCTTTGCGGCTGTCGCAGCCTTGTATGGGCAATTCCTTTGGAACCCATTGCAATTTGATGATAGAGATTTTTTTCTGCTAGACAACGCGGGAAGCATGCCGATTTCTGTTTTTCAATATTCCGCTCTCGAACTGCGTTCCTTGCCATATGCCACACTGGCTTGGACGAATGGATGGTTTGGTTTAGATTTGATCAATTTTCGTGTGGGTAATTTGTTACTGCATGCAGCAGTCGTGTTGGCTTTGTATTACTTCCTAATGGGGTTGTTCGCCGCAGTGTATATAGGCAATTTCAGGAAAGGTTTAAGCCCCCGTCATGCTGCATTTTTTGCAGCACTCTTATTTGCTTTGCACCCTGTGGCTACCTATGCAGCGGGGTATTTGGTGCAGCGTAGTATCGTAATGGCTACGTTGTTTACATTGTTGGCGATGTTGGTTTATATGCATGGCAGCATCCAACAAAAACCTTTGTGGCTATGGATGAGTGTGCCCTTTTATTATCTAGCGGTATTCTCGAAAGAACATGCAATTATGTTGCCCTTTGTGCTGTTGGCATTAACTATGTTGCTGCATAACGATTGGCGCATAAAGCTGAAACAAAGAGTGGGCATCTTTGTTGCGCTGGCTGCAATTGCGATGATGGTGTTGCTAATCAAAAAAGGGTTGCTTGGATCGGTCTATGAACCTGCTGCAGCAGAAATGCTGCGAGTGTTAAATATTGAATCAGCCTACCCGCTTAGCGTGATAACGCAATCGTGGCTGTTTTTTAAGTATGCATTTTTGTGGGTAGCCCCTAATCCTGCATGGATGTCTATTGATATGCGTGAGCCATTTGCGCAATCACTTTTTTCCCCTTACTTGATTGCTACTGTTTTTTTTGGGGCATGGGGCGCAAGCGCATTTTGGTTGATGATAAAGCGTGGTAATACGGGGCTAGCTGGTTTCGCATTATTGTTCCCGTGGCTTATGTTTTTTGTTGAGTTTTCTTCGGTTCGTATACAAGAACCCTTCGTGCTCTATCGAAGCTATCTTTGGGCTGTTGGTGCATTCTGCATGTTGCCGGTGATAGTTAACAAAGTTAATCACCGTGTGGTTTTGCTAGTATTGTCTATGGTGGTAATGGCAATGTTCTCAGTTTCCATGGAACGATTGTTGACATTATCTAATTCCGTATTGGTATGGGATGACGCGGAAAAATTGATCCGAGGGCGCACTGACTTACCCGGGGCGAGCAGAATATATTATAACCGTGGCACAGAGTTGCTTAGGATGGATTCTCCAGACAGAGCTATGATTGATTTAAAGCAGGCCATCGCAATAGATGGGAATTTTGGTAATGCACACGCAAATTTAGGGGCAGCGTACGCTAAAAAAGGAGATTGGAAAAATTCGGTTGCCTCATTTAGTAAGGCAATAGAAATTTTTATAAGTGATCCGCAATGGAAACAATTTTATGGGCGTGCAATTGCATTTGAAAAATTAGGCGAATTGCAGCTAGCCCAAGCTGATTTTAGAGTAACTTGTTTTTTAGCACAAAAGGGTTGTGAGAAATTACCTGGAGGTAATTTGAGTGGAAAGCCATCTGCTATAAGGTAACTCTATTCTCACTCACCGCTTATGTAGTACCGCCGCTATTTCTTTCAGTTTTTTCAGTTCGCTTTCAATGGCGGAAAGTTGGTAATAGTCTTTACCCGCATTTTTCGCTAACTCCAGTTGTTCAATTGCGCCAAATAAATTGCCGCGCAAGGCATAGTGATAAGCTAGTGCGTGGTGCTTTTCCTGCGGCTTGTTGAGCGCTTCGTAGGTGCGCGCTTGTAGCTCATATAAACGTGCGTCGTTGGGGTGTTTGAGCACTTGTTGTTCCAGCAGTTTAATCGCTTCGGCGAGGTGTTGGTTTTGCAGCAGAAGCTCGGCATAGTCATAGAATAAAGCACGATGCTGCGGGAAATTTTGCGTGGCGGTGCGATAAAAAGTGGTTGTGTCTTTATCGTGTTTATTGGCGTGAATAATTTTTCCGGCCAAGGTGGCAATCATCGGATTTTGCGTGGTGTATTTTTGCAGCGGGGCAAATTCTTTTTCTGCTTGCTTGCCTCGCCCGCTATTAAATAATGCCATCGCCAGGCCATAACGCTGGGCGATTTGGTTGCCATGTTTTTGATCGTTCATGGCCGCATTAAAAAATGCAATCGCATCGGGACTATTTTTTTGTGTAGCGCGCAGTTTGGCGCGCACGAGGTGAAAGTTCAGGCTGTCTGCCACAAAGTGATAGGGGATTTGTTGCACGCGACTAGCCGTGTCGGCAATGCGCTCGCTGGTGATGGGGTGAGTGCGTAAATAAGAAGGCATATTGTTGTCGAACAAATGCGTCGCTTTTTGCAGGCGCTCAAAAAATGCGGGCATGGCGCGGGTATCAAATCCTGCTTTTTGCAAAGTGGTTAAGCCGATGCGATCTGCTTCCATTTCATGGGTGCGGGTAAAATTTAATTTCCGTTGAATAGAGCCCGCTTGCATACCGACAATGGCGGTTTGCGCGGCATCTGGGTTGTTACGTGCGGCGAGTATGGCAATGGCGATCGCGGCGACCGTGGTGAGGGAATCAAATTTTTGCCCCGCCACCATGCGTGCAATATGATGTTGCGTGACGTGAGCGATTTCATGGCTGAGCACTGAGGCTAACTCGGATTCACTTTGCGCGGTGAGTATCAGTCCAGTATTTACGCCGACAAATCCACCCGGCAGCGCGAAGGCGTTAATTGAATTATTGTCCAGCGTAAAAAACTCAAACTCCTGCCACGGCTCGTTGCTGTTGGCGACGAGTTGATAGCCAATTTGATTCAGATAATCGTTGACTTCGGCATCATCCAGAAAAGTTTTATCTGCGCGAATTTCGAACATGCTCTGCTCGCCAATTTGCTTTTCTTGTTGCGGAGTGAGCGACTCTTGTGACACATCGCCCAGATCAGGCAAGCCTTCTGCACGGATGGACGTAGGATGCGCCAGAATGGTGGCACCGCACAGCGTAATAATCAGAAAAGTTTTCATGGCAATATGATACCTTCTTTGGCGCGTGGTTCATAAAATCCCATAGGTTACAAAAAATAAGCCGCTTTAACTTCCTAAGACCCAAATTTAATAGTAAACACCTTACATCGCGTTGTTCTCGAAGAGTGTGATGGTCGAGAAGCGATCAAGCAAGCTATAATGTTGCGGTGATTTTGTGTCGGGGGACATTTGTAAAATAATGGATAAAATCGGTAAATATGAAATTATAAAAGAGTTAGGGCGTGGTGCGACCAGCACTGTATACCTCGCTTTGGACACATTTAACAATCAGCAAGTCGCGTTAAAACTATTCGATCTAAAGCGGCTGAATGACACGCATGATTCCAAGGCATTGCGGAAATTATTATTGACCGAAGCATCGTTGGCGGGGAAATTAACTCATCCGCACATTATCAAATTGCTGGACGCGGTGCTGGAAGGTGAGCTGAATTATGTGGTGATGGAATACGTCGAGGGCGAGACGCTAGAACGCTATGCCGAGGTGGATAGTTTGCTGCCCTTAAGCACCGTGGCCGAGATTATTTACAAATGCTGCAAAGCCTTGGAATACGCGCAGTTTCAGGGGATCACGCACCGTGACATCAAGCCCGAAAATATTATGCTGCGCGGAGAAAGCGATATCAAGATCGCCGATTTTGGTGCGGCGGTATTGGCCGACCAACAAACCACGCAGGTCAGCGGCATCGGCTCACCTGCTTATATGTCGCCGGAGCAGGTCACCGATCAGGCGTTAACTCATCAGACCGACATTTATTCGCTGGGCGTGGTGATGTATAAACTGCTCACAGGGAAACTGCCGTTTGAGGCGCGCAATAAATATAGTTTGATTTATCAAATTATGAATATCGAGCCGCCACGCCCCAGCACTTTTCGTCCGGAGATACCGGCTGAGATGGAAAAAATTGTGTTGCATGCCATACACAAAGATAAAGAAAAACGTTATCAAACTTGGGCGAAATTTGCGGGCGATTTGGTGCATTTATTTAGCGGCGGCGTGGCGGATCAAGCGCATATTTTTGATCGAGAAAAATTTGATACGCTGCGTAAATTAGCTTTCTTCAAAGGTTTTAGCGATGTCGAGCTGTGGGAGATTTTACGCATTAGCGTGTGGCATAAAATTGAAAAAAACCAAGTAATTTTGGTGGATGGTTCGGAAGGCAGTGATTTTTTTGTCATCGCACATGGCACGGCAAAAGTCATGAAAAACAAAAGGTTGATGAGTGTGTTGCGTATCGGCGACTGCTTCGGCGAAATGGCGCACTTGAACGATCAGGGTTTTAAACGCACGACCGATGTGGTGGCAAAAACCGATATAACTTTAATAGAATTCAAGCCCGTGATTTTGGAAAAAGCCTCGATGGAATGCCGTTTGAAATTAAGCGATGCGTTTCTACGTATTCTCGTGAAACGCCTGTCGGTGGCAAATACGCGGGTCTCCTACTTGTTGCAAGATCATGGCGACGAATGACATTTATTGTGCGGGGCAAGTAAGTGAGGACAGATGAATACATTTAAAAATATCAAGGCACCAGAGTTGCAAGCAAGGCTGGGCGAAGTACGTTTGATTGATGTACGCACCGAGGCAGAAACTGCTCGCGGTATTATTCAAGGCGCGCAGAAAATCCCTTTGCATCTATTGCCCGCACGTTTGTCGGAATTTGATAGCAACGCGCCTATCGTGTTTTATTGCCAAATGGGCGGCCGATCTTCACAGGCGGCGGCCTTCGCTGCGGGGCAAGGTTTTACCGATGCCTACAATTTGCAAGGTGGGATAACTGGGTGGGTGCAGGCTGGGCAGCCTGTGTCAGATGTCAGTAGCGCATGAGTGATTTGTTATTTGACGTGGAGCTGGATGCACGTCAACTCAGTTGCCCGCTGCCCATACTCCGCACTAAAAAATCGTTGGCACAAATGTCGGCTGGACAAGTACTAAAAGTGCGTGCCACCGATAAAAAATCGCCTGATGACTTTGTGGCGTTTTGCACGCAAACTGGAAATGAATTGCTGTCATCGACACAAGAGAATAATGAATTTATTTTTTATGTGCGGCGGCGGGGTTAGCTCATTCCAGTTTCTGATAAGAAGGAGCACAAGGCTGCAAGGATGAGGCGACGAAGACAGTACATTTGAGTACGGCTAGGAGTCGAAGACGAAGCCAACACAGTGATCGTTTTTATCGGGAATTGGAATCACTGCGCCGTATCTTGTAGTTGTTCTAGAATCGCCGGATTTTCTAGCGTAGAAGTATCTTGCGTAATCGCCTCGCCACGGGCAATTGCGCGCAGCAGCCTCCGCATAATTTTGCCAGAGCGGGTCTTCGGTAGATTATCGCCGAAGCGAATTTCTTCGGGCTTGGCAATCGGCCCTAATTCTTTGCTCACCCAATCACGCAATGTTTCAACCATTTGTTTTCTGGAAGCCGCGTCTTGCGGCCTAGCTTTTTTCAGCACCACAAAAGCCACAATCGCTTCGCCTTTGATGTCATGCGGCCTGCCGACCACGGCGGCTTCTGCGACATCGGGGTGCGAGGTCAGCGCGGATTCTATTTCCATCGTGCCTAGCCTGTGTCCCGATACTTTGAGCACGTCATCTATGCGTCCCATAATCCAATAATAGCCATCTGCGTCGCGGTGAACCGAGTCGCCCGCCAAATATGCACCACGCATTTCATCGGGGAAATACGTTTTTTTGTAACGTGCCGGGTCGCCCCAGATGGTGCGAAGTTGCGAAGGGAAGGGACGTTTGATAATCAGTGACCCACCGCTTTGATCGGTCACCTCTGCGCCCGTTTCGTCCACGATACCGACTAGGATGCCGGGCAGCGGTAGCGTGCAAGAGCCGGGCTTGGTTGGGATCGCGCCTGGTAGCGGGGCTAACATGTGACAGCCAGTTTCGGTCTGCCACCAAGTATCGACGATGGGGCAGCGTGCGCCGCCGACCTCGTGGTAATACCACAGCCAGGCTTGTGGATTGATCGGCTCGCCCACGCTGCCTAATAAACGCAGGCTAGAAAGATCATATTGTTTGGGTAAATCCGCACCTAATTTTATAAGCGAGCGTATGGCAGTGGGCGCGGTATAAAACGTGGTGACTCGGTGATCTTGTATCATTTTCCAAAATCGCCCAGCGTCGGGAAAAGTCGGCACGCCTTCAAATATTACTTGCGTCGCGCCCATCGCCAACGGGCCGTAAGCGACATAGCTATGACCGGTGACCCAACCCACGTCAGCGGTACACCAAAAAATATCGGTCGGCTTGTAATCAAATACCCAGCGCATAGAAACCATCGTTCCCAGCAAATACCCCGCGCTGGAATGTTGCACGCCTTTGGGTTTGCCAGTGGAGCCAGAGGTGTACAAAATAAATAAGGGATGCTCGGCATCGACCCACTCCGGCTCGCACTGTGTGGGTTGTGCGTCGAATAAATCATGCCACGCTATATCAACATTTTTATTCCAAGTGATAGTTGTTTTAGCGCGTTGATAAACAATCACGCTATGCACACTGCTCACATTTTGCAGGGCTTCATTGACTGCGTCTTTCAGCGGAATAATTTTGCCGCCACGAAATTGTGCATCTGCCGTAATCACCGCGCAGGCTTGGGCATCCATAATTCGATCATTCAAACTCTTGGCTGAAAAGCCACCAAACACCACCGAGTGGATCGCGCCTATGCGCGCGCACGCTTGCATCGCGACAATGGCCTCGATACTCATCGGCATGTAGATCACAACCCGATCACCTTTGTTGATGCCACGAGATTTCAGGCCGTTGGCGGCTTGGCACACGCGCTGATGCAAATCGCGATAATTGATGCGCGTAATTTCTCCATTATCGGCTTCAAAAATCAGCGCGATTTTTTCGGGCTGTGTGGCGAGATGTTTATCTAAACAATTGTACGAAACATTCAGCTGACCGTCTTCAAACCATTTATAAAACGGCGGATTGCTATCGTTTAATGTAGTCGTGAAAGGCTTTTTCCAGATAATATTTTCACGCGCTAGATTTGCCCAAAATCCAGTGTAATCTTGCGCGGCAGCAGCACATAGTGCTTGATAAGCTGGCATGCCTGAAACATTAGCCTGCTGCACAAATTGTGTGGAGGGGTAGAAGGTGTGTGTTTCCTGGGCAATGGATTCTATGTTGTTGGACATGGTGGTCTCCGATGGACTCAAGTCAAAATTAAGATGGCTGGAGCATCATAAAACTTTCTACTCGAACAGTGAAGCTGCACGATGGCGTAATCATTTTGTATGCTGAAGCAAGCAGACGTTATCCGTACTACAAATTACTTGAGCCGGATAACAGCGGGAAAACGGGTCGTACCCCGCTCATGCTGAAGCCTGAATTCGCGTGTTATAATCGCGCCGCTTCATTCTTTCTGAATGAGCGAAAGTGGCGGAATTGGTAGACGCACTGGATTTAGGTTCCAGCGCCGTGAGGCGTGAGAGTTCGAGTCTCTCCTTTCGCACCAACTTATAGATTAATGATAACAATTGCAGCCTAGGGTTTTGTCTTGCGCGGTGATTAGTATTGTTGCAAGTATTTCATTTTTTAAATCTCAAGGAAAGTTAGTATGTCGAGCGTAGAGTCCCCATCCAGAGTAGAGTCCCCGTCCAGAGTAGAGTCACTGGGCGCGCTAGAGCGTCGCCTAAATGCAACCATTCCCCAACAGCAATTGAAAGGCGAGGTCGAGGCGCGCCTAAAGCATTTAGGGCGTACCGCCAAGGCTCCAGGTTTCAGGCCGGGCAAAGTGCCGTTGAATATTTTGCGTCAGCAATATGGCGCGCAAATGCAGCAAGAAGCGATAGGCGATGCCTTGCAAAAATCTTTTGCTGAGGCAGTAACCGCTAATAAATTGCGCGTTGCCAGCCGTCCAGATTTTGAAATTAAATCGATTGATACTGCCGCCGAGCAAATCGAATTTAGCGCAACATTTGAGGTGTATCCTGAAGTGGTGTTGGGCGATGTGGCGGCACAAACGGTAGAGCGCGTCACTTACAGCATGAGCGAGGCAGATGTTGATCGGACGATTGCGACACTGTTAAAACAGCGCGCAGTATTTGTGGTGAGTGATCGTGCCGCGCAAAATGAAGATCAGGTGACGATTGATTTTAGCGGTACGCTGGACGGCGAATTGTTTGACGGTGGGCAGGCTAAGGATTTTAAGGTGGTGCTGGGTTTAGGGCGGATGTTGTCGGATTTTGAAGGCGGCATTATTGGCATGAAAGCAGGCGAAACCAAATCGTTTGATGTGAATTTTCCGGCTGATTATCACGGCAAAAATGTGGCGGGTAAACGTACCGTATTTACCATCACGCTGCATTTGGTAGAGTCGCCCAGCTTGCCAGAATTGAATGCAGAATTTGCTCAGTCCATGGGCATTAAGGACGGCGATGTGGAGAAATTACGCGCTGAAATTCGCAAAAATATTGGCTTGGAAGTGGAGCGTCGCCTGAAGCTGCAGAACAAAGATAATGCGATGGATGTGCTGTTTAACGTGGCGCAAATGGATGTGCCCAAGGCCATGGTCGAAGCGGAAGCGCAGGCCTTGATGCAGCAAACATTAGAGGAGATGAAGCAACGTGGCACGAGTATACCCGGCATGACTTTGCCGCTGCATTTGTTTAGCGAGCGCGCACATCGCCGCGTGAAGCTGGGGCTGATTTTGATCGATCTGGTCGAGCGGCATAATTTAGGCGCAACACCAGAGCAAACTCGTATGCTGTTGTTGGATTACGCGCAAAGTTTTGACCATCCCGAAGAGGTGGTGAAGTGGCATTACAACAATCCTGAGCGGCTGCGTGAGGTGGAAAATATGGTGCTGGAAGAGAATGTGGTGACCTGGGTGATGAGCACGGCCAAGATCAGCGATAAGGTCGCCGACTTTAATGAGTTGATGGGGAATAAAAATGGTTAGCAATTTTCCGCACGGTGCGGGGGAGTCAGAAAGCGTTAGCCCGCAAAACATTGGCCTCGTCCCTATGGTGATAGAAACTAGCGGGCGTGGCGAGCGCGCGTATGATATTTATTCGCGGCTGTTGAAAGAGCGTGTCATATTTTTGGTCGGCCCGATCAATGATATGGTGGCCAATTTGGTGGTGGCGCAACTGTTGTTTTTAGAATCTGAAAATCCGGATAAAGATATTCACCTGTATATTAATTCGCCGGGCGGTTCTATATCAGCGGGCATGGCGATTTATGACACCATGCAATTTATCAAGCCGCAGGTTTCCACTTTATGTATCGGCATTGCCGCCTCTATGGGTGCGTTTTTGTTGCAGGCTGGGGCAAAAGGCAAACGTTTTGTGTTGCCGAATTCGACGGTGATGATTCATCAACCGTTGGGTGGTTTTCAAGGGCAGGCGACTGATATTGAAATCCACGCGAAATATATTTTGAGTCTGCGTGAAAGCTTATATAAATTGATGGCGTTGCACACTGGACGCAGTGCTGAAGAAATTGCACGGGATAGCGAGCGTGATAAATTTCTCACCGCGACAGAGGCGGTTGAATATGGCTTGGTCGATCAAGTGCTGACCAAGCGACCATAATCATAATGGGCAACCATAATCATAATGGGTGGCTATAGCTGCGAGAAATAGAAATACTGTAGTGGTCGATAGAAGCGTTGGCTGTTCAATCAATCGGGGAAGTTTGATGGTGCTGGATAAAGGTAAAAAAGAGATGCGGTACTGCTCATTCTGCAACAAAAATCAGGATGAGGTACGCAAGCTGATTGCGGGTCCTTCGGTATTCGTGTGTGATGAATGCGTGACGTTATGCAATGATATTTTGCGCGAAGAATTTCAAGGCGCGATACCGATTAAAGCCAATAAAGATGCGCTGCCTGTGCCGCACGAGATACGTGCCAAGCTTGACGAATACGTCATTGGGCAAGAGTCCGCCAAAAAAATATTGGCTGTTGCGGTGTATAACCACTATAAGCGGCTGAGCAATTTGGGTGTGGCTAGCACCAAACAGAGCGAGCTTGCATTAAGCCAAAACGATGTTAAGTTAAGCCAAAATGATGTTGAATTAAGTAAGAGCAATATTTTATTGCTGGGGCCTACGGGTTCGGGCAAGACGCTGTTGGCGCAGACTTTAGCCCGTTTGCTGAATGTGCCGTTTGTGATGGCCGATGCCACCACCTTAACCGAAGCAGGTTACGTGGGTGAAGATGTCGAAAACATTATTCAAAAACTTTTGCAGGCGTGTGATTACGAAGTCGAGCGTGCCCAGCGCGGCATTGTGTACATTGATGAAATCGACAAGATTGCGCGCAAGTCGGACAACCCTTCTATCACCCGCGATGTGTCTGGCGAAGGCGTGCAGCAAGCTTTGCTTAAGTTGATTGAAGGCACGAAAGCATCGGTGCCGCCGCAAGGTGGGCGCAAACATCCCAGCACGGATTATTTGCAAGTGGATACCACGAACATTTTATTTATCTGCGGCGGTGCGTTTGATGGACTGGAAAAAATTGTTCGCAATCGTTCTGAAAAAGCAGGAATTGGTTTTGGCGCAACGCTAGTCAAGCGTGATGACGCAAAAGGGACGGGCGATTTATTGCGCGAGGTCGAGCCGCAAGATTTAATCAAATTTGGATTGATCCCCGAATTCGTCGGACGCTTGCCCGTGGTGGCCACGTTGGAAGAGTTGGATGAAGCCGCCTTGATTCAAATTTTAACTGAGCCCAAAAACGCGTTGACCAAGCAGTATCAAAAACTATTTGCGATGGAAGGCGTGAGCTTGGAATTTCGCGAAGGCGTGTTGTTGGCCATCGCCAAAAAAGCCTTGGCACGCAAGGCGGGGGCGCGCGGTTTGCGTTCGATCATGGAGCACTCGTTGTTGGATATTATGTTTGACTTGCCCTCATTGCAAAATGTGAGCAAGGTGATGTTGGATGCAAATAGTGTGAGCGGAGAAATCAGCCCGATTGTCATGTATGCTGAAACTTCAAAGGCTGCGTAACCTTGCTGTGTCATTAAACCGCTAAAGGGCGCATGGCGGCGTTAAATCTCGGCTCGGAATGCGGGGGCGCGAAGCGGCAGACACCGAGTCAACTCCGCTTCCTCGCCAAGAGCGGGAGGGTGGCGGCACTGCCGCCGAGTACCCGCCGGCCTCCCCTTTACGGGGAGATTCGCCTTGCCCTGCATCCCTTGAGCAATTTCTGACACGGCAAGGGCGGATGCAATAGAGTCTTTGTAGTGCTTGTTAAATTACATACATACGCTGTCACCAAGCGCTAGCTTGAAAAATTGGATGCTGCTTGAATTTTACAGTACTGTCCCCATCTATCAACCTCACTTAACTTACGGAAGGATCAGGCCATGTCAGAATACGACAACTCCCCCTCAGCTTTGAATTCTTTCCCATTATTGCCCCTACGCGATGTGGTTGTGTTTCCGCGCATGGTTATTCCCTTATTCGTCGGGCGTACCAAGTCTATTAAGGCATTGGAGCACGCGATGGAGGCGGGCAAGAGCATCGTGCTAGTGGCGCAAAAAGCCGCTGCCAAGGATGAGCCCTCCGCTGATGATTTATACCGCATCGGTAGCATGGCGAATATTCTGCAAATGCTGAAATTGCCAGACGGTACGGTCAAGGTATTGGTAGAAGGCACGCAGCGCGCTAAGGTGTTGCATATTATTGATGAACGGCAACATTTTAATGCCGAGATTGAGCTTGTTCCGGCGGATGTTGATCCGGGTTCTGATACCGAAGCCATGCGGCGGGCGTTGGTCAATCAATTCGATCAATACGTTAAGCTGAATAAAAAAATCCCACCTGAAATACTCACTTCTCTTGCCGGCATTGATGATGCAGGTCGGCTAGCTGACACCATCGCTGCGCATTTGCCGCTGAAGCTGGAACAGAAGCAAGCAGTTCTTGAGATTTTTGATGTGCGTAAACGCTTAGAACATTTGCTGGGATTGTTAGAGGCCGAGCTGGATATTCTGCAAGTGGAGAAGCGCATCCGTGGACGCGTTAAACGCCAGATGGAAAAAAGTCAGCGTGAATATTACTTGAACGAGCAGGTTAAGGCGATTCAGAAGGAGCTGGGCGAGGGCGAGGAAGGCGCAGATATTGATGAGTTGGAAAAGAAAATCAAAGCTGCGCACATGCCTAAAGAAGCGCGCCTCAAAGCAGAAGCTGAGATGAAGAAATTGAAGCTGATGTCACCAATGTCAGCCGAGGCAACGGTAGTGCGGAATTACATTGATATTCTGGTGGGCTTGCCTTGGAAGAAAAAAAGCAAAATCAATGCGGATCTGAAAACAGCGGAGCAAATTCTAGAGGCGGATCACTACGGCTTAGAGCGTGTTAAAGAACGCATCGTTGAGTATCTGGCGGTGCAGCAGCGCGTGGACAAAATGAAAGCACCGATCCTGTGTCTGGTAGGGCCACCTGGAGTGGGTAAAACTTCGTTGGGGCAATCTATCGCGCGCGCGACAGGGCGAAAGTTTATGCGGATGTCGCTGGGCGGCGTGCGGGATGAATCCGAGATTCGCGGCCATAGGCGCACCTACATTGGCTCGATGCCGGGTAAGATTTTGCAGAATATGTCTAAAGTAGGCGTGAAAAATCCGCTATTTTTGTTAGACGAAGTCGACAAAATGGGCATGGATTTTCGTGGTGACCCTTCTTCGGCTTTGCTGGAGGTGCTTGATCCTGAGCAAAATCATACATTCGTCGATCATTATGTCGAAGTGGAATACGATTTGTCGGATGTAATGTTTGTGGCAACCGCAAACAGCATGAATATTCCTGCGCCATTACTGGATCGCATGGAAATTATTCATGTGCCTAGCTATATGGAAGAAGAAAAAATTAATATCGCGGTGCGGTATTTAATTCCGAAGGCGTTGGAAAATAATGGTTTGAAGCCAGAAGAAATCAGCATCACGGTCAGTGCTATTCGCGATATTTTGCGTTATTACACGCGTGAAGCTGGGGTGCGTGGTTTGAATCGTGAAATATCGAAAATATGTCGCAAGGTGGTGACTGCATTGTTGCTTAAAGGGCGCGATGGCAAGGTAACAATCACTTCGCGTAATTTAGATAAATACTTAGGCGTGCGTCGTTACAGCTATGGTATCGCCGAAAAGCGCAACCAAATTGGGCAAGTGACTGGCCTAGCTTGGACGGAAGTGGGCGGCGAGCTGTTAACCATTGAAACGGCGGTGTTGCCGGGCAAAGGTAAAACGACCACCACGGGTAAGCTGGGCGAGGTGATGCAAGAGTCTATACAAGCGGCGTTGAGCGTGGTGCGTAGCCGCACGCAAAGCTTGGGAATCGCAGAAGATTTTTATCAGAAAATAGATTTGCACATCCACTTGCCAGAAGGTGCTACGCCTAAAGATGGCCCCAGCGCGGGGATCGGGATATGCACGGCTATCGTGTCTGCGTTGACGCAGATTCCCGTGCGGGCAGATGTGGCGATGACGGGCGAGATTACCTTACGCGGCGAAGTATTGCCTATCGGCGGCTTGAAAGAGAAGCTTTTAGCGGCTCTGCGCGGGGGAATTAAGATCGTTCTAATTCCTGAAGACAACGTGCGCGACTTGGTTGAGATACCGGACAATGTGAAAAATAAACTTTCTATTCATCCAGTTAAATGGATCGAGCAAGTCCTAGAGCAAGCCTTAGAACGTAAGCCAGCGTTTTTGGCTGAAGCGATATCTGTGATTACACCTCCGCCAGTGGCAGATGACGGTCATGGTGCACTTATCAAGCATTAATTTTGTTTGTTAGGACTTTACATTAAGAAAAATAAATAAAATATGCAGGAATTGCTTGACCACGCGGAGAACCCTTGATATAAAGGCTTCGCAGGGTTTTCCTGTAACTTTCAATCAATATATAAAGGGGACGCTTATATGAATAAATCGGAACTGATTGACGCAATTGCAAAATCTACCGACACCTCCAAGGCTGCTGCTGGACGTACGTTGGACGCAACTATCGAGGCTATCAAAAAAGCATTAAAGAAAGGTGACTTGGTCACTTTGGTTGGATTTGGAACATTTTATGTGGGTAAGCGTGCAGCACGTAATGGCCGCAATCCTCGTACTGGTGCGACAATCAAGATCAAAGCTGCAAAAGTTCCTAAGTTCCGTGCTGGTAAAGGTTTGAAAGATGCGGTAGACTAACGGGCTTGATTGGGTGCTTAGCTCAGCTGGTAGAGCGTCGCCCTTACAAGGCGAATGTCGGGGGTTCGAACCCCTCAGCACCCACCATAGATTTGTACGGGGATTTATACAGTATTCGTATGACTGTGGGTTTTATGGAGTGGTAGTTCAGTTGGTTAGAATACCGGCCTGTCACGCCGGGGGTCGCGGGTTCGAGTCCCGTCCACTCCGCCAAATTGAGGCGAACGCAAGTTCGCCTTTTTTCATTTTTAAAAATCAATAGGTGG
>Ga0209824_10000446_pt1 | contig 25734 bp, 27 predicted proteins | sample VDWuncwatermetaG_FD_184124 | JGI IMG/M metagenome (GOLD analysis project Ga0209824, IMG submission 184124) | Wastewater microbial communities from Netherlands to study Microbial Dark Matter (Phase II) - VDW unchlorinated drinking water (SPAdes)... ...
CAAACCGTGCTTGATGGCGTAGGCGGTGATTTCGGCGGCGTTGCGCAGGCCGAGTTTGTCGCGGATATTTTCGCGGTGTTTTTTGACGGTGGCGGGGCTGATGCAGAGTTTTTCGGCGATTTCGTGGCTGTGCATGCCGCGCGCCACCGCCGTCGCCACGTCGCGTTCGCGCGACGACAACTGAGGGATAGTCGTGGCGGGCTGGGTATCGGCGTGCGTCTGGTGTGCGCCCGTTTGCGGCAGGTCAAATTGCGCGGCGATATTTTGACTGATGTAATTTCGCCCCGCGATCAGCGCGTGTATCGCCACGATCAATTCGTCGCTGTTGCCCTGTTTGAGCACGTAGCCTTCCGCGCCCGCAGACAGCGCGTGGCGCACCCTGGCAGAATCGGGGCTGCCGGTAAAAATCAAAATCTTGATGTGCGGGCGCGCCTGCTTGATGCGGATCGCGGCTTCGACACCGCTGATGCCGGGCAAACCCAAATCCAGCAGCAGGATGTCGGGGACAAGCTCCAGCGAAAGACGCACCGCTTCCTCGCCGTCGCGGGCTTCGGCGATCAACGACAAATTGTCGTGCATCGTCAAAATAAATTTGATGCCAGAGCGCACCACGGCGTGGTCGTCGGCGATGAGGATGCGGGTGGGGGCGTTCATGGAAAATTCGAAAATGAAGTGGGCGTAGTATACTGAATAAGCGTAAAAAATGTGTGCTTGACCACGCCGCAACTCCATCAAAACCATGACCGCCACTACCGCCGAAAAAATCCAAGCCGAGCTGACACGCCTGCTCTACCAGCAAGCACCCGCGGTGTTGGTGGGGGTGGTCGGCTCATCCGCTTTGCTGGCGTGGGCGCTGTGGGGGCGGGTGGATCAAACCGATTTGTGGCTGTGGTTGGGGGCGGTGTTGTTGCTGACCGCGCTACGCGCCGCGTTGCTGTGGTGCTTTCGCTTTCGTCCCGCATTGTTTTCTGGGGCATGCGTTTGGCAACAACTATTCGCCCTGGTTCTATTTCTTTCCGGCTGCGCCTGGGGGGCGGTCGGGGTACTGTTTCTTGTGCCGGAACAACCTGCGCAATTTATTTTAATTTCAATGTTGTTGACCGGCATCGTCAGCAGCGCGATTATTTCTTTGGCGGCGTACTGGCCGGCGTTTTATGTGTTCGCGCTACCTGCGGTGTTGCCTTACGCGCTGTCGTGCTGGTTTTACGAGACCGCAGGCAACGAATATAAAGCGGTGGCGTTTTTGGCGTTGTTTTATCTGGCGGCCAACTTGGCGTACAGCCGAGTGCTGTATGCGACGATTAAAAAAACCGTGCAACTGCAATTCGACAATCTTGATCTGGTGGCGCAATTGCGCGACGAAAAAATTCAGATTGTCGCCGCAGATCTCGCCAAAACGCGCTTTCTGGCGGCAGCCAGCCACGATTTGCGCCAGCCCATCCACGCGCTGGAACTGTTCGTCTCCGGGCTGGAGCAGTTGGTGCGCCTGCCCGAACTCAAGCGCGACCGCCTGGAAGAAGTGGCGCAGCGGCTGCGCGGCTCGATCAGCGGTTTGAGCGCGTTGCTGGGCAGCTTGCTGGATATTTCTAAGCTGGATGCGGGCATCGTCGAGGTGCGCCCGCAGCCGCTGTTGCTGCAACCCTTGCTGGCGAGTTTGCAACAAAATTTTGAGGGCATGGCGCAACAAAAAAATCTGCGTTTGCGCGTCGTCAAAACCAGGCTTGCGGGGGTGAGCGACGCGGCGCTGCTGCGTCAAATCTTGAACAACCTCACCAGCAACGCGCTGCGTTATACCGACCGCGGGCGCGTCGTCATCGGTTGCCGCAGGCGCGGCGCGGACGTGGAAATACAAGTATGGGACAGCGGCATGGGCATCGCCGCAAGCGACCACAGCGTCATTTTCGACGAGTTCCATCAACTGCATAACCCGCAACGCGACCGCGATCAGGGGCTGGGTCTAGGCTTGGCCATCGTGCGCCGCAGCGCGAAACTGCTGGGGCATGAAATCGCGTTGCGTTCGACCGTGGGCAAGGGCTCGATGTTTTCGATCCGCTTGCCGCGCTGCGCGGTGGCCGTGCCCGCGCCCGATAAAGAAATTGAAACCATGGCAGACACCGACATCCTCGGAGCGCGGTCGGGCTACGAGCAACCCGCGATGCCCTCCCCAGAGCATATTGCCGTGATGGTGATCGACGACGATAAAGACGTGCTCGCCGCCACCGCAGATTTGATTCGCGCTTGGGGCTACGCGGTGATCGCCGCGCCGTCTGCCGCCGCCGCGTTGGACGCTCTGGCCGCGAATTCCGATGCGGAAAAAAATTTAAGCCTGATGTTGGTGGATTCGCAACTGGCGAACGGTTTGAATGGCATGGACGCGATCACCACGATATCGTTGCACCTGGGGCGCAGGGTGCCCGCTGTGTTGGTCACCGGCGACACCTCGCCGCAAGGTTTGCGCGATGCGAGCGCGAGCGGTTTGCGGGTGTTGCACAAACCGCTGCACGGTGAAATGTTGCGGTCGTTGCTCGCTGAAGCGGGGGATGCGCCCATAATTGCACACCGGTATCTCCACCTGTCTGCTTAAGGGCATACATGCCTTTGCCGTTTAGGTTAAAATTCCCCGCTGCGGTGGCTTTGAACGTAATCGTGCCTATCCAGACTAACCTCGCTATGACCTCCGACAATCTCGTTGAAATTCAGGACCTCAATTTCGCTTACGCCAGCAGCCCCGCACGCCCCATCCTCAAGGGGATCAACATGGCTATCCCGCGCGGCAAGGTCATCGCCATCATGGGTGGCAGCGGTTGCGGCAAGACCACGTTGTTGCGGCTCATCGGCGGTTCGATCAGGCCGACTTCCGGCTTGGTGAGCGTGGCGGGGCAAGTGGTGCACGAGTTGGACAGCGACGGCTTGTATCGGCTGCGCCGAAAAATGGGCATGTTGTTTCAATTCGGCGCGTTGTTCACGGATTTGACGGTGTTCGACAACATCGCTTTTCAAATGCGCGAACATACCGATTTGCCGGAGGCGGTGATCCGCGATCTGGTGTTGATGAAATTACACGCGGTCGGGCTGCGCGGCACGCAACACCTCACGCCATCCGAGCTTTCCGGCGGCATGGCGCGGCGCGTGGCGCTGGCGCGGTGCGTCGCGCTCGACCCGATGCTGATTATGTACGACGAGCCGTTCGCGGGGTTGGATCCGATTTCGCTGGGGGTGATCGGCAATTTGATCCGCCGCCTCACCGACGCGCTGGGCGCGACTTCCATCGTGGTCACCCACGATGTGCAGGAGTCTTTGAAAATCGTCGATTACGTTTATTTTATTTCCGAAGGCGTGATCGTGGCGCAAGGTACCCCCGCAGAAATGAAAGTCTCGACCGCGCCCTTCGTGCACCAGTTCGTGCACGGCGAAGATGATGGTCCGGTGCCGTTCCATTATTCCGCCCCGCCCTATGCGGCCGATCTGGGCATTGCCGACGGGAGCGCACGTGCTTAAAAGTAAGCGGGTGGATATCAGCGTACGCCGTGTCGGCCACAAAATTATCGAAGCCATCTGGCGGCTCGGCTACGCCAGCCGTTTTTTCGCGCTGATTTTGCTGAAATCGGGTCCCAGTTTTTTGCGGCTGCATCTGACCATACGCGAAATTTATTTTAGCGGCGTGTTATCGCTGATTATCATTCTGGTGTCGGGGTTATTTGTCGGCATGGTGCTGGGTTTGCAAGGCTACGAGACGCTGCAAAAATACGGGTCGGAAGAAGCGGTGGGGACGCTGGTGGCGTTATCGCTGGTGCGCGAACTGGGGCCGGTGGTGGCGGCGTTGTTGTTTGCGAGCCGCGCCGGTTCGGCGATTACCGCAGAAATCGGCCTGATGAAAGCCACCGAGCAATTGGCGGCGATGGAAATGATGGCGGTCGATCCGATTGCGCGGGTGGTCGCGCCGCGTTTCTGGGCCGGGGTGTTTTCGATGCCGCTGCTGGCGGCGATGTTTTCGGCGATGGGCGTGTTCGGCGGCTATCTGGTGGCGGTAGTGCTGATCGGCGTGGACGAGGGTTCGTTCTGGTCGCAAATGCAAAATTCGGTAGATGTGCAGAAGGATATTGTCAACGGCATCATCAAGAGCTTCGTTTTTGGTATAGCGGTGACGGCGATCGCGCTGTTTGAAGGCTACGATGCTGCGCCCACCGCCGAGGGCGTGTCGGGCGCGACCACGCGCACCGTGGTGACGGCCTCGCTGGCAATTTTGGGATTGGATTTTGTGTTGACCGCGTTCATGTTTAGCGGCGTGGGTTGAATTTCGTAGGTCGGGATTTATCCCGACAGCGCACGAAGTCGGGATAAATCCCGACCTACGGGATGCGCGGATTTTGGAGATTAAGCAGATGGAACGCACGACTTTAGATTTATGGGTGGGCTTGTTTGTGGTGGCGGGCATCGCCGCGCTCTTGGTGCTGGCGATGAAAGTCGGCAACTTGAGCACGTATAATGCCGGGCAGACTTATACGCTGACCGGCCACTTTGAAAATATCGGCGGATTAAAAACGCGCGCGCCGGTCAAAAGCGCGGGGGTGTTGGTAGGGCGCGTCACGGCTGTCAATTTAGACCCCAAAACTTTTGAGGCGGCGGTCACCATGAGCGTGGACAGCCGCTACCAGTTTCCCAAAGACACCTTCGCCAGCATCCTCACGGCGGGATTGCTGGGCGAGCAATATATCGGTTTGTCGGCGGGCGGCGACGAAGTCGCACTCAAGAACGGCGACAAAATCATGAAAACCAATTCGGCCGTGGTGTTGGAGAATCTGATTAGCCAGTTTTTGTTCAGCAAGGCGGAAGAGGGCGGCAAGAAATAGCGCGCGGCGTATGTTCCTGTAGGTGCGAATTCATTCGCACATTGGCTCTATCGAGAGTGCCGCGATGTGCGAATGAATTCGCACCTACAGGTGATCGAAAAACAGATTGCGGCGTGTTTTAACGAGGAAATCATGAAAACAGTTTTGAAAATAATGGCGGTGTTGTGGGTGTCAACGTGGGCCTCGCTGGCAGCGACCACCGAAATTACTCCGGACGTGCTGGTGAAAAGCGTGACCACCGAAGTGATCGGCATCATCAAACAGGATAAAGACATCCAGTCCGGGCAGACCAAAAAGATACTCGATCTGGTCGAGGCCAAAGTGTTGCCAAATTTTAATTTCAACCGCATGACCCGGCTGGCGGTCGGTAAAAACTGGTCGAAAGCCAGCCCCGAAGAGCAGCAGCAGTTGACCAAGCAGTTCCGCACCTTGCTGGTGCGCACCTATTCCAACGCTTTGTCCGGGTACCGCGACCAGACCATAGAGGTGAAACCGGTGCAAATCGGTGCCAGTGACGTGGATGCCGTTGTCAAAACGCAGGTGATCCAGAGCGGCGGGCAGCAGCCGGTGACGATAGATTACAGCATGGAAAAATCCGAGCAAGGCTGGAAGGTTTATGACGTGACCGTGGCCGGGGTCAGTTTGGTGACCAACTATCGCAGCTCGTTTAACACCGAGGTGCGCGACGGTGGCATCGAGGGCTTGATTAAAACCTTGAGCGAAAAAAACCGCAAGCTCGAAACCGGACAGAAAGGCAATGGCTAGTAGCGTAACTCATAAATGGCGGAACAAAATGAAACGGACAGATTTTTTTGCAGGGCAAGGCGCGAGGAGGCGCATAGTTATTCATATGCAACGACGAGCAACCCGTCCGCTGATAATCAATTTCAGAGTGAGCGGACTGCCATGCGAAAAAAGATGCCGTTTCATGTTTCGATATTTATGAGTTACGCTACTAGTGCTAATAATCCAGAGTTTGCCCGTGATGGCAACACCCTCACATTGCAAGGCGCGGTGACCATCGATAACGCGGCGGCGCTCATGCAGCAAGGCAACGTGCTGTTGCAGGCGGTGGGTGAGGATGCGGTGATGGACCTCGCGCAAGTCACCGCGGTAGATTCCGCCGCCGTCAGCCTGTTGCTCGAATGGCAACGCAACGCCGCATCGCGCAGGCAAAAAATCGCTTACGTCAATCTCCCGCAAAATCTGGTGAGCCTCGCCCGCTTGTATGATGTCGCCGAACTGATTCCCCTGCCTTCGTAGGGTGCACTCCGTGCACCATGGTGCACGAAGTGCACCCTACTCCCAACCATGTCCCCAGCCATCGAAGTCACAGATATTCGCAAACACTTCGGCGATGTGCGCGCGCTAGACGGGGTCAGCTTGCAAATTGATTGCGGCGAATTTTTCGCCCTGCTCGGCCCCAACGGCGCGGGCAAAACCACGCTCATCAGCATACTCGCGGGCTTGACCCGCGCCAGCAGCGGCACGGCGAAAGTGATGGGGTACGACGTGGTGGCCGACTACCGACAAGCGCGCAGCGTGCTGGGGGTGGTGCCGCAGGAACTGGTGTTCGATCCCTTTTTCACCGTGCGCGAAACCCTGCGGTTGCAATCGGGCTATTACGGCCTGAAACATAACGATGCGTGGATAGACGAAATTCTGCACCACCTCGATCTGACTGGCAAGGCCGACACCAACATGCGCTCGCTTTCCGGCGGCATGAAACGCCGCGTGCTGGTGGCGCAAGCGCTGGTGCACAAACCGCCTGTCATCATGTTGGATGAGCCGACCGCCGGGGTCGATGTGGAATTACGGCAAGCGTTATGGCGCTTCATCCAAAGCCTGAATAAAGACGGTCATACGATCGTGCTCACCACGCATTATCTCGAAGAAGCCGAAACCCTGTGCAGCCGCGTGGCGATGTTGAAACAAGGCAAAATCGTCGCGCTCGACAGCACCCGAAATTTACTCCACAGCGTGGCGGGTTGCGCGTTGCGTTTGCGGCTGTCGCCCGCCGAATTACCTGCCAGCGTGGCGGAGAGCTTTGCGTCGCAGATCAGGCGTAACGGCGACGATAGCTACACCGTGACGCTTGCTGCTTATTCTCAGGTAGAAACTGTTTTGGCCGACTTGCGAAAAGCAAATGTGCAAGTGTTGGAAATGCAGTTGTTGCAGCCCGATTTGGAAGAGGTGTTCGTGAAAATCATGGCGCGGCCCTAAAAGCATTTCACGCGGAGACGCGGAGGGCGCGGAGTAAGTCAAAATCAGCGCCATAAGCCACAAACCTTTGCTGACCCATGTTCTTTTGTTTTGCATTTCTCCGCGATCTCCGCGTCTCCGCGTGAGGGATTTTTTGGATTTGGAATTAAAGATGACCGCTTTTTACACCCTATTCTATAAAGAAGTGCTGCGTTTCTGGAAAGTCAGTTTTCAGACGGTGCTGGCACCGCTGCTGACGACGCTGCTCTACTTGCTGATCTTTTCGCACGTGCTGGAAGCGCATGTCGAAGCGTATCCCGGCGTGAAATACACGGCGTTTTTAATTCCCGGATTGGTGATGATGGCGATGCTGCAAAACGCTTTCGCCAATTCGTCGTCGAGCCTGATCCAATCCAAAATCACCGGCAACATCGTGTTTGTGTTGCTTTCGCCGCTATCCTATCGAGAGGTTTTTTGGGCTTATACCCTGGCTTCGGTGGTGCGCGGTTTGATGGTCGGGACGGGGGTTTATCTGGTGACGCTGGTTTTTTACGGTGTCCTGCCGCAGCACCCATTGTGGGTGATTTTGTTCGCGTTGCTGGGCACGGCCTTGCTCGGCGCGCTGGGAGTGATCGCCGGCATCTGGGCGGAGAAATTCGACCAGCTCGCGGGCTTCCAAAATTTTATTATCATGCCGCTGACGTTTTTGTCAGGGGTGTTTTATTCCATCCATTCGCTGCCCGTTATCTGGCAAAATCTGTCGCACGCCAACCCGTTTTTTTACATGATCGACGGCTTCCGCTACGGTTTTTTCGGCGTGTCGGATATCTCGCCTTATTTGAGTTTGAGCATCGTTGCTGTGTTCACTTTGGCGGTATCATCGCTCACTTTGCGTTTGCTCAAATCGGGCTACAAACTACGCAGATAATTTACCCGGATGTAAGGGCGGGCACCCGTGACTGCCCCTACGCATCATCCAACAACGCATTCTGAAAGGATCAAAATGGTTACCCCCACAGACATCAAAACTTACATCGAAAATGGCCTGGCCTGCGAACGCGTCGAGGTCGACGGCGACGGCCACCATTTTGAAGCGGTCATCATCAGCGCGGAATTCGCGGGCAAGAGCAAAATCCAGCAGCACCAGCTCGTTTACAAAGCGCTGGGCGACAGGATGAAGCAGGAAATCCACGCGCTTTCGATGAAGACTTACAGCCCGGAGCAGTGGGCGCAACAACAAGCATCATAAAATCCATAGTAGGGCGGAAAAGCGTAGCGCCTTCCGCCGTATGTGTGCTTCCTAAAAACCGAATCTGCCACGGATTAACACGGATATACACGGATCAGTTCAAAAACTTTCATCTCGCGGTTTTATCCGTGTATATCCGTGTTAATCCGTGGCTAAATATTCTCTTTGGTGTTGTGCAGACTCCGCATAGTTACTCGACTACCGATTCCTAAAATAAATCATGCAAAAACTCATCATCCAGGGCGGCGCATCTTTGCGCGGCGAAGTGCGTATTTCCGGCGCGAAAAACGCCGCGCTGCCGATACTCTGCGCCAGCCTGCTGACCGCCGACACGCTGGCGATCGACAACATCCCGCACCTGCAAGATGTCACCACCATGCTCGGTCTGCTCGCGCAAATGGGCGTGGGGGTGTCGGTGGACGGCAAGTTGGGCGTGGCGTTGACGGCGACGACGATTAGTAATCCGCTCGCGCCTTACGAGCTGGTAAAGACCATGCGCGCATCTATCCTGGTGTTGGGGCCGATGCTGGCGCGAGCGGGCGAGGCCAAAGTGTCGTTGCCCGGCGGTTGCGCCATCGGCACCCGTCCGGTGGATCAACACATCAAAGGCTTGCAGGCGATGGGCGCGGTAATCAACATAGAGCACGGCTACATCCATGCCACCGCCCAACGTCTCAAGGGCGCACGCATCGTCATGGATTTGGTCACCGTCACCGGAACCGAAAATTTAATGATGGCCGCGACGCTGGCGGAGGGCACCACCGTTTTGGAAAACGCCGCGCGCGAACCGGAAGTGATCGACCTGGCGAATTGCCTGATCGCGATGGGCGCGAAAATCCACGGCGCGGGCAGCGACGTGATCACCATCGAAGGCGTAAAAGCCTTGCACGGCACCGCCAGCAGCCCACACCGCGTCATGCCGGACCGCATCGAGACCGGCACTTTTTTAGTCGCCGCCGCTGCCAGCGGCGGCGACATTAAGTTGCGTGACACCCGCGCCGACATTCTTGAATCCGTCATCGCCAAGCTCACCGAAGCGGGCGCAACCATCTCCGCTGGCAAGGAATCCGGCAAGGATTTTATTCATCTCAATATGAGCGGAGCATTAAAAGCCGTCAACATCCGCACCCTGCCCTACCCCGCTTTTCCCACCGACATGCAGGCGCAATTCATGGTGCTCAACAGCGTCGCGCAGGGCACGGCCACCATCACTGAAACCATCTTTGAAAACCGTTTTATGCACGTCCCGGAACTCAAACGCATGGGGGCGAATATCGAAGTCGAAGGCAACACCGCCGTGGTGCGCGGCACCCCCAAACTGCAGGGCGCGCACGTCATGGCGACCGACCTGCGGGCATCAGCCAGCCTGGTATTGGCGGGCTTGATCGCCGAAGGCGAAACCATCGTCGACCGCATCTATCATCTGGATCGCGGCTACGAATGTATCGAAGAAAAACTCTCGCAACTCGGCGCGACCATTAAGCGCGCGCGGTAGTGGCTAGCAGCCTGCAAATTTATGAGGTGTGTTTTAGGACGAGCGAAAAGTTATTTGAGGGGTGAAATGTTTCCGTTATAGACCTGCCCCAATACTGTTAGATTTGTCCTCACCCACCGTTCGCCCTGAGCTTGTCGAAGGGTGTTAGTAGCGTAACTCATAAATATCGAAACATGAAACGGCATCTTTTTTCGCATGGCTGCGTTGCTCGTCGTTGCATATGAATAACTATGCGCCTCCTCGCGCCTTGCCCTGCAAAAAAATCTGTCCGTTTCATTTTGTTCCGCTATTTATGAGTTACGCTACTAGTGGTTCGACAGGGCTCTCCTGAGCAAAGTCGAAGGGCCCACCACGAACGGCTTAATCTAACAGTGTTGAGACTTGCCCCAGTTTTTTCGTGAGTTGGCTAATTTATCCATGCAAATTTAACACGCTGTGGTATATTTGCATGGATGATACTCCGCAAAACATTGCAATCTGTGCAACTCGCCTTGTCTCGACAGGCTGCGGTTGCTTTGCTCGGCCCGCGGCAGGTGGGCAAAACCACGCTGGCGCTGCAAATTGCGGCGCGGCAGGACGCGCTGTATCTTGACTTGGAAGATGTCCGCGATCAGGAGAAGCTGAGCAACCCCGCTGCTTTCCTTGCGGCTTACGAAGACAAGCTGGTCATTCTGGACGAAATTCATCGCGCCCCCGCGTTGTTTCAGGCGTTGCGCGGTTTGATCGATCAAGGCCGCCGCCGGGGGAAGCGCAGCGGGCGTTTCCTGTTACTGGGTTCTGCCTCTCTGGATTTGCTACGACAAAGCGGCGAGAGCCTCGCGGGGCGTATCAGTTATATAGACATGACCTCGCTGACGGTGGCGGAGGTAAAAGCTAAAGAGGTGGAAAAACTCTGGATACGCGGCGGTTTTCCTGACAGCTTTCTGGCCGCTGAGGAGCGGCACAGTCTGGACTGGCGCGAAGATTTGATACGGACTTATCTGGAGCGCGATATTCCCCAGTTCGGCGCGCGCGTTCCTGCAGAAACACTGCGCCGTTTCTGGACGATGCTGGCGCACAATCAGGGCGGGTTGTTGAATGCCTCGCGGCTGGCGGCGGGATTAGAAATCAGCGGGCAAAGCGTCAGCCGCTATACCGATTTGCTGGTCGATCTGCTGTTGGTGCGTCGTTTGCAACCCTACCATGTCAATACCGGCAAACGCTTGGTCAAATCGCCCAAGGTCTATATCCGCGACAGCGGTTTGGTTCACGCGCTGTTGCATATCGCTGACCGCAATGCTTTGCTGGGGCATCCGGTGGTCGGCGGCAGTTGGGAAGGATTTGTCATCGAGAATCTGATCAATGCTGCCCCGGCGCGCACCGTGCCCGGCTTTTACCGAACCACCGGCGGTGCAGAGATCGATCTGCTGCTGGAATTGCCCGGCGGAGAACGCTGGGCCATTGAAATCAAGCGCAGCCAGGCGGCGAAACCAGCAAAAGGGTTTTACCACGCCTGCGAAGACCTCCAGCCCGCCAAGAAATTTGTGGTGTATTCGGGGCAGGATCGTTATCCCCTCAGCGAGGATGTGGAAGTGATCAGCTTGCGCGAGTTGACGGATATGTTGTCCGGGTTGGCGTGATTTTTTGGATTGTCATCACGCCAACAATTTGTCAGCGCAAATCCAGCCGACCTATGTTCGCCACCGCCGCCGGGTCATCGCGCCAGATGCGCGGGTCGGCATCGACATACAGCTCTATTTCAATTCCGTCCGGGTCGACAATATAAAGCGACTGGCTCACTTTGTGGTCGGACATGCCCAGCACCGCCACGCCGTTCGCTTCCAGATGCGCTTTGCAGGCGCGTAGCGCTTCGAGGTCGTCGCCGATTTTGAAGGCGAGGTGATACAGGCCAGTCGCTGCCGGATCGGCTTGGGGCGCGGTGTCACCGATCTCGAGCAAGGCCAGATCGTGATGATTTTGACCGAGCGAAAAAAACACCATCGTGCCGCGGTAGCGCGCCACTTCCTTGAAGCCGAGCAGGTCGCGGTAAAAAGGCACAGACCGCGCCAGGCTTTTGACTTTGAGCACGGCGTGTCCCAGTGCCACGATTTTGATAGCGGATTTCATCGCGGGTTTTGTATGGCTGTGTCAAAAAATGGGGCAGGGGAAAAACTAACCGCACGTTGTCGGTGTCCGATGCCCGACGAATCATTTTACTCCTTGGAGGGGTGCCGTGTTCAAATCTGTAGCCATCATATCGCTCGGGTGGATAGTCGCGGTTTCGGTTGGGGCGCAGCCCAGCGTAGAACAAACCCGACAAATTCAGCAGCAGGTGCAGCAGCAAGGCCAGCAGCAAATGCGCGAGTGGCAGAAAGAGGAAATGCTGATAATGCAGCAAGCTGATCTGGATGCGGATATTTATGGCCAAGAACTCATGACAGCGGTAGAGTTGGACGAATATCGCATCACCCTGCGCGCATTGAAAACAATCGAGGCGCGTGAAGGATTTCGCGCACAACACCGTATAAAAATGCAGAGGCGCGCGCAGGAAAGCGGCGTGATCTTACCCGACAAACCTGTCGGGAAAATTCCATCCGCCGTTACGCCAGCAATTTCACGGTGACTGCGATTCAATCATTGTCCTGCCTGCTAAAGTTAGTTAGAATGAGTCTGATTTTGTTTTTTTACTCAACACTGCCTAACTTAAGGAGAATTTTGAATGGAACACACCCTTCCCCCGCTGCCGTACGCCCTGGATGCACTGCAACCGCACATTTCTAAAGAGACGCTGGAGTTTCACCACGGCAAGCATCATCAGGCCTATGTCACGAACCTGAACAACCTGATCAAAGGCGGCGAGTTTGCCGAAATGTCGCTGGAGGACATTATCAAAAAATCATCTGGCGGGATTTTCAACAACGCGGCGCAAATCTGGAACCATACTTTTTATTGGCATTGTCTTGCACCCAACGGCGGCGGCGCGCCCAGCGGCAAGCTGGCCGATGCGATCAACGCAAAATTCGGTTCGTTCGACGAATTCAAAAAACAGTTCAGCCAAACGTCTATTACCACTTTCGGCTCCGGCTGGGGTTGGCTGGTGAAGAATGCAGACGGTTCGATAGAGTTGATGAGCACCACCGGTGCGGGCACACCGATGACTTCTGGCAAAACCGCGCTACTGACTTGCGATGTGTGGGAACACGCTTATTACGTGGATTACCGCAATCGCCGCCCCGATTACGTGGCGGCGTTCTGGAATCTGGTCAACTGGGATTTTGTCAGCAAGAATTTCGGCGGCTGATATTTTTAGACCGGTGCAAAACAATCAAGGCCGTCCGCAAGGATGGTCTTTTTTGTGGGCTGCGGTTACTGCGCGGGGGGCGCGAACTGCAAACCTTCGACGCGCCTCCCCGGCTTGATGCCGCGCGCCGCAAACCATCCGCGATCCATTTCCAGCGCGTATTTTGCGGCCCCGTCGGCGGAGTGTATTTGTTCGCTGTGCGGTGACATATCGCGGATGTTGACGATCACCCCTTGCTCGTCCAGGAAGGCGATGCTCAGGGGGATCAGCGTGTTTTTCATCCAAAATCCATGCCGGTCTGCAACCGCGAAGACGAATAACATGCCGTGATTTTTGCGGAGCGAGGCGCGCCCCATCAGGCCTTGATTGCGCGAAGCTTCGGTGTTCGCCACTTCGGCGATGACGGTGCTCCCATTCAGTTTGAGCGGGATGCTGATGAGACCGGCGCGAACTTGTGCGCACAGTAACAACAACCCCAGCGCCAGAAAAATGCGTCTTGAAAGCATCGCGGTTTCTAGGTTTAATGTTTGCCGGTGCTGCCAAAACCGCCCACGCCGCGATGGCTCGCATCAAAATCATCCACCACGTTAAACGCCACCTGCACCACCGGCACCACCACCAGCTGCGCGATGCGCTCCAGCGGGTTGAGCAGAAAATCGGTCTGGCTGCGGTTCCAGACGGAAACAAAAATCTGCCCCTGATAATCGGAGTCGATCAAGCCCACTAGATTGCCCAGCACGATGCCGTGTTTGTGCCCCAAGCCGGAGCGCGGCAGGATCATCGCGGCGAGGCCGGGATCGGCCAGGTGAATGGCGATGCCGGTGGGGATGAGCTCGGTATCCCCCGGCTTAAGGGTCAGCGGCGCGGCGGTGCAGGCGCGCAAATCCAGCCCGGCAGAACCGGGGGTGGCGTAAGCGGGAAGCTGGTCGCGCAGGCGTTCGTCGAGAATTTTTACGTCAATGTGCGGCAACTTATTTTTCATTTTTGTTTTGGACTTTTACTTTTGGCAATGAGGGTCTTGCGCAGCGCGGCGACGTGTGCGATCACGCGGCGCGCCTGCTCGATTTTCGGGGCGACGGGCAAGGGGTGCTGGCCGGCATCGTCGAACAAAATCAGCGCGCTGACATCGGAGCCGATCGCATCCTGCGCCCAATTGCCCACCAGCAACGGCAGCTTTTTGCGGCGGCGTTTGGCCTCGGCATTTTTTTCGAGATGCTCGGTTTCGGCGGCAAAACCCACGCAGAACGGCGCGTCTGGCAGGTGGCTGACGTATTCGAGTATGTCGGTGTTGGGGGTCAGTTCGAGCGTCAAGTTGCCGCCGGATTTTTTAATTTTTTGTTTTGCCGGTTGCGCCACGCGATAGTCCGCAACCGCCGCCACACCGATAAAAATATCGGCGGCGGTGACTTCTTTTTTCACGGCGACAAACATTTCCGCCGCGCTGGTGACGCGGATCAACTTGGCCGCTGCGGGGGCGAGCAAATCCACTTTGCCGGAAATGAGCGTGACCGCCGCGCCCGCATCGAGCGCGGCTTGCGCCACCGCGTAGCCCATTTTGCCGGAGCTTAAATTGGTGATGCCGCGCACCGCGTCTATCGCCTCATAAGTTGGCCCTGCGGTGATGAGCACGCGCTGGCCGCGCAACGATTTGGGGGAAGCGGTGGGCGCGCCTTGCGCGAAAAAATCCAGCACCTCCCGGCACAGCTCGCTCGCTTCCGACATGCGCCCCATGCCGGTCTCACCACACGCCTGGTCGCCGCTGGTGGGGCCGAATACGATCACGCCATCTTGTTGCAACGTGGCGAGGTTGCGCTGCGTAGCGGGATGTTCCCACATTTGCCGGTTCATCGCCGGGGCGATGAACAGCGGGCAAGCGCGCGCCAAACACAGCGTCGAGAGCAAGTCGTCAGCCAAACCATGCGCCAGCTTACCGATAAAATCCGCGCTCGCGGGCGCGATTAAAATCGCATCAACATTGCGCGACAAGTCGATGTGTGCCATGTTGTTGGCGATGCCCGCATCCCACAAATCGGTGTAAACCGGTTTGCCGGTCAACGCTTGCAAGGTTGCCGTGCCGATGAAATGTCGCGCCGCCTCGGTCATCGCGGTCTGCACTTCAATGCCTTCTTGCATCAGCAGTCGCGCCAACTCGGCGGCTTTATAAGCGGCGATGCCACCGGTCAGCCCCAGCAGCAAGCGCCGGGGCGGCAATTTGGGGGGATTTGAATTGAGCGACATTCCGCGAGTTTACCTTAAACCCAGAAACGGTAGTTGGACGGGGCTACGTTCCTGGCGAATTTGCATAACAAGGGGGTGCGAAGCAAGGCGCGATCAGGCGGCGTGAAGAACAAGCTTGAATAGTTCTCAACGAATAGGCTATAATCCTCATCTTTCAAGAATTCTGGAGCGCAGTCATGGCACGAGTATGCGAAGTCACCGGCAAAAGACCCATGTCCGGCAACAATGTTTCACACGCCAACAACAAGACCAAGCGGCGTTTTCTGCCCAACTTGCAGCAGCGGCGGTTTTGGGTGGAGAGCGAGAAGCGCTGGGTCAGCTTGCGCCTTTCCACCGCAGCGTTGCGCACCATCGACAAGAACGGCATCGATTCCGTGTTGACGGGGATGCGCGAGCGCGGTGACAAGATCTAAGCTAAATTAATATCGAATCAAGGAAGATACCATGCGCGAAAAAATCAAACTGGAATCCTCGGCAGGCACCGGGCATTTTTACACTACCACTAAAAACAAACGCACCAAGCCGGACAAACTCGAAATTTCTAAATTTGACCCGGTGGCGCGCAAGCACGTCAAGTACAAAGAAACTAAGCTGAAGTAATTCGGTGGAGTGTTGCTTGCCCATTGAAAAAACCCGCCGCTGGCGGGTTTTTTGTTGGGCGTGCGCATTTTGTTGTAGGGGCGCAATTTTCCACAGGATACCGGGCTGCGCCCATAATTGCGCTGCTAGATTTATGCGTAGCAGCGCAACCTGCGCGAAAAATGCTGCAACACTTCGATGCCGCTTTCTTCGGCGCGGTGACACCAATCGTTCAACTGCTTGAGCAAGTGCTCTTTGGACTCGGCGGAGCGTTCCCACACCGCGGTCAATTCTTCGCGCATGGTATAAACCTTGTCGAGCACCTGCGCTTTGCTTAAAAACAAGCTGAGTTTTTCGCGCTCGTGCTGTTGCAGGGTTTTGGCATCCGCCAGCAGCCAACGTTTGAGCGTGGGGTGATCGACATCATATTGTCTGGCGACTTCCACAATATGGTGGACCTCGTCCGCCAGCGTCTTCTTGAGCGATTTGGCGTAGGTCGCCAGCACCTCGTAACGGTGCGTGATCACCGAATGCAGGGTATCGAAATCGCAATGCGTTTTCGCGGCATCCAAGCGTAAGGTGGGCGCGACTTTTTTAACTTGCGCCAAGCCGATGATTTCCATGATGCGGATGTACATCCAGCCGATATCGAACTCGTACCATTTGTTGGACAGGCGCGCGGAGCTGGCGTAAGCGTGGTGGTTGTTGTGCAATTCTTCGCCGCCGATGAGTATGCCCCACGGCAGCACGTTGCGGCTGGCATCTTCGGCCTGGAAATTGCGGTAGCCCCAGTAATGGCCGATGCCGTTGATGATGCCCGCTGCCGTCACCGGTATCCACGCCATCTGCACCGCCCAAATGGTCAGGCCGATCGGGCCGAACAAAATCAGGTTGACGGCGAGCATCAGGGCGATGCCCTTGCCGCTGTGCGCCGCATAAACATTGCGCTCCAGCCAGTCGTCGGGCGCGCCGTAACCGTATTTCGCTATACCCTCACGGTCGTTGCGGGCGGCGCGATACAGTTCCGCGCCTTCCCAAAATACTTTTTTGATGCCCAATACCTGCGGGCTGTGCGGGTCATCGGCGGTTTCGCATTTGGCGTGGTGTTTGCGGTGGATCGCCGACCATTCGCGGGTGATCATGCCGGTGGTGAGCCACAACCAGAAGCGGAAAAAATGGCTGGGGAGGGGATGCAGTTCGAGCGCGCGATGCGCTTGGTGGCGGTGCAGATAAATGGTGACGCTGGCGATGGTGAGGTGGGTAAAAACCAGCGCGACGGCGATGTAACCCCACCACGGTAACTCGATAAATCCTGACATCATGATGGCTCTCTCCCTGTTGCCGAAAGTAATAATTATATTAAGAAAATGCTGATTAACTCAGTTCTTTGTCATTCCCGCGAAGGCGGGAATCCAGCATTTTGGATCAGTTGCTAAATCAGCAAGTTCTAGATTCCCGCCTTCGCGGGAATGACGGACTTACTCAGTGCTTCAGACGTGCAATTTAATGCCTGTAAGACAGTGAGTCAAGCGATAAAATCCGCGTGTCAAATCCGCGATAAAAACAAAAAGGCGACATCAGTCAATGACCGAGTCGCCTTTTGTTATTCAACCCCTTAATTTCCAAGGAAATGGCGAGGGCAGCTTTGCTTATACCGTTGCCGCCACCGCATCGGTCGCTTTGCCTGCCAAAACATGCTTGTCGCTGCCGCGCGCGACGAGCTTTTCCTTGATCCGCGCCGATTTGCCCGAACGGTCGCGCAAATAATACAGCTTGGCGCGACGCACATCGCCTTTGCGCTTGACTTCGATGCTGGCGATCATCGGTGAAAAGGTTTGAAAAGTGCGCTCCACGCCTTCGCCGCTGGAGATTTTGCGCACCGTAAAACCCGAATTGAGGCCGCGGTTGCGTTTCGCGATGACCACGCCTTCGTAAGCTTGGACGCGCTTGCGCTCGCCTTCGACCACTTTCACGTTGACCACCACGGTGTCGCCGGGGGCGAAAACCGGGATGGTTTTTCCCAGGCGGGCGAGTTCTTCTGCTTCTATGGCTGCGATCATGTTCATTTCATTTTCCTTTGCTTTTATGTTGCCGATATTGATGCTTTGAATTCTGCCAACAATTTTTCTTCTGTCGCACTCAGGCCGCGCTGTTTTAATAACTCCGGTCGCCGCTGCCAGGTCCTGCCGAGCGCTTGTTGCAAACGCCACCGGTCAATATTCGCATGGTTGCCCGACATCAAGACCGCAGGCACGGTTTCCCCGGCATAGACTTCAGGCCGAGTGTAATGCGGATAATCCAGCAGCCCACCTTGATGCGCCGCAAATGAATCCTGTGCGGCGGAATCGTCGTCGCCCAAAACGCCGGGCATTTGCCGCACCAGCGCGTCGATCAACGCCATCGCCGGGATTTCGCCACCTGACAGGACATAATCGCCGATGGAGATTTCCATGTCCACGCATCGATCAATCACGCGCTCATCAATTCCCTCGTAGCGCCCCGCGACCAACACCAGCGCGTCCAGCCCGCCCAATTCCAGCACCGTAGCGTGATCTAACAGGCGACCTTGCGGTGACAAATAAACTACTTTGGACTGCTCGGCTGCAATCCCATTTGCTATCTGCCTGGCTTTAGCCGCGTTGATCGCCGCTTCGAGCGGTGCCGCCAACATCACCATCCCCGGCCCACCGCCATAAGGCCGATCATCGACGGTGCGATAATTGTTGTCGGTAAAATCGCGCGGGTTCCAAGGGGTAAGCCGGTAAATGCCGCGTTCCCGGGCTCTGCCAGTGATGCCTTGCTGTGTCACCGCAGCGAACATTTCGGGGAACAGGGTGATGACATCGAATTCGAAACTCACGGACACCTCATCTCACCACCATCCGTCGCCACGCATTACCGCGTTTTGGGCACCTCTATAAATCCAAATTTCGTCGCAACACTTTATGGGCGCAGCCCGGTATCCTGTGGACGTTGCTCGCAATCGTGTGTTATCAGCAGCCATGTCGCAATTGCTCGCGCCTCGTTTTGCTTAGAACTTTGAATTTATAGAGATGCCCTTTTACCAATCGACTTGCCAATCCACTTTGATCCATCCCGCCGCGATATCCACTTCCCGGATCACCGCGCCGACGAAAGGGAGCAACCTTTGCCGCCCGATATCCGATACTTCCAGCACATCGTTCGCGCCCGTTTCCAGCAAACCGCTTACCTTGCCCAGCATTTCGTCTTGCAAGTTAAACACGCTCAAACCGATCAAATCAGCCCAGTAGTATTCGCCTTTCGGGCTTGGAGCGAACTGGCTGCGCGGCACGGCCACCTGCAAGCCTTTTAATTTGAGTGCGGCGTTGCGGTCGTCGCATCCTTCGAGATGAACGATCAAAGTGTCACCTTGCACCTTGCTTTCGATAACTTTGGTTGCGTGCCACGCTAACCGCGAGGGCGTTGCTTCATCTATTCGGGTCGCGCCAAAATCTGATCCGCCGCCCATCCACCAAACCGGATAATCCAGCAAACTATCCAAATGCTCTGTGTAAGTGGCCACTTTCACCCAGCCGGACACGCCAAAGGGCAGCGTGATCCGCCCCATGACCACCATCGCCTCGTTTTGCAACTCGTTTTGCAACTCATTTTGCAACGCTGGCAAGGTTTTTTCAGGGGCTAGTAGCGTGACTCATAAATAGCGAGACAAAATGAAGCGGATGGATTTTTTCGACTGGCAAGGCGCGAGGAGGCGCATAGTTATTCATATGCAACGACGAGCAACGCCGCCAGACGAAAAAAGACACCGCTTCATGTTTCGATATTTATGAGTCACGCTACTAGGCAGCAGGGCTGGCAGGGGTAGCAGTAGCCGCCGTTTTTTTCGCAAACTGCTTCACCAGCCGGGCCACGGTGTCGGAAAGTTGCGCACCTTGCGATTTCCAGTGCGCGACACGCTCCAACTGCACCCGCAAACCTTCTTCTTTGTCGGTGGCGCGCGGGTTGTAAAAGCCCACGCGTTCGATGAAATTGCCGTCGCGCGGGTTGCGCGAATCGGCTACGACCATGTTGAAGAACGGCTGATTCTTTGCGCCGCCGCGCGCCAATCTGATAACCACCATGTTGACCACCTTCTAAAAAATCCCGACACACGTTGTGCCAAAAACGGTTTGGAACCGCGAGGAACCGAAAAGGGCGCAATTTTACGCTGATTAGGCAGGGCTTGGCAAGTTAAAGTTACTCATCGCATCCCCGGCATCATGCCTTTCAGGCCGCGCATCATTTTGGTCATGCCGCCTTTGCCCATCATTTTCATCATTTTCTGGGTTTGCTCAAATTGCGCCAGCAGGCGGTTGACTTCTTGCACGCTCACGCCTGCGCCGGTGGCGATGCGCCTTTTGCGCGAGGCTTTGAGAATTTCGGGTTTGGCGCGCTCCTGCGGGGTCATGGAGTTGATGATGCCTTCGATGCGGCCGATGGCTTTGTTGTCCATGTGGCCGGGGCGCATCCCTTGTGCGGTCGGACTCATCTGTGGATTGAGCTTGGCGGTAAGTTGCGCGGGAAGCTTGTCCATCAATGCTTCCATCCCGCCCATGTTTTTCATTTGCCCCAGTTGCGCCTTGAAATCGGTGAGATCGAAGCCTTTGCCCGATTTCATTTTTTGCGCGAACTTTTCGGCGGCGACCTGATCCACGCCGCGCTGCGCTTCTTCGATCAACCCCAGCACGTCGCCCATGCCGAGGATGCGCTGCGCCATGCGCTCGGGGTGGAACACTTCAAAGCCGCTCAACTTTTCGCCGACACCGACAAATTTGATCGGTTTGCCGGTGACGTGGCGCACCGACAGGGCCGCGCCGCCGCGCGAGTCGCCGTCGAGTTTGGTCAACACCACGCCGGTGAGCGGCAGCGCGTCGGCGAAGGCGCGCGCGGTGTTGACCGCGTCCTGCCCCTGCATCGCATCGACCACGAACAGGGTTTCGATGGGTTTGAGGATGGCGGCAAGCTCGGTGATTTCCCGCATCATCTCGGCATCTATCGCCAAGCGTCCCGCAGAGTCCACGATCATCACGTCGATGTAATGGCGGCGCGCGTAATCGTGCGCGGCGGTGGCGATGGCCGCCGGTTTCTGGCCGACCAAGGTTGACGTGGCCGGGAAAAAATCCGCACCCGTCTGCTTGGCGAGCATTTCGAGTTGCAGGATCGCGGCAGGCCGATAAATATCGCACGACACCAGCAGGACTTTCTTCTTTTGCGCGATCAGCATATGCGCCAGCTTGCCGCTGGAAGTGGTCTTGCCCGCGCCCTGCAACCCCGCCATCAAGATCACCGCGGGCGGCACCGTGGCAAAATTAAGCGGCGCGGGATCGACACCCATGATGTTGACCAGCTCGCGGTGCACCACGCCGACCAATGCCTGCCCGGGGGAGAGGCTGTTCATCACTTCGACACCGACGGCTTTTTCCTTGACGCGGTTGATGAACTCTTTCACCACCGGTAAGGCCACGTCGGCTTCGAGCAAAGCCATGCGCACGGCGCGCAGCGCTTCGCCGATATTGGTTTCGGTGAGCCGCGCTTCGCCGCGCAGCGTTTTGATCACGCCCGCGAGGCGGGTGGTTAAATTATCGAACATGGATTGAATCCTTTGGTGGATTGGGGGAACTGGTCTGGGTTAAACATAGCGAAAATTTTAGCCACGGATTGACACGGATTAACACGGATTGCCACGGATAAAATCAAAAACAGATGCCTTGCTTTTATCCGTGGCAATCCGTGTCGTTTAGAAGCGCCTACTTCTGGTAATCCGTGGCTAAAGGTTTTATGGCTTCCTGTTGGTTCGTGGCTGAAGTGAGTGCGGTTTTTAGGATTGAGTTGGTGTAAACTGAAAGCCACTCATTTTTGTCTATCGCGCTTCAAGTTATGCCCGCCATTTTACCGCATGTCACCGCTTCGCTGCTCTACGGCCTGATCGGCTGGTATTTCTGGCGCAGTTTGTGGAGTAAACCCGAGACCGCCAACGCCGTTGCCGCCGCAGCTCCCCCCGCGTTGGGCGCGGCCCATTTCGCGGCTCTCGTGCCCCTCGCGCTGCACGGCCACACCTTGTATCAAGCCATGTTTACCGGCGATTTAATCAGTTTTGGAGTGGGCAGCGCGATTTCCGCGATCCTGTGGCTGACGGTGGCAATCTACTGGGTATCAGGATTTTTTTACGCGCTGCAGGGCTTGCAAACGCTGGTCGCGCCGCTGGCGGCGGTGGCGGTGTTGCTGCCGCTGCTGTTCCCGGTGCCGCAGCCCTTGACCAATACGGCGTTGCCCGCGTTCAAACTGCATTTGCTGGTCGCCATGCTCGCTTACAGCCTGCTCACCATCGCAGCGCTGCACGCGCTGCTGATGGCGGAGATCGAGCGCCGCCTGCACCACGCCACACTGCCCGCGATGCTCACCCACCTGCCGCCGCTGTTGTCGCTGGAAACGATTTTGTTCAGGGTGATCTGGGCGGGCTTCATTTTGTTGACGTTGACGCTGCTGAGCGGCGCGATTTTTTCCGAGGAAGTGTTCGGGCAACCGCTCAAACTCAACCACAAAACCTTGCTGGGTTTTATTTCCTGGGGCGTGTTCGCCGCGCTGCTGGCGGGGCGCACGCTCTATGGCTGGCGCGGCCGCACCGCGATCCGTTGGACCCTTGCCGGGTTCGTGGTGCTGCTGCTGGCCTACATCGGCAGCCGCTTCGTGTTGCAGGTGATATTGGGACGTTGAGGGAACGCTATTTTCTTCATCGTATTGCTCGGTAGGGGCGGGTTCTAAACCCGCCCGCGCATTGGGCGGGTTTAGAACCCGCCCCTACAAATTCAAAATCTTGGAAGACTTCCCCCTTTACGCGCTGTTGATCGCACTCGCCGTGCTACTGGTTTGCTCGGCGTTTTTTTCGCTGGCCGAGACCAGCATGATGGCGATCAACCGCTATCGTTTGAAGCATCTCGCCAAACAGGGGCATCGCGGCGCGCGGCTCACGCTGGCTCTGCTCGGCAACACCGACAGGCTGCTGGGGGTGATCCTGCTCGGCAACAACCTCATCAACGCCGCCGCCGCCACGCTGGTGGCGGTGATCGTGTCTTCGCTGTTCGGCCACAACGATCTGGCGTTGCTTCTGGGCACGGTGTTTGTCACCTTCGCCATTCTGGTGTTCAGCGAAATCACCCCCAAAGTGATCGCCGCCGCCTACCCGGAGCGCATCGCTTTGCCCGCCAGCTTCGTGCTCTCGCCGCTGCTCAAGCTGTTTTATCCGGTGGTGTGGTTCGTCAATTTGTTCGTGCAGACGCTGTTGTTTTTGCTGCGTGTCAAAACGGGCACGGGGGCGGGTGCGCACAAGCTCAGCATGGAAGAATTAAAAATGCTGGTGCTCGAAGGCGGGCACTTTATCCGCAAAAAACACCAGAGCATCCTGCTCAATTTATTTGATCTGGAAACCATCACCGTCGATGACATCATGATGCCGCACAACCAGATCGAGGCCATCGACCTGGACGCGGATGGGGAAACCTTGCGGCAACAGTTGCTCACTTGCCACCATACCCGCATTCCGGTGTATCGCGGCAGGCTCAACGACGTTGTGGGGGTGATCCATGCGCGCAAAGTGCTCAACCAGATGGGCGGCGAAACCATGACGGCGGCCAGCCTCGAAAAAATCATGCGCCCGCCTTATTTCATTCCCTCCGGCACGCCGCTGTTTTCGCAATTGCAGTTTTTTCAGGAAAAGCGCGAGCGCATCGGCCTGGTGGTGGACGAATATGGCGAATTGATGGGGCTGGTCACGCTCGAAGATATCATCGAAGAAATCATCGGTGAATTTACCACCAACGCTCCGGCGCAGACGAACGCGTATCTGCGGCAGGAGGACGGCAGCCTGCTGGTCGAAGGCACCAGTTTATTGCGCGAATTAAACCGCAAGCTCGGGTTAAAATTGCCGCTGGACGGGCCAAAAACCTTGAATGGCTTGATCTTGGAGCATTTGCAGGATATTCCCGAAGCCGGTACCAGCCTAAAAATTGCCGGCTACGCGCTGGAAATCGTGCAGACGCAGGATCGCGTGATCAAAGTGGTGCGGATTTTTCCGCTGCCGCTAGAAACAGAAACGTGAGTCAGACAGCCTGTCTAACGACGGTTTCTAGGTTAGAATCGTTAGAATTAAAAATTCAAAACTAAAAATTTATTGAGCGGCATGGCAACCCCCACACTACAAAGCAATCTGAGCGGTCTGGCGCGCGTGCTGGTGCAGCAATCGCGGCTGCGCGAGGCCGACGCGGTGGCGCTGCACGCCGAGGCCGCGTCTGCCGGAGTGAGTTTTGTCAGCTTGTTGGTGCAAAGCCGCAAGCTGGCCGCGCTGGAAGTGGCGGAGGCCGCCGCCAAAACTTTTGGCCTGCCGTTGCTCGATCTCGATGCGATCGATGTCGCGCTGTTGCCGCAGGGCATCCTCGACAAAAAATTGATGCAGAAGCGCCGCGTTGCCGCCCTCCACGTTCGCGGCAACCGTTTGTTTCTGGCGATTTCCGATCCCGGCAATCTGCAGGCGATGGACGACGTGCAGTTCCAGACAGAGCTGACGGTCGACCCCATCGTGGTCGAAGATGACAAGCTCGACGCGCTTATCAAGAAAAATGTCGGCAGCGAGGATACCGGGCTGAAAAACCTGATGGCCGAAGATAATTCCGCCATCGGCGATCTGATCTCCGGGCTGGACGATGATGAGGCGATGGAAGAGTCGGTCGGCGATGTCGCCAACGCCGCTTCCGACAACGAGCTGGTCAAGCTGGTGAATAAAATCATCGTCGACGGCTACAAGCAGGGCGCGTCCGACATCCACATCGAACCCTATCCCGGCAAGAAAAAAACCCGCGTGCGTTTCCGCCGCGACGGCAGCCTGGTGCCGTATATCGAAATCCCCGCGCATTATCGCAACGCGCTGATCGCGCGCATCAAAATCATGTGCGATCTGGATATTTCGGAAAAACGCAAGCCGCAGGACGGCAAAATCAAATTCAAAAAATTCGGCCCGCTCGATATCGAGCTGCGCGTCGCCACCTGCCCCACGCAAGGCGGCTTGGAAGACGTGGTGATGCGTATCCTCGCGGCGGGCAAACCCATTCCGCTCGATAACTTGGGGCTGGGGAAAAGCAACTTGACCACGCTCAAGGGAGTCATCGGTAAACCTTACGGCTTGTTCTTTGTGTGCGGCCCGACCGGTTCCGGCAAGACCACCACGCTGCATTCGGTGCTGGGCTATTTGAATACCGATGAAACCAAAATCTGGACGGCGGAAGACCCGGTTGAAATCACCCAGGACGGCTTGCGCCAAGTGCAAATGAACCCCAAAGCCGGGCTGACCTTCGCGGTGGCGATGAAAGCGTTTTTGCGCGCCGACCCGGACATCATCATGGTGGGCGAGATGCGCGACAAGGAAACCGTTTCGACCGGGGTGGAAGCTTCGCTCACCGGCCATCTGGTGCTGGCGACGCTGCACACCAACAGCGCGCCGGAGTCGATTATCCGCTTGCTGGATATGGGCATGGACCCGTTCAACTTCGCCGACGCGCTGCTCGGCGTGCTGGCGCAACGGCTCGCCAAAAGGCTATGTCCCAAATGCAAAAAAGGCCATGCGGCGACGCAGGATGAAATTCGTTTGATGCTTGCGGAATACTGCGAGGAACTGAAAAATACCGAACGCTGGCTGGTTGACAACGAGGGAGCCACCGAGGAAATTTATAACGAGTGGGTGAGCCAGTTTGCCGACAAGAGCGGCCAGTTCACGCTGTATGGGCCGGTGGGCTGCGATAATTGCGGCGGCAGCGGGTATCGGGGGCGGGTG